>Ga0210398_10004551_pt1 | contig 12994 bp, 14 predicted proteins | sample IncBWC4OmetaG_FD_161047 | JGI IMG/M metagenome (GOLD analysis project Ga0210398, IMG submission 161047) | Forest soil microbial communities from Barre Woods Harvard Forest LTER site, Petersham, Massachusetts, United States - Inc-BW-C-4-O | ecosystem: Environmental > Terrestrial > Soil >... | reverse complement strand
AACGGGCGGCATTCCTTGTTCCGGTGGTCATCGACGCGACCCCGGAATTGACAGCGGACGTTCCGGAGACGTTTCGCCGCATCCAGTGGACGCGCCTGCCGCGTGGAGAGACGCCCTCGGCATTTGTGGAGCGGGTGCAACGTCTGCTCGTACCAGAAGCACCGACAAGCATCCATGCAGCGGCAAGTGCCGCGTCCAGGGTCGCGCCTGCACGGAAACAGGCCTCGGTGTACTGGTGGCCAAAGCGCATTTTGGCAGTGATAGCCACCGTGATTTTGCTAGCAGGGGCCTATCTTGCCGTCGAAAGGCTTCGGACTCCCCAGCCTGCGGCACCGGCTGTCTTCAGCCCGCCGCCGCACTCGATTGCGGTCCTCCCATTTGTAAACTTAAGCGGTGAAAAAGAGCAGGAATACTTTTCCGATGGGCTCACCGAAGAGCTCCTTAATTCTTTAGCGCAGATCAATTCCCTCCAGGTTGCTGCCCGCACCTCCTCCTTCTCCTTCAGGGAGCACCCGGACATCACCACAGTAGCCCACAAGCTCAACGTCTCGGCGGTGCTCGAGGGAAGCGTGCGCCGCTCTGAGCACACGGTGCGAGTCACCGCGCAGCTCATCAATGCGGTCACAGGGTTTCACCTGTGGTCCAAGACCTACGACCGGGACTTAGGCGATGTGCTGAATCTTCAGACCGAAATCGCCACTGCAGTCGCCCAGGCACTGAAGGTCACATTGCTGGGCGACATCCCCCAGAAGATCGAGCTCGGTGGGTCGCGCAACCCTGCCGCCTTCGATGCGTATCTGCGCGGCAGAAGAATTGAGCGCACGGGGATGACTGCCGAGGAGGAGCAGAAAGCCATCGCGGCATTCACGGAAGCCATCCGTCTCGACCCCGAGTACGCGCTGGCGTTTGCAGAGCGATCCCTCGCGCTAATCAACTACGCAGACAAAGTTCGCGGTCCCGCCGCTACTCGCAAAGCGATCGAGAGTGCCCTGAAGGATGCACGCACCGCAACCAATCTCGCGCCAGACCTAGCAGAGGGATACTACGCTCTGGGTGTGGCACTCAGCGTGGGGACAGGCGAGTTTGCACAAGCCGACGAGGCATTTGCACGCGCCGTAGCGTTGGCACCGGGTAGCGCAAGAATTCTGGCGTCCTATAGTCGGCGGGCGGCGCAAATCGGTCATAGCGCGGTAGCCATCGATGCCGGCCGGCGAGCCATCACGCTCGATCCTCTAAACTTCCACGTGCATCGAACCGTTGGGATCGCATTGCTCCTCGTGCGTCAGTACCCAGAGGCCGTTGCTGCCTTCCAGACGGCGATCGCTCTTCAGCCTGACTTTGCCCGGGATTACATCCTGTTGGGTCAAACACAATATGCGATGGGTGAGTACGAGGCCGCTCGCAAGTCCTGCGAAGTCGCGCCGGATGACGATCTTGGTCAGGTGTGCCTGGCGATGACCTATCGGAAACTCGGCAGGGATGCCGACGCTCAGGCGATATTGCAAAGAATGAAATCGAATTTTGGCGACGAAGGCGCGTACGCATACGCCGAGATCTACGCGCAGTGGGGCGACCTTCCGAAGGCACTAGAATGGCTCGAGACGGCCGTGCGTCTGTCCAACTCTGGTCTCGAGGAGTTAAAAGCCGAACCTGACTTTGACCCTCTACGCGAAGAGCCGCGTTTCAAAGCGATTGTTCGCGCGTTGAAATTTCCCGAGTGAATGGATCGCGCTTCGGTCCGAATCCTGAAGCTACGCCCTACTCCACCTTTTTTGGGATGGGTTCAGCGAAACACAGTATGACCAACCCCCCTGAGCGATTCGCGTCCACTCGCTCCCGCTTTCGCCAGGCCCGGTCGCGGTCGCGCTACGATTTGCCGAATCCGCAAACTTCTGAGAGTACGGGGCCGATTTCATAGGTAACGCTCAGGCCTTCTACCGAGTCGTGTTTTTCGATGATGCTGGCGACGACGGCGATCGAAATGTGGATGACACCAGGATCACGCCAATCAACTGAGGGTTCTGCAACACCCGGGAAGGCTTTCCCCTTGCAGCCAATCACTTCCCCGTTTGGTTCGTATTTGAAAATCGCCTTTCTAGCGCCGTACGCGGATTTCAGCTGGATGGACTCCTCCACGGTCGTGCCTATGCTAGTGCAAGCCTTAAATACCGACACAATCGATCTTCCGTTCGCATCCGTCGCCAATACCAATTCCTCGCGCTCGCATTTGGGCATTAGCGTGTACATGAGCATCGTGATCAGTCCTGCGCCCACAGTGGCGAAGCTTAGGACCGCGGCCAAACTCGATTGCCATATCGGGCGCATCCAAACTTCCTAGCCCATGGGGTTCAGACATTCACAATATCCTCAGCAAAAGTGGCAGCCGTGTGGCGGCGATATGGGGGAATAAGACAAGGCAGACGCCGGATGCCGGCTCGGTGCTGTCGGACCAAGACGCGTGGGCGTAAAGGCCACCCAAGCCAATCAGCAGAGCTAAAACCAAAAAGCCGTATCGGGCCATAAAATGCTCGGTGGTTAATGCGCAGCGCGAGGCTTGAGAAGTTCGGAAAGCGTGTCCGGGGCAGAATTTCTCTCGAGCCGCGGGTATTGCAATCCCTTGTGGTCATCGATGGACGTCCTGAGAATGGCTGATTGGCTTTGGACGATCATCTCCATCGGAGCGGAAGTTCCACGATCAGCCGCAATTGCATCGCGCAAGTTCTGCGAAGACCACGTACGACCGTTGACAGCCAATACCTTCATGCCCGGGCCGAGGCCGGCCTTCCAGGCCGGCGAATCGCGCACGACATCAACGATGGCGCCATCGTCCGAATGGAGCAAAAGACCGATGGAATAACGCTCTTCGACGGTGTGATGATCGATATCGCGGGCGGCAAGCACCGGGCCGGGTGCATCGTGGTAGGTTAAATTCCAGCCGCTGGCGATCAGTCCTTCTAGAGGCGCCCTGTCGATTTCATAGACACGGCGCTTGATGAAATCGGCCCAATCGTAAGCAGCGATGGCATTGAGCGCGTTGACCAGGTCTTTCAAGGTGTAAGGTTTGACGGCGGGCGGACCGCCGGGCGGCCCGAAGAAGGCGCGGCAGAAATCGTCGAGAGACTTCTGGCCGGAGGTCTTGCTGCGGATGATCTGGTCAACCTCGAGCCATATCAGGAGCGACTCATCGTAGTAGTCGGTCGTCCGGCGCAATGACTCCCATGCCGCGCCGCCGTAAAGGAGTTGGACGGATACGGCGGTGTCTTCCAGGGAACGCCATTCGCGACCGGAACGATGCTCCATCTCGGCGGCGACAGCCGCCGCGTAATCACGGGCCTGCTCGGGGGTAAATAGGCCTGAGCGCGCCGCCAAGACCCAATTCAGGTAACGGGTCAAGCCTTCATAGACCCATAGCAAGCTGCCCTTCATGGGATCCTGATAATTTATCGTGTAAAGATCTGCGGGCCGCCGGTATTTGCCATTCCACGAATGGACATACTCATGAGGTAGCAGATAGAGGGAGGCAATCCGGTCCGATTCGTCGAGAAATCCGCGCTCGCGCAGAGTGATATCGGTGGACTGGTGATGTTCGGTGCCGTCTTCTTCACCGATATCGTCGGACAGAGCGAGCAGAAATACGTAATGCTCGTAGTGACGGGCGCCGAACAAGACGTCGGTTTCCCTGATCATTCTCTTAAAGTGTTCGAGCAACGGGGGGGACAGATTCAGACCCTCCTCGCTGTCGTCGGCAGCGCCGATCGTGACGGGGATGGCGCCGTTGTCGAGGGTGAAAGTGCGGAAATGCACTCCCGCAAGCAGTGGGGAATCGACCAGAGTGGTAAGCGATGTGACGGGGAACTGAATCGTACCGTCGGCCAGTGCCTTGCCGGACGTGGCACAAGCATACTTCCAACCCGAAGGCAGACGAATCTCCCCCTGAATATTGATGTCGTCCGTGTTCACGCCTTTCGGATAGAGCAAAACCGCGTTCCAAAACAGATAGAACAGGAAGGGGGTGGCCTCGTCGGGCCGGAGAGCGTAATCAAGAGCGACATCGAGTTTCTGCGCTCCGTGAGGTACCTGGAGGTGGAAGGCGAACATATCTGTCGGGTCGCGCGTCCAGGAAACCGACTGGCCGCTGGCGGAGAATTTCATCCACACCACGTTGTTCAGCGGCCCGGAAGGGGCGTGCTCGCCCGGAATCCATTTCGGGAATACGAGAGTGAGGTTGCCCGACTTCACCGGGATCTCCATCTCCGAATGAACTAACTTGCGGCCGACGTCCGTCGCGTCCACATGCAAGCGAATGACCTGCCGTTGCTGCGCGGCTGCAGAAGTGCTAAGAACGAGCAAGAAGACCGGCGCTATCGCTTTCGGTAGCAGCCTTGCCAACCGTCTGTAAGAGACAAGCAACATATCTCTCCTTTGCAATGGGAACCGGCGGATTGCACGCAGGGCCATTGCCATCGACTCGCCTCGACCCCAAGGGGCCGCTGAATTAGGGCGGCGCGAGATTTTGTAACCTGGAGAATTTGGGTCATAGGGTCGTGGCTGTCGCCCGGTGTCCAAAGAACGCGGCAGCGTTGCTAAAACAGTCCCCTAGGTAGCAATAGCGACGTTTGATCATAGGGTCCCTCACGAATTTGATGAATATATCGTAAGGGTTGCCACCAGGGGGGGCTGCACCGCTTTCCCTGGCAACTATCGGGATTCGGCACCCGGGGAGAACCGGACGGCGCTGCGGATTATTCTCTCGGCGATGAGCGTCGAGCGACAAGTAAAAGAAAGGCCCTACGTAGGGCCTTCCGGTGCACCTTCACGTGCCGATCAACCGACGTTCTTTAGGCGGCGGCTGCGAGCAATTGCCAGTCCCTCGGCATAATGACTGCGTCGATGACATGGATAACGCCATTCGATGCAGCGATATCACGCTGTCTCACATGCGCACCGTTCACCTGCACGGCCGAACCCGACACCACGGCCGTCAGGGGACTGCCCTGCACGGTCATCACGTCGCCCGATTTTAAGGCCTGCGCCAGCACGTGTCCCGTGACTACGTGATAATTGAGGATAGACTTGAGCTTTGCCGTGTCCTTGAGCAGTGCATCCAGCGCGCCCGAGGGAAGTTTCTTGAAAGCTTCGTCGGTGGGCGCGAAGACTGTGAATGGGCCCCGGCCCTTGAGCGTATCGGTAAGACCGGCTGCTTTAATGCCTGCAACCAACGTGGTGAAATTGCCCGCCGCAATCGCCGTATCGACGATGTTCTTCATTGGGGCCGCATGTGTCGTGCTGGCTTGTTGATTGGCGGAAGTGTTTGTTGACTGTTCCATAAATATTAACCTTTAACGTATAGCCCGCAAGAATTTGCTGGCCAACTCAACGTATTCGGTTGAGGCGATCAGTATGGCCCCTATGTGGAGCGTGTGCGGGATTCGCGTCGAATGAACTGCGAATGGTGCACAAGCACTTGCCTTCGCGCTGCATGACGCGATCCTGCGTTGACCCGTGAAAAGCAATTGAACTTTTGACAATCGACGAGCTCGGGGCCGCTCGAGCCGATTGTGCGTTGATTTTTCCGCCGTGGATTGAGAGCAGATTGCCTCTTGGAAACATTCACGGCACGCAACCTGGTGAGCCGCGCCTATAAATATTTATTTTGCCCATTTTTCTGCGACACCCTGCTGCGATGGTTGTGGCCTGCGAAGAAGCTGTAAAGCGGTTTAGAAAATGTTCGTCGGGCCGCGGGGCGGTTCATCTATAGGTCATCAGATTCTCCCGGCCGGCCAATATCCGCCGCTTCTCGGGAGTGGTGTAACCCCGCACTGCACCCTATCAAGGTATTGATGTTTCCGCCGATTGCGGCCCGATTATGAGGTTGGTGTCGTGTACCCAGATCAATCGCGCACTTTCGGGGTAAGCAACTTCCGCGCAGTCTCGTAGAGAATCCTGTCCTTTTCGCTGCGGTTAAGATCGAGGCTCTCGAGTGCGTCGACCGTCCGGCGCAGCGTATATTGCGGATAGTCCGAGCCCAGCATGATGTGATCGACCCCAATGTTGCGAATCGTCCATACAAACTCTGACTGAATTGGCGAACCCGCCACCAGGACGACGGTCGCCGATATGTCGAAATAAATATTGTCTTTGTAGAAGTCTTTCGCTGTTCGCGCGAAGAGAATTGTGTTCCAGAAGCGAAAGTTGGTCGCGCCCATGTGCGCGAAGACAAATTTCGTTCCTGGCGTGTTTACCGCGAGATTGAAAAGATCCTGACTGTCGCCGGGGACGATGTTGGCGTTGTCGAACAGTACGATCATTCCGAGCTGGCCGGCCAGTTGGCACAGAGTTGCTACCCGCGGATCTGTAATTGCGAATTTCTGAGTATGCGGGTGGAGCTTGATCATCGTGACCCCCTTCCCGGCGATGCGTCGCACTTCGTCGAGCGCCGCTTGATCGTCATAGGGGTGGACCGATGCGATCGGGAACAGCTCGGGATATTTTGCAGCCAGTGCAATCAATTCATCGTTCTTGCGCCGCGTCTCCGCCATGTTGCCGCGTTCCGCGATCAGAATACCCGCGAATCGGGTTGCAATCTGGTGGGTCTCCTTCAGCTGTGCTTCGTATTCGTGCAGAGATGCCTCGCCATTCCAAATGTGGACGTGCGTATCGAACACTCGCTGCGCGATCGCCATCTGCGGAACAGCCAGAATTATGGAGACAAGTAAGGCCGCCTTCATCAGAGTCTCTCCTGTCTTAACTGTCGCTTGCGGAAGTGAACCCTGCGGGTGACGCACACCTTCCCAGCTTAAGCAGTGTCTCCTTTTCGGAAGCATGTTCGCGGAAGCCCGTGTCTGCAAATTCTCAGAAAGATGGCTGCGAAACTCCCCGGACGTCAAAGCGTCAATTGCCAGTAGCCGACGTCGATCCATCGCCTGAACTTGAATCCTACTTCGGCGAACTCGGCAACTTTGCGAAAACCGAGCTTCTCATGCAAGGCGAGACTGGCAGCATTGGGAAGAGCGATGCCGCCGATGGCGACGTGAAGCCTCAAGTCTTTTAGCTGTTTAAGTAGGGGCTGGTACAAGCGGGTACCAATACCCCTGCCGAGGCAATTGGGAGCCAGGTAGATCGTAGTTTCAACGGAAAAGCGGTAGGCGGACCGTCCCTTCCACTTCGACGCGACGGCATATCCTAAGACGGTGCCATCTTGCTCTGCGACTAGCCAGGGCAAAGAAGCTGAGCTTACTTCGGCGATGCGCTCCGCCATTTCCGAACAGGAGACGGGCTCTTCTTCGAAGGTGATAACGGTGTCACGAATGTAATGGTTGTAGATCCGAGCAATGGCTTCGGCATCCGTTGGGACAGCTTGACGAATCACGGCAAACTCCTAGACGCCCACCAGTTCGCGCGAGCGTTTCTATCGGGACCATTAAGGTGTAGGTCGTGAGGTTTTTCGCCCGCCAATATCCGCACCTTCTCCAAATTCGTATAATCCCACACCGCACCTAGGCGCTGGCGGCGCGAGCAATTGCGTGTTCGGGTCATTTCGATCAATCGGAGGCATTATGGATGGGCCAACGGTTAGCCTTGATGCAACCTTGAAGCAGGATAGGACATTTAGGACTGTCGCCTTCTGGGTCTGCATCGTCGCTGTGAGCTTTGGTATCACCGACCTGATTGAAGGATACCATCGCGTAGTGTCGACATGCTCCTCGGCTGCATTCACCTGCTACTTCGCAAATAAAGGCAGGAGTTCTTGGGCTAGCCGTCAAAAGCGCCTTTTTTGGCGGCGTGAAATAGGCCCAGCGCAGATACGGTACGGCGCTCAGTCATGACCTTCGATGACTTCTACAACTCACTGACGGGCTCTCAACCGCCAATGGAACTCACGGCGCCCCTGGCCGGCTTGTGGTGGGATGCCAAGGGCGATTGGGAGCAGGCGCATGAAAGGGCACAGGAGGATGAAGGCCCGGAGGCTTCCTGGGTGCACGCCTATTTGCATCGCAAGGAAGGCGATCAGGAGAACGCTGCTTACTGGTACCGACGAGCGCGAAAGCGTGTTTGCCTAGAACCATTCGACGCGGAGTGGCGCAGCATCGTCAGCGACTTGGTCCGGTCGCGCTAGCATCTGCTGCTCCTTGCCAATCAGCGGATCGTCAGAGTTCGATCTCTTGCGGCCGATGACGGGCGGCAGCTTCCGGGTAATCAATTCGACCGCTCCGCCATCGAACTGACGAGAGAAAGGCTCACACCTTGCTTCGAGGCCGTCACTCCAAGGCTGTCTATAAGTTCGCGGGCGGCGCCGGAAACGTAGTGTTCGCAGGATATGAGTATCCGGACGGGGCCGAACTCCGCCGCAGGATAGATTCGGGCAAAGTTTTCGTGAGCGATCGTCACAAGATAGGCTCTTACCTTGTGCTCTATGAGACTTAGGGTCGCGGTTGAGGAATCCAGGGGCCCGCTGCACGATACGACCGGATCGACTCCGCCATCCTTGCGTACACCAACAATATCGAATGCATCCAAGTTCTGAATCGGTGGTTCGAGGTCTTTCATTGGAGCGCTCCATGACTTTCGGAGCCAATAGAATTTCTTCGCGTGCGGGCCAGATAGCTCTCATCGTCCGGATACGCGCACTTCAACCAGCCTGCGATCTGTTCCGGTGACCACAGTGCCTTGAGCTTCTTAGACACGATCCTTGCCAATGCGCGGTTCTGAGCAAGTTTACAGCGCTTGGGACGGCGAGATTGGTCCCAGGCGGCTTGGTCCGCCACGCATGCCCGGTAGCCTCTACAGCCCCCGTTGCGCCTGATCTCTCGACTGACAGTTGATGCCGCACGGCCCATGGAAGCTGCAATGCAACGCATCGAGCGACCGGAGACGACGCCACGGGATATCTCTTCGCGTTCCGATAGCGACAGCACCCGACTTGCGCGGACCCTTTGCGCCGGGCGGATGCCACCGGTCTGAGCCAAAATCCCTCGAATCGAGTTACGATGCCGATCAAAGAGCAGTGCAATATTGTGTAGCGTCTCGCCTTGCCGCCATCGATCCCACATCATCGCTTTCTGGGTCTCGCTGTAAAAGGTCCTGGTTCGATACTTCATCTTGAACATCCTCCTCTCTATAGCTAGAGATTAGGTGTTGCATCGACCAATTGAATCCGCAACCCGAAGCCGCTATGACGACCGGCCGCTCTGCGGCATCGGAAACTGCACCTTTGCGACGGCAAATCGACGTCTGCAGCGCATTGCCAATCAGTACCTGCCAGCTCGCTACTCCGGCAAGTTCATTTTCCGCAAAAACGCCTTGTACCGCGGGTCGGCGTGGAGACTGTTAAGCGGCTGCGAGAACTTCACCTGATAGAGAAGGACATCCTTCTGCTCATACGCACGGTCGAGCCACTTGAATGCCTCTTCCGACTCGCCGCGAAAAGCTTAGACCTGCGCGATTCTAAACGGCTGGTTGGACTGCCTTTCAAGCAACTGCGCAAGCGCTGAGTCGGAGTCGGTCTTGCGCCCCATGGCGAAATAGGCCATCCCGGAACCACGAAGGCGGCTCGCCTCATTTCTCTCCTTGAGCATTTCCGCCAACGCCGCTTCGGTGTCGCCGTTAGCCAGCAGCACGTCGCCGCGGTAGGAGTGCGCATAGAAACTCGTGGGGCTGATCGCGAGTATGCGGCGCGCAGCCGCTTCCGCCTCTTGCAGTTGACCGCGATGGAGCTGAACAAAGGCGAGCACTACGTAGCTGCCCGCGTTCAGCGGGTCCAGCGCAAGGGACCCATTGATGAGCTTCAGGGCGTCGTCCCAACGACCCATGATCAGCGATTGTCCCGCGGCCAAGAGCAAGACGGCGGGATCGCGAGGTGCAAGGGCCTGTGCCAGCTGATGTTCTCGATCAGCGGCAGGCCAATCCCAGTCGAAACCGTGAAGGTCTCCCAGCACCGAGTGTGCGAGTGCATATTTCGGATCCAGCTTAAGTGCGAGCTCTTCGGCATCTCGCGCTTTCTCAAACGCGACGGTCGGTGCCACGAATCCATAGCTTCCGAGCTCCTCATATACCGCACCTTGCATAGCTGCCGCGGCTGCAAACGAGGGATCGAGTTCGAACGCCCGCTGAAAGTCGTTTAGGGCTTGCTCTAAACCCTGCTGATCGAGCGGTCGAAGGCGTGAACCCCTTGCAAGTACAAGGTGTAGGCCTCCGTACTGCGCAGCGCCGGCCGGGACTCGATGCTCTCGGGGTCCACCTCGATTTGCAACGCCCGTAAGAGATTGGCAGCGATCTCATCCTGCATCTTTAGGACATCGCTTAAGTCTCGGTCATAGGTCTGCGAAAAAAGGTGCGTACCATCTCGGCTGTCGATTAGCTGCGCCGTTACCCGTACTCGATCACCGGACTTTCGTACGCTGCCTTCCAATACATACGCCACTCCAAGCTGCGTTCCGATAGTGCGAAAGTCTTCGGTTTTCCCTTTGAACTGAAAAGACGACGTGCGGCCGATCACTTTGAGGCCTGGAATTTTTACGAGCAGGTCGATGATCTCTTCCGCCATACCATCCGCGAAATATTCTTGATCTTTCTTCTCACTCATATCAGTGAACGAAAGAACCGCGATCGACTTGTCGCTGATAACGGAGGTGCTGGCAGTCGTTTCGTGCTTAGAGCGCCATGCCTTGTCCACGAAATAAGCGCCCGTCAGAGCGACCGCGACGACGACGGCTGCGATGACCCACGTCCGCCGCGGCGTTGCCGTCTTCCGATGAACCGCAGATGCTTGATTCGCGTTAGTCGGTGAAGTCGCGGTCCCCGGTGAAAGATGCTGCCCGACTGCGCCGACCAGTTGTGCGATGGCGGCGTCGCTTCCGCCACCCTCGACCCACTGCGATTGATTCAAGAAATATTCGAACTCCGGTGTTAGGGGCGCGGTATCAATGCGTAGCGCAACGACCGGGTGGTGTTTCGAGACCGCCCGCTCGATCTCCCTGCCCACATGCGCGGACGCAACCGCCTGCTCCGACAAAATGAGAACCAAAATCGACGACTCGTCGATCGCTCGAACGATTCCACCCGCATAGAGAGTGCCGGGAATAACGTCTCGAGGCGCGATCCAGCAGAGAATTCCAGCGTTCTCCAGTGCCCAACACACTTTTTGAGCCAGGGCCGCGTCGTGCGAGGCATAACTGATGAATACACGGCGCTGCTGCTCCGGCGCTTGCGCACTCTGAGGGTTTCCTGATTTGCCGGCTTCATCCATGGCACGGGCTCTTCGTGAATTACCCGCATATTCCGGGATGCCGAATTCGTTGGCAACTAACCCCTAGCCGCACTTTTCGAGCGTCGGCTCTGGAGCGACCTATTTGGGCGACGCTAGTGCCGCTTTTGCCCGACAGCCGTCTGCCGAGGCGCCCGGCAATGAGGCAACTCCAAAGCCCTTACGGAGAGCTGCCAAATAGAAACTGCCACTCGGGCGCATAGGCGGGAACCCTGATGGTGCTGACGTGATAGGGGTTGTCGGTCATGAATTTCATGTCCTTTGGCAAATCGAGATCGAAAATGCGGATGTTGCTCTTCGGAATTTGCAAGGCTTGGTAGGCGCGCGCGATCAGGGCCGCCGTCTTTTCGCGGCGGTGATATTCGGCGAACCAGCGCTCGGGCGGCGTCTCACTCGGTTCGATGAGCCAGGGTGCCAAGCGCTGTGAAGATCGTTGGTAGTCCCAGGGACTGGAAAACAAAACCGCCCTGGCGACGGATCGATGTTTGGCAATGTAGGCGGCCATGCCTGCGCCTTGCGACAGGCCGGATACCACAATGCGGCTCCAATTCGGTTCATCGTTTGAAAGATACCCGTCCCAGTGCCTGGCGGCATCGTGCTCCTGCAGGTAGCGCAGCAAGTTAACGAGTCGATTGATGATGGACTCGGACTGCGTGTTTTCGACGGGGCTTTTAAAGTCGCCGCCAAAGCTGCGGCGTTGACGAAAGTCGCCCGAGCAGGATGGCAGCAGGCTTTGGGGACACACATGGACAACCGCGGGATCGTCGTTGTACTCAAGACCTATAACGCGATACCCCTGGGAGGCGACCTGGCGCAAGAGCAGCGCTGCATTGCTGGGTTTCCCGTCCGTTCCCGGCATGAAAACTACCAGCTGCGATTCGGGACCCGATTGCTCATCAAACACGACGTAGTTCGGATCGTTGAAGCGGGTGATTGCGGGATCCGCCTCCGACGGGCGAATCTGTTGAACCACCAGATCAGCAGCACACGTGATCTGCGGAATCAAAAGGGGGTTAACACAGAACATCGCGATGAGCGCCAGGTAACTGTCCCGTGGTTGAAGTGTGAATCTCCTAGGGCTCAAGTTCGTCCTCCGAGCCGTGGCCGCGTTCGATCTTGTGCTCTTTTTCTGCATCAGGCGAGTAGTCGGACGCGCGTGAGGAGGGCAATCTGTTTTGCTAATGGGCATCCGTGCTTGGCGAGGAACTCAAGGCAGATGCGGCGCGCGGTGAGCCGGATGATGGCTCGCGGTACTACCACTGCTGGCTCGCGGCGCTTGAACGTCTGGTTGTGGAAAAGAAACTGTCAGACCCGGCCACCTTATTGGAACGAAAAGAGGCCTGGGCCGAAGCCTATCGGTACACTCCGCACGGTGAGCCGGTGGAACTGGAGCACCAGATTTAGCAAAACCTAAGGAAGGCATGTTGCCGTCCCGCAGGATTTGAGGTGCGGGCGGCGAAAACCGGATTGCTACACTGTCTCGCGATGCGAAAGCCCTTTAAGTCTCAGAATGCGGCGGTGACGGCGGCATTTTTCATCGCGCCGCTACTGCCGAGCATTTTTATTCCGCTTGTTGGGCACTGGGCATTCCCGCCCGATTTGGTTGGCGCATTGCTCGTGTACGTGATAGCCCTACCCTTCGTCTTTCTTTTCGGGTTGCCCTTGTTTCTGCTGATTAGCAGGATCGGGATATTCAGTTGGTGGGGTTCCATTCTCGGAGGCGCGCTCGGC
>Ga0210398_10004550_pt1 | contig 12996 bp, 6 predicted proteins | sample IncBWC4OmetaG_FD_161047 | JGI IMG/M metagenome (GOLD analysis project Ga0210398, IMG submission 161047) | Forest soil microbial communities from Barre Woods Harvard Forest LTER site, Petersham, Massachusetts, United States - Inc-BW-C-4-O | ecosystem: Environmental > Terrestrial > Soil >... | reverse complement strand
CAGGCCGTCGGTTGACTATTTGTTTTTCTCGGCGGCGCGGATGTATGGCGCGGGAACGTTGGCGCTTGTGATGACGGGGATGGGCGCAGACGGCTTGAACGGGGCGCGCGCGGTGCATGAGGGTGGCGGCGTGGTACTGGCCCAGGACGAAGCGACCTCTGCTGTGTGGGGGATGCCGGGCAGAGTCAGCGAGGCCGGGATCGCCGAGGCAACGCTGCCGCTGTGGGGGATCGCGGGTGCGTTGAAGCAGCGAGTAAGCGCGGGGAGGATGACGCGGCCGGGGAGCGTGACCTGCGCGGTGCCGGCGACAACTTTGCGACGGGAGATAATTCATGGCCTGCTCTGACTCCGACTACGAGTATCTTCGAGGGCTTGTAATGAAGCAGTCGGCGAACCTTGTCGATCCATCGCGTAAGACGCTGTTCGATACAAGGTTGACGCCGATCGCGCATCTGTCTGGAGCGGCCAATCTCAAGGACTTCGTCAACATGTTGAAGAACGGCCGGCCGGCCCATCTGCATCGTGCGGTGGCCGAGGCCATGACGATTAATGAGACGAGCTTCTTTCGCGATATGACGTCGTTCGAGATGTTGCGCGAGGTGGTCTTGCCGCAATTGATTGAGCAGCGGATGCAGGAGCGTCGGTTGAGGATTTGGAGCGCGGCGAGTTCAACGGGGCAAGAGGCCTACAGTCTGGCGATGTCGATCGCCGAACATTTTCCCGATCTTGCTCTATGGGACGTGAAGATCATTGGGACAGATATCTCGCGACATGTGGTGGACTATGCGCAGAAGGGACGATACCGACGGCTCGAAGTGAACCGCGGGTTACCCGCGCGGATGCTGCTGAAGTACATGGTGCGTGAAGGTGAAGAGTGGGAGGTCGTTCCACAGGTCCGCTCGATGTGCGAGTTTCGGTATGCAAACCTGTGTACACCGCTGCCGCAATTGCCGGTGTTCGACCTGGTCTTGCTGCGAAATGTTCTGCTCTATTTTTCTCAGCACGACCGGAGGACGCTCTTTAGGGAGACCTATCGAAAGATCGCGCCGGGTGGGTATCTTGTTCTGGGGAACGCTGAGCAGGCCGAGGATTCCACCGATCTATTTGAAGTAGAGTTCGCCGTGAACTGCTATTTTTATCGGCCTGTGGGCGCAGCTTAGCTTTTTGTACGGCTTGTCGAGCCGGGTGGTGCATGGGAAGCCGCGTTGCATCCTATAGTGGTATGGCAGTAATGCTGCTGAAACCGCATGGTGACGATGCCGCGAGTTCCTTCCAATTCGAAGAAGAAAATAGTCGCCGGGAAAGCTGATGCTTCGCCGCTGCAGCATGGTGCTGTGGACGCGGCAGAGGCGGCGCTGGCGCTGTTTCATCCGATTACGGCGAAGTGGTTTCGGGCTGTGTTCGACGCGCCGACGGTCCCGCAGGTGGAGGGTTGGCCTGCGATTGCGCGTGGAGAGTCGACGCTGATCCTGGCGCCGACTGGTACGGGGAAGACATTGGCGGCCTTTCTGTGGTGTCTCGATAGATTGATGGTGCAGACGGCCCCGGACGTGGGGCGCGGGTGCAAAGTGGTGTATCTGTCGCCCCTGAAGGCGCTGGCGGCGGACGTTGAGCGCAATCTGCGGTCTCCTCTGGTGGGGATTGCCAATATGGCGAAGCGCGAAGGTGTGGAAGTGCGGATGCCAGAGATCAGCATGCGCACCGGGGACACTTCGCAAAAGGAACGGGCGCGGTTTCGAAAGCATCCGGGAGACATTTTGATTACGACGCCGGAGAGCCTCTATCTGTTGCTGACATCAGAGGCGGGGGAGGCGTTGCGGTCTGTCGAAACGGTAATTGTGGATGAGATCCATGCGCTGGTGCCGAGTAAGCGCGGGGCACATCTGGCCCTTTCGCTGGAACGGCTAGAGGCGCTGACAGGGAGGCGGTTGCAGCGGATTGGGCTGTCGGCTACACAGAGGCCGCTCGAGGAGGTGGCGCGGTTTTTAGGGGGCGCTGAGTCTTCGGTTGAGAACGCTTCGGTTTCGCTGGCGGTCGTGTCATCGCCACTGAAGGAGGGTGAGGACGAGATTGTCAATGTGCTGATGAGTACGGCCAGCGACGATGGAGTAAAGCCGGATGTGGGGGCGAACGCTCCGCTGTACAGGCCCGTCACAGTGGTGAACGCTGGGGCGAGGAAGCTGTTGGAACTGAAGGTAGAGGTCCCAGTGGAGGTCATGGCGCGGCTTGGTGAAACCGAGGGGCTGCCGAGCGGGCCGGCTTCGCAGGGGCCAAAGCGGACTTCGATTTGGCAGTCGATCCATCCGCGGTTGCTGGAGATTATTCAGGCGCGAACGTCAACGCTGATCTTTGTGAATGCGCGGCGAGTGGCGGAGCGGTTGGCTGGGGCGCTGAATGAGCTTGCCGGCGAACAGATCGCACGGGCGCATCATGGCTCGTTGGCAGCGACGCAGCGGACAGAGATCGAGGAGCTGTTGAAGGCGGGAAGGATCAAGGCGCTGGTTGCAACGTCGTCGCTGGAGCTGGGGATCGATATGGGCGCGATCGATCTGGTGATTCAGATTGAGGCGCCACCGTCGGTGGCAAGTGGGATGCAGCGGATCGGGAGGGCGGGACACCAGGTGGGGGCGCCGTCGCATGGAATTATCTTTCCGAAGTATCGTGCCGACCTGATTGCTTGTGCGGCGGTGACGCGGGCGATGCATGAAGGGCACGTGGAGTCCACACGCTTTTTAAGGAACCCGCTGGATGTGCTGGCGCAGCAGATGGTGGCGGTGATTGCACATCCTCCGCTGGGCGTTGCGGATGCGGAGCGAAGGGCGAAGCATGCCACCGAGGAGGACGCGGGCCCCGGTATCAGCTACGCGGCGCTGTTTGCGCTCGTGAAGAGTGCCGCGCCGTTTGCGGGCCTAAGTCAAAGCGTGTTCGAGGGGGTGCTGGACATGTTGGCGGGAAGGTATCCGTCGGATGAGTTTGCTGATTTGCGGCCTCGAATTACGTGGGACAGGACGAGGAACTGGATTACGCCGCGTGCAGGAGTGAAGCGGATAGCGGTCCTGAATGGCGGGACGATTCCTGATCGGGGCACCTACGGCGTTTTTCTTGCAGGAGAGAGAAGTAAGCCGGTTCGGGTGGGCGAGCTGGATGAGGAGATGGTTTTTGAAAGCAGGGCGGGGGAGACATTTATCTTGGGTGCTTCGACGTGGCGGATCGATGAGATTACGCATGACCGCGTGCTCGTTACGCCTGCTCCGGGTGAGGCTGGGAAGATGCCTTTCTGGCACGGAGACCAGGCTGGACGGCCGCTGGAGTTTGGGCGGAGAATCGGGGCCGTGGTTAGAGAGTTGCGCGATGCGCCGCGTGCTGTTGCCGTGACGCGGCTGACGACCGAGCACGATCTGGAGCCGGGGGCGGCGGAAAACGCTTTGCGCTATCTAGCGGACCAGGAGTTGGCCACAGTAGTCGTGCCTGATGATCGAAACATTGTGATTGAGCGGGTGCGAGACGAGCTGGGGGATTGGCGGGTTTGTGTGCTGACTCCGTTTGGCAGCAGGGTCCATGCTCCGTGGGCCATGGCAGTGACGGCGAAGCTTCGTGCGACGAACGGCCAGGAGGTGGAGACGATGTGGTCGGAGGACGGCTTCGTACTGCGGTTTCCGGAGACCGAGGAGGCGCCTGCGATCGATCCGATTTTGTTGGAGCCGGACGAAGCTGCGGAGCTTGTGTTGCGACAGCTGGGTTCGACGGCGCTGTTTGCGGCGAAGTTTCGTGAGAGCGCGGCGCGTGCGTTGTTGCTGCCAAGGAGAAGGGCGGATGGACGGACTCCGCTCTGGCAGCAGAGGAAGCGGGCGTATGACTTGTTGAGCGTAGCGAGCCAGTATGCTTCGTTTCCAATCCTGCTTGAGGCTTACAGAGAGTGTCTGCGAGACGTGTTTGATATGCCGGCGCTGATGGAGACACTGCGGAACATTGGGGGCCGTTCGCTGCGTGTGCATACGGTAGATTCGCGGACGCCTTCACCGTTTGCTTCGGCGTTATTGTTCAGCTATGTGGCGAACTACATCTACGATGGCGATGCTCCGCTGGCGGAGAGGCGCGCGCAGGCGCTTTCGATCGACCAGGACCAACTGCGGGAGCTGATGGGGGACGCCGATCTTCGTGAACTGTTGGACATCAACGCGATTGAAGAGACGGAGGAGCAGCTTCAGTGCATGGCGGAGACGTATCGTGCGCGAAATATGGATGGGGTGCACGATCTGCTGCTGCGACTTGGCGATCTGACACGGCCAGAGCTGCGGTTGCGATGTGTAAACGACGAGGTTGCAGATACAGTTGGTAAGCTGATGCGGGCGCGGCGGGTGCTGGAGATACGGGTCGCCGATGAGAAACGGTTGATTGCGGTGGAGGACGCGGCCAGGTATCGGGACGCGCTCGGTGTACCGCTGCCGCCGGGATTGCCTTCAGCTTTTTTGCAGGAGGCGTCGAATGCCCTGGTTGATTTGGTGCGTAGGTTTGCGCGTACGCATGGGCCGTTTACGACGAGTGAGGCGGCCGCGCGGTTTGATTTGCGGGCGGAAAGCGTGGAGGCGGTGCTGCAGGGGCTGGTGCAGAGCGGCAAAGTTGTGGAAGGCGGTTTTCGGCCAGGCGGGATCCATCGCGAGTGGTGCGACAACGAGGTGCTGCGGGCGATTCGGCGAAGGTCGCTGGCGCGGCTCCGGAAGGAGGTAGAGCCGGTTGAGCAGAGGACGCTGGCGCGCCTGTTTACCCGGTGGCAGGGTGTGGTGCAGCCGCGTCGAGGGCTGGATGCGTTGCTGGATGTGATTGAAAACCTGCAGGGCGCGCCGCTGCCGGCTTCGATTCTGGAGTCCGAGATCCTGCCGGCGCGTCTTCTGGGGTATAAGCCGGCCGACCTGGACACGCTGATCGCGGCGGGCGAGGTGGTGTGGGTGGGGTTCGAGCCGATTGGAGAGCGCGATGGACGCATCGGGCTCTATCTTGCGGAGAGGCTGTCTGCTCTCTGGCCAATCGCTCCGCCGGAGACTATTGAGCGGGTCTTGAGGGACGACGAGGGCAAGGTGGTTCCTGCGACGGCGGCTACAGTGAGCAAGGAGTCGGCGATTATTGAGTATCTGAAAGGCCACGGGGCTTCGTTTTTTCAGGACCTGCATGATGGCGTGGGTGGAGGGTATCCGGGGGAGACGCTGGAGGCGCTTTGGGGCCTGGTCTGGAAGGGTTTGCTGACGAACGATGGGATGGCGGCACTGCGGGCTTACTGCGAACGGCCAGCGACGAACAGTTCGCGGAAGCCGGCACGGAGGGTGAACCAGCAGGCTGTGTTCCGTTCGCGGCGGACGACGCCTCCGACGGCGCAGGGACGGTGGGCGTTGAATGGGGCGGCGTTTGCGCAGGACCGCTCGGCCACGGAGTGGAGCCATGCGATGGCGCAGCAGCTGTTGACGCGGTATGGTGTGGTGTTTCGCGAGACGGCGCATGCGGAGAATCTGCCAGGCGGCTTTTCGGCTATCTACGACGTAATGAAGGCGCTGGAGGAGAGTGGCAAGATTCGGCGAGGGTATTTTGCGGCGGACCTCGGTGCGACACAGTTTGCAATGCCCGCCGCGGTTGACCTGCTGCGTTCGCTGCGGGTGCAGCAGGACAGGGTGGAGATGCTGCAGCTTGCGGCTACCGATCCGGCGAACCCCTATGGGGCGCTGATGCGTTGGCCGGCGGCGCCAGACGCGGGGTCGTCGCTGACTCGGAGTGTAGGGGCGAGAGTGGTCCTCTGCGATGGCGCGCTGGTGGCTTATTTGCGGCGAGGGAACCCAAACCTGCAGGTGTTTCTGCCGGAGGAGGAGCCGCAACGATCACAAGTGGCGCGGAGCCTGGCGGAGTTCCTCGTAGGGCGAGTGCAGGGGGAGCGTGGAGAGGACGATGCGGGACGGGCGGGACTGTTGGTTTCGACGGTGAATGGTGTCGCTGTGGCGGAAAGTGCAATGGCTCGAGCTTTGCTGGATGCCGGCTTCGCTGCGGGAGCGATGGGATTTAATGTGCGGCGAAACCTGCCACCGTTACCCGGACAACGTAGCGGAGCGAGCGCGAATGCCTGAGGGAGACACAATCTATCGAGCGGCGCGGGCGCTGCAGAAGGCGATTGGGGGCAAGGTCGTTACGGGATTTGAGACTGGGCTGGCCAAGCTTGCTCGGGTGAATGATGATGCGCCTATTGTGGGGCGGGTGGTGGAGAAGGTGGAGTCGCGGGGGAAGTGGTGCCTGATTTATTTTTCGGGCGACTTGATTCTGGTTACGCATATGTTGATGAGCGGGAGCTGGCACCTGTATCGCACTGGTGAGCGATGGCAGATGGGACGGGCCCGGATGCGAGTAGTGATTCGAACGGCAGATTGGGATGCGGTGGCGTTCAATGTGCCGGTGGCAGAGTTTCATACGGCCCGGTCTTTAGAGAGAAGCGACAAGGTGCCGAAGCTGGGGCCGGATGTTTTGTCGGAGAGCTTCTCCGTGGAGGCTGGAGTGGCGCGCCTGTCCGCTTATGCGCGGGAGAATCCAAATGCGGAGGTGGCGGTGGTGCTGCTTAATCAGCGTGTGCTTGCCGGGTTGGGGAATGTCTATAAGAGCGAGGTAGCGTTTGCCGCCGGCGTGAATCCATTTCGTGCTATGCGGACGATCACGCGGCGTGAAATGGAACTGATGGTCGATTTCGCGCAACGCTACATGAAGGAAAATGTGGCGGATGGGCTGGGCGACGGTATTGTGACGTACTCCGGGAACCGAAGTACGACGCATGCGATGGACCGTGAAGAGCGGTTATGGGTGTATCGACGTCAAGGACAGGAGTGCAGGAGATGTGGGGCGATTGTGACGATGCGGAAGCAGGGTGTGCAGGCTCGGTCGACGTATTGGTGTCCGGGGTGTCAGCCTTGGGTTGGAATGGATGAGACGGGCGCTCCAGTGGGGCGGATTGATAGACGTCCTCGGTGAGAGTGATACCTTCAATGGAAGGACAGCGAGTGTTATTGCGGCGGGGGTGACTGCGGCTGCGGTTGTTTGTCCTTGTCTTTGCCGCCGCCGAAGATCTTTTGCAGGAAGTTTTTCTTCTTGGGTGGCGCGGGTTGCTGGGTGGTGTCGGGGGCGTTGCCGTCGGGGGGCGTGTTGGGTGGGGTCCGAACGATTGGTGCGCCTGTTGCAGGTGGTGGCGTGGTTGCAGGCCGGGCCGCGTCAGGTGTGGCTGGCTTGTTGCCGCCAATTCCGAAGATCTTCTGGATGAAGTTCTGCGGACTTTCGCCCATCTGGCTGCAGGTGTTGACGGGTGCAGTGCCGTCGAGGAAGGCTACGTAGAGACTGTTGTTTGGGCAGGTGGAGTCAACCAGCAGGTTTGAGGTTTTGTCGATGTGGGCGGTGGTGACGCCCTCGGGAGCAGTGAAGGGTTTGACGTCGGAATATTGGGGAAGCTGTATAGCGCGCTTCATAAACTCGCCCCAGATGGGGGCGGCGGCGTGAGCGCCTTCCATTTTGATGTCGGTGTAGTCATCGTTGCCGACCCACACGATGCATAGGAGATTCGAAGTGTAGCCAGCGAACCATGCATCGTGGCTGGTGCCGGTTTTGCCGGCGGCCGGTGCTGTGAAACCATGGCCGCGCACTGCTGCGGCGGTGCCGTAGTTCATAACGCCTTCGAGCAGGGATTGGGTCAGATAGGCCGCTCGCGGATCCATGACCTGCTTGGCTTCCGGAGAGAAGTCGGAGACGATGTCGCCGTTCGCGTTACGGACAGAGGCGAGCATCCACGGGGAGAGGTGGACGCCGTTGTTGGCAAATACAGTGTAGGCACCGGCCATCTCGATGGGGGTGGCGTTGTAAGTGCCGATGGCGACCGACGGGGTCCCGCGTGCGTTGACAATGCCGGATGCGCGCGCGAGGGACGCTACATTGTCGAAGCCGACCATCTGCCCTAGCTGAACAGTGGCGGCGTTGAGGGAGTGTGCGAGGGCGTAGGCTGCGGTGACGTCGCCGTGATAGCCGCTGATCAGGTTCTTTGGCGTGTATTCCTGACGGCCGTTATCGTAGGTGAATGTGGTCTCTTCGTCGTTGAGCTGGGTGAGCGCGGTGAAGACGCCGTTGTCGCCGAGAGAGAGTCCGTTGAGAGAGCTGTTGTAGGCCGCGGCGTAGACGAAGGGCTTGAAGACGGAGCCGGTGGGCCGTTCGGAGACCGCGTGGTTGAGCTGGGAGATGCCGTAGTTGCGGCCGCCGACGAGCGCGAGAATCTGTCCAGTATGGGGATTGATGGCGACGAGAGCAACTTGTGGATAGGTGATCGGGCCCGGCTCCTCGCCTTTCGGGGTTTTGTGCAGCTTGCGTACGAGTTCGTCCACGTTCTTCATGCCGATCTCAACGGCCTCGGAGGCTGCGCGTTCCAACTCGGGGTCAAGCGACGTGTAGATGCGGAGACTCTGGTGCGAAAGGTCCTGGTCGCCAATGCGCTGGACAAGCTGATCATGGACGAGGTCGACGAAGTACGGAGCTTCGCTGGCGTCGATGTTGGGAGGTGCCAAACGGAGAGGCTCGGCTTTGGCGCGTGAGGCCTCACCAGCAGTAATGGCGCCGGTTTCGACCATGGAGTCGAGCACGAGATTGCGCCGTTCCATTGCACGCTCTGGATGGCGATAGGGGTTGAGACGAGTGGGGCTCTGGATGGTGCCGGCGAGAAGGGCGGACTCGGCCAAGTCGAGCTGGCCGAGATTTTTTCCAAAGAAGGTTTGGGCGGCCTCGCCGAACCCGTTGATCGCGTAGCTGCCCCGCTGTCCGAGGTTGATCTGGTTGGCGTACATCTCGAAGATCTGTTTCTTGTTGAATCTGGCTTCAAGTTGGAGGGTGATGAATAACTCGCGGAGCTTGCGGGTGACGCGCTTCTCCGGCGTCAAAAAGAAGCCGCGGGCAAGTTGCTGAGTGAGGGTGGACCCTCCGCATGACATGTGATGCGAGATGATATCGACGAAGGCGCACTTCGCTGTGCGCATGTAGTTGATGCCGCCATGCTCGAAGAAGCTGCGATCTTCGATGGCGATGACTGCCTGGACCATTCGCGGAGGGATCTCGTCATAGGTAACGAGGCGGCGCTTGGTGCGGTTCTTGTCTTCGGAGAGGGCGGTGATGAGCTGAGGCTCGAGCTCGTAGGCGCTGAGGGCGGCCCCGTTTTCGGCGGTGATGCTCTGCACTATGCCGCCGCTTGTGTTGATGGTTGCTCCGTCGGTGTTGTGGTAGCTCTCGGGACCGGGCTTGATGAAGATGTTGTCCGCGTTGAGTTGAAATGTCCCGAGCTGCGGATTGTTGTTGTAGCCGGCCTGGCGAAGGTCTGCGGCGATGGCGGCGGCGGAGAGCTTCTGGCCATCGCGGACCTCGCGCGGCGCGGCATAGATCTGCGACACGCTGGCGAATATTGGGCCGGAGGCGAGGCGGTCATCGACCACACGCTGGTAGTGGTAGTAGAAATAGCCGAAGACAATCGAGCCAACCAGAAAGATGCCAAGCAACCCGATCAGCACGACGCGGAATAGTCGAGAATGCATCAGACTTGAAGACTTGATCGTTGTGCTCGGGTTGTTGCCGTACTTGAGTTTGACTGGCATAAAGATGCGGGAACGGGTGCGATCGTCGGCTATGACCTTAGACGGGTTGGATGCCGCTACGGGCATCAGGGCGCGTCCGGTCAATGGGGTCTAGTTTAGCTTGGAGCAGCAGATGGGAAAGATGAGAGACGATCTCATCGATGGAATGTTCCTCGTTCGTTAACTTGAGGCGGTCTACCAGTTCGACTTTACCTTCAGCTACTCCGCGCCCAATATTGATTCTATAGGGGATGCCGACGAGATCGGCGTCTTTGAATTTGACTCCGGCGCGCTCATCGCGGTCGTCCAGAATGACATCGACACCCGCTGCTTCGAGGGCGGCGGCGACCTTTTCTCCAGCGGCCAGAAGAGCAGCGTCGCTGATATTGGTGATCGTGACGACGGCCTCAAACGGCGCGATGGCTGGAGGCAGCGCGTAGCTCTTGCCCTCGCTCGCTATGGCGGAACTCTCAATGGCCGCAGTGAGAATGCGCTCGATTCCGATGCCGTAGCAGCCCATGATCGGCATAACCTCTTTGCCCTCGCGATTGAGGACCGAGGCGCCCATCGACTTCGAGTACCTGGTGCCGAGCTTGAAGATGTGGCCAACCTCAACGGCTTTGCCGATCTTGAGGGGCTTGCCGCTGGCCACGTCGAGGTCGCCTTCGTTGACGTTGCGAATGTCGGCTATGCGCGTCCAGGTGAAGTCGCGGCCCGGTGTAATGTTGCGGTAGTGGTAGTCGAGCTTGTTGGCGCCACCGACCATATTTTTGCGGCCTTCGAGTCCCTTGTCGATGACGACGAATGCAGCACGCGGATCCCCCTTATCTGCGGGAAGGACCTTGAGGCCAATTGGGCCAAGGTAGCCGGCGGGGCCTTCAAAGTAGAGAGCGAGTTCTTCCGCAACCATCGGGCGTAATTCAGAGACGTACGCAGCTGCCATCAGTTTGGTCTCGTTAACGAAGTGATCACCGCGCAGAAAGGCGATAACTGGGACTTGGACGGTCTTGCCGGTTCCATCTCTCTTTTGACCCATGTAGGCGACGGTCTTGATGTCGGAGGCGGGAGAGATCTTGAAAAACTCAGCGACGTCCGCGATGGCGGCCCTGCCGGGCGTGTGGACGAGCTCCGGCATGCCATCGCCCGTTGGCTCCATCTCAGTGACGGGGGTAAGCTGCGAAGTGGCTTTCTCGAGGTTGGCCGCGTAGCCGCTCTCGGCGCAGCTGACGATGAGGTCCTCGCCCGCTTCGGTGTAGACCATGAACTCCTGCGACTGCGAACCGCCCATGGCGCCGGAGTCGGCCTCGACCGCGATGAACTCGAGTCCGGAGCGAGTGAAGATTCGGCGGTAGGCCTTGTCGTGTTTGTTGTACGAGACGTCGAGGCCGGCCTCGTCGATGTCGAAGGAGTAGGAGTCCTTCATGATGAACTGGCGGACGCGCAGGAGGCCGGCCCTGGGGCGAGGTTCGTCGCGGAACTTGGTCTGGATCTGATACCAGATCTGCGGCAGCTGCTTGTAGCTGCGGAGCTCGCTGCGGGCGATGGAGGTCATGACCTCTTCGTGCGTGAAGCCGAGGCAGAGCTCTGCGCCTTTGCGGTCCTTGAGATGGAACATATTGTCGCCCATTACTGACCAACGACCGGACTCCTCCCACAGCTCGCGGGGCTGAATGGTTGGAAGCAGGAACTCCTGGCCGATGCGGTCCATCTCCTCGCGCACGATGCCGATGATCTTGTTGATCGAGCGGTTACCGAGGAAGAGGAAGCTGTAGACGCCGGCGGCGAGCTGACGCATATAGCCGGCCCGGAGGAGAAGCTTGTGGCTGGCGACTTCGGCGTCTGCAGGCGCCTCACGAAGAGTGGGGATGAAGAGTTGAGACCAGCGATGCATGGGCAAAAAGGCACTTTCCTGCCCGCTGCGGTGGAATGCGCGGGGCTTTGGGGATGAACTTCCATTCTAACCGTGAAGCGACCCTGAGGCACAGAACGGGCCAGATGAAGAGGTTGCAGGTGATTTGATCAGAAAATGTTGAGCGTTTTCTTATATGTACGCCACACGACATACTTTATCTCTAAAAGAGAGTACCGTCGTGCTAATCGCACGAGCCCGCCCCGCGATTTGTGGGCAACCAGTCTTTGCGGCCAGAGGATTATCTCGCGTAAAGGAACACCCCGTTGCCTACCCGACAAAATCAGACAGATTCGATAGTCCGGAACCGCAACGCCGTCCTCGCGCAGTTGCCAGACGATGAGTACGCGGGGTTGGCGAAATTTTTGACGCCGGTCGATCTGCCGCTCGGCATGCAACTGTCTGAGCCGAACCGGCCCGTCGAGTATGTTTACTTTCTGAACAGCGGCCTGATCTCAACGGATGCGTTGACCGAGAAGGGGGAATCGGTCGAGGTCGGCGTCATTGGTCGTGAGGGATTTTCGGGTCTTCCGGCGTTGTTGGACCAGCCGCAGATGTCCCATTCTGTGCTCATCCAGGGAATCGGGGACGGCCTGCGCATCCGCAGTTCGATTGTGCGCGATGAGTTCCTCAAGGGTGGAATGCTGCAGCGAATCGTGCACGCGTTTACCTATTTGCAAATGGTCCAGGTGACGCAGTCCGTCCTGTGCAACCGGATGCATGAGGTAGATGCCAGGCTGGCACGCTGGTTGCTAACATCGGCCGACAGGATGGAGTCGGAGTCGCTGAACCTGACCCAGGAGTTTCTGGCGCAGATGTTGGGAGTCCAGCGGTCGACCGTGACGGTGGCCGCGGGCGAGCTGCAGCGGGGGGGAATGATCGGCTATAGCCGCGGGAAAATCAATATTGTGGACCGTCCTGCGCTGACCAATGTCGCTTGTGAGTGCTATGAGATTGTGTCCGCCTCGTATAAGCGCATCTTGAAGACCGATGATGATGGCTCGTTGAGCTATGTCGTGTAGATGACAGAACGGTTTTTCGGTATTTGCTAAACTCGCCGCACGCAGCGGCCTACTCGACGGTGTTGGTCATCCATCGCACATTCTGGAATGTTGTTTGCTGGAGACGCTATGCCTAAAATTCTACTCGCAGGTCAGGACGTTCGCTTACTGGAAACGCGAGCCGCGGTTCTAAGGAAGACTGGGGCGGAAGTCGTCTCCTGCGAGGGGTCCCAAGTGTGCAACATCGTCGTTTCCGAGATGCCGGACCTGGTCGTGCTATGTCATTCGCTGTTAGAGGTGGAGGCGGAGGCGATTGCGGACAAGGTCCACGAGTGTTGCCCGAAGACAAGAGTGCTTCTGGTGGTTTCGCAGACGGCTGATGAAAGGCAGAACGGAGACGCGAAGTTCGATGCGACGAGTCTTTCAGAGCCCAGGCGGCTGGTCATACGTGCAAGTGAGTTGCTAC
>Ga0210398_10004549_pt1 | contig 12996 bp, 10 predicted proteins | sample IncBWC4OmetaG_FD_161047 | JGI IMG/M metagenome (GOLD analysis project Ga0210398, IMG submission 161047) | Forest soil microbial communities from Barre Woods Harvard Forest LTER site, Petersham, Massachusetts, United States - Inc-BW-C-4-O | ecosystem: Environmental > Terrestrial > Soil >... | reverse complement strand
CCAGTTGCCCTCATCTCACCTTGTCCCAGATCGAGCCGGTTTCCACCGAGGACGCCAAAGCCGTTTACGGATTGTCCTACTTGAGAGGCGGTTTCTGGATCCTGGTCGACGCCTCCAGCGAGGACTCCGCTGAAGTAGTCGCGCTGGGCACGAAATCCGGCCGTTCCCGTGTTCGCGAGGTTGTTGGCCGCGGTGTCGAGGGCCTGCGTTCGTGCCAGAAGACCTGTGTATGCTGCGTAGATTCCGCTGTCCATGCCAGAGGCTTATGCAGTTGCGTGGCCGAAGTTTGTGAGACGTGGGTTAGAGGACGTTAAGACGCGTTTCGCTCAAGGTTGTTGACGGGTTGCCGATAGTGACTTCAGACCTGATGGCGGTCTGGGTGCAGAGTTTAGGGGAGGGTCGGTTGCGAGCTCTAATTGTTGACGATTCGGCGGTGATGAGGAAGGTCATTGAACGGGCGCTTCGGCAGGCCGGCCTGGAGCTAAGTGAGGTCCTGGAGGCCTCGAATGGTGAGGAGGGATTGCAGGTCCTTCGGGACAATCAAGGTGGTTCCGCCCCTCTGGCGCTGATCCTGAGTGACATCAATATGCCGGTGATGGATGGTTTGCAGTTTCTGGAGGCGAGGCGGCAAGAGAACCTGGCGCAGGGCGTTCCGGTGGTGATGATCACTACTGAGGGCAATGAGACGTTCGTTCTGCGCGCGATTGCTGCGGGCGCTCAAGGTTATATTTGCAAGCCGTTTACGGCGGAGCAGGTGAAGGTGCGGGTGCTGCCGTTGCTGCGGACGGCGGCTTAGTTGCAGGTTGGATTTCAAATTTGAAGCAGGAAGAGGCGAGAGTGAAGAACGTGCACGATGAGGCGATGACCCGGTTGGATTCTGCCGTCTCAGAGGTGTTTGAGACGATGCTAGAGCGAAGCTGCGATCCGTTGGACGGCGAGGTAGATACGGTTGAGGGACGGATCGTGGCCAGAATTCAATTTACCGGCACCGTCGATGGCGAGTGCCTGCTGTATGCGAGTCAGGCGACGGCATCGGTGACGGCGGAGGCGTTACTGGGCACTCCATCGGAGCCACATGATCCGATGGTGGACGATGCAATCGGAGAACTTTGCAACATGATTGCCGGCGGCTGGAAGAGCAAACTTGCTTCGCCGGATTCGAACTGCACGATCTCGACTCCGGCAGTTACCCGGGAGGGGCTCGAGGGATATCGAACTCGGTTTGGAACCAAGTTCAGCCGTAACTACTCCTTTCAAGGGAACGTATTTGGGGTCGTACTGGCGTTCTGACGCTATACTCCCTCCCTCCCGGGAATCGTGCAAAGTCTTGCAAAATATAGACTTAGCTTTGGACTTCCCTTGCAAACTATTGCAAACACATGGGTTACCAATAAAGTACTGATTCTGAACAGATTAGCCCCGGAGTATCTCCGGGGCCCGTTTGTTTTGATCTATATATCCAGTATAACGTTTGGGGCCTAACTAACATGCCACGTGGATGTCGTTGCTGGGTAATGGGTTAAGTCCTTTAGGGACTTGACACCCGTTTTATGGGGCAAAAACGCGAAAAAAAAGCTTGGGTCTCAACAGGAGCGACCTCTTATGCCTCTACGTCAACTGGAAATACCAGCGATCCCGTTTTCTGTAAAAGACCGCAGCGCAACTAGCCATCATCTGGAGAAGCCACTCTATCAATCGCCGATTCATTTAGCGCTTACCGCGAGGGTCATACTGGAAGCACTGCTCGAGCGGCACACCAAGCACGATTGCCACTTTGAACGCAGTTTCAAGGGAAGGCGAATACTTGTCTTGTTCGATCGCAATCACCGTCTGCCGTGTAACGCCGACTTGATCGGCGAGTTCCTGCTGGGTCATCTCACGGACGGCACGGAGTTCTCGTATCTGATTTCGTATTGCGGGCATCAGAGCGCCCTCCGGTAAGAGACAATCTGCGTGGCGGTCTTTGTGATATCTGCGAGGACTAACATGCCGAAGAAGACGTTCAAGAAATGAAGTCCTATCATCCGGCTTTCCAATTGAAGATGGCCCACGGTCGCGTGAAACCACAACAGGCCCAGACCAATCACCATTAAAGAGGCGAGCGTGAGATAACCGGCACGATAGCCCCGCAGCTCGATTAAGCGGTCCCGCTCGTCTGTAACGCGGTTCCGCGTTGAGGCGGCGATGACCGACTGCAGGATTATCTGCAACACGATGATTGCGATAATCATCCCGGCGACATTATTGACGGAGTTTTGCCGGTGCAGTAGGAAGTAAGGGCCGTACACAAAGATCTCCGCCGCTAGCGAGGCGTAAAGAGACTTCTCACGATATGAAAGGCTAGTGGCCATGGCGAATCGCTCCATGTCAAAAATATTTGACATGGAGAAGATATCGCCCCTAGCTGGCATATGTCAAATATTTTTTACACATCGCTCTGATTGAACATAAGCCTCTTTGAAACGAGCATGCAAACTCCATGGCTGGATTCCCTATGCCTGAGTGAAATTGTAGAAATTCTGACCAGATTACAGATTGCCCGCAACGCGGGTCACGAACTTGAAAAAGATGCCATCGCACTGGTAGTTCTCATAGTAGCTTGAGTGTGCCCGAGTGGTTAGCATATCGCTCTATGAAGGACCTACCTTCAAATCACACCGGTCGCCGCGAGTGGCAGTCTTTCTGCTTGGTCGTGGAGAGCAACTTATCTCCAGCCTGCACGCATGGAACAAAAGTCAGCGTGTTGCGAATTCGCACGGCGAATATTACGCCCTCAATAACTTCGCCAATCCTGTTACCACATCACCTGAACGGAGGTTACACCCATGAATTGCCGACTTGTTCTCGTTGCGGCCACAATGCTCCTTTTGACCAGTATCCCGCTATTTGCAAAACCTTCAGGAGCGCCCGCCGACGATGCCTATTGGGTTGATTACTGGGCAAAACCAAGAGTGGTTCTCTATGGTCCCGAGGAGGAAGCCTTCTACCAAAACGTGCATAAAATCACGTTCGCCCATGATCGCTTTGACCATGCTTTGGACCAGGACACCCTAAATGCCGATGTCCAATGGTTGAAGGACCATCCAAATGTTCGCTTTTACATCGAAGGCTATGCCTCCTCGACGGGCACCGGACCCTACAATATGAATCTCTCATTACAACGAGCGGAGTGGGTCAAACTACTTCTGATACGCAAGGGCATTGCCGAGAATCGGATCAAGCTGGCGGTGCCATGGGGGGAGTTGTATCCAGCTTGTACCGAAGACACAGATGAGTGCCATGCTAAAAACCGGGTCGTCCGGTTTGCTTACTCTCCAAATTGAGCGAAAGCCACGATCGACGCGAATCGACACTTGTCTCAGAGATTCCTTCGGTTCGTGATGTGACTGAGGTCTGGTTCCAAAATAGTCGCGTTCCGCCTCCTACGGAACAACCGGCAGGTTGATAAAGCTTGCCGCTCCTGGGGCGCGCCAGATGCGCTGCGTTGCCTTCTGGTAGTCCGCGGGTTTCGCGTCAAAGATGTTCGGCACGAAGGTCTGCGGGTTGCGGTCATAGAGCGGATATAACGTCGATTGCACCTGCACCATGATGCGGTGTCCTGGCTGGAAGATATGGTTCACGTTCGGCAGATCGAACTTGAACAGCAACGGCTCGTTCGACGTCAGCGCCTGGGGACGTTCGAAGCTGGTGCGATATCGTCCACGGAAGATATCGAGTGAGATCGATAGCTGGTAGCCGCTCATTGTCGTCGGCGGATTCGGGTCGTCAGGATAGACGTCGATCAGCTTTACTACCCAATCGCTATCGGTACCGCTTGTCGACGCGTAGAGGTTCACTTCCGGCACGCCACTGACGCGGACCGGGGTGGTCAACGGCTCCGTCATATAAGTCAGAACGTCGGGCCGCCCATCAGCGAAGCGCTGGTCCTGCACGAGCCAGGTCCGCCAGCCAGTCTCATCATCGGTGGCCACGGGGCGGGGACGATAGGGGACTGGTTTTTTCGGGTCGGAGATGTATTCGTCAAACTTCTCCGGACCAGCGACTGGCGGCTCGAAGGACAAACCGCTGTTGGCCTCCAAGTAGAGTGGCCTCGACTTGTTCGCACAACCTGTATCGCAGCTCAGCGGCCAGGACTTCAGGCGGTCCCAGTGGTTTTCACCCGTGTTGTAGATCAGGACCGGCGGTGTATTCGCCTTAGGAGCACCTTCCGTCAGATATTGGTTGAAGAACGGGAGCAGAACTTCGGAGCGGAAGTCGGCCGTTGTGTCACCGTCCCAGGTGAAGGGTCCCATCACATGCCCTTCGCGATTTACCTGACTGTGAAACCACGGTCCGATCACGAGGTAGTTCATGTCGTTGTTCTTGTCTTTCGGTTCGAGCGCTTTGTAGCTATGGTTCGCGCCCCACATGTCCTCCTGGTCCCATAGACCCTGAAGCCACATCGTCGGAACGGTGAGCGTCTTAGTCGCGATCAGATGATCGAGCGCTTGGGCTTGCCAAAAGGCATCGTACGCGGGATGGGCTTCGACGGTCTTCCAGTAGGGCAACTGATCTTCGCCCATCGAACGTGCAAAGTCTCCCGCCGATCCCTTCACGAGAAAATTCGTATAGTCGTCGCGTCCTTCATGCTCTACGTGCGGCCCTGCGCCACGCGCGGCCGTCTGCCCGACGAAGTAGTCCAGCATGATCTCGCGAAAGGCGCCATAGTGGAACCAGTCGTCACCCATCCAGCCATCTACCATCGGGCTCTCGGGAGCGGCGACCTTCAACGCCGGGTGTGGATTCAGCAGGGCCATCACGACGGTGAAGCCTTCGTATGACGAGCCGATCATACCCACTCGCCCATTTGTCTCCGGTAGGTTTTTCGTCAGCCAGTCGATCGTGTCGTAGGCGTCGGTGGTGTCGTCGGCGCCAGAAGGATTGAAGCCGCTATTTACGGGCGGCGGCGTCATTAGATACACGCCTTCCGATCCATATTTGCCGCGAACGTCCTGGTAGACGCGGATGTATCCGGCTTTCACAAAGATCTCATCAGAGAGGCCCAGCTCATCAATCATGTGCGGTGACTCGACCTTCGGGGCAGCAGGACCTGGGGCCGCTGCTCGCGCGGGAGATCCACCAGTAACAAGCGCGTTGCCGGCCGTTGAACGCGCAGCGGAGGCACGGGCGGCTGCGTTGTAGCAGGTGCGGGTCAGCACGATCGGCGCATTCTTCGCACCCTTCGGAACCACGATCACTGTGTAGAGCTTTACCCCGTCCCGCATCGGAACCATCTCCACACGCTTGATGTAATCGAAGGTGGGCTTTGGCGCCTCGTATAGGGTCTGCTTCGGTGGCGTGAAGCTGGGTGGGATGTCGTTGCCCACCGGCTTTTCCTGGGCCATGGAGGGGAGAGATAAGAGAGTAATAGCAAGTCCGGCAAGTGCAAGACGGTACGTTGAGGTCATCGATTTCCCTTGAGACCGGCTTGGGGCCGGGCGAGATCAAGCCGATAAAAAGTGACAGCGTTGGAGCAAATTATCTCATTGCACGTGCCTATTGCCGACAACTCGATGTTTCATACGTCGGCATGCCGCATCGAGCAGGCCGACGCACGGTTCTTACAGTCGCTTACTACTCGTTATTATGGTCAATTCGTGATGCTGTTGAAGAAGAGTTTGAAGGTGCCGTAGGTCTGGGCGCGGTGCTGGGCGCGGAAGCCAATGAGGATGACTTTGCCTTTGCCCATCTCGGCGGAGATCATGGCGGCTTTGCCTGTAATGTTGCCTTCGCCTACCAGCCAGCCGCTCTGGAGGATGTCTCGCTTTTCGTAGCTGACGACGACGGAGTAGCGTTCGTTGGAGGAGGTGGGGGTGATCTGGAAGACGGGATCGCCCTGGAGGTAAAGCGCGAGACTCTCTTTGGGCATTCCGTAGCCGAGTGGGTTGGTTTGGTCGACGCTGACCTTGAGGGTCGAGCCGGGGCACCAGAACTGCTTGGTCGGCAGGTTGCCGACGATGTTGCGTGCGTGGACGCCGAGCTTTTCGATGGCGAAGTCGCTGGCGGTGCCGAGGGTGACGATGGTGCCGCCTTTCTGGACGAAGGCCTTGAGCGCAGTGACACCTTCTTCGCCGAAGCCGCTGCGGTACTCAGGGGCGTAGTCGGTGGGGGTGCGTCCAAAGCCTTCGCCACCTCCTCCACCACCGCCGCGTTGTCCGCCGGCTGCGGCGGTCTCGCCAGTGAGAGAGGCAGTGGAATCATCAGGGATGATGATGACGTCGAACTTTGCGTTGAGGTCACCTTTTTTGAGCTCGGGGTCGAGGAGGCTCGTCGGGTTGTAGCCCCATTGCTCGAGCAGCCAGCGAGTCCAGCCCTCGTCGACGTTGCCACCGTAGTAGCGCTGATAGAGGCCGATCCGCTTCTGCTTGAGGGAGAGGGTGTTGTCTGCGGGAATGTTTGGGGCGGGTGCGAGGTCGACGCCGGTGATCTTGGCGATTTCGCGGATGTCGGCTTCGGATCCTTTGGCTACAAGGAAATCGCCGACGGTAGCTCCGTCAACAGGCTTGGCGATGCGACTGACGGCGACGCCTTTGGCCTGAAGCAGATTGACTGCCTTGTAGGATGCGTCAAGTTTGGCGCTGAGGAGGTAGCCGGAGGATCCGGCGGCCACCTTGCCCGGGGTGAGCGGAGCTTCGGTGATGAGTTTCGCCTCGACGTTGAGCGGGCCAGCGACGTGGTCGACGCGGACGCCCATGAACTCGGCTACGTTGTCGGTGGAAAGGTCGTAGGGACGGATGGGATCGCCATTCTTGTCACGGGTCCAGTCGTTGTCGGGGAAGAAGTTGCGATCGAGGAGATTGCGGATGAGGCCCATCTTGGGTTGGGCGAGGGAGATGATGTAGGAGCCGGCGTCATAGGACTGTCCGTCGGCCGAGGTAAACGGTTTGGTGGCCTTCTGGATGTCGATGCCCTGGACGAGGAGTTTCTGGATGAGGAAGTTCGCGGTGATGGGATCGTTCTGGAGTGTGGGGATGACGTAGTTAGGGGTATCGGCCGCCGCTCCGCGCTCGGTCTGGTGCTTGGCCTTCTGGTAGGCGTTCCAGAGAACGGTCTCGCGGTTGCGGGCGGAGATGTCGAGCGCTGCCCAGGCCGCGGTCTTCTGCATGTTGACGATGTCGCGGAGATGCCACCAGCCGCCGGGCCATGGATCCGGGAAGATCGTCTCTTCCTCGTATTTGGGCAGGTTTCTGGCACCGCCGGTTAGTTGCTCAGGGAGGATGTACATGGGGGAGGCGAGCTTGGCGCTGGCCGACTCAGTGAGCATGCCGTCGATGTTGTGGAAGGGCGTGATCCAGTGGAAGCCGAAGTGTCCCCAGCCGGAGTAGATGGCGTTGTTGATGGCTCCGGTGTAGCCGTTTTCGGTTTCCTTGTACGCCATCTGTGCGCCGTACCAGGCTACTTCGCGCCAGATGAGCGGGTCGGCATAGGGACGGGTGGGTTCGGCGTAGGGCGGGAGTGAGATGCGCGCGCCGTAGCTGCCCTGATGGTGGTGGTCGACGTAGACCTCTGGCCGCCAACCGGTAAAGAGGAGGCTGGCCATGTATTGGCTCTCGTTCATTGAGGTGAGGAGGGCGTCGCGGTTGTCGTCGTGGCCGATGTACTTGGCGTAGAGGGAGGGATAGTTGGAGCCCTCGTAGGGGGTGCCGAGGGTGGAGTTGTAGTAGTCGGTGACCATGATCTCGCCGTCCGGGTTGAAGCACGGGACTTCGATGAGGACGACGTTGTCGAGGATGCGCTGGGCGTCTTCGTCCGTGCGCGTGATGAGGTCGTAGGCAAGTTCGGGGGCCATTTGAGTGCCACCGATCTCGGTGGCGTGCATGCTCATGGACTGGACCTGGATGACTTTGCCGATCGCGACGAGTTTTTTGATCTCAGCCTCAGGTGTGCTGTGAGGATTGACGATGGTAAGGTTGTTCTTCTTGATGGTGTCGATGTTCGCCATGTTCTTTGCGGAGGTGATGATGACCATGAGGAAGGGATTGCCGTTCATGGTGGGGCCCATGTTGATGACCTTCATCTTGCCGCCGCTTTGCTTCTCGATAATGTTGTAGTACTCGACGATTTTGTCCCAACGGGCCATCTTGCGGTCGGCACCAAGCTGGAAGCCGAAGAATTTATCGGGTGTGGCGACTGTGGACTGGGCGAAGAGCGTGGTGGCGAGGGTCAGGACGAGAGCGAGGGACGAACAACCGGAACGAACAGAGCGCATAGACGGCGGGGCCTCCAGATCGGTGATAGTTCATGCGACGAGCAACACGGGTCCTCTGCCTCTGACGAAGCCGGGACCGGCTTGTTGTGAAACAAGATCGTGATAGATAAAGGTCGGAGGCGCGGTGGTAGCGCGTGGTCGATATCTACCGGTGCAACGGCGTGCTCAAGTTGTGTGGGTACGCGGCAAGTGTAACCGCAGTGTGAACGAATGTCCAGATACGAGTATTGACGGGCGAAAAGCGCGGACCAAACGCTGCTGACGATGTGCCTGGCGTCTCGGACCGATTCACAAAGCGCGACGGACGTCGAGTTAGACACGGCAACAGGCTGCCGAACCAATATTTGGCGGCCTTTGATCCGAGGCGAACGGCATCAATTTCATCTATATTTTCGATGCGATCTGGGCAAAACGGCCCGGGAAGAATATAGTTTGTCGCGAGGCAGACTCCTGCACGGGCCAGTGACTCGCGTCGCCACGAAAGACCAACGCCACAATATTAAGAGGTCAAAACGATGAGAACCCATTCGCTTGCAATAGGCGCCGTGGTACTGTGCGCGCTGACGACAATTAGCTCTGCGCAGATGAACAGTTCACCGAACGCGGTACACATCCAGACAATCGGGTCCGCGGATCCCAACGCCGTGACGCATTTCAACGTCTATCTGCCATTGACGCACAGTGACGCTCTCGAACAGCTCCTGCGCGAACAAACCGATCCAACTTCGGCCAGCTATCATCAGTGGCTGACGCCGGCGCAGTTCAAAGCGCAGTTCGGGCCAAGCCGTTCGGACATCGCCACAGTGACCGCAGCACTTCTCGCCGCTGGCTTTACGATCACCGCGGAGCATACGCAGAGCCTCGAGGTTGAAGGCCCGGTATTGGCAGTGGAGAGGATGTTTGCGACACACTTGATGCAGGTGCGGACTGCAAATGGGCGGGTGAAATTTGCTGCCGCCGAACATCACCTGACGCTGCCCGACACGCTGGCTTCGGTGGGCGCCGTCGTCCCGGAGTTCACGACCCACCTGGCTGCGCATGTGCATTCCCAGAAAATGGGGGGGCCGGGGCTTTCGGCCGCCAAACCGCTCATTCGGCTTAGCAGCAGCGATAGCTTTTTCTATCCGACTGATCTTAATGAGGCCTATCAACTTCCATCGTTCCAAACTGAGGTCGATCCGCTGCACTCGCGTCATCCGGCGCAGATAGCTGGCGTCGGCTCCCACATCGGCATCGTGATCTCCTCGGTAATCAGTCCGGCGGACCTGGCGAAGACCTTCAACTCCTCCCTTAATCTTGGCGGGGGCGAGAGCCTGATCCAGGCCTATTCGGCGAACTCGAACCTGTCGGTCCCCACGGTGACGATTCGTCCTGTGAACGGTGGCAGCGGCCCGTTCAATCCGAACAGCGACGATGCGGCGGAGGCTTCGCTCGATACACAGATGTCATTGGGGACCGCTCCCGGCGCCCAGGAGACGCTCTACGATCTGCCAGAGCTTACAGATGATGCCATCATTGCCGGCTATACGGCGGTGGACGAGGACAACGCGGTCGATGTCGTAAGTTCGTCCTTCGGCGAATGCGAACTGGACTTTACGGCGGCCGCTAACGGTGGCACCGACTTTACCGGCATTCTCAAGACATTCCACTCTCTGTTCCAGCAGGGCAATGCACAAGGCATCACGTTCCTGGCAAGTTCGGGCGACAACGGCGGAGTACCGTGCACGTCGACGGCTTTCGACAATAATCCAACTAACGGTACCAACTTCGTCGCCGGCGTGGAGAATCCCGCGTCCGATCCGAATGTCACCGGGGTTGGGGGGACGAACCTGCAAACTGTCGCCACGCCAGGTATCGATGATGCTACTTACCTGAGTGAGAACGCCAACTTTGACCCGCGAGTGCCAGCAGAGTTTCTGGTTGGCCCTGACACTGTTGTTAGTGTGGGCAACAATACGTGGGGCTCGGGGGGTGGGTTCAGTATCATCTTCCCCAAGCCGCTGTACCAGTACCTAGTGGATACAGGGAGCAACCGGCAGCGCTCGGTGCCCGACCTTTCCCTGATGATGGGCGGTTGCCCAGGAGATGCGGACCTCACTAAACAGAATTGCCTCGCGCTGCCGCGCAGCGCCGCGATCATTTGGATTGGCGGCGAGGCCTTCCTGGTTATCGGCACCAGCTCGTCGTCCCCGGAGTTCGCCGGCGTGTTGGCGCTTGCCGTCGAGTTGAATGGCGGGCGTCTGGGCAACGTCAACCCGCTGATCTACGGATTGTCTTTGACACAGACGGTGCTGGGAGGCGTTCACGCGCCGAAGGCGTTCCAGTACTTCCATCGCGACATTACGGGAAACAACAATGCCTTTACCGTGAAACCAGGCCAGGCGTACAGCGAGGTGCTGGGCAATAGCACACTAGACGTCAAGAACTTCCTGCAACTGCAACTTGCCGCGCCCGCCGGCGCGCCGAACACACACAGCAATCCGTAAGCTGAATGAGAATGAGTTGGACGGCAGGGACTAAAACCCTGCCGTTTTTTTAGAGCTACTTGACTACGGATTGGAAGAGGGGCGAGGTAAGGAGGCTGGCGAACTGGCTGTCCGAAGAGGAGTAAGCCACGGTCAAGACCCCTGAGTTCGAGTCGATGGTGGTCTGATCCAATGCGGATTTCTCAAGGGGTGAGCCCGAGGTTTTGCGCATGATCGACACGCCCTTCATCAGCGTTGCGGCGGTCGCTGCGGTAAGCGTGTCGGACATGACTACGGCCATGTCGAACTTGACGCCATTCTGGAAATCCATGGTGTAGCGGCTGCTCTTCATGCGGTTTTTGACGGTGTCGTAGTCGGCGAGGCTGGAAGCGTCGCCGAGGACGCTCTTCATCATGGACTGGGTGCCCTTTGCGTCGAGCAGGCTCCAGACGGCCTTGGAGTCGACTATACCCATCTCGCTTACCATTTCACTGTTGGAGAGGAAGTCGGGAACCATGCCGTCGCGGGCGTCGATCGCCTCTTTGACCGCCGACTTGTCGCCGAAGACCATAGTGGTCTGGTTGAGGAACACGACACTCATACCGTTGGAGCCCATGGGGTAGACGCTGGTGTTGCGGAGCACGTCGGGTTTCGTTTTGTTTTTGGCGAAGTTGGCTAGGATCTCGCGGGTGTGGAACTGGCCCTGGGCGATGCCAACGATGCGGGTGCCCTCCCCTGCTGGATCACGGAAGGCAGCGAAGGCGAGAACGTCTGCATCCTGGTCGACCTTGAGGCCGGAGCTTTTGAGGGCGGTCTCAAGACGCTTTAGCTCGGGCGGAAGAACACGGTCCTTGAGTTCCATGGCCGCGGGGGAGTTCTGCATGGCGTGGTAGTCGACGACGATGAGCTGTTGGATGTCCTTGGGGATCGCTGACTTTGCGTCGCTGGAGAGCTGCGCGGCGAACGCGAATGTGGGGGCCATGATGGTCGCGATGGCGACGGCCGTAGTGAAGATGCTCTGCTTAATGGTGGTCATGATTGCCTTTACTCCTTGAACTACTTCCAGTGTAGCGTCACTACACTATTGTTCCGTGAATGTAAGACTGTTTGCAAGGGCGGATGGGAAGGTGTTCTCTAATAGAATGCTACTTTTGTGGTACCTGAGTTGAGTCAATCCGTCATTGCTCAGGCCATGCGATCGGGGAGTGTAGCTTGCGCTCCAACACCTTACCCTCGGGGTCGAAGCCAGTTATTTGACGAACCCATTCTGAATCCGGCTCATAAGCGGCCTCGGGAATTAGTCCTATGAGCTCGGCGTCATCGATGAGGACGCCGTGGCGTTGTGCCAGGTGCTTGAGGGTGGCGTGGACGTGGCGCATGGGGGTGAGGTTGAAGTCGGTGACGTTCATGCTGACCTGGGCGCGGCCGTTGGCGAAGACACCAATGGCTTTGACCCCGTGGAGGCCGCCGTTTGCGGCGCGGATGTCGCGGGCGATGGCGCGAGCTGCGGCGATATCAGACCCCTTGAGGTGAACGTTGTAGGCGATGAGGAAGCTGCGGGCTCCGACGGCACTGGCACCTGCGGTTTCGTGGAGTTCGGGACCGCCAATGTCGGGGCGGCGGGAGGCGTCCCGGCGGGTGGCATCGCGAAGGCCTTCGAACTGTCCCTTGCGGACGTCTTCGAGTTGGACACGGTCGGGACGAGCGGCTGCGGCCCCGTAGAAATAGACGGGAACGCCATAACGGCGCCAGATGAGGAGGCCGGCCTGACGTGCAAGGACGGCGCACTCGGCGAGGGAGGCACCACTGACGGGGATGAAGGGGACAACGTCGGCGGCGCCGATGCGAGGGTGGACGCCGTTTTGCCTGGTGAGGTCGATGAGCTCGGCCGCCTTGCCTGCGGCGCGGACCGCGGCTTCGACGATGCCTGCGGGTGTGCCGGCGATGGTCACAACGGAGCGGTTGTGGGCCGTGTCGAGTGACCAGTCAAGTAAACGAACGCCTTCGACCTGCATGGAGGAGACGATCTGGCTGACTTTGGCAGCGTCGGTACCTTCAGAGAAGTTCGGGACGCATTCGATGATGGCTTCTGGATTCATAACGACAGTGGTTAGGGGCTAGTCTACGAGCGTCTTATTTCCACCAGGTGTAGCCGAGTGAGAATTGAACGCTGGCGTTAACGCCCGGGTTGCGATCTCCCAGGGAGGCACTGGAGATGTGGATTGCATTCGCGCCGAAGTCGATGGAGCGGCGAGGACGAACAAAGTAGTGTACGCCGACGCC
>Ga0210398_10004544_pt1 | contig 13003 bp, 10 predicted proteins | sample IncBWC4OmetaG_FD_161047 | JGI IMG/M metagenome (GOLD analysis project Ga0210398, IMG submission 161047) | Forest soil microbial communities from Barre Woods Harvard Forest LTER site, Petersham, Massachusetts, United States - Inc-BW-C-4-O | ecosystem: Environmental > Terrestrial > Soil >... | reverse complement strand
CGGCTTCACGACATTGTTGCCAACCGCAAGGTCGCCCTTGTTGCGGGAGGGATTGTCGTAAGCCGGCCGGTTCGGGTCGCTCCTGACATTCGCCCGGTGGGGCTCGGTTCGATTGCCAGCCATAGACGCCTCCCATCATCATCGACCCTCTAACAACACGGCCGGCGAAAGGAGGTTGCCGGGCGCCCGTCGCAGCGGGGATCCCGCCAGCTCGCTCAGTTATCGGTCGGGCCGCACCAGCCGGGCAGGTAGTTGGCGTCATGGCTCCTCGCCAGCTTCAGGGCCGCCTTGGCGGCCGCAGCGAAATCCTCGTCGACAGCCTTGCGTGAGAGGCGGCGGCGCAGGAAATCCGCCCACAGAAACTCGCTGAACGGCGTCGTGTCCTTGGCGTAGCCGCCGATGCGCCGCAATTCGCCGGCCAGCGAGCGGAAGGGATCGTCGACGAGGGCGCTGATCGATGGCGGGATTCTCGCGTATTTCTGGCGGCGGCCCTGCGCATCGAACGGGTGCATCAAGCCGCGATTGTCGAGGACGACCCAGAACGCATCCGGCTCGAGGTGGCTGAGGTCGAGAATGACCGTCGTGGCGACTTCCCTCACCCCTTCATCGAGCAGCGCCCGCGCTAGGTGATGATGGTCGGTGACATAGCGGCGCTGCTTGGGCCCGAGGACCACCGGGATCATGTGCGTGGCAAGAAACCTGCCGGCCTTCTTGCCATGCTGCTGCCGCCACCCACGTCGCTTCGCCTCGACCTCGCGCAGTCCGACCGTGATTTGCGTCGGACGCAGTTCGATGAGCGGGGTCGACTTCCAGATCGGTTCGCGGACCATGGGACCTCCCGAGAGTTGGGGTACGGCGATAACGGTCCATTGCAGAACGCCGGAAGAGGCGCAACCGCCTGGCGGGGTCCGATTTCAGGTCTTCTGGGCGGCGGCGCTCTTGGGGTTGAGGCTCTGGATGTGGCCGCTTTCGGTGCCGGCGGTCGGGTCGATCACCGCGTTGATCAGCGCCGGCTTGCCCGAGGCGAGCGCCTCGGTCAGCGCGCGGGTCAGGCCCGGCGTGTCGGTGCAGTGGTAGCCCTTGCCGCCGAACGCCTCGATGATCTTCTCGTAGCGCGCGTCGCGCAGCAGACCGGTCGGCGTGTAGGGCATGCCCTCCGGGTCGCCGCGATAGACGCCGTTATTGTTGAAGATGATCGTCGTCACCGGCAGGTCGTAACGGCAGATCGTCTCGATCTCCATGCCGCTAAAGCCAAAGGCGCTGTCGCCCTCGATCGCGACGACCGGCTTGCCGGTCACCGCGGCCGCGCCGACCGCATACCCCATGCCGATCCCCATGACGCCCCAGGTGCCGCTGTCGAGACGGTGGCGCGGTTTGTCCATGTCGATGATGTTGCGGCCGAAATCGAGCGTGTTGGCGCCCTCATTGACGATGTAGACATCGGGTTGCGTCGCGAGCGCATTGCGCACCGCGCGCAGGGCGGAGGAGAAATTCATCGGGCTCGGGTCGGCGTTGAGCCGCGCCGCCATGCGCTCGACATTCTGCTGCTTACGTTTGCCCATCTCGTCGAGCCAGGGGCCCTGCGGCTTGATCTGGCCTTTGAGACCGGCGTTGAGCGCGGTGAACACCGATTTGATGTCGCCGACGACCGGCGCGACGATGGCGCGGTTGCTGTCCATCTCGGTCGCCGCGATGTCGATCTGCACAATCTTGGTGTTGGGGTTCCACAGTGGCGCGCGGCCATGCGACAGGAGCCAGTTAAGCCGCGCCCCGGCGAGCAGCACGACATCCGCCTGGCCGATCGCGAAGGAGCGCGCGGCGGCAGCCGATTGCGGGTGGTCGTCGGGCAGGAGGCCCTTGGCCATCGACATCGGCAGGAAGGGAATGCCGGTCTCTTCGAGGAAGGAGCGGATTTCCTTGTCGGCGCGCGCATAGGCAGCGCCCTTTCCAAGGATCGCCAGCGGCCGCTCGGCATGTGCCAGCAGGTCGAGGGCGCGGGTGATCGACTCCGGCGCGGGCGGCGAGGCGGGTGCGGGATCGACGACCTTGACCAGCGATTTGCGGCCGGCCTCCGCGTCGAGCGCGGAGCCGAGCACCTCGGCGGTGAGGTCGAGATAGACGCCGCCGGGACGGCCCGACATCGCGGCGCGGATCGCCCGGGCGATGCCGATGCCAATATCCTGCGGGCGGTTGACGCGATAAGCCGCCTTGCAGTGCGGCCGGGCGACCGCGAGCTGATCCATTTCCTCGTAATCACCCTGCTCGAGGTCGACGATGTTGCGATCGCTCGACCCCGAGATGAGGATCATCGGGAAGCAGTTGGTCGTCGCGTTGGCGAGGCCGACGACGCCGTTGAGGAAACCCGGCGCCGAGACGGTCATGCAGATGCCGGGCTTCGCGGTCAGATAGCCGGCGATCGCCGCGGCGTTGGCCGCCTGCTGCTCGTGGCGAAAGCCGATATAGCGGATGCCCTCATTCTGCGCGAGCCGCAAGAGATCGGTGATCGGGATGCCGGCGACGCCGAAAATCGTGTCGACCCCGTTCAGCTTCAACGCCTCCACGACGAGGTGAAAACCGTCAGTCATATCCCCTGGCATATCGCCTGAGTGTTCCGCTTCGCTCATATCGTTCCTCGTTCCCTGCGTGGCGTAGGGTCTAATGAGTGTTAGCCTCGATCGTCAACCGAAGTCACGTTTTCGAGACAGCACGGTGGCGAGGCCAAGTTCTTGCGAGCCGCCGCTAACGAAAGGTCACATAATCGGCGTAGGGCTACGCCCGACCTTCTCCTGCCCTCCAACGGAGAACCGCCATGCCCCTGACGACAGACGAAAAGCTCATGACCTTGAGCAGCGAGATCGTCGCCGCCTTCGACAAGGTCGATGGTGGCGTTCATCCGGGCTTCCGGCCGGCTCATGCCAAAGGAATCCTGCTGACCGGCTCGTTCACACCGGCGGCGGATGCCGTCTCACTGACCCGTGCCCCGCATCTGCAGCAAGCCTCAACTCCGGTGACGGTGCGCTTCTCGAATTTCGCGGGCATACCGAATGTCCCAGACAACGACCCGCAGGGCGCCAGCCCGCGGGGCTTCGCACTGCGCTTTCACCTCGGCGAACATGCCCACACCGACATTGTCGGGCACTCGGTCGACAGCTTCCCGGCGCGGACGGCAGAGGGACTGCTGGCGTTTCTCAACGCGCTGATCGCCACCGACCCAGCCGGACCGCATCCGAATGCGATCGAGCAATTCCTCGGCGCGAACCCGGCAGCGCTCACTTTTGTGCAAATCCCCAAGCCGATCCCGACCAGTTTTGCCCATGAATCTTTCTACGCGGTTTCGGCGTTCAAATTCACCAATGCGGGCGGCGAAAGCCGCTACGCGCGTTACCGGTTCGTGCCGGTCGCGGGCAGTGACTATTTGACCGAGGCGGCGGCGGCGGCGCAGAGCCCCGATTTTCTGTTTGACGAGATCAAGGCGCGCGTTGCTCGCGAACCCGTCAGGTTTCGCGTCGTCGTGCAGCTGGCCGAAGCCGGGGATATCACCGATGACGCGACGGTTCGCTGGCCGGAAGATCGCCCGCAGCTCGCCTTGGGCGAAATCAGCCTGACAGAAATCGCGCCGAACAACGCCGCGGAGCAGCAGCACCTCATCTTTGACCCGGTCCCGCGGGTCGACGGCATCGATGCCTCGGCCGACCCGCTGTTCGAGCCGCGCGCGAACGTCTATCTGATGACCGGGAGACGACGGCGCGCCGCCACACCTTAGTTCGGCGTGCCCGGCATTGCTGTAAGTCGCAACATGCACTCGACACCCGCAGCGGAAATGCTGATGATTACGTCAGGTTGAACACCCACCGGTGACTCGCAGAGGAGCCCGAACACATGCCACATGAGGAAACGTTTACCGCCGGACCGCTGACCTTCGCCGTCAAGCACGAGCTGTGGGACGAGAATATCCAGGACCACGCCGACCAAGGCGTCGCGATCATGGTCAGGGCACAAGTCGCCGGCAAGGACACGACCTTGCTCCGGTTCAACTGCTTTGATGTCGAGAAGAGCTACGACTACGGGCCGGAGAACCGCGAGCTGTCGGTCGCCGGGCCGGAGATGCTGGGCGGCGCGATGCTGACCAACCATTACCAGATGGACCCGATCGCCTGCGGCAACCCGATCGGCTGGACGGTCAAGACGCTCGGCACGAAGCTCGAAAAGATGCTCGACCGCGCCGGCTATCCGGCGATCGCCAAGACCGTCAAGATGAAGGCGGTGCGCGACGTGCTGCCCGAGCTCGAAACGGCCGCCCGCGAGCTCTACGCGACCAAGCGCAACACCGTGAAGCACAATCGCGGCACCGACATCTTCGAATGCGGCAACTTCCGCTTCGGGCTTGAGATGCGGCGCTTGCCGATGGGTGATGGTGGGCTCGCGATCCACGTTCTCGCCGATATCGGCGGCACGCCGGGCAAGAAGTACACCGAAGAGACCGAGATGCTCGCGTTCGACCATTTCTGGAACGGCGCGCATTACCATTACGGCCCGCGCAACAAGAACCATCGGATCTATTGGGACCGCACGCTGGTCGAAGATCCGCTTCAGTGGACCCTCGAGCAGTTCGAGGCCGGCAAGCTACCGGCGATGATCACCCGGGCCGGTTATCCGGGCGTCGCGGCCGATTACGACGCCGGCAAGTTCGCCGAGGTCTTCCCGAAGATGAAGAAGCGGGCGCTCGAGATGTGGAAAGAGGGCGAGCGGCTGACCGGCCATCCCGGCCTGCCGCTGGAATTCACCCCGAACCTCGCCGCCGCCGAGTAACCGCCCACTAAATCGCGGGGGTCACCCCACCCAAACCCTCCCCCATCCAGGGGAGGGTTTTTGGTGTAATCTCGGCGCGCGATAATTCGCCGCCGGCCCGTACGCAGCCGGCCGTGAGCCGTGCCCGCGTTTCGACAAAAGGATCGATCTGATGCTCAGGCTGTACTACGCCCCCGGCACCTGCGCCCTCGCGACCCATATCGCGCTCGAGGAGGTCGGTGCGCCCTACGAGGCGGTCCGCATCGATTTCGGCTCGCAAGCACAGCGCAGCGCGGAATATCTCGCGGTTAATCCGAAAGGCCGCGTTCCGGCGCTGGTGACTGACACCGGCACGCTCACCGAAACGCCGGCGCTGTTGTGCTATGTGGCGCAGCTTTTCCCGCAAGCGGAGCTGGCGCCGCTCAATGACCCCTTCGCACTCGCGCGGATCCAGGAATTCAACAGCTATCTTTGCGCGACCGTGCATGTCGCGCACGCGCACGGCCGGCGCGGCACGCGCTGGGCGGACGACGCCGCGAGCCACGAGGATATGAAGCGCAAGGTACCGTCGACGATGACCGAGTGCTTCGAGCTGATCGAGCACAAGTTCGTCAAGGGCCCATGGGTCATGGGCGACCAATACACGATCGGCGACCCGTATCTGTTCACGATCGCCTCCTGGCTCGAAGGCGACGGCGTCGACACCGGCAGGCTACCCAAGGTCATGCAGCACCGCGCGCGCATGCTGGCGCGCCCTGCCGTGCAAAAGGTCGTGGCTGCCGAGGGCACGAAAATCCACTGAGATCAATGACTGAAGCCGTGAAAACGCGGTTGCAGCACTCTGGTATACCAGATACCATGCGCCATGCCCGACATTCTCGCGCGCCCGACGATTAACATTCCGCGGCTCGATACCAGCGCGACCTTTCGTGATCTTGCCTATACCGCGCTGAAGCGAGCGATCTGCGCGATCGATATCTACGGCTCACCTGAGGAGGTGCGGCTCGACGAGCGTAACCTCTCGGAACGGCTTGGGGTCAGCCGCACGCCGATCCGCGAGGCGATGACGCTGCTCGAGCAAGAGGGCTTCGTCCGCACCCTGCCGCGCCGCGGCATCTATGTCATACGCAAAACGAAACGCGAGATTGTCGAGATCATCACGGTCATGGCGGCGCTCGAAAGCATGGCGGCGCGGCTCATGGCGCTCAACGCGGCGGATGACGACATCGCCGAATTGCGCCGGCTGATGGACGCGTTCCACGACGGCACCGACGGCGAGCGGCTGGAGGAATATTCCGACGCCAATATCGCCTTTCACCAGGCGATCATCCGGATGAGCGGCTGCGCGCTGCTGAGCGAGCTGACCGAGAATCTGTTCATCCATATGCGGGCGATCCGCAAGGTGACGATCCACCAGGACAACCGCGCGGCGCGCTCGATCGTCGATCACATCGCGATCATCGAGGCACTGGAGCGCCGCGATGCCGAGGCGGCAGCGCGGCTCGCCCGCGAACATACCCTGGGCCTCGCCTTGCATGTCGAGCAGCACGGCGATTTTCTCGATACCACACCGACCGCGACCACAAAGGGTTTGAGTTAGGAGACGGCTATGACGAAAGCACTCGAAGGCGTCCGCATTCTCGATTTTGGCCACGTGCAGGCAGCGCCGACCGGAACGCAGCTGCTGGCCTGGATGGGCGCCGATGTCATCAAGGTCGAGCTGCCCGGGCGCGGCGACATCACCCGCGGCCAGCTGCAAGACGTGAAAGGGGCGGACAGCCTCTATTTCACGATGCTCAATTCGAACAAGCGCAGCATCACGATCAATATGAAGCAGCCCAAGGGCAAGGCGGTGATCGAGGCACTCGTGCGGCGCAGCGACATCATCGTCGAGAATTTCGGCCCCGGCGTCCTCGACCGCGCCGGGTTCACTTGGGAGCGGTTCCAGGAACTCAATCCCCGTGTCATCTACGCCTCGGTCAAGGGGTTCGGTCCCGGCCCGTTTGTCGACTGCAAGGCCTACGAGAATGTCGCGCAATGCATGGGCGGCGCGGCCAGCACCACCGGCTTTGAGGACGGTCCGCCGGTCGTCACCGGCGCGCAGATCGGCGACAGCGGCACTGGCGTCCATATGGTCACCGGCATCCTCGCCGCGCTCTATCAGCGCGAGAAGACTGGCAGGGGGCAGCGGGTCGAGGTGGCGATGGCCGACGCCGTCTTGAATCTGACCCGGGTCAAGATGCGCGACCAGCAACGCATCTTGAAGGGGCCGCTTCCCGAATACCCGAACAAGGAATTTGGCGATGAGGTGCCGCGCGCCGGAAATGCCTCGGGCGGCGGTCAGCCGGGCGCGGCGCTGCGTTGCGCGCCGGGCGGCCCCAACGATTACGCCTACGTAATCATCCAGCCGACCTGCTGGGAGCCGCTGATGAAGCTTTGCGGCCGCGAGGAGCTGATCACCGACCCCGAATGGGCAACCCCGGCGGCGCGCCTGCCGAAAATCCCCGAATGCTTCGCGATCATCGAGCAATGGACGATGACCAAGAGCAAATGGGAGGTCATGGAGGCGTTGAACGCGGTCGACGTGCCATGCGGCCCGATCCTGTCGATGAAGGACATCTACGCGGACAAGTCGCTGTATGCCCGCGAGATGCTGGTCGAGCTCGATCATCCCACCCGCGGCAAATACGTGCAGGTCGGCATGCCGATCAACCTGTCGGACTCGCCTGTCGAGCACAAGCGCGCGCCGCTCTTGGGCGAGCATACCGACGAGATACTGCAATGGCTCGGCCACAGCGACGCGGAAATCGCCGCAATGAAACAGGACGGCGCGGTGTAGGATCGGGCCGATGGCCCAGACCGCAACACATGACCGTCGCGTCCACCCCGGCTCGGGCCGGCGGCGCGGGCGCGACATGCCGAAAGGCCGGCAGGTCGATCCCGACGCGCTCGCCGAGGTGCAAGCGCTGCTCGGCGACCACGAGCGGCGGCGTGACCTGCTGATCGAGCATTTGCACCTCTTGCAGGACCATTACGGCTGTCTGCACGCGCGGCATCTCGCGGCGCTGGCCGAGGAGATGCGCCTGGCGCTGGTCGAGGTCTACGAGGTCGCCTCCTTCTATGCGCATTTCGACATCGTCATGGATGACGAGGCGCCACCGCCCGAGCTGACCGTGCGGGTGTGCGACAGCCTCACCTGTTCGCTGTTTGGCGCCGAGACGCTGCTGACGGATTTGCAGGACCGGCTTGGCGACGGGGTGCGGGTGGTGCGGGCGCCGTGCATGGGTGGCTGCCACAACGCGCCGGTTTGCGCGATCGGTCACGCGCTGCACGAGCACGCGACCGTCGACAGCGTCGCCGACGCGGTCGATCACAAGCACACGCACCCGGACATTCCGCCTTTTGTGAGCCTCGACGACTACCGCAAGGGCGGCGGCTACAAGCTGTTGTCGGATTGCCTGTCCGGCGCGCGGACGCGCGATAGCGTCATCGAGGCGATGGAGAAGTCGAACATCCGCGGCATGGGCGGTGCGGGCTTCCCGACCGGGCGCAAATGGCGCTTTGTGCTCGCCGAGCCAGCGCCGCGGCTGATGGCGGTCAATGGCGATGAGGGCGAGCCTGGCACGTTCAAGGACCGCTATTTTCTCGAAACCGACCCGCATCGTTTTCTCGAAGGCGCGCTGATCGCGGCCTGGGTGGTCGAAGCGCCGGAGGTCTACATCTACCTGCGCGACGAGTACCCGCAATGCCGCGAGGTGCTCGAACACGAGATCGCCAAGGCGGAGGCCGCGGGGCTCGCGGGACACACCAAGCTGCATCTGCGGCGCGGCGCCGGCGCCTATATCTGCGGCGAGGAGTCGGCGATGCTCGAAAGCCTCGAGGGCAAGCGCGGGCTGCCGCGTCACAAACCGCCGTTTCCATCGCAGGTGGGTCTGTTTGGCCGGCCGACGCTGATCAACAATATCGAGACGCTCTACTGGGTGCGCAACATCGTCGAGCAGGGGCCGGAGTGGTTCTCGAAAGAGGGCCGCAACGGGCGCCAGGGGCGGCGGACGTTCTCGGTGTCGGGCCGGGTCAAGAACCCCGGCGTCAAGCTCGCGCCGGCCGGGATCACGGTCAGAGAGCTGATCGAGGAATATTGCGGCGGCATGGCCGATGGGCATGTCTTCAAGGGCTATCTGCCGGGCGGTGCGTCCGGTGGCATTCTGCCGGCGTCAAAGGCCGACATCCCGCTCGATTTCGGCACGCTGGAGAGCGAGGGCTGCTTTATCGGCTCGGCGGCGGTTGTCGTGCTCGGCGACAAGGACGACATGAAGGCGGTGGCGCTCAATCTGTTGAAGTTCTTCGAGGATGAAAGCTGCGGCCAGTGCACGCCGTGCCGGGTCGGCACCGAAAAGGCGGTCAAGCTGATGAGCGCACCGCAGTGGGATGACAATCTCTTGCAAGAGCTGTCACGAGTGATGGGCGACGCGTCGATCTGCGGCTTGGGCCAAGCGGCGATGAACCCGGTGAAGCAGGTCATGAAGCATTTCCCCGAGGATTTGGCGGGACCGGCGTGATGAGCGATCCGATCAAATTCATCCTCGACGGCGTCGAGGTCGAGGCGCAGCCCGGTGAGACGATCTGGCAGGTCGCCGACCGGCTCGGCACCGAGATTCCGCATTTGTGCTGGCGCCCCAAGCCCGGCTATCGCGCCGACGGCAATTGCCGCGCCTGCATGGTCGAGATCGAGGGCGAGCGCGTGCTCGCCGCATCGTGCATTCGCAAGCCCACCAACGGCATGAAGGTGCAGTCGGCGAGCGACCGGGCGAAATTCTCGCGCCAGATGGTGTTCGAGCTCTTGGTCGGCGACCAGCCGGAGCGCGCCGTCGCGCACGACCCGAATTCGTCGCTGTGGCAATGGGCCGACAAGCTCCAGGTCAGCGACAGCCGCTTCCCGCAGCGCGCCGCGGCTGCGCCCGACCGCAGCCATGTCGCGATGGCGGTGCAGCTCGACGCCTGCATCCAGTGCAATCTTTGCGTCCGCGCCTGCCGCGAGGTGCAGGTCAACGACGTGATCGGCATGGCGGCGCGCGGCCATAACGAAAAGATCGTCTTCGACTTTGACGACCCGATGGGAAATTCGACCTGCGTCGCCTGCGGCGAATGCGTCCAAGCCTGCCCAACGGGCGCGCTGATGCCGGCAACCCAGGTCGACGAGAACGGTGTCTTCATGAACGCGCCCGACCGCACGGTCGACAGCGTCTGCCCCTATTGCGGTGTCGGCTGTCAGCTGACCTACCAGATCAAGGACGACCGCATCGTCGCGGTCGAGGGCAAGGACGGACCGGCCAACCATAACCGGCTCTGCGTCAAGGGCCGCTTCGGCTTCGATTATGTCCACCACCCCGACCGGCTTACCGAACCGCTGATCCGCAAGGATGGCGTTCCGAAAGACGACACCGATATCGACCCGGCGAACCCCTACACGCATTTCCGCAAGGCAACCTGGGAAGAGGCGCTTGACCGCGCCGCCGGTGGGCTTGCCCAAATCAGGGATCGAGACGGGCGCCGCGCGCTTGCCGGGTTCGGCTCGGCCAAGGGGTCGAATGAAGAGGCCTATCTCTTCCAGAAGCTCGTGCGCACCGGGTTTGGCAGCAACAATGTCGACCATTGCACACGGCTCTGCCACGCGTCGTCCGTGGCGGCGCTGATGGAGGGGATCGGCTCGGGAGCGGTGACCGCGCCGTTCACCGCCGCCGAGGACGCCGATGTCATCATCGCCATCGGCTGCCGGCCGACCGAGAACCACCCGGTCGCAGCGACCTTCTTCAAGCAGGCTGCGAAGCGCGGCGCCCAGGTCTTTGTGATGGACCCGCGCGGCCACCAACTCGGCCGGCACGCGACCGGGGTGCTAAAGTTCTCGCCAGGCCGCGACGTGGCGATGCTCAACGCCCTGATCCACACGATCGTCGAGGAAGGCCTCACCGACCGCCAGTACATCCAGACCTACACCGAGGATTACGAAAAGCTGCGCGAGCACATCAAGGATTACAGCCCGGAAAAGATGGCGCCGATCTGCGGCATCGACGCGGCGACCTTGCGGCATGTCGCGCGCGAATACGCCCGCGCCGAACGCGCGATCATCTTCTGGGGCATGGGCATCTCGCAGCACACCCACGGCACCGACAATGCGCGGTGCCTCATCGCGCTGTCGATGATCACCGGCCAGGTCGGTCGGCCGGGCACCGGGCTGCACCCGCTGCGCGGCCAAAACAACGTGCAGGGCGCGTCCGACGCAGGGCTGATCCCGATGGTCTTTCCCGACTATCAATCGGTGGCGAAGCCGGAGGTGCGCGAGAAGTTCGAGAAATTGTGGGACAGCGAGCTCGACGACAAGCCCGGTCTCACCGTCGTCGAGATCATGGACGCGGTGCATCGCGACGAGATCAAGGGCATGTACATCATGGGTGAGAACCCTGCGATGTCGGACCCCGATGTCGAGCACGCCCGGCACGCGCTGGCCCATCTCGAACACCTCGTCGTGCAGGACATCTTCCTCACCGAGACCGCCAAATACGCCGACGTGGTGCTGCCGGCGTCGGCCTGGCCGGAGAAGGACGGCACGGTCTCCAACACCAACCGCCAGGTGCAGATGGGCCGCACGGCGCTGCCGCTGCCCGGCAATGCCCGGCTCGACCTGATGACGATCCAGGAGATCGCCCGGCGCATGGGGCTCAACTGGAATTACGCCGGGCCGGCAGATGTCTTCGCCGAGATGAAGCTGGCGATGCCCTCGCTCAACAACATCAGCTGGGAGCGGCTGCTGCGCGAGGACTCAGTCACTTATCCGTGCGATGCCGAGGACAAGCCGGGCAATGAGATCGTCTTCGGCAACGGTTTTCCGACCCCATCGGGGCGCGCCAAGCTGGTGCCAGCGTCGATCATTCCCCCCGCCGAGGAACCAGACGCCGAGTTCCCCTTGGTGCTGACCACCGGCCGGCAATTGGAGCACTGGCACACCGGCGCCATGACCCGCCGCGCGACCGTGCTCGACGAGATCGAGCCGGAAGCGGTGGCGAGCCTCGCGCCCAGTGAGCTGCGCAAGCTCGGCGTCGCGGCCGGTGAGCCGGTGCGAGTAACCACGCGGCGCGGCCATATCGAGCTGAAGGCGCGCGCCGACAGCAACGTGGCGCCGGGTATGGTGTTCGTGCCGTTCTGCTACGCCGAGGCGGCGGCCAATATCCTCACCAACCCGCAGCTCGACCCGATCGGCAAGATACCGGAATTCAAATACTGCGCCGCCAAGGTCGAGCCGGTGCTGGTGAAACAAGCGGCGGAGTAAGCCATCCTCACGCGCGCGACACTGACCGCAGCGGCGGCGTTACTGGCGCTTGCCGGGTGCGCGCAAAATCCTGCACCGGCGCCGCAGGCGGCGCCTCCTCCATCTCCTGCCCCCTACCAATGCGTCCTGCCGACCGAGCAGCGCATACTCGTCGCCGAGCTGTTCTTCGGCCGCAATGTCAAGGGACGAGGGCCAGTCAGCGACGCTGAATGGGCCAGATTCGCCGCCGATACGATCACCCCCAATTTTCCGGATGGGTTCACGGTGCTTGACGGTTACGGCCAGTGGCGCAACCCGGCGACCGGCGTTATCGCCCGCGACCCGACCAAAATCCTGCTGGTCGCCGCGAAACGCGGCCCTGACCTCGCCGACCGGCTCAACGCCGTGATGGATGCCTATAAATCGCGCTTCCGCCGGCAATCGGTGGGGATCATCACCCGCGACTCCTGCGCGGCGTTTTAAGGTAGTTTGCGGGAACGCCGCGGGCTTCCACGAGTTGAAATCGGCATGCCGCTCGCACCCGGCCTCAGTCTCGTCACCGGCGCCACCGGCTTTGTCGGCGCCGCTGTCGCGCGTGCGCTGCTGGCGGCCGGACACGAGGTGCGGGTGCTGGCGCGGCCCAACGGTGATCGCCGGAACCTGGCGCGGCTCGATGTCGCGATCAGCGAAGGCTCGCTCGAAGACCCCGCGTCGCTTCAGCGGGCGGTGGCGGGCTGCCGTTATCTGTTTCACGTCGCGGCCGATTACCGGTTGTGGGTGCCTGACGTCGCGGCAATGTTCCGCGCCAATGTCGACGGCACGCGCTCGCTGATGCTGGCGGCGCTCGATGCCGAGGTCGAGCGCGTCGTTTACACCAGCAGCATCGCGACCTTGGGCCTCATCAAAGACGGG
>Ga0210398_10004543_pt1 | contig 13005 bp, 9 predicted proteins | sample IncBWC4OmetaG_FD_161047 | JGI IMG/M metagenome (GOLD analysis project Ga0210398, IMG submission 161047) | Forest soil microbial communities from Barre Woods Harvard Forest LTER site, Petersham, Massachusetts, United States - Inc-BW-C-4-O | ecosystem: Environmental > Terrestrial > Soil >... | reverse complement strand
CTTCGCAGCAAAAACTCGCGGCGACGCTGCCGTAAATCATCGCGCGCCGGATGTTCGCGTCAATCGCGCCCTTGGCCGTCGCCAAAAATCCCATCATGCCGCCGACGAACGAATCGCCCGCGCCCGTCGGGTCAACGACCCGGTGCAGCGGATACGCCGGGCAGATGAAAAATCCCTTCGGCCCGGACAAGACCGAGCCGTGCGAACCTTTTTTGATGATGACGTATTTCGGGCCGAGCGCGTGGATTTTTTTCAGCGCGGCGAAGACGTTGTCTTCCTTCGTGAGCTGGTGCGCCTCGCTGTCGTTCAGCACAAAACCGTCAATGCGCGGCAGGAGTTTCAGCAAATCGTCGAGCGCGATGTTCAGCCACAAATCCATCGAATCGGCCACGACGAATTTCGGCTTCTTCATCTGGTCGAGCACGCGATGCTGGAGCGCGGGCGCGATGTTGCCGAGCAGGACGAACTGGGAATTTCGATACGACGCGGGCAGCACCGGCGAAAAAGTTTCGATCACGCCGAGTTCGGTCAGCAACGTGCGGCGATTATTCATGTTCAATTCATATTCGCCAGACCAATGAAATGTTTTGCCGGGCAAAGTTTGCAAACCTTCGAGATCAATTTTGTGCCGACGATAAAGCTCGATGTATTTCTTGGGAAAATCTTCGCCGACGCCGCCGACGAGTTTCACCGGCGAAAAAAAACTGGCCGCGACCGCCGCGTGGCTGGCCGAGCCGCCGAGCAGTCGCGGATTTTCCGCCGTCGGAGTTTTGATGGAATCGAGTGCGGTCGTGCCGACAATTAAAACGCTCATTATTTTTGGAGTTGGGAGATGGAAGTTGGGAGTTAGAAAAATTCTGGCGCGATTATTTTTTCTGGATGAGTTCGATTTCGTAGCCTTCGGGCGCGTCAATGAATGCGATGATGTTGCCGCTGCTGGTGGGCGTCGGGCCGTCGGAAAATTTCAGGCCATGTTTGGCGAGATGTTTGGCAAATTCATCCAGGCTGTCCACCGCGAACGCCAGATGCGTGAGGTCGGGCTGGACTTTGACGGGTTCGCTGCCGGGCAAAAAACAGATTTCAATCTCTTCCTCGCTGCCAAGCGTTTTGAGGAAGACCAGTTCCGAGCCGCGCGGCGATTTGTGCCGGCGCGATTCTTCGAGGCCGAGGATGTCGCGGTAAAATTTCACCGTGCGTTCGAGATCGTTCACGCGGTAGCGCGTGTGTAGGAGTTTTCCAACTTTCATGCGCGGAATTTAGCGAAAAGTTTTCACAGAAGCAAACAAAGTGAACAAAGGCAAAAATTTCTTCTCTGTTTTCTTTGTTGGCTTCTGTAAATTGTTTTCATGGGCAAACGACGCGAAGCGCGCGAACGCGCGGTGCAATTTCTGTTTCAGCATGACCTGAACCCGCCGGAAAATCTCGAACTCGAGCTGGCGCAGTTCTGGAATTCCCAGCGCGCCGCCGCGATCGAGGACGAAAAGGGCGCGTCGCATTGGGGCGAAAAATTTGAACTGCCGCCGCCGACGACCGAAGAAGCAGAAACGCGTCTCTTCGCCGAGCCGCTGATTCGCGGCACGCTGGAGCATCGCGATGCGATTGACGAGAAGATCAAGAGCCACGCGAAAAATTGGGATTTTCACCGCATCGCCGCCGTGGATCGAAACATCATGCGGCTCGCGATTTTTGAAATGCTGCATCGCGAAGACATCCCGCCGGTCGTCAGCATCAACGAGGCCGTGGACATCGCGAAGAAATTTTCCACGCAGGACAGCGGAAAATTCGTGAACGGAATTCTGGACAAAATTCGCGGCGAGATCTTACGTCCGGCGAAAACTGCGAAATGAAGTTCGCCGATTTACATCTGCACACGTTTTTTTCCGACGGAACTTTTTCGCCGGAAGAACTCACTGGTCACGGCGCGCGGCTCGGTTTCGCGGCGATGGCGTTGACGGATCATGATTCCGTCGAAGGTTGTGCGCGCATGACCGTGGCGTGCGAAGCGGCGGGGATTGAATTCATTCCCGGCACGGAACTCACGGCTGAACTCGGCGACACGGAACTTCATCTGCTCGGCTATTTTCTCGACACGCACAATGAAAAATTGCTGACGGAAATTTCCAAGTTCCAGATCGTCCGACAAAACCGTATTCACGAAATGGTCGCGGCCATCAACAAACTCGGCGTGCCGCTCACGGCGGAAACAGTTTTCGCGCTGGCGAATTGCAAATCGCCGGGACGTCCGCACGTCGCGCGCTCGCTCGTGAAAGCCGGACTCGTCGCGAATCTCGACGAGGCGTTCGAGCGGTTTCTGAAAAAGGGCCGGCCCGCGTGGGTTCCGAAAGCAAAAATGTCCGCCCTCGAAGGCATGGAACTGATTCATCAGGCGGGCGGTCTCGCGGTGATGGCGCATCCGGGTTTGAATCGCACGGACGAAATCATTCCCGCGCTCGTGGACGCCGGGATGGACGGCATCGAATGTTTTCACACGAAACATTCCACCGCGACTTCGGAGCGTTATCTGCAAATCGCGGAAAAATATAATCTGCTCGTGACCGGCGGCAGCGATTGCCACGGCTTCAGCAAAAACAAACCGCTCATCGGCACGGTCAAACTGCCTTACGAATACGTTGAAAAAATGAAAGAGATACGAATTGCACGAATTAACACGAATTCAAAAATTGTTAATTCATGAAAATTAGTAGAATTCGCGTCTAAAGAAATTCATGGGACTTTTTGACAAATTCAAAGCCGGCCTTGCCAAGACGCACAGCAAGCTCGTTCACGAAATCAAACGCATCGTCACGCGCTCGCCGAAATTGACGGCGGATTCGATTGAAGAACTCGAAGCCGCGCTCATCGCCGCCGATCTAGGCATGGCGATGACGGAACAAATCATTTCCGCCGTCAAAAAAAATTACGAATCTCAGGGCGGCGCGGGCCTGGATTTTCTGGCGGTTGCACGCGGCGAAATTGAAAAAAGCCTGTCGTCCAACAAAAACGGATTGGTCAAAGCGCCGAGCGGGCCGACGATTGTTTCCATCGTCGGCGTGAACGGCACGGGCAAGACGACGACGAGCGCGAAGCTCGCGCATTTCATCCAGTCGCAGAAAAAAACCGCGCTGCTCGCCGCGTGCGACACGTTTCGCGCGGCGGCGATCGAGCAGTTGAAACTCTGGGGCGCGCGCTTGAAGATCGAAGTCATCGCCAGCGCTTACGGCGCGGACGCGGCATCCGTCGCGCACGACGCCGTGACCGCCGCGCAGGCGCGCTCGGCGGATTACCTGTTCATTGACACGGCGGGACGATTGCACACGAAGCACAATTTGATGCAGGAGTTGCAGAAATTGCACCGCGTCATCGGCAAGCAACTGCCCGGCGCGCCGCACGAAGTGTTGCTCGTGCTCGACGCGACGACGGGCATGAACGCGCTGAACCAGGCGCGCGAGTTCAACAAGATCGTGCCGCTGACCGGCCTCGTCGTGACGAAGCTCGACGGCACGAGCAAGGGCGGGATGGTCGTGGCGATCCAGAAGGAACTCGGCCTGCCCATCAAATTCATCGGCCTCGGCGAGCAGCCGGACGATTTGCAGCCCTTCGACGCGAAACAATTTGCGGAGGTATTGTTTGAAGAATGATTCACAATTGATGCGCGAAGCGCTGCGGCTCGCGAAGAAAGGTTTTGGCCAGACTTCGCCGAATCCGATGGTCGGCGCGGTGCTGGTGAAAGGCGGAAAAATCATCGGGCACGGCTGGCATCGGCGCGCGGGTTTGCCGCACGCGGAAATCGAGACGCTCCGCGACGCGCAAAAACGCGGCCACAATCCGCGCGGCGCGACGCTTCACGTCACGCTCGAACCGTGCTGCACACACGGTCGCACGCCGCCTTGCACGGCCGCCATCATCGCAGCGGGAATAAAAAAAGTTGTCATCGGCGCGACTGACCCGAATCCGAAACATTCCGGCAAGGCTTTCAAAATTTTGCGGCGTGCAGGAATTGAAGTCGTCCATGGAATTCTGGCCGACAAATGCGAAAGACCGAATGAAGCCTTCAATCATTGGATTGTTCATCGCACACCGTTCGTCACTGTAAAAGCCGCGATGACGCTGGATGGGAAAATTGCGACTGCGAGCGGTGAATCAAAGTGGATTACCGGCGAAAAAGCCCGCGCGCATGGAATGAAATTGCGCCACGGCAGCGATGCGATTCTCGTCGGCATCAACACGATCTTGGCGGACAATCCGAGCCTGACGGTCAGAACAAAGACAAAAAAAGCGATTCGGAGAATCGTTTTGGATTCGATGGCGCGGACGCCATTAAACGCAAAAGTTGTGAGCGATGAATTCGCGGCGTTGACGACGATTGTCGTTAGCAAAAGCGCGCCAAAAAAACGCGTGGCGGCATTGACAGAAAAAACGAATGTCGTCGTCGCACCTTTGACCAATTCAAAACCGGATTTGAAGTGGCTGTTAAAAAAACTCGCTTCGGAAAATGTGACAAGTCTTTTGGTCGAAGGCGGCGGCGAAGTGAACGCTTCGTTTTTGCTCGGCGGGTTTATGAATCGCGCCGCGTTTTTTTACGCGCCAAAAATTCTAGGTGGGCGTGATTCACGCAAGGCGGTTGCAGGTGACGGCGTAAAATTCTTGAGCGATGCAATTCAATTGCGTGATGTCGAATGGCGCAGGCTGGGCGAGGATTTATTGCTGACGGCAAAGGTTGATTAAACGCGGCTCGACGGAGTCTCGCCCGACCGTTAAAATCGTCCCATGTTCACAGGCATCATCGAAGAAACTGGAACGGTTGAGAAAATCCAGCGCGGTAAAAAATCAATTGCGCTGACGATTCGCGCAAAAAATTCCGCGCGAGGTTTGAAAATCGGCGGGAGTCTTGCTGTCAACGGCTGCTGCCTGACGGCGGCAAAAATTTCTTCGCGCAAAAAATTCAAATTCGTCCGATTTGACTTGCTGAACGAGACTTGGAAGCGGACAAATTTTCAATTTCTTAAAATTGCTTCACAGGTGAATCTGGAGCGTCCTTTGCGTTTAGGCGAAGAATTTGGCGGTCATTTTGTGACCGGCCACATTGACGGTGCCGGAAAAATTCTCCGCTGGGAAAAATCCGGCGCGGATTTTGTTCTGGAAATTTCCGCGCCCAAGGAAATTCTGCGCTATGTGATTCAAAAAGGTTCGGTTGCGATTGACGGCATCAGCCTGACGGTCGCGGTCGCAGGCAAAAAAAGTTTTTGCGTCTGGATCATTCCGCACACTTTGAAGATCACGGCGTTGCGCGAAAGAAAAATTGGCGATTTGGTAAATCTTGAAGCCGACCTGATCGGCAAATACGCGGAGAAATTTTCACTTCGAGATTGAGACGGGAACGACGGCGCGGACGTATTCGGAGGGGATTGAGTTTGTCCGCCCTTTCAGATCCGTGAAGACAAAATTGAAGCCTTCCAGATGCGGTTTGCGGACGGCGATGGCGCGCTGGCCGTCGGTGAGTACGACGAGGTATTTGCTGGCGCAACCGCTGAGCAACAGCGAGCCGAGCGACAGCGCGAGGAATAACTGTTTCATGGAGAAATTTTGGTGCGCATAGCAGGACTTGAAACGGCGTCCCAGCCGTGTTGCGCGTTACTCATATGTGCGTCTTAGATGCCATAAGTTGCTCTGGCATTCAACCTTTTACCAAAATATTCCTGCTGCGATACAACGACTGTGTTGGCAGCCAGTGGTAAAGAAAAGCGGCAAAAGGTGTGCGGGATTTGTGCGCGCGCGGGGGAGGGGGTCGCGAAATGCGGCAGGATGAAAAGTGACGATGGGTTTCCGTCCGTAAATTTTTTATTAAAAGGGCCACAATAGTGAAACTAAAACCGCTCATTCTTCTGATGCCTCCGGCCAATGCGAAATAAAAATCAAGGCGATTGCTGGACAGCATTGATCTCAATATTGTTGGTATCGGCAATCACTGCCGTTCCTGCGATGCGTGAATTCGACCACGGCAGTTGTTGCGGCTGATTCGCAAGCGCCGTTTGTGACCGGCTTCCGCCAAAATTGCCGCCACCGCTTAAGTTTCCGATGCCATTTAGTGATTGCTGCAAATTCGTCGTCGCGTTGGAATTCGCCAACAGATTTCCAGTGAACACCACGTTTTGGTTCAATGTCTGATTTCTTCCACTAACTCGGAAGAAATAATTTTGGGCCGTTTGGGATTCGCTCCTATTTGCGATTGCCTTTTCCTGCTCCACTTGCACTTGCGCATTGCCCGACGGTGGAGGTCTTGGCGCTAAAGCCAACGGGTTTTGTTCGACCGCACTTTCCGACTGCAGAGATCCATCATAAACCGAGCCGTCCGCATCCACGACGCGAATCGCGTTTCCATTTTGTTGCACCTGAAAATTCGCCAGCACCGGCACGGCTTTGATAGGTGCGGCGGTGTTCTTGAAATAATTTTGGAAACCGGTAGTGGAATTCTGGGAAGCGGCGGGAAAATCTAGCGCCAGTTTACTGCGGGCGCTTGGGGCGGCGCTTCCGAAGGTTGCGGTTTTTAATTGCCCTGAAATTATGGCTGCGGCACCGGCATTTCCACCTGCGACTGTGATTGGTGCCGACGTTTCTGCGGGTTGCCGACGCGTGGAATCACTAGCGACTGCAAGTTCAGGCGATCCGCGATTTGTCAGTTCCGAAAATTTAGAGGCGGTGACGACTTCGACGCGGCCATCGGCAAATAAAACCGCACGATCCTTTTTGTCTGTCGGCGAATACGCCAGCACGGAATTGCTCGACAGATCGTCAAGATTTTCACCGCCAGCGGTGTAGATGAATCGCTTGCCACTTTCCGGCTCGGTCAGAATATTATCCGAGACAAGGCCGTTCGTCAGCGCGTCGAGAGTCGCGGGCAATCTACTGTCGTTTTCGGCGGCAGCCATTTGTACGGCCACGCCAATCTGTTTAAGATTATTTATTTCAACAGATGTTTGCGCCTTTTTCTTCGCCGAACTTAAAGCTGGCAGGAACAGCGTCGCGCCGCAGAAAATAATCAGCGCAAAGCTCAGCAGCGTCGCCCATTGCAGGCGGAATAATTCCCAAAGCGTCAGCGAAGAATTTTCTTCGCTGGATTTGGGGCTTTTACGCGCAACTTCGTCCTGTAAGATGCGGCGATCTGCCGGATGCAGTTCCAGCGGATCGCCTGATTGGGCGCGGCGTTTCTTTGCGTAAGCCCGCAACAGCTTTTCGATTTTGCGTTCCGGTTCCATTTGTTCAGTTAGTTGGACGGGAAAATATCCGGTTTATCCCGCGAAAATATTTCGTGGGCGATTTCTTCCAGCCGGTCAAGGCACTTGCTCAAGCGCGAACTGACGGTTTTCGCGTTCAGTCTCAACGTCACGCTTAATTCCTCGTAACTCAAGTCGCCAAAGTAGCGTAGCTCAACGATTTCACGGCATGGCTCGCCGAGCTGGTCAAGCGATTCGCGCACCTGTTCCATTTGCTCGAAGTTCATCAACAATTCATCAGGGCTGGGTGCACTGGACGGCAGCTCGGGTGTCAAACCGGTTTCTGGATTTTCGGCTTGTAATGAAATGTTCGTCTGCCCGCCGCCACGTTTGGCTGCGATTCGTTTCTCCCGGTAATCGCGCGCCTTGTTCGCGGCGATGCGGAAAAGCCATGTCTGGAACTGGCTTTCGCCTTGGAAGGAATCGAGGTTTTTGATCACGGACAGAAAAACTTCCTGGCAAATCTCCTCGCTATCTTCGCGGGAAAAATCCGGCGAAAGCTGGAAAATAAACCGACCCGCCGCTGCGTAATGCAGATCGAAGAGTTCGTCCCACGCTTTGGCTTCGCCGCGACGGCAGCGCGCCAGCAATTCGACTTCGAATGCCATGGGGCGGGATTTTATTTGAAGCCGCGCCATTTGAACAGATTTCTTGCGGGAGTATTTTGCGCGGCATTCCGTCTGACTGGATATGAAAACGATTCTCTGTTTGCTTGCCAGTTTGCTCTGCGCCTTCACGGTCGAAGCAAAAAAAATCAAACCCGCGCCGATTACTGCGCCGCCCACCACGCTCTCGATTCGCGAAATCCATTATGACGGAAAACTGACGGACGACGAAACGCGGTTCACGCTGTCCATCGAAGCCGAGGCCGATGGCGAGGGCGAAAGTTCGGTGAAATTATTGGAGGGTGACGTGGCGATCCTGCCCGTGCAACTTCCCGACCAATTGAAAATCATCCGTGAAGACAACCGCTACCTGCTCGTCGCGTCGCGAGCAGGACAATTCAAATTCAAACTGGATGTTGTTGCCAAAATCCAACGCAACGATCCGTGGAACCAGATTATGTTCACCGGCCCGGTTGCGACGATTGATTCCGTCACCGCGCATGCTGCGGGTGAGGACACGGAAGTCCAGTTACTCAACGGCACGCTGCTCGACGCTATCAAAACCAACGGCGTCTCAAGCGTGACTGGATTTCTCGGCGGGGATCAAACGGTCGCTTTGCGCTGGCAAAGCAAGGTGGCGGAGATTGCGCACAAGACTTTACTCACGGCGGATACCGACATCGCCGCGCAAGTCACACCGACCGTCATCAAATACACGAGCAAGTTTCATTACGAAATCGTCCAAGGCAACGCAGCGCAACTGATACTCGCGCTGCCCGCAACTCAATCGCTCACGCGGCTCGAAGGCAAACAGATTCGCGACTGGCACACGACAACGGAAGGCGACCACCAGACATTGACAGTTGAATTCATCAAGCCGATTAACAATTCCTACCACCTCACGCTGTATTCCGAACAGGCCGTTGAAAGCACGGCTGAAAGTTCTTCGTTGAATCCGCCGCAACCATTGAACGTCGAGCGCGAATCCGGTTCGCTTACGATTTCCGCCGAGGACACGTTAGTCGAAACCACCGCACTCGCCGGGTTGTGGCAGATCAACGCGCCAGGCGACGCGCTAGCGACGTATCAATTCAATGCCCGGCCGTTCACCCTCGCACTTAAACTTAAACATATCGAACCGGTCATCGGCGTCGCCGACCGCGTCAGTGCGCGGCTTGAAGAAACACGACTGGTGATTTCGCATAACCTCGCCCTGAACGTCGAGAAGGCCGGTATTTACACACTCGAACTGACACCGCAACCAGGATTTTCCGTCGCAGATGTGCAAGGCACCGGCATTGATGATTGGAATTTCAGCGATGGAAAAATCCTCGTGAACTTTTCCGAACGCCTGCTCGGTTCGCGCCAGATTGATGTGCAATTGGAACGAGCCGTTAAAACTTTTCCCGACCGAATCAGTATCATGCCATTGCGCGTGACTGGTGCGGCAAAAGAAACAGCACAAATCGGAGCGGCTTCCGCGCCGGGAATTCGTCTGATGACCTCCGAACTTTCGGGCCTGCGCGAATTTCCAGTGAACCATCTCGCTTACACCGCCGACCAGCCAGATTGGAAACTTTCCGTCGCCAGCGAACGCCTTGCCGCGCGCGTCGTGGCCGACGTGTTCAACCTTGTCACCATCGGTGATGGACTGGTCGGCGGTAGCGCAACGATCCGTTACGGCCTTGTCAATCAGGGTGTGCAGGAATTTAAAGTCCGCGTTCCGGCGAATTGCAAAAATGTCGAGTTCACAGGCCCGAATATCCGAAGCAAGGAACAGTCGGGCGACGTTTGGACGATTGGCCTGCAAGACAAGGTCTGGGGCGGTTACACGCTCGTCATCACCTACGATTTTCAATTTGATGCAAAAGGTGCGACGCTACCCGTTGGCGGGATTCATACGGTTGATGTGGAGCGTGAGACCGGCTCTGTTGCTATCACGACCGCCGCGAGTTTGCAACTCAACGTAAAATCCGCGAACGACACGTTGCGGCGCGTGGACGAAGCCGAATTGTCCGCAGCCAACCGTTCACTCATCACGCGTGCCGTCGTGCTCGCATATCAATACGCCGGAGACCAATACGATTTGTCCGTAGATGTGAAACATTATGCCGAGGAGCGCGTGCTTGAAGCCGTCGCCGACCGTACGCAAATCACATCCGTCCTCACCGAAGGCGGTGAAATGCTCACGCAGGCATCGTTCATGGTGAAGAACAATGAAAAACAATTTCAACGTTTCCAGTTGCCGAACGAGGCAACGCTCTGGAGCTGTTACGTCAACAGCCAACCTGCCAAACCGGAACGCGACCGGGACTGGGTGCTTGTACCGCTCCCGCGCGATGCGAACCGCGATCAATCGTTCGCGGTGGACATCGTGTATGCCCAAACCAATGGGGTCCTCTCGTCACTTTTCGGAAAACCGCTGGAACTCTCGGCGCCACGCACTGACATTCCGAACACTTATGCCGAGTGGCAGTTGTTCGCCCCGCCGTCACTGCGACTGTCTGATTTCGGCGGAAGCATGAACGTCACGCAAGGCACGACCTACGCATTATTCGACGCGTGGGAAAAGTTCCTTACATTCTATTGGCAGGTTTTGCATGAGGCCGGCGGGGCAATTTTTGTCATCGGCTTCCTCGCGATTCTTGTCATCACCTTGGTGATTTCAGCGGCGAGGCGTGGCTGGAGCGGCGTCATTACCTTGCTGGCAGTCGTGGCAATTCTTGCAGTGCTGGGTGCGATGTTGTTGCCCGCGCTTGCCAGTGCAAAGCGCAAAGCGCAAAGAATCAGTTCCGTCAACAATCTCAAGCAAATCGGTCTCGCTGCGATGATTTATTCAGGCGACAACGGTAATCGTTTGCCGCTTTCGTTCGATGAAATGAAAAACGAACTTGGCACGGACAAAATCACCTACGACACAGAAACCGGAGAGCGTTACACTTATCTTGGCGGTGGGATGTCACTCGATAGCCTCAAGCCGGAATCCGTGCTCGCCTACAGTCCGATTGTCAACGGCCATTGCAACGTGCTTTTCGCCGACGGCAGTGTGGCGCAGGTCACCGCTGACAGATTCGGAGAACTCTCACAACGCGGCCTTGTGGAAATCGCCGGGAAACAGCAGCAGGAGGCAATTGCGAACAGTCAGCTCTACGAGGGTCGGATTCCTGCGGCATCCACACCAGCGTCAGTGGAACAAACATCAGGTGGCGCGTTTGCATCGCCCAGTAGCGGTTCACCTGGCCCAATGGCAGCAATTGAAACGCCACTCGCTGTTCAAGCGCCGACCATTTCCGGAATTTGTTCCATCCGCATCGAATTGCCGCAGACCGGCCAACCGTTTCTGTTCACGAAGGTTCTCAATGTCCGCGACGAGCCACTTTCGATCCACGCCCGCATCATGACGATGCACGCGTTTCTAACCATTCAAATGGTGTGGCAGAGCGCGGCATTTTTGATCGGCCTCATCGTCTGGTGGTGGCACTGGCGACGCGAACATCGCAATACTTTCATCCTCACCATTGCACTGGCGTTGATCATCGGCTCCGTGTGCAGCTTGCTAATCCAGTGGCGCGCACTGCATGACGCACTCATCGTCGGTTTTCCGGTCGCAGTAGTCGCTGCCATCGCCTGCCTCATCTGGAGATACTGGCCACGCGGGAGTAAACCGGAAGCCACCGGTGAACCGCGGATTCCCGAATCACCAGCGCCGGGAATGGGAATTCCGCCGGTGGTCGCCTCGATTGCAATTGCGATCCTTTTAGGAGCCAATTCCGTTTCCGCCGCGCCAATTGAAAATCCTTCGATCATTTCCGCCAATTATTCCGGCTCAGTGAATGACCGCGTTGCTTCAGTTGATGTGACATTGCAATTTTCCTCGGCCTACCCCGGCCAGATTGTTCCGCTGTTCGGCGACGACGTGGCGGTGCAGCAGTTCACGGCCAAAGACGGACGCGTTGAACTTGTCCGCGACGGCAGCAACATCGCCGCGCTGTTCGACAGCCGAGGCGACGTGACGTTGCAAATCAAAATGCTGATCAAAATCGAAGGCGACGTGACGAAACGCCGACTCGCGTTCTTGATTCCACCGGCGTTGTCGAGCCACGTTACGCTCATACTCGACGAATCCGAAGCGGACGTGGATTTTCCGGCGGCGATTTCGTTCCGGCGAATTCTGGAAAAGGACAAAACACGCGTCGAAGCCGTGATGGGTTCGTCCGATCACGTCGAGTTGCTCTGGACGCCGCGCGTGAAACATGCCGCTGAAGTCGCAGCCACGGTGTTCTGCCAGAATGCCGCTCTTGTAACTTTCGGCGGCGGCGTGGTGAACGTGCGTTCCACGATGGATTATCAAATCACCCAGGGCGAACTGCGGCAAGCACGCGTGAAATTACCCGCCGGCCAGCGTCTGTTGCGTGTCGAGGGGGATGACATCCGTACTTGGGAAACCAGGGATGAAAACGGCACACAAGTGCTGGTCGTGGATTTATTGAAAGGAATCTCGCCCTCGTGGCGGCTCACGGTCGAGATGGAAAAAAATCTGGACGTGCTACCCGCAAGCGTGGCGGTTGAAATACCGCATGTGATCGACGTGCAGCGGGAAAATGGCATCGTGGCCTTGCGCGGCGCGGAGGAACTGGCCTTGTCGGTCGAGTCTGTATCCGGTGTGGAACGCGTGGACACGGAGGAATACGGGCGCATGGTCGCGGACAAGACCGGCAATCTCTACAGCGCGTTCCGGTTTTCCAGCCCCGAATTTGCGTTGCGCGTCCACGCCGATTCCATCCATCCAGAAATTGAAGCCGTCACACGGAACAATTTTCGCGTGAGCGCCGAGCAGGTTTCGCTTTCGGCGGTGATTGATTACACAATCAAACGCGCGGGCGTGTTCACTTTGAAAGTCGCACTGCCTGACAACTATCGCATTGACCGTGTAAGCGGAGTCAACATTCAACAACAAGCCGAGCGCAACGACGGCGGCTCGCACGTGCTCGAACTAACGCTGAAAGATCGCACGAGCGGCACTTATTCGCTCGGTATCGAACTGGCTCGCGATTTCAAGGAATTACCAAAGTCGCTGACCGTCGCAGGTGTGCATCCGCTCGATGCGGCGAAACTTACCGGATTCATCT
>Ga0210398_10004539_pt1 | contig 13007 bp, 9 predicted proteins | sample IncBWC4OmetaG_FD_161047 | JGI IMG/M metagenome (GOLD analysis project Ga0210398, IMG submission 161047) | Forest soil microbial communities from Barre Woods Harvard Forest LTER site, Petersham, Massachusetts, United States - Inc-BW-C-4-O | ecosystem: Environmental > Terrestrial > Soil >... | reverse complement strand
CAAAAGCAAACGTCTGCTTCATCTCCTGGTGCTTCCCTTCCGCTGCCTGATGCGACATAGTGGGAAGCAGCGCCGTCGAGAGCGCGATCGCGTAGCTGCCCAGCACCAATTCCATCACGCGGTCCGCCACGTATAGCGAACTAATGCTGCCTTCCGGCATGCGCGATGAAGCCGCGAAAATCGTATCGACGAAAAAATTTATCTGAAACACCCCCGCGCCAAAAAACATCGGCACCATCAGCTTGCCAACTTTCTTCACTCCGGGATCGTCGAAGTTGACATCCGGGCGAAAGCGCATGCCCAGCTTCGCGAGCGCTGGAAGCTGCACCACCAACTGCAGCGCCGCGCCCACCAAAATTCCGACCGCCAAGCCCACCGCCGGGGTGCGGTACGCTGGCGAAGCCCAGTTCACGATGGGCCGGTAAAACACGCCGAACGAAAACGCGATGAACACCACGTTGAAAAGAATTGACGTGGAAGCAGCCAGGCCGAAGCGATGGAAACTGTTCAGAATCCCGCCAGCCAGCGCCGCCAGGCCCATGAAAAAGACGCATGGAAAAATGATCCGGTTCAGATAGATCGCCAGGTCCCAGTGGGCATGGCTGACGCCCATGGCGGTAAGGCCGCTGATAATCTGCCCGGAAAAGACGCTTCCGAGCGCGGCAACTACCGCCAGGATCACTGCAATATCCCAGAAAGCGCGCTGCGCGAACTGCCATGCCTCCTTTGGTGGTTTTCCGCGCAAATAACCGGTGAATACGGGTATAAAGGAGGCGCCTAGGGCGCCTTCCCCGGTCAAGCGCCGAATCAAATTGGGAATCCGAAACGCCAGGATGAACGAGTCGGCTGCCGGCGACGTGCCGAGCAGTAGAGCTACCCGCTGATCGCGTAAGTATCCGCAAATCCGGCTGATAACGGTGGCAAGGGCTATGACGGAGGCAGATTTAAGGATCTTGCCCTTTTCGGTCAATCGGCGGTGACTCCGATGCTAACCCTTTAAGCACCAATAACTTGACGAAAAACAGCCGCAAGAATAACATAACGCTTGGGAATTTAGCAAGATTCTCGCCGAAGAAGGCCCTAAAAACGTGAAAGATCGAGCTCCAACCTCGACGCGCAAGAAAGTGGTGGTGTTGCTTCTGGACCACGGCCACTTGAAGGGCTACTTGAACCCTGCGGCCCTCGCACGGGTAGAAGCGTTTGACCTGCTTACGCCCGACGGGGAGCACGCCTCAATTGCGATGGCCTCCGTTAAGTCCGTATATTTCGTCCGGGAGTTTCCGGACACTTTTCAACCGGAGCGGAAGGTGTTCTTGAGCCGGCCGAAGCTGGATGGGCTGTGGGTACGGCTGCGTTTCCGGGATGAAGACGTAATGGAAGGAATTGTGGCGAACGATCTGCTGGACCTGCTGGACAATGCCGTGCAGCTGACGCCACCTGATTTACATGGGAATACTCTGCGAGTGTTTATTCCGCGAACGGCGTTGGCCGAGATGAAGGTACTCGGAGTGGTTGGCGCGGCGCGGCGGACTCCTCGAGCTGCTGGGGCTGTGGCGGCTTCGCAATCCAAACTTTTCAACGAATAGAAAAGCTGCATATTTTGCGCGCGCTGACGCACGTTGCCGCGCCGGCCCGGCGGTGCGGGGCGGCTGGCGTACGCCCGATTGCGTCTATGTTGTACATTGAGGCTGCGCAATTGTGGGCGTGAGGAGAATCCATTATGAGATTGGGCGAGATCGCGAAGCAGTTGGGCTGCGAGGTGGATGGTGACGCGAGCCTGGAGATTAGCGGCGTGGCGGGGATCGAAGAGGCGGGGCCTGGCGAACTGACGTTTCTGGTGAACCGCAAGTATCGGCCAGCGCTGGAAACGACGCGCGCTTCGGCGATATTTGTGGCCAAGGATAGCGGCCCGGTACGCATTGCGGCGCTGCGTTCGGCGAATCCTTATCTTGATTTCGCGCGGGCGATTGAGCTGTTTCATCCGGCGCCGCGATTTGCGGTGGCGATTCATCCGACCGCGGTCATCGCGAAGACCGCGAAAATCGCTCCTGGGGCGCATATTGGGCCGTACTGTTTCGTGGACGAGCAGGTTTCGATCGGGCGCAACGCGGTGCTGCACAGTTTTGTGACGATTTATTCGGGCGCGAAGATTGGCGATGATTTCTTCGCACATTCGCATGCGACAGTGCGCGAGAACTGCCGGGTTGGTGATCGTGTGCTGCTGCAAAATGGCGTGACGATTGGCGCGGACGGATTTGGTTTCGCGCGGCGGAATGATGGCGGCTGGCATAAGATGCGGCAATCCGGCATCACGGTAATTGAGGATGACGTGGAGATTCAAGCGCACAGCGTGATTGACCGCGCGACGGTGGGCGAAACTCGGATTAGTCGCGGAACCAAGATCGATAATCTGGTGCAGGTCGGCCACGCGTGCAAGGTCGGCGAGGACACGCTGTTGTGCGGTCAGGTAGGACTGGCTGGGACTTCGAAGGTGGGAAATAAGTGCATCCTCGCGGGGCAGGTCGGCGCGGCGGGACATCTGACGATTGGCGATGGCGCGGTGCTGACGGCGCAATCGGGGGTGCCGGGTGACGTTCCGGCGGGCGCGATTTATTCCGGTTATCCGGCGATGGATAATTTGGCATGGCGGAAATCGGTGGCGGTGTTCAATCGTTTGCCGGAGATACAAAAGGAATTGCGTGAGTTGCGCGAGGCTGTGGCTAAATTGAGCGCGCAGTAATTGCGATGAAGCGTGCTCGATAACCTGCGAGCGCGACTAAGATCGCGTCGATTTTCCGACGTCTGATTCTCGCGGCGTGATTCAGTTCCCTGCTGACGGCTTTTGGTCTTCAGGCAAGCCTGCTGCGACCAATTCCTGCGCGCGTCGGCGAAGTTCGTCGCGCTGATCTTCGGCATATTCCGCGGCCAAGATCGGCGCTCCGTAACGGACTACTACTTCGCCGGGGTGAATCGTCCAATCACCTTTGCGCATCAGGCGCTGCGTCCCGGCGAGTGAGACAGGGACGACCCACGCGGCGGCTCGGATGGCCATCAGAAAAGTTCCCTTCTTGAAGGGGAGCAAGCGGCCGTCGCGGCTGCGCGTGCCTTCGGGAAAAACACAGAACGACAGACCTTCTTTCAGATATTCAACAGCGATGTCCACGCTTTCCGCTGCGGCTTCTTTGTCGCCGCGGTCCACCGGGATCAGCTTGGCTTGGCGCAGCGCTTTGCTGAGGATAGGAACGCGGAAAACCTCTTTTTTGGCGAGGAGCGCGACGCGCCGAGGAATGTTGGGTACCAGCGCGACGGGATCAAGGTTCGAGGCGTGATTCGAAGTGAACACGCAGACGCCGCGGGGAATATTTTCCAGGCCCTCGACGCGTACCCGAATCCCAGCCAGGCGCAACACGATGCGCAGCGCGCCGATGAACGTCCAATACATGAAATTGGCGTCGTCGGTCAGCAGCGTCCACAGAATCAGCAGGGGCTGTACAAACAGCAGTGCCAGAGCGACGAACGTCAGCACCAGGATTGTGCGAATCATGGATTCAGCGGCGCGACGATGCCGGCGGCCTCAATCGGTTTTTCCTTTCAACCAGCCTTCGCGAATGCGCTTTTGCTTTTCGGTGGCGCCGGAGATTTCAACGAGCGTGAATTTATTAAGGTCAATCGCGCCCAGCGTGAAGGTTAGATCCAAGTCGTTGCCGTCACGCTGCACGCGCAGGGCGACGGTTTCGCCTGGCTTTTGTTCGCGCAGCCATGCGGGCAGAAAGCGCGGCAGAGGCTGGCCATTTATCGCGAGCAGAGCGTCTCCTCGCTTCAGCCCCGCCGCTTCGGCCGTCGAACCCGGCGCCACTTGCGTTACCACCACTTGAGCGCTGGAACCCAGGCTGTGGCCGCTGGCGGAGAAACCGAGGTCCGGGGCAGCGTGGCGTTCGACCTTCAGTTCGAGACCTGCGGCATTGAAAAATTTGTCGTAGGGAATTTCTGTGGTGCCTGCTACGTAGTTGCGGAAGAAATCGTCGAACTTGATGCCGGCAACTTCTTCGGCTGTTGCTTCCACACCTTGCGAATCGTCGTAGAATCGCCCTTCCTTCGCATAGACCTCGTACATGCGGCGCAGGACGTCGTCGAGCGATTTGTGATTATCGGTGGCGTCGCGAATCGCGAGGTCGAGCATTTCTCCGACGATCTGGCCCTTGTTGTAGTACGAGATGCTCCGTTCGGGCCGGCGGTATTCGTCGTAGCCTTCGAGCCAGGCGTCCAGGCTCGATTCTTCGACGCTCTGCCAGAGGTGCGCGGGGCGGGAATCGAGCTCGCCGATTTGCCCCGCGAGGTCTGTGTAAAACTGATCCTTGGTCCAGAGGCCGCTGCGTTCGAGAGTGTAGGAAGCGTAGGTGCTGGTGACGCCTTCCGCGAACCAGAGCGCGCGCGTGTACATTTCTTTCGTGTAGTCCACGGGCTCTAGCGCTTGCGGGCGAATGCGTTTCACGTTCCAGGCATGGAAAAATTCATGCGCTGAAACCGAGGCGGCCGTGTCGCCCGACGAAGTGGAGATCGCAGTGCAATTCGAGTGCTCCATCCCGCCCCCGCCGACTTCGGCATACGGGCCAAAATGATAGAAAAAAATGTATTCGTTGAACGGTGCGCCACCCATCAGATGGATTTCGTACTTGGTGATGTCGCGCAGACTAGATTCGAGGGTTTCGCGGTGCCAGTCTTTGCCATCCACGATTACGCGAAAATGCGCGCCGGCTTCGTCGAATGCGAATTCCGCGAACTTCCCTGCTTCGGCTGGAGCGTCCGCGAGTTTGTCGTAGCTTGCCGCGGTGAATGAATTTGGCGGTGCGCCTCCCGGAAGCTCCGCCGCGATGCGCCAGCCGTCGGGCACGTCGTCAAATTGGACCTGGGTATCTTCGGCGCGGCGACTCGGAACGTACATCAGCACTTCTGCGAAATTCACGAAGGCGTGGTGCGCGTTCAGTTGTGAATTGAACGGGCCGGGATCGTCCCATTCGATGCTGTAATCGAGCGTGACGGTGGGCGCGCCGGAGTTAGCGCCTCCGCCCCCGAGCGAAATCTTCCAGGTTTGCTTGTCCAGCAAGCGCACAGGCAACGCTATAGCCGGCGCGGCGGAATTGCTGGCACGCACATCGCGTACGCGATAGGAAAAATCACGCACTTGATACAACGAGTACCACGCGGGGATGGCGACGATAGTCTCCTGGTCCGCGGCCGCGACGGGAATTCGCACCTCCACGTGAAAAAGATGCTGCTCCGGATTCTTCAGGGAAATGTGATAGCCAATAGTGGCCGACGCGGGTCTCACGAAGAACAACAAAGCGGCTGTCAATACGATCCGCTGGGCCGATTTCATTTCCTGGCTCCTTCGAGCGATTTCAATTTTTCCAGCAATTTGCCGCTGAGGCCATCGAAGCTGCCGTTGGACATGACCATCACCATGTCTCCGGGCTTCGCTTCCGCAGCGAGATAATCCACGATTGCGGCCGACGATTCGAACGCTTTGGCTGGCCGGCCGCGATCGAGCAGCGAGCGGGCGATATATTCAGGCGAGAGGCGCTCCCCTTCTTCGAGCAATTGCGCGCGACTGACGGGGCCGATGACGACGGCATCCGCGATTGCCAGTGAATCCGGCAGGACGTGTTCAAAAATTTTCCGGCGCATGGTGTTGGAGCGTGGCTCGACCGCGGCCCAGACCTTGCGGCCGGGCCAGCGCGTGCGGGTGGCTTCCAGCGTCATACGAATCGCTGTGGGATGATGCGCAAAATCTTCCACCACCAGAATGCCGTTGGCCTCGCCTTTGGTTTCCATGCGCTTGCGCACGCTGACGAATGTGGAGAGAGCTTCCTGGATCGCGTCGCACTCAACGCCGCGGCCGTGGGCGAGCGCGGTGGCAGCGAGCGCGTCCAGCACATTGTGTTTTCCGGCGACGGGCATGCGCACTCGCGTGACTTCGTTGCCGCGAAACGCGACGCGAAATTCGGTGGCGTCGTCGTGCCACTGCACGTCTCCGGCGCACCAATCGCATTCTGGCGTGAAGCCGAAAGTTTCCACAGGACAGAATGCTTTGGCGACGGTCTGCTTTAGCTCGTCACTCTCGCCCCAGATGAGAATTTTTCCGCGGCGCGGGACCAGGTTCACGAGCCTGCGGAATTGCACGGCGATGGATGGGAGGTCGGGGTAAATGTCCGCGTGGTCGTATTCGAGCGACGTCAGGATCAGCTCGTCCGGATGATAGTGCAGGAATTTCGGGCCGCGATCGAAGAAGGCGGTTTCGTACTCATCGCCTTCGATGATGAACTCGTCCCCGCCGCCGAGGCCGTAGCTGCGGTCGCCGAAGTTCGGTGAGACGCCGCCGACCAGAAAATCAGGTTTGCGCCCGGCAACATGAAAAATCCAGGCGAGCATGGCGGTGGTGGTGGTTTTGCCGTGGGTTCCGGCAATCACGATGGAGGTGTGGCCGGGAATGAAATATTGCTCGAGGAGTTGCGGCATGGAGCAGTACGGCAATTTTTCGTCGAGGATGTATTCGATCTCTGGGTTGCCGCGCGCGATTACGTTACCCACCACGCACAGATCCGGTGCCGGCTGCAGATTTTCCGCGCGAAATCCCTCGTGCCAGCGGATTCCAAGGGCATCGAGGAGCGTCGAGGCCGGCGGATAGACGTTCACATCCGAGCCGGAGACATGATAGCCGCGCTCTTTCAACATGCCGGCGACGGGCGCCATCGCCGCGCCGGCTATGCCGAGCAGATGAATGTGTTCAGTGACCGTGTTCGCTCGCGTCGAGATTTGCCTTCTCCTTGTGCGTGTTGGCTATTGCCGCGAATTCTTGAGTCGTCGCGACGCAACAGCGTCCATCGAGCTGCCGAATTTTTATGCGCGGCAGGCTGGCTCTAAAATTTCCAGGCGTGGATTCTCGTCAGCCTTTAGACGCGCGCGGACGCCCAGTGGCAGCGTCAACATGGGTCGCGGTGTGTGGCCGATTGGCGCACCCCACACAACCGGAAACCCCATCGTTCCCAAGATGCGGCGCGCGACGTCGAGAACTGACTCGCTGCCGGGATGCGCTTCACACTCCGGAAAATCGCCCAGCAGCACGCCGGAAACTCCGCGCAGCTTTCCCGCCTGCTTCAGATGCATGAACGCGCGGTCCACTTGCCAGGGTTTCATGCCACGATCTTCGAGCAGCAGAATCGCGCCATGAGTATCGAGTTCCCAGGGAGTTCCCAGCGCGGTTTCGATCAGCGTGAGGCAGCCGCCAAGAAGAATGCCGTCCGCCGAGCCGGGCATGACGGCTTCAGTTCCAGGAAGCGGGATCGCCCAGCCTTGCTTGGTCTCGGTCAGCGCACGAGTAAGGGTGTCGGCGTCGTATCCGTCAGCAGCTCCCGCACCTTTGTCCAGGCCAGCTGCGGCCATCGGTCCGTAAAAACCAACCCAGCGAAATTTCTGCCACAGGAAAATCTGTAGCGAGGTGACATCGCTGTAGCCGACTAAAACCTTGGGACTGGCGAGCGCGACGCTGAGGCCGTCGAGCAGATAATTTGAGCCGTAACCGCCGCGCGAGCAGAAAATTCCGCGCGTGGTGGTTTCAGTCAGCGCTTCTTTGAGCGCCGCGCCGCGTTCGGCGGCGGTGCCGGCAAAAAAATCGCCGCGCGCGAGCACTCGTTCGGGGTCGAATTTCGGCGTGTAGCCCAGCCGCGCAAGTTCCTCGACGCCTTGCTGCAGGCGAGATTCTTTTACAGGGCTCGACAGCGAAAGAATGCGCACTGAATCGCCAGGGTGGAGTGCTTCAGGCTTGAGAGCTTGCGGCATAGGCCGCAAAGGAGAATAAGGAATTTCGCGCAGCGAGTCCAGTTGCGTGCGCGGGGGTGTTTACATCCGAGCAGCAGCGCGCAATGGAGATTAGAATGGAGTGACGGTCAAATAGACGTCGCCAACGCCGCTGGCAGGCTGCGCGGCGATGGTATCTGGCGCATAAAACACCGCGAAGTGTCCGTCGGCGCTGAGCGGGGCGGCGCTGTAGCGGTCAGCGGCCAGTGGCGCAGACTTATTGGCGCCGGATACGACCACCGCGGTGTGGGCGGCGGAAATGACCGCGGTGGCTTCCGAAACGGCGTAGGTATGCGCTGTGCAAGGAAGCACGGCGCCGAAGCAGGTATCGCGCACGACGAGCGAGCCTTCGGTGGCCGCCTGGCCGGCGGGCGCGGTGGCAGCGCCAGCGCCAGACACAAACGAAATGTATCTTCCTGAGGCGCTGATCGCCGGAGAGAAATTCAGCGTTTTAGTGGCCGTGGTCGTGGTCTCATTCGTTATTAGAGTTGTGGACGGAACGCAGCCGTCTGGCGCGGTATCACCCAGGCAAGTATCGCGCAGGTAGGCTTTGCTCACTTGCGCGGCGTTGCCATTCGATGCAGCAGGAGGCTGCGATTCGAAGACCACAAAGCGCGCGTCACCGCTAAGAGACGGCGAAATATTTGCGCCGCTGAGATTGGAATCATCCGGCGCATAGGAAATCCGCTCCGCAGACGCCTCGCATGAAACGGGAGCATCAATCCCCATGCAAGTGTCCGCTAAAGCGATCTGCGAAGTGCTCGCTGAACTTTGCGCCGCTGATTTCGCACTCCACATTTCCAGAGCCACGTAGCGGCCGTCGGAGGAAATTGCGGGGCGTCCAGCCTGTGCGCCCGCGACGCGGTCTTCGTCATCCACTGGAACAACCACGGTGCGCGCAACGCACGCTTTCGTCGCCGTGGGGCCGGCGCAGGTGTCTCGCACGTAAGCTTGCGGCAACGAAGCGGGCTTTTCCGCCACGAGATTAGTGGCCGCGGAAACGAACGCCATGAATCGGCCATCGGCGCTGAGCGCAGGGCTGGTGCTGGGCCCGTTCGCGGCTTCTCCTTCTGCACCTGTCGAAATGATTTCGGTATGCGGCGTGCATCCCGAAGGAGCGTTCGCGCCGACGCAGAGGTCGCGCACGTACAATTCCCAGTAACCGAGCGAGAGCACGGCGGTGCTGGGGACTAAATTCGTTGCGCGCGAGATGAACGCCACAAATCGGCCGTCGCCGCTGATGGCCACTTGCCTGCCGGCTTTGCCGTTGGGCGCGCCGCCGTCGGGTGCCAGGTCCACGGCCAAAGTTTTCGGCGAGCAATTCGCCGCTCCCACGCAGGTGTCGCGCACAAAAATATTTCCAGAGGCCGCGGGAGCGGTCAGATTCTTAGCCTGCGAATAGAACGCGACGTAGCGCCCACCGGAGCTGATTGCCGGAGCTTCACTCGGTCCATCTGCCGGACCGCCCGCAATGCTGACGGAAACTACTTGGGGAAACTTCACCGCAGATCCGGCCGCCGCGTTGATCGTGAACGGAAACTGATTGGAGAAAGCCGCGGCGCCGTTGGTAGCGGTGTTGAGCACGGTAACCTCGATGGTTCCGGGAGTGACGAGGTCGGTGCTTAGAATTTGCGCTTGCAGAGACGTGGCGCTCTTGAAGGAAGTGGCGCGCGCCGCGCCATTCCAATCCACCACCGAATCCGCGATGAAATTTGTGCCCGTTACAGTAAGGGTGAAACCTCCGCCCCCGGCGGTGGCACTGGCGGGAGCGATGGCAGTAATCGTGGGAGTGACGGGCGGAGTGGGCAAAATCGAAAAGTTCAAAGGCGCCGTCGAGCCGCCACCGGAATTCGCCACGGTGACCGGCTCGACTCCCGCCCTGGCGACGTCTGCCGCAGTGATTTGCGCCTGCACGGTATTCGCGTTCACGAAAGTGGTGGTGCGCGCGCTGTTGTTCCACCTGACGGTGGAGTTCGCAGCGAAGCTCCCGCCACTGACGGTAATGGTGAAGCTGGACGCGCCGGCCACAACACTGGAAGGTGAAAGCGAACAGATCGCGGGCGCCGACATGGAAGACGTCAGAAAGCTGACCGCCGGCGAGAAGATTTCGTTGCCACCCCCGGTGTAGGTGAACACGCTGATGCCATTGCAGCCGGCTGCGGCAATGTCCGTGGCGGGGATTTGCGCCGTCAGCTGCGTGGCGCTCACAAATGCAGTGGTTCGGGGGCTGCCGTTGAAAGCAACTACGGAACCTGAAAAAGGTGGCATCGTCGGCGGCGGCACGGAAGGGTTATTCGCATTACCTGAAACAAAATTCGAACCGTTTACAGTGATCGTGAACGCAGCGCCATTGGGGTTGGCGGTCGTCGGGCTGAGACTGGAGATCAGGGGCGTGTTCGTTTGCGTTGGAAAAATGGTGAACGGCGCGGCGTTGAGGGTGATGCCGCCACCGGGCAACGGATTCGAAACCGTTACGAGCGAAGTCCCCGGTGATGCTACATCGGTAGCCAGAACGGTGATGGCAATCTGGCCCGTATTGATATTCACGGTCGCGGAGCGCGCGGAGCCGTTCCAAAACGCCGTGGAGGTTCCGGTGGATCCGTCAATGAAGCCTGTGCCGGCGATGAACAGTGTAAAGCCCTGGCTACCTGCGGTGACGCTGGATGGAAAAAGACCGGTGATGGTTGGGGTGGGATTCGGCTGGCCTGGCGCGACGGTGTTGCCATTGCTGGAGCTGCAACTCGACGTGAAAATCGTCAGTACAGCAAGCACCATGAGCGCGCTCCACCGCAAACGCATCAAGCCTGTCCTCCTGTAATTGTCACCGGTATTGTTCACGAAAACTGGCGCCGCGATTCCTGGCGTCGCTGGGATAGCCGAACGAGGGAAACGATGCAAACGCCTGCGAGTCCCCAGAATAATGCCCAAGAATTGATAGCATCCCGGCGAACACTCGTCAACTCGGATTCCCGGAGGCGGTGTTTGGTTGGCCCAGATTTTGAGGGTTTGTTCTGATGTACAAGTGAGCTGGCGCGTGGTTCCGAAACGCGGCACGGCGCTGAATTGAGCGCCGTCGCGGCGATTCGGTTGGCTGGCTGAGATACGCTTTCACGCGCGCATTGGCCGTGCCTCGACCTTGGCGTCGAGCGTGGCAAATTTTGTGAAGAGCGCGCGCTCCTGGTGAAAGCTGACCTCCGCATCAAAATCCACGAACAATTCGTCGCCGATTTGCTGCGTTTGCCAGCGGCGCGCCTCGATCTTTTCGCCCTCTACGATGCGATGCGCGGGAACCAGCAGATCGGCGTTTGCTGCGCCGATCAGTTGAAACGTCATCAGGCGCGTTTGCAGGCCGAGGCGGTCTTCGAGGTAGCCTAACGCCACCAGGGCCACTAGCACCATTAATGTTGCAAAGGTCGCGGTAGCGAGCATGCCCGCGCCCACCGCCATGCCGACGCTGGCCACCACGAAAATTGTGGCCGCGCTGGTGATGCCCAGCACCGAGCCACGATCGCGCATCACCACGCCCGCGCCGATGAAGCCGATGCCGGGGATAATTTGCGCGGCGATGCGCGTATGGTCGCCGCCGACTGTGCCCGCCATCTCGTAGGAAATAACGGTAAAGAGCGCGGCGCCGAAACAGATGAACAGGTTGGTGCGAATGCCGGCGGGCTTGCGGCGCAGTTGGCGTTCCAGGCCGATCAGTCCGCCCAGAAAAGCCGCGAGCACCAGCCGCAGCAAAATGTATGAGTTTAAGTCGTGAAGCATGGCACCCCCGTGCCTTGCGCTCCGCGATTCTACTGGAAGGCACGCTAGAGTGGTGCGGTGTTTTTTCAAAGATCCCGTCGCGGCAAAATTAGCGAAGCGCGTTTTTACAGTTTGAAAGACGTCAGCTTTGAGAACAGGCGGGCGCGGGCGTGGATTTCGCTGCGTTTGAGCGTGGTGAGGCGTTGCACGCCAAATTTTTCCACCGCGAAGCTTCCCAGCACTGAGCCGTAAACCATCGCGTTGCGCAGGGTGCGTTCGTTAACTTTCCCCACCCCCGCTAGATAGCCCATGAAGCCGCCGGCAAAGCTATCTCCCGCGCCCGTGGGATCGTGCACTTCTTCCAGAGGAAACGCCGGCACGGAGAACAGGAATTTTTCGTGCATCATGATGGCGCCGTGCTCGCCGCGTTTGACCACCAATGTTTTTGGGCCCATTTTGAAGATTTCTTTCGCGGCGCGCGTCAGATTGTGCTGGCCGGTGAGTTGGCGTGTCTCGTCGTCGTTGATTACCAGCACCTGGATGTGTTTCAGCGTTTCTTTCAGTTCCGCAGGTGTGCGCTCGATCCAGTAGTTCATGGTGTCCAGGCCGACGACTTTGGGCTTGCGCTTGATTTGCTTCAGAACGGAGTGCTGCAGCGTCGGGTCAATGTTGCCGAGAAAAATAAAGGGCGAGTCCGTGTACGCGGGCGGCAGAGTGGGCTGGAAATTCGCGAAAACGTTTAGCTCGGTGACTAAAGTGGTGCGCTCATTCATGTTCTGGTTGTAGCGGCCGGCCCAATAAAAAGTTTTTCCCGTGGCGCGTTCCAGACCCTGCAGATCTATGTGCTGACGTTTCAGAACGGCCACGTCTTTCGCCGTGAAATCATCGCCGACAATGCCCACTAGGCGCACTGGCGCAAGGTGGCAAGCAGCGAGCGCAAAATAGCTTGCGGCGCCACCCAAAAGACGGTCGTGCTTGCCGTGCGGCGTCTCAATTCCATCGAACGCCACTGAACCAACCACTAGTAACGACATGATTTCTCCTGGATACGTGAATTTTGCCTGCGCGGCATTTAAGAAATGTACTTGCCGATGATCGGCGCCAGACGTTTCTTGGTGGCTGCAGAAATCATGTTGCGGTCGGTCAGTATCGCGTGAGCCAGCGCCGCTCCGCACTTGCAGGCGCGGTCTTCCGGCAATTCTGCCACGGCTTCGTGGAGCACGCGCTGCACGTTCGATGTGTTGCGGGTCAGGTTCTCGATGACCTCGGTAACGGTCACGGCGTCGTGCTGCGGGTGCCAGCAATCGTAGTCCGTGATCATGGCGATCGTGGCGTAACAAATTTCCGCTTCCCGCGCGAGCTTGGCTTCCGTCAGATTGGTCATGCCGATCACATCGAAGCGTAGCTGG
>Ga0210398_10004538_pt1 | contig 13008 bp, 17 predicted proteins | sample IncBWC4OmetaG_FD_161047 | JGI IMG/M metagenome (GOLD analysis project Ga0210398, IMG submission 161047) | Forest soil microbial communities from Barre Woods Harvard Forest LTER site, Petersham, Massachusetts, United States - Inc-BW-C-4-O | ecosystem: Environmental > Terrestrial > Soil >... | reverse complement strand
ACTTTTGGCCGAAGACAACGCCATAAACCAACTCCTCGCCGTCCGCCTTCTCGAAAAGCGCGGCTGTCTCGTTACCGCAGTCGCCAACGGTCGTGATGCTGTTTCCGCGGCCCAAAAGAGCCGTTTCGACGTCATCCTGCTGGATGTTCAGATGCCGGAGATGGATGGCTTTGAGGCCGCCTCCGCGATTCGCGAAGCAGAACGTCGCAGCGGCGCGCACGTTCCCATCGTCGCTCTCACCGCCAACGCCATGAAGGGTGACCAGGAGAGGTGCCTCGCATCCGGCATGGACGCGTATGTCCCCAAACCTCTCCGTCCAGCCGAGCTATTCGCCGCCATCGACGGTCTGCTCATCAATACATCCGACAAACATCCCACGCGAACACTCTCAACGAAGTAAGGGCTGCGGCTGACCCACCGCCACGGCTGTCAGCTAGGAGTCGAGCGCGTCTCTGGCGAATTGCTATTTCGCATTCCTGAGGATTTCTGTCCTGCTCCGATTCTGCGAAGCGCAATCTGGTCGTCCTTTTCATCCACTTCAACGCACTCGTCCGGTTGCTCCCTGCGAGTCGAGCGTCTGGTGCGACGCTAAACGCTTAATGCATGAAGTCAATTTATTTAAGTTTTCTTCGTATGAGATAGATAGCGCACCCTGCGATTTCTCACAAGGGCTCAGAATGAGCTAAAACTCGAGGTTGAAATCGAAGAAGAATTTACCGTAAACTGTTGACAGTGAAGTGTTTCGCTGCGCGCCCGTTGCTGCACAATCCAAAGAGCATCGGGATTTCGCGTCATATTGTCCTCAAAATCAGGAAGCTTCGCCCAAGTCGCTGGATCGGTGCAAACAGCAGGGAAATGAACGCAGTGCGTCAGGTTCGCTTTGTTTTTCACCTCGTGGCACCGGAGGAAAAGTTTCTCCATCCCTGGGCTAGCTGCGGATCAGCGAGAATCTTCACATAGACTCCGCCAACGACCGATTTTGTGTGTGTGCTCAGAGCGCGGCTGTTTAAGAATTCACGATTCCGGGGTCCGCTTTGTGCACGGTCTGCGCTGCTATAGAATCTCGGAATCATGCCCGCAAGCCCGTGGCGAACGTTTGGCTCTCCCGACCCCAATGGTGATTTTGTTGCGCCGCTCTCCTACCTCCCTCTGAAAAGCGATTGGAGCGAAGGGTGGAGTGAAATGGATCTTAGAGAACAACAGTGTCCGAAGTTCACGCGTGCGGAGGCGGAAGAGGAATTTCGTCAGCAGGCTATGGATTTGTAGAAGGACGAAGATTCTGCTCACGCGCATGCGATTCTTCGCTTGTCTTCGTGTACTTGCTCGAAACTCCTGACGGGCCTCTGTGCTAAAATCACAAGAAAGGAGGCTCGCCATGGCAGTGCTTGACTGGTCGCAATGCCCGGCGGTGGAGAGCGTTCCCGGAAGGGTGAGCGGGGCATGGGTGTTTCGTGATGCCCGCTTACCGGTCGCCACCGTCATTGAGAATTTTGAGGATTTGAGCGTGGAAGAGGTAATGGAACAATTCGACGTGACTCGGGAGCAGATTGCGGCGGTACTTGACTTTGTGGCGCAAAGCCTCAAGGTGTCACCTCCAGCAGAGGCATCCGCCCCGGTCGATGGTCGTTCTCTTTGACCACGGAACGCCGCGGGGCCTTGCCCGTGCGCTTCCCGACGACGCCGTTGTCACAGCAAAGGCGAGGGGTTGGGACCGGCTGAACAATGGCGCCTTGTTGAAGTCAGCGGAGGAAGCGGCGATTGATCTGCTGCTGACTACGGATCGGCATTCGCTACCAGCAGAACCTTACTGGCCGCAAGATGGTCATCGTAGTTTTGGTCGGCACAACAAAGTGGTCCCGAGTTCGATTGCACCTTGAACGCATCGCTGCGGCAGTCAACGCCGCAAGGCCGGGCAGCTATACGGAAGTCGACATTCCCAGTCGATAGAATTCACTAAACGTTTACGGATCATTCCCTGTTTTTCCTTTCCGGTTCCGCGAATCCACACAATGTCGCCGCAATCGGGGCACGCAAGACCGCCCCATTTACCATACCGCTTGGCCGACTGCGTCGCCGAAACTCGCTTCTCCATGCAGATTCTCGCGCGTGATCCGCTTCACGAGCTCGGCTAAATCGTAGTCCTTGCGGCGCACTGGTTCGATAACGATGCGGCCGGATTCCTCGCGGATGTCTTCCTGCTCATCCAAGGTCAAATTCGCGGCCTGCAAGACGGCGGCAGGAATCCGCACCGAAGCGCCCTTTCCCCATTTCTTGACGACGCCCTTCATGTGGTTGAGCCTCCTTGTACCTTACAGGATAGGACCATCGCCGCACGCTATTCCGCACGTGTAGACATTGCAGATACATTAGTTCCGAAGACGGCCTTCCCACGACAGCCTCACCGCGAGACTCTCCACTTGCTCAGCGGAAATTCTCGCCCAGAATGATTTCGGAGCTTTGATACTCTTGCCGCGAGAAAACAATGGTGCGGCGGTCCGGCGATACGGTGAGTCCACCGAACCACGGATCGGGGTGGCCGGACATCTCGAGGATGCGCGTGGATTGTCGGGTAGCAAAGCAGAAGAACTCGATCGTCGGCTGAGGTTTTGCGTGAGAATTGACGTAATAGATCCCATCGTCGAACACGGCCCAATATCCCGGTAACGCCGGGTCCATCTCATTCATCACCAGCGCCTCTGGTCCGCCGTTCACGGGTATCTTCCAAATCCCCGCCACTATTCGCTTAGTGAGATACAGGAACTTTCCGTCCGGTGATTCCATGCAGGAGAAGCCCCCGTTCTTCGTGATTTGAACCGGTTGACCTCCCGCCGCAGCGATTCTCCAGATTTGCGTTTCCGCTTTTTCGCCAAACTTCCAGTAATAAATCGAATGCCCATCGCGGGACCATACAGGTCCGCCGGAAGCATCAAAATCCGGCAAGAGACGCCTGGGCTGGCCTCCTGTAGCGCTGATCAAATGACTCAATCCGCCGTCGCCGAACGCGATTATCTGGCCGTCGGGCGACCAGCTGGGCATCCCGGGATTGCTCGTCCGCAGGAAGGTAAGCTGGACCGCGTTGGAGCCGTCCGGATCGCTGACCCAAACCTCAGCCGTGCCGGAACGTAGTGATTGGAAGGCAATCTTCTCGCCGTCGGGAGAAAATCGCGGTGCGCCTTCGACGCGCGTGGAGCTCAGAAGGTGCGCGGGAGATCTTCCTGGCCCGTGCGGAGAAGTAAGCTGCGTGCTCCACAGATCGGAATCCGCAGTTTCGCGGACGAAAGCGATGCGGCTGCCTTGTTTCGCGACCGCAGGGTAATACGCATTCTCACCGAAATCGGCGAGCGGCTCTTCGTGACCGTCACTCAGATAGACACGCCACAGTTTCCGCACTCCCCCTTGGTTCCCTGTGACAATCAGGCTTTGGCTGTCCGCGCTCCACGCCAGAGTGCCGATCCATTCGCTTTGCTCGTACAAGACCTTCGGCGCGCCTCCGCCGCTGGGGATTAATTGAATGGATAGCTGCGCCGGCGGACGCGAGTGGCGAATCACCGCCAGGTACTTGCCATCCGGCGAGAACGCAACACTCCAGTCTCCTTCGGTTTTCTGCGGCGGAAAACTGATTTGCCGCTCCCTTCCGCCGTCCTTCGGCAGCATGAAGACCGAATAGGGATCGTCCAGGGAGACACGCTGGGAAAACGCGATGTATCTTCCGTCCGGCGACCAGTCCAGCGAGTAGTACCGATCCGATCGAAGAGAGATCAGCTTTCGTACGGGGCCGCCCAGCGCGGCGACCAGGAAGACGCCGGCTTCATTCGCCGACTGGCGAAGAAACGCGATCTCGCGGCCGTCGGGTGACCACGCGGCGGAAAAATCCTCCGCGCCTTTGTTAAACGTGAGTTGCAGCGGCGTCTCGCTTCCCACGAGCTTCACGAAAATCTCGGTACCGGGGAGTTTTGAGTGGGCCCAGGAGAATGCGATTTGCTTCCCATCCGGCGAAAAAGCCGGGTAACTCAGGTCGCCCCCCATATTCATGAACGCGGCCAGTGCCACCGGCGGGTTCGCCGAGCGCCCGTGGCCAGCAAACAAGACCAGGCGCGCGACGATCGCGGCGAGCACCGTAACGCCGAGAACCGCCGCGGCAAACCAAAGGCGATTTCGAGTTGGCGCAGCCGACTGGGGCGGCGCATCTTGCTCTCGGTCCGCTTGACGGTCCCGATTCCACCAGGCGTCCAGTTCCTTTTTATAGGCGTAGACAGCCGCGCGGGACTTGTGGACGTGCCGGTGAACCGGCAGGCCGTGCTTTCCCCAGCGCCTCACAGTGCTTTCGTCGCGCCGGAGGTAGGCGGCAATTTCCTTCCAGGAGTCGAGACGGTCGTTGTCCGGCGGCAACTCGGTCGAAGGGCTCCGGTCAAACGGGCTGGGTCCATTCATAGGGTGCAACTAGCGGGGTGCCATAAGCGTACCATGCCTGAGCCTCAATGCCGACGGGCGCATGATACGCCTGGCACCCCAAAATTGAGCCGCTTATTAGCGCTCATCCCGCTCTTACCCGTTGCGCCACCAAATCCTTCCGGCTAGTTTCCCAACCGGTTAAGGCTGTTGGGATTCAACTCTAACCAGGGGCATCCTAAATCCCACGGAGGAAACACTATGAGAAGGTTAGCATCTGGGTTAATTATCGGTGCGGCGTTACTGTTGGGTAGCAATTCTGCCCAGGCGGATAGTGTAACAACATACACAAGCCTCAGTGCGTGGCAGGCAGCGACTGGCTCGCCAACAACTACGGAAGACTTCGCTGACACCACTCTGGCACCGGGCTTAAGCATCTCATTTGCCAGCGGGAACATATCCGGTGGCTTGTTCAATGGGTTCGGTCCTTGTACCCTCTGCCCAGGAACGGGCTCGATTTTTACTTTTAGCGCCGGCACTTCAGCCTTCGGCGGCTTGTTCGATCTTACCCCAGGGGGTAACGGCGGCGGGCTTGACCTCCAAATTGCATTTACTAACGCCACTACCACCGACGTCTTTATTCCCGGCACAGACCCTGAGTTTAACGGCTTCTTTGGAGTTACATCCAACGGCGCATCCATCTCCTCTGTTACGATGAAAGGCGCAGACCTTACAGGACAGGGCGAGCTCTACTCACTCGACAACCTGCAATTCCGCAGCAGCGGTAGCGGCAGCGGGACAACACCAGTTCCGGAGCCTTCCGCGGCGCTCTTGTTGGGAACGGCTCTTGGATTGCTGCGGTTGGTCAAACCGCGGCTAGCTTAGATCTGGCATCCCGGCTGGGTGGCTAAAAATAACTGGTCCAAACTGGTTGCGCGCGTAAGTGCAATCTGATCACACAGTTTGATGCCATAACGACGCCGGCCTCGCGACGGTCCGAGTAGACTGTTTCGGTGTTCATCCCAGTGCTCGGACCGAAGGAGGCCGAGATGCGAATTATAGGATGTGACTTGCACGCGCGCCAGCAAGCGTTGGCGATAGTGCCTCTCGAAAACCTCGAAACATCTGAGCTGATGGAGCTTATACTCCCTTCCTAGTTCGCACCGATGCCTATTTCGCTCACGACTTTTCGCAACTCTGTAGCCAGCCAGTCGACTTGTCTAGGACGCAGCGAGGGATTGTTGAGCAGATTCACGGACCTCCGGCAGAGATTGTTGCCAAACTTGAAGCCTGTGGTGCTCGAAGGGAAGGGGACAAGCCCCTAAAGCGTCTTCCCTCAATGTCTCAAGCGGATGAGCGGAAACTCTCGGAATTTGACGTCGTTCAGTCTTCCATTCGGAGGAATGACGAAGTGATACGGATGTGCCACCTGTTCCTGCCGAAAATGCTATCCGTCGCGGAATGATGCTTTCCCGCGGTGTGCAGTTGTGGAAAGCAAATTGCACGGACTGTAAGCGGAGAGGTCTTTCGTCGGAGCTTGATCCCGCCTTGGAGCTTGAGGAAGGTGAAAAATGAAATCGTTCGCTCTCAGCTTGGTCTTGGGAGTTCTTGTTCTTGCCCCCCTCTCGGCGTTGGCTGACTCCTATTCTTTCGAGACGGTCATCAGCCCGGGTGACCCCGCGTTTACACAATTACTTGGGATTAACAACGCAGGGACAATTGCAGGGTACTTTGGCGACGGCACGGCGGTTCCGAACAACGGTTTCACGCTGACCTTGCCGAGCAACTATACAGCCGAGAACTTTCCAGGCGCGGTTCAGACGCAGGTTGTGGGCATCAATAACAGCGGAGAAACGGTGGGGTTTTATATTGACGGAGCTGGGGTGCAACACGGCTTCACTTTTAGTGGGGGCACTTTCTCTCCCGTGGACAATCCCCATACCACGACAGTCACACAGCTTTTGGGGGTGAATAACGCTGGCGTTGCGGCCGGATATTGGACGGATGCTCTCGGAAATTTCCATCCTTTTACCTTTTCGGGAGGCACGTTCACGCCGATAAGTCTTTCCGGGGAGGTAAGCGCTCAAGCGACAGATGTGAATAACACGGGACAGGTCGTTGGGTTTAACATGACCACCTCGACCACCTCAGAAGGGTTCCTGGACAATGGAGGCGTGTTCACGTTTCTTGAATTTCCAGGGTCCATCTTCACGCAAGCGCTTGGCTTGAACAATGACGGCGACGTGGTGGGGTCTTATGTGGACGCCGCTGGCAACACAAACGGATTTATCTACAATATCGCTACGGCAACCTACCAGTCAGTGGATGATCCCAATGCGGTCGGCCCTGGAGGCACCGTAATCAACGGGATCAACGACAATGGCCAGATTGTGGGCTTTTACACGGACGCCTCCGGTAACGTGGACGGATTAGTTGGCACGGCCGTACCAGAGCCCACGTCGCTGGTATTGTTCGGGACGGGACTATTTGGATTGGCGCTTCGCCGTCGTTTCGGTCGTTCCAGCCATTCGACAGCGAGATAATTCGTTCCGCTTAAAACATCTGCTTCTGACACGTGTGCTCCGCAAAATTCCGTAGGGCAGGAACGGATGCTAGTGAATCCCATTGTCCCTACCGACAATGCTGTCCGGAGCGAACGCTTGGACGCCGAACCCAATGATCCGGCGCGTATATTGATCCATGACGACCAGGACCCAGTGCGTCCGCATCGTTGCCGACTCGCACCTGAACAGATCCATGCTCCAGAGGCTGTCTTTCATGTGGCCCAGGAACGTCAGCCAGGAGGGACCACCGGAGGGCTGTCCCGGCCGGCAGTGATGGCCGAGAATCCTTCGAACCACGTCTTTGTCGATTTGGATGTGGAACACCAAGGCCATCTGTTGTGCGATTCGCGGACAGCCCCAGTTGGGATTGCGCTGCTTCATTTCGACGACCGCACGGATGAGTTCTGCGCTCGGACCTTTCGGGCCGGGTTTCCGTCGGCGATTCGGAGAGAACAGCACGCGGTACTTTTGCTTGCTCAAGGATTTGTGAAAGCCAAGCAGTGTCGAAGGCTTCAGAACGATTGCGGAACGGAGCAGACGAGTGGGACGTACCAAGAGTGCCATTAAGCCGGCGAGGATGCGGTCGGACGTGCATAAATTCGGCGATCGTTGCCGTGAGCGAGCCACGATCAAGAGTTGGTGCTTGAGGATAAGGGACTCCGCAACTATGGAACGGACGCCGCCAGGACCTAGCAAGCGGGCCAGGGTAGCAAGGAAATGGATAAAAAGAATGACCAGATTGCTCATCGCAAAATCGTAGCAGGAAGGGAAATCCTAAGGAAATATGGCAAAACAACAATTCGCCAGCCACAGGAATTGCCCACAGCTTGCGGCAAACAATCGTGTCAATCACCACGTCTGCAAAGTACTCCGCGCGGAAGCCCCTGTCTTTGTACGAAGGCCAGGCCTTCCTCTACGAACTCGTCAAACGCCTCTCGCAATAAGCTGGCCAATCAAAACTCCGCAGCCCGGAGAGCGATTGTCCCTAACCCAAAGAATCGAACCTCGCGAACCGGGTCAGGTTCTCATTCTGGAAGCCATCTCCGGTCACGACTGGGACGGCGGTTCCTTGACTCCCACCCCGCCACCGAGTCCACAAGGTGGACCACCGACTCTCCCGCCTTCGGTATTTTATTTCGTCTCCTATCATGGTCTGCCCCATACGGATCCCCCACAACCCGTGATGCCAAGTTTCGATGTTTCCGTAACGGAATATCCGAATTCCGCATGGGCTCATTACAGTCTTCGAAACTACCCTACAATAAATGCATCGATCACGACGGCTAACTCCATCCAAAGGGTCTCAAAGTTCGGGAATAGTATCTATGTGAACTCTGCATGGATTTATCCCGATGGAAAAGGAACGACCTATTTCTATTGGCCCAGCGGAAATTTCGCAGTGGCCATTCGCTTCTACAGCCCAACGGAAGACGTAGTCCTCCAAAAATATCTAGCTCTGCATCCTAGCTCGCTGTGAGAATCCGTGAAACAGCACCTGGCGCTGTCCCAGTGCTTCCGCCATTCCTATTAGAACCCAGGTTCGCTCTTCGGTTGTCGGTATCGAGGCAGCTCTGGGTCAGTGATTTATATTCCGAACTTCGCAACCACGCCATCAGCCCAATACCGGCACCGCGTCTGGCGACGACGACAACCGAAAGCTTCAACCTCCGGCTTCCCTTGGGAGGCTGCCGCCGCGGGCAAGGACCCACTAATCCTATTCGGTGGGTGCGTTCGACGACACAAAAAAAACAGCTGAACGACATGTCCCAGTTGAGAATAGGCGAAGAGTGGCGCTTGTTCAGGCGGCAAAACGTCGTAACGATGATGCAGTCCGCCAACTTGAGCGATTTGCACGACTCGACCCATCGCAGTGGCTCTACCGGACTAGCTACCTGGCGCGTTCGGCTGGATCGCGATGCTGTCACGAAAATGTAACGCCAATTGCAGAAGATGGCGGCAAATATGCCGCAAATAACAATAAAGGAAGGAGAAAGCAGGTTGCGGGAATTTGCCCCAACTTGCTGAATCCGTTCGATTAGCCACTCCTCTGGCAAGATTTGGCGAAGTAGATCGAACGGCTACGAACCAGCGACTCTCAAAAACTAAGTCGTTTCCTTGGCGTCATTTAAAGCGTATACGAGCGCATCCGTAACCGCTTCAATCATCCCAAGTATCGTCCCAACTCCGTACCAACAATTGGGCGATTATCTGCGAATCGGCTCCCATGCCGAAAGTCGATTTCCGCGAAGAAGTGTAAGCGTCTGCTTCTCGCCGTTTTGAAGCCAAGGTATGCAGCCCGCGGCGCAAATCGGAAGGTGGGGACGTAGCGGTTTTGCCGATAATCAGATTAGAAGATCGGCGATACGTTTCAGTCGTGGTCACTGCCGGTCTCCGTTGACCGCTCTGCCCGCGCCATCGCGTCGGCTATCCTCTTCATGCCGTCGCTGAGAGTCGCGCTGAAGTTAGCCTGGACTTGTTCCGCGAATGCGCTGGCATTGTCCCCAGACAGGACGATGCGCTGCGTGATTCGTGTTCGGCGGTCTGCCACGGCGTCAAACCGCCACTCAAACGACAGCACGGCCTCGTCGAGCGGCATTTCAATGACGAAGGACCTGCCAGGCTGAACTTCGCGGATTCGCCAGTGCAAGGGTGCTTGGCCGGGAAGCACGGTTGTTCCCGACGAACCCCTGGCGAATGGGCCATCGAGCTGGAATCGAGCGGGCGGATCGTCCCAGTTCTTTACGTCCGTCCGCCAATTCCAGGCGAACGACGGACTGGCATCAGCTTCGACTGAATGCTCAAGTTGGTAGGCGGGAGGGTTCGAGGTGGCCCCTTCGTTTACGCTGCCTGGCGTATCGGAAGCTTTAGACTTGCCGCGACGTTCCAAGGGAGCAACTCCTCGATGCGCTTGATCGGATGATGGCTAGACAGCAAAGGCTATCACAGGGTTGACTTCCGAATACGCAACTCGATAAAGAACAGCATCTTCGTAGAATCACTCCAAATAAAGCGGGAGTATTTAGACCCTTACGAGATTGACCCCAACCGAACCACGCACCCTGTGATATGGCCGGGCTGCAATGGCCGCCCTTCAGCTTACGTTGGTACCTCACCGCTAGAGTTACCACTGCTGATATTGGGAGAGGACTTGGGGACTCTGCAAATTTCATTTCCAATGGTTGACAAGAAAAAGTTGAAGTCCGAGTGCGCTGTCGCAACTGTCGGGTTTGCTGACCTGAGAAAGAAAAATCTGACAAAACTCATTTTGATATCCGCCTCCCACCCGTCATTTGTTGGCGTCGATTAACGAAAACGACTCAAAAAACTTGTCGCCAGCCGCTGGTCCCTTTGCGTCCGCCGGAAACGTGACCACCACGGCATAAGCATAATGTTTGCCCCAGTAAAAATTGCATACTCCCATCGTCTTATTCGGTGAAGACCCGCAATTGAGCCGGTACCAACGGCCAATATAACCGCCAAGCGCGGGTGAAGCTGGCTTTTCCTCTCCGATCCCGCAGTTCGGCAACTTCCTTAGAATACGGCTCTTGAAGATTTCAAACATTAAGTCATCGACCTTCTGTTCCTGTTTCGAAAAGTTGTAAACCACCCCGTAAACATTAGGAGGCGCTACGGTCATCAGCGTGTGAGACTCCCATTGGGTATCAGATTCGGTGACGCTGTCCTGAGGATCATGCGGAAAAAGAACCGTAAAATTGCCGACGGCGTTGCTGTACTTCTTCCAACCCTCCGTTTGTCCAAAGAATGAACCAGCGAGCATCATTACCAGCCCGGAGCATAGAAGCGCTTTGCGTGCCATCCTTCAACCCCTTTTTGGAAGAAATAGCAACACGCGCGATTCTCGCATATCCTACGGCGGGCTGGCTGTGATCTTTCAAGACGTTGTCCATTCGATCGGAACCAGAGAAGGCGGGTGGCCCATCTTTGCATTGCACTACTCCCACGGAGGGAGTCCCATCCTTGCGTTTTTTGCAAGGGTGGGCGGCGATGCTGCCGGCGCAACTCTTGTCCGTTCTACACCGCCCGTTGTGTACGCCGTCGTCGTACCCGCCCTTTTCGCCTACCCGAAGGACGGGGCACCCGCATCTGTGGTGGGCTTCTGCAGTTTGAAATCCGGGCCACCCGCCCCGCCCACCCTTAGGTTTCCGAAACGGACCCGCGTTGCTTTATGTTCAGATCTCGCGCATGACAATCATCAAAACTCCAACTTCTTATTTCGCCTGCGCTAGCTTCGTAACAACTGCGGCAACTTTATCGAGTATCTGGTTCCAGCCCTCCATTTGACCGCTATTTTTCGCGCTCTCCATGGGTTCATTTCCAATGAAGGTGAGTTTCGTCTGGCCGTTCCCGAGATCCTCAAAGATGGTCACGTCGTACGCACCGTCGATGGCCTCATGTTCTATTCCTAATTGCGCAGGCTCAACCTTGTTTCCCTTCGAGTCCGAAAAGTACATGGAGGAAACGATCTTCTCGTGCGGAACAATCTCGTGGTATTCACCCGCATTCCAGAACTCCTGCCCATCCGGCGCCTTCATGCAGCAGAGAAATTTTCCTCCCACGCGAAAATCCATCTTGCAAACAGGCGAAGTAAAACCCTTCGGCCCCCACCACTGCATCACGTACTTCGGGTCTGTCCACGCCTTCCACACCAACTCGCGTGGGGCATCAAAAATTCTTGTAACGACCATCCGTTCAATTTCGCTAACCGTGTTTTCTGTCATCTCTGACCTCCTCTTTCTTCATTTGATTTACAACTACATCCAGTTTGTCGAAGCTCTCTTCCCAGAATCGGCGATAGCTAAACGCCCAGTCGCCGACTGTTTTAATCGCCTCTGGCCTAAGCGTGCACACACTCTCTCGTCCACGCTTCGTCTTGCTCACATCCGCGCCCGCACCAGGCAGGCGATATGTTTTGAAATCATCTGCTGCGAGAGTGCAAAGGGTTCCGTCAATCCATGCACAGAGGCAGGCCCATGCGAGAGTCGTTCGATCATTGCCCGCCGGGTTGGATCAGACAAAGCCGCAAACGTTGTACCTAATCTATCCACAACCATATGGTAGTGGATCGTCTGGCAATGTCAAGTGTGGATTTTGCGATCCATGATTTCTGCTTACTAATCCCAGTTGGCTCGCTACGACAATCGCGACGAGTGCGAAATCGCCGAGTCACTCATCGCCCCTGATTGGTAGAGGGAAGTCGGCCTTCAGGAAGTAATCGATCCCTCCTGGATTACGGGCAAACCTTCAATAATCCACGCCAGCTTTGGCCAGCAATTTTCTGGCCGGGCTACACTGCGGCTACACTATTTAAGAGGCACGGTGCCGCGAGTTGCACCTTCACAATGATCTCTTTCGCAAACATCAATAAGCAGTATGGCAAGCAGTTGCTCTTCGTAGATGCTTCGTTTCAGTTGAATCCCGGGGAAAAAGTCGGGCTGGTCGGTCCCAATGGGTCGGGCAAGACAACCCTATTCCGGATGGTGGTCGGCGAGGAAACTCCCGACGAGGGCGCGGTCTCTGTCCCCAAGAAGTTGACGATCGGCTACTTTCGCCAGGACGTCGAGGAAATGCAGGGCCGTTCGGTCCTGGATGAAGCGATCGCAGGCAGCGGACGCGTCGGCGGTCTACACCACGAACTCGAAGCCCTGCAGCGGGAAATGTCCGACCCCGAGAAGGCTGATGACATGGATCGCATTCTTGATCGCTTCGGTCACGTTCAGGAGGAGTACGAGCATTTAGGCGGTTACGCGCTCGAATCGCAAGCCCGTGAGGTGCTCCACGGTCTGGGGTTCAAGGACGATCAGATTGACGGCGACGTGGGCGCTCTCTCCGGCGGATGGAAGATGCGGGTTGCGCTGGCACGGGTCCTGCTCGGAATGCCGGATGTATTGCTGATGGACGAACCGACGAACCATCTCGACATCGAATCCATCATCTGGCTCGAACAGTTCCTGAAGTCATCCCCCGGCGCGCTTCTCATGACCTCGCACGACCGCGAGTTCATGAATCGTCTCGTCTCAAAGATTGCAGAGATTGA
>Ga0210398_10004537_pt1 | contig 13010 bp, 7 predicted proteins | sample IncBWC4OmetaG_FD_161047 | JGI IMG/M metagenome (GOLD analysis project Ga0210398, IMG submission 161047) | Forest soil microbial communities from Barre Woods Harvard Forest LTER site, Petersham, Massachusetts, United States - Inc-BW-C-4-O | ecosystem: Environmental > Terrestrial > Soil >... | reverse complement strand
AAACACGTCTGCGCCGCTATCAGTCAGGAGCTTGACCATTTCGGCGTTCCCTTGCATGCACGCTGCGTGCAGGGGCGTGTAACCAAGGTCGCCAGCTTTGTTGACGTCGATGAAGGAGTTTCTGACCTGCTTCTAGTTCACGACGAGTTTGACCGTCGTGGATTCGGTTATCGTTCCGGAAGTCGCAGTTACGGTAATTCGGTAATTGTATACGTCCCCGGCTGGGTCCCTGTGCTCCGCCCGCTCTGCCACGAATGGTCAAAATACTCGAACGGCTTGAAATGGCGTGGCTCAGGATTTACCCCAAGCTCCCTCTTCGAATGGACTTCGCCGATCCAGAAACAGCACCTACAATCCTACAATCTTACCTTCACGAAGTTTGAGATAATGGGGGAATCCGAGACACTCTGGGCGCGCCTGCTCGCCTATGTCATCGTCATCTGAATGCTCCCCTACGTGGCAGCAGTCAGCGCGTCCAAATTTGAAGAGCCACCTATAATAACTGATACGTAATATAAAATAAATGATAATTCTGCTAAACTAGTAGCACGGCACAAATCGCCGCATTCTTATTGGCGAAATGAGATCTGGCGGAGGAGGAGGGATTCGAACCCCCGAGACCCTTTCGAGTCTAACGGTTTTCAAGACGGGTGATTGCGCTCTGGCTCGCTGGTAAGTTGCTGAAAACTAAAGGCGCCGTTCGGCTCGCTCTGGACGGTTTGGGCACGGTTGGCAGCCTATTGGGATAAATTGGGATAAAGGTTGTCAGCTCGTCGGACACAGTGCGCCGGAAACTCAAAAGCAGGGTAGCAACTTTCTGGCTGAAATCTAGGCCAGCCCATACGTTTGTAGGAGATTCTCAGTCGGCGGTTTGCTAATTCACCCTGACCTGTTCGCACAGAGCGATTTCCGTTTCTTTTGTTTGCGTTAGACACTTCCTAGTTGCAGTGAAACACACTCATTTGCGGTCTATTGTTCAGCAAAGATCGGGCTATATCGGCTGACAGTTGCGTTTTTTTGTTCTCAAAATCGGCAGGGTTCGGAAACGAGAACTGCGACACTTCTACGAATAGCCAACAATTCATCCAATTGCTTCAAGAACGATACGCTGGGACGCCGCCTCAAGCGTAAGTGTGATCAGGTCACGATCGCTAAGAAGTTCGGCCTCGTTCGATTTTTGAACGGGATTGACGTCAGCAGAAGTGAACCAGAAATTGCGTATCGCAATGGCTCAACATCCTCAGGAGTGTCCTCGGAAGCCTCTTGCTTGTTTCCTGACTCGTCCGGTACGCAAACAAAGACGAGGAGTGCTACCGTTGCAAGCCTAGGTTAACGTTGCATTCCCATCTCGTACGCCAACAGAATTTGGCTCAATCGATACTCATATCTGGCGTCCGTATCTTGTATGTCCGCGTCGGTTTTTTGAAGTTCCGCCTGGCTGAATTCGACAATCGTGCCGAGGCCAATTCTGTATCTTTCTTGGGCGAGTTCCAGCGACAATGCGGCTTCTTCGCGAAGCTGTTTGGTGACCGACAATCGCTGATAGGCTTTGGCGGTGTTCAGCCAACTGTTGCGCACGTCGCGAGCGACGTTATTTTGCAAATCCTGAAGTTGTTTCCGCTGCGATTCCGCGGCCAAATCGGCGGTCTTTGCCCGAGCATTGAAGAGGAATCCGTTAAAGATTGGAATGTTGATATTCACACCAGCGGCTCCATACCAGCTCGTGATGTTGTTGTCGCGTACCGGGGCCTGTCCCACAACGCCGAGAGCATTCACGGTGGGGCGCCAGAGATCATGCTCGGAGCGGCTGAACTTTTCTGCTGCAGTTATTTCATCCCGTAGTCCTCGGACTTCGGGCCGTTGGTCCAAGGCCTCCTGGATGAGGGGAGCTGCGTTTGGGACGGGCGGCGCGATCGGCTCGGAAGGTTCGACCAGAACAAAATCCTGACGGTCGGCATATCCTAGAATCGCCGAGAGAGTAGCGAGTGAGGCATCGTAATTGTTCTGTGTGTCCAACAGCAAGAGTTCCGCGCGTGCCAGGTCCACCTTTGCAAAGCTCAGGTCCAGATCCGATTTAAGCTTGGCATCGGTGAGGGCATGGATTTGGTCCGCGAGAAGTTGGCGAGCCTTGACGGTGTCTGCGGCCACGGCAAGCAGGGCGTTAGTCTCAAGGGAGTTGTAGAAAGCCTGGTCTACTGCGAGGATGATCTGCTGCTTCGTGGCCACGGCAGTTTCGTCTGCGGCTTTGGCTTGATATTGTGAGCTCGACACCAGATTGCGCGTGTGGCCGAAATCGGTTATGAGTTGGCTAACGGCTCCTCCCTCCGCGATACGCGAAAAAATTCTGCCGTTTGTGAGGTAACCGGCTGCGAGCCGGCCGCCTTCGTCGGCTCCTACTCCTGTCAGGTTGAGGCTGGCCTGAGGCAAGAGCGCGGAACGCACTTCGCGGACGTATTGTTGTGCCTCGAGGGCTTGCAACTTGCCTACGGTGATCTGCGGGTTGTTTTTGAGGGCGAAGGCCTCCGCTTCTTGAATAGTTAATGGCCGTCCGTGAGAGTTGCTCCCTGTTCCACCAGGTACGGGAATGCCGGGTAGTTCTTGACCTGCTGCGCTTGTACTCATTAGTACGAGGAGCAGGAGGGATGATGTTTTGCGCCTCATGACGCCACCGCAGGACTACTAGCTGCTTTACGTCTGCCGTGGACGACGAGATAAACCGCAGGGACGAGGAAGACAGTGACTACGACAGAGACGCCGAGTCCTCCGATGACCGCGCGCGCCAACGGGGCATATTGCTCGCTGCCCTCCTCTATGCCTAGCGCCATGGGAAGCAAGCCGAGCAACGTGGCCAGGGACGTCATTAGAATTGGACGCAAGCGCACTTTGCATGCCTCCACGACGGCTTGCTGCAAGCCCATGCCGCGCTGGTGCAAAATTCCGGAAAACTCCACGATCAAGATGCTGTTGGAAACCACGATGCCGGTCATCATGATCACGCCCATGAGCGACATGATGTTCAGCGTGGTGTGCGTCATCCAGAGGAACAGCACGACGCCAGCCAAGCCGGGTGGGATGGCCGTCAGGATAATGAATGGATCGATGAATGACCGAAACTGCGCCATCAGAACCAGATAGACGAGGATCACCGAGAGAGTCAGGCCGATTCCAAAACGGAAAAATGATTCGCGCATTCCCACGACCGCGCCTTGGACATGTACCAGAGCATTTTGCGGAAGCTTGAGTCCTCCCAGGAGTTGTTGTACCTCAGCGCTCACACCACTCAGGTCTTCGGCGGTGGGCATGACGTAAATGTCGATAACGCGCCGGATCTGGTAATGGTCCACTTCCGTGGGCGTGTTGATCGGTTCGATGTTGGCGACCGATTCGAGTGGCGTGTACTTGGCCGAGGTCGCGGCACGCAGCGGGATGTTTCGGAAGTCAGACAGCGTCATATCCTCAATCTTTTCGTTCGAATATTGCACCGTCAGGGTGTAGTTGTTACCCGTCTTCGGATCGATCCAATAGCTCGGGGCGATCACGCCATCCGACGTCAACGCAGTAATCACGTTGTCGACTACGTTCTTGGGAGTCAAGCCGAGCAGGCTAGCTTGTTCGCGGTCGACGTTTAGTGCGAAGCCTGGATAATCAATGTCCTGCGGAATCAGGACGTCGCTGACGCGCTTGGAGCCCTTCAGTTGGATGGCGATTTGGCGGGCGATTCCGTAACCTTCCTGGAGATCGTTGTCGCTCACCTGAATGTCGAGTGGCGCGGGGAGGCCCTGGTTCACAACCGAATCAACGAGGCCGCCGGCAAGAAAGTACGTGCTCAGCTCGGGAAGGTCGTTGGCCAGCTTTCGCCGCACGCGTTCCATGTACTCGTAACTCCCCACTTTGTGGTTTTCGCTCAAGTTCACCTGTACGAAGGCCGTGTGCATGGCGGAGTTGGGGGTGTAAATCGCGGAAAGATCCGGAGAGATACCGATATTGGAGACGATCATGTCCAGGTCGGACTTCGGAATCACGGAACGAATATCGTCCTCAACCCGAGCGATGTAGTCGTCCGTAACCTCTAGTCGCGTGCCCGAAGGGGCCTTCACGTTGATCACGAATTGACCAGGATCGGTCCGAGGAAAATATGCTTTTCCGACAAACGGAAAAATCCCAGTAATCAAGACCACGATGCCGCCGAGGACAAAGACAACCGTTCTAGCTGGTTTCGCGAGGGCGCGAGTCACTTGCGTTTCGTAGTAGGTAAGCAAGCGTTGAAAGATCTCGTTAAATCCCTTAACGATTTTGGCGAGCCTTCCCGTTTTTCGCGCTGGAGCTGCTTTCTCGTTCTCGTTGCCGGCACGGTTCTTAATCCGAATGAATTTGGCGCAATAGAGTGGTACCACTGTCATCGCAAATATGTATGAGGCAAAGATCGAGAGGACCACGCCGAGGGCCAGGTCCGTGAAAAGATATTTGCTCACGCCATAGAGAAACGCAACCGGGAAGAACACGATGGACGTGGTGGAGGTCGCCGCGAGAACTGCCAAGGCCACCTCCATGCCGCCTTTTTCCGCAGCGTCCCGCGGTGTCGCACCTTCTTCCATGAAGCGAAAGATGTTTTCGAGCACGACTACGGAGTCGTCAATCAAGCGGGAGAAGGCGAGCGCCAGGCCGCCGAGCAGCATGGTGTTGATGGAGCCGCCCATACCGTTGATCACGAGAAAGCAAGTCAGAGCGGACAAGGGAATCGAAAGGAGGACGGCGAAGGTCGCCCTGGGGCTTCCAAGAAAAAGCAGAATCATAAGCCCGGTCAATGCCAATCCGATGCCGCCTTCTTTCACGAGATTCTTAAGTGCGGTTTTGACAAAGATGGATTGGTCAAACACGACGGCAGTTCGCAACGAGGATGGTACGTCGACCAGATGTTTGGTGATACGTTTCACGCCGTTGACGATGGCGATGGTATTGCTACCGCCGCCCTGCTTGAGAATCGGCACGTAGACGGACCTTTGGCCATCGATCCTGACGATGTTGGTCTGAATGGAGCCGGCGTCGGCTGCTTTGCCAATATCGGCAACGACGACCGACCCCAGGCCTATGGTCTTGAGTGGAATCTGGTTAATATCGGCCGGATTTTCGACCTGGCTGTTGGCGTAAATGTTGTAATCGCGCTTGCCGATGCGGACGTCGCCCGCGGGAAGAATCAGGTTGGAGTCATTGATGGCGTGCACCACGTCGGTCAGGCTGAGCTGATGGGCTTCCAGCTTTACCGGGTCCACAAAGACTTGAATCTGCCGGTAGGTTCCGCCAAACGGTTGGGGAACGGAAGCTCCGGGCACGTTCGCAACTTGGTTGCGAACTTGGAACTGTGCCAGGTCCTTGAGTTGAATTTCGTTCAACCCGTGGCCTTTCAATGTGAGCAGACACACCGGCAGGCTTGAGGCATCGAAGCTCAGCACCACGGGCGGAAGGGTTCCTGGCGGAAGTCGCCGAAGGTCCGCAATGGCGAGGTTGGCAATATTACTCAGAGCCGCGTTAGGATCTGTTCCGGGCTGAAAATAAATCTTTATCAGGCTCACACCGGTTAACGAGCGGGATTCGATATGATCGATGTTGCTTCCCAGGGTGAAGAATCGCTCGAAGGTGTCGGTAATATCGGCTTCGATCTGCTGCGGCGGCATGCCGGCATAAAACGTAGCTACCACAACCACGGGTATTTTTACCTGAGGAAACAAATCGACAGGCATGCGCACAACGGTGGTCACGCCCACAACGGCCACCATCAGGCATAGCATGATGATGAAGTAGGGATACGCTAGCGCGAACTTTGGCATTACTTCCCTCCCGCCGAGCCGGGCTCACTGGCATCGATCTGCTTCGGTATCACCTTCATGCCCTTGCGAAACTCGTTGCGGCTCCCAATCACCACCCGCTCGCCTTCCGTCAGCCCGGAAAGCACCTCGACGTGCGTGCTCCCTTCGAGCCCCAGGTGTATGTTTCTTTCTTCGAGCACATTTTGGGAATTCACCACCAGCACCGTCCCGTCAGACCCGTTCATGTCCACCGCCTCTAGCGGTACGGTCAACACATCTTTCCTCACGGCTGGCGGCACGCTGGCCTGCACGTACATCCCGGGCAGTAGCTTTCCGTCCGAATTTTGAAAATCGATTTCCGTATGCATCGTGCGCGTCTGCTCATCCAGCGCATCGGCGAAGCGGGACACCGTGCCGACGTAATCTTGATTCAACGCCTGCACGTGCACCTTGATGGGATCTCCCAGCCGGATTCGCGCGGCGATTGATTCGGGAATGGGCAACACCAATCGCAACACGGAAATCTGCGCGAGGCGTACGATCGGTTCGGCCTGCCTACTTTCCGACGTCCCTGCCGCGATTAATGAGCCTTTGTCGGCGTAGCGCACCGTGACCACGCCGGCATAGGGAGCGGTAATTCTCGTGTAGTCCGAAAGTGCGGCGTAGCGCTTCTGAGTTGCCTGCGCTATCTGCAATCCTTGCTGTGCCGCATCTAGGGAAGCTTCCGAGCTGGAGACCTGTGCTCCGGCTTCGAGATCCTTGGCCTCGGCGTCATCGACGTCTTGCTGAGCCACCAAGCCCTGCTTTTGTTCCGAGGCACGATCCAAACGCATATACATCTCGTGGATCGCGACGCGTGCCGATTTTGCCCTCTCCAGGTCCGCCTGGGCGCGGCGGATATCTTCTTCGGACCGGCGAACGGTCGCGTCAGCACCAGCCACCTGGGCGACCAGTTCAGGCACCTCGAGCACGGCGAGCATTTGTCCTTCCCTTACGTGGGATCCGACGTCAACGTAGATTTCTTTGACATACCCGGCCACTTTGGCGTGGACATCGATGTCCTGGAATGGCTTGAAGGCTCCGGCTAAGGTTAGTGGAGCGCCCAGGCTCCGTCTTTCGACTCTAACCATTGCCGCGACTGGACTCTGCACGCTATCAGCCTTACCCTCCACGGGGCGGTGAGCTAACAGTCGCCAGGCAAATACGCCAGCGATAAGAACCGGGGCGATCACCAGAAACAGCTTTTTCCTCAGCATCGGAGATTCCTATTATCCCGCGCGCTTAAGACCTGCGAGAAAAACGCCGGCCGCGCACGACTCAGTAATGCACAGCCCTTGCCAATGCGCCCGGTGACCTGCCGAGTCAAACGATGTTGTTGTGGCGCGAAGATTTATGTCAGCTGCAAGTTTGGAGATCGGTACGCAGTACCGGTCTTGACGAGCCAGAGTTGTGGCGCGCTTGCCAGATGTCTGTCACTGTGGCGGCCGAGCGATTCCGAACCTCTGCATCCGCATGTAATCTGGAAACGTACCGCGAAGCTCCATCCAATTCGAAAGGTCTCAAAGGGTTCGGATTGTTTTGATCGCGAGCGCCCCTCGATGAAACCGGGACAATGCTTGTGAGAGTTGCCGAGAGCGGCGAAGGTGGGCGGCGCTCCGTTCCAATGACGGCCTCAACCCAGAGCGCCAGAGCTTGCCAGCGGGGATACTCCTCGTAAGCCTTGCGAAATCTGCCCCACAGGACGCGCAAGAGTTGGTTACTTGCCTCGCGGCTGGCGATGGCTTGAACTCTCAATTCAACGCTTGAGAACCGTGGCGCCTTCATTCCCATCTTCACATGGGGCACGGAGTCACTTCGCGAAGGACAAGAAATTTCCGCAAGTGCAAGGTAGGTTTAGCTATTCACACCGTGGGCATCTGGGCCTCCGCTTGGCCACACCGTTGCCACGGGTCAGTTTTTTGTCATCGCGTTCAGCGGTTGCGGCCGCTTTCGAATCATCAATGATTGGCATCACTCTCTTCGTGTTTTCTCTTTCGCGCGCGAGTTCGCTTCAACGCGCTACGCAAGTCGTCCAGAAGATGCGTTGTGTACACGTCGCTGGCGATAAACTCCGCTCCATCGCTCATGATTTCCGCCAGAACGTGTTCGCCTCCTCGGTCAATAAATGTGACGTCGATCAGTTGAACGACGCGTTTGCGGGTATCCCCGCCGCACTGCGCTTCTCTCCAAGCTGACCTCAGCTCAGAAGCCCATTGCTCGACTAACCGCCCCTGCAGACACCACCTTTGCCCATCAGGCAATTCGTTGATAGTGATCTTCAGCATTGTTCTTCTCCGCGCTGACAGGCACAACCTCGCAGTCGAGACACCACATGAATTGCTCGGCCACTCATGCGATTGAGGCCTGCTTTGCAATTCGACCGCGATTGTTGCGCTGAAGACCTGCGAGAAAAACGCAGGCTGCGCACCACTAGGAGAAAGCACACGCCTTGCCAAGAGCGATGGGGCGCTGTGGCGCCCTGGAATGTCAATCTATGTTGTTGTCCCGTAAACGCTTAGGCTAGCGCGACAGTCGGACAGCAGTATGCAGGACGGATTTTGATGAGACAGAGTTGTGGCGCGCTTGCTAGCAGCTAGAGGTCTATCACTGTGGCGGCCGAACGATTCCGAACTTCTGCATCTTGTAGGCGAGTGCTGTCCTCTTGAGGCCCAGGCGAGCTGCCGCTCCCCGGGCGCCTCCCACAACCCAGTTGCTTTCGCGGAGCGCTCGCACAATCTGCTCTCTCTCGGCTTGTTCCAGCGCGTTGCCGCCACTAATTGCGCCGGGATCCGCGTCAGTAAAGATTTCACCCAACGGTACTCGCAGTGAGGGACCTTTAGATAGCAGCACTGCTCGTTCCATAAGATTCTGCAGCTCCCGGATATTGCCAGGCCATGCGTAACGCGAGAGCGCGTCCATGGTTTCGGTGGGGATACTCTCGATTTGCTTACCCATGCGCCGAGCGTACTTGTTGGCAAAGTGGCGAACAAGAAGTGGAATGTCATCACGGCGGTCGCGCAGCGAGGGAACGTTGATCGGAAATACATTCAAGCGATAATAAAGATCACTGCGGAACTTCTTTTCGGCGACCATCTGAGTAAGGCCGGCATTTGTAGCCGCCAATAGCCTCACATCGACGCGTTGTGTCCGAGTACTGCCCAGTCGTTCGAATTCCTGCTCCTGCAGGACTCTCAGGAGCTTGGGTTGCAATTCAAGTGGTATATCGCCGACCTCATCGAGAAACAGCGTTCCTTTGTGCGCCAGTTCGAATCTTCCAATCTTCTGCGCTATTGCCCCTGTGAACGCACCTTTCTCATGGCCAAACAATTCGCTCTCGAGAAGTCCCGAAGGAATGGCCGCGCAGTTCACCTTAACAAAAGCCTGACTCTTGCGAGGGCTCAGGTTGTGAATTGCGCGTGCGATCAGCTCTTTGCCGGTACCCGTCTCACCCTGGATGAGCACCGTCGAGTCCGCCGGAGCAACTGTCCGAACGCTCTCGAGCACATCTTCTAGCCTTGGGCTGTTTCCGATGATCTCTTCGAAATTGTGCTCAACCCGGATTTCGTCTTCCAAATAGAATTTCTGCTCAACAAGCCGCTCTTTGGCCTCACTCATCTGCCCGTATTCCACAGCGTTCTCCACCGCGATTGCGATCTGGACGGAAACCTGGCCGAGGAAGCGTAACTCTTCTTCGGTGAAGGTATTATCCCGGAGTCTTCCTAGATTTAACGTGCCGATCGCGCGATTACACCTGATTAAAGGTAAGAAGCACAAAGATTTGAAACCTTCACGGATCCGACTTTGAATGTCTCGATCATTCAACCACCCAGAGAATGGCGCGTCGAGAGCCAAGGGCTTCATGGTTCCAAATGCTGTGCCGTAGGGCGATCCCTCGATCGAATAATCTCCCTCCTCGCGGAGGAATCCTTTACCTTCAGGGAAATCAAGCATGTAAAGGTGCAGCTCTTTGTTTTCCGCATCCGGCAGCGCCAAACTGGCGCAATCACACTCCATCACACGCCGGATGTTTGCCGAGATGGCACGCAGGAGGTCGCTGAGCTGCAAATTTGAGACAACCTGAGTGGTGACATTGAGGAGCAACTGCAACCGATCTTCTGCTTGTTTGCGCTTATCAATATCGGTAAACAAAATGTACCAGCGACCGATACGGCCATCCGTGCCTCTGACGGGAAGGCCGCGAGAGTGAAACCAGCGGTACACGCCATCGGCGCGCCGGAGGCGATTCTCAACCTCGTATGGATTCCCAGTTTCGATCGAAGTCTTAAAGGCAGCGATCGCGCCAGGAAGGTCATCCGGATGAACTGCGTTGCTGGTCGTCCAACTCTTCAACTCCTCAGGCGTCTTGCCGAAATATTCCAGGACTTGGCGGTTGAGGAGCTCGATCTCACCTGCGGGTGTCGTGGTGACTACCAGTCCGGGAACGCTATCGACGATCATTCGAAAACTCTGCTCGCTGGCACGCGGTGCTTCCTGGGCGCGTTGCAAGGCGTCGAAGTTCAGCGCGTCGTCGACCGCCAGCGCGACTTGGTTGGCGACGAGCGAGGGAAAGCTGACTTCCTCTCTACTATAGACATCTGTCACGATGCGGGGTAGTCCGTTGCCGCAGAGTTCGTTGCTGTTCGCCGACGTCGCATCCTCGATCTCACAGGATCCTTTAGGGTTGACCGCGAGGGCTTCACTTGCCCAGCTTGTTTGTGTCGCCATTCTCTGCTCCTTACGCGCTAACTTTCGCCTCGTTTTCTAGTTGGCCCGTTCGAGGATATCCGCCGGGAAATTCTTGAGCGTGATGCGGTCCGCTCTGGAGCGGTTAACTACAATCGTTCAACCTCGAACTTCCGCAGTCGCAAAATGACTCAAATACGCTGCGGCATGAGGCACCCGTGCGCAGGCTAACCGAAGTGCAGCGTCCTTTCGGAAAGCCAACGCTTTTTCCTCGGGATGCCGATCGATGATGAGCACGTCGCCCGACTCCACCTGCGCGGTGGCTAGCAGCCGAGCAAGCGGGGAGACTACGTGGCGCTCGATAGCGCGCTTCAGATGCCGCGCTCCATAACGCTGGTCGGTTCCCTCTTGCAGCAGGAACTCTCGTCCTTCACTCGTTATTCGAAACTGAAAGGGACCCGTCGCTGAATCCAATACGCGCTTCTGCACTTGCCCCAGCTCAATCTCCAGCACTTCGTCAAGTTCTTCGCGCTTCAGTGGGTGAAACACCACCACTGTGTCCAACCGGTTCATAAACTCCGGCGAAAACTTCCTCCGCGCCGCTTTCACCGCTGTCCGTTCCACCTTCGCGTCCAACGCCGCCGCCAGCTTGTCCTTCGGCTGGATGAATCCCATCCCGCCTTCCATCAATTCCGTGATCTCTGCTCCGCCCAGATTCGAGGTCAAGAAGATCACCGTCTGCGACAAATCCACTCTCCGGTTATCCCCCAACGTTAGCGTCGCCTTGTCCAACATTCCCAGCAGCAACTGCCACAGGGCATCGCTGGCCTTCTCAATTTCGTCAAACAAGAGAAACGATAGTTTCAGGTCGTCCCTATGTGACGCTGCCAACGCTTCCTGCGTGATCAGGGGATGCGTCTCCCGGTGCCCTAGATACCCTGGAGGCGAGCCAATCAGCTTGGAGATCTCGTGGGAGTGCTGAAATTCCGCACAGTCCACTTTGATTACCGCCCGGCTATCGCCGAACAGAATCTCCGCAGCAGCCTCGACAATGCGCGTCTTGCCTGAGCCGGTTGGCCCCAGAAATAGGAGGTTTCCGACTGGGCGTCCTGGAGAGCGCAACCCGGCACAGAACACCTGATGGAGTTCGACAAGCGCCTGCACGGCTTGGTCCTGCCCAACGATCTTCTGCCGCAGCGCATCCTCAAAATGACGCGACGTGGAACTCCGCATTCTCGTGTCCAACTCCATGTTGTGGGTCCATTGCCTTGCTGTTGCCATAACGGCTCCTTCACTATCGTGACTCGAAAAACCTGTACAGCTCCCAAACCCTTCAGGTGAGCTTGCTGACGGAGCATAGGAAACTTCGCCAGCACTCCCGTTCCGGTATCCAGGCAATTTCATACGTGAGCGTGAGCTACTTCGGCCCACTCCTGCCGATCCCAACGCGAGAGAACTTTGGTTTCGTAACGCAGACTCACGCCGCGCTCTTCACTCTGTGGCATCGGTCTCGATTGCTCAATTGCCATTCTGGTTTCTGTGCTCATTGTCCTAATCGCCTTATCCCGCGATCCACTTGCGGATGTACGCCGGGCAATTCTTGAGCTGGATGCTGTCCGCTTCGCAGCGCCTAAGAAAACTGACAACGTCTTGATCCACTAGTCTTAGGTCTTTCAAGTCCAAGACGATGCGGCGGCCGCTCGCTTCTGCACTGACGAGCTTTTCCAATTCACCTATGTTTTCTGCGCCCATTCGACCGCTCAGCTTAAAGACCACCTCTCCGTTCGCTGCCCTCGTGATCTTAAACATCCACCGACTCCTGAGAATTCCTGCCTGTGTGGCGTCCGTCACACACCCTCGTAATGGCAATTACGGTGCCAATCGTAAGGCAATAAAAATACGCAACTTAGTTGGCAATGAGATTGTCGGATTTTCGGAAATTTCCGAAGTCCCTACGTCACTTTGCGGGGGATTGCGAATAGATAGAGCCGCTGCTAGCTGCTCTTCGGGGGAGCTGCAGTTTTGAAGCGATGCGCGTTGATCTTCAATGACCTGATCTTCGAGTCTAAAGTTGATCGATGAATCCCCAGTTTGGCAGCCGCTCCTGACGGTCCGGACACACGTCCTCCGGTTTCGTGCAGGGCGGCCTCAATGATTGCTTTCTCCTGAGAAGGAAGCCTCTTAAGGAGGCCAGGGTCCCTATTCGGTTCAGTTGTAAGAGGCTGCCGCGAAAGCCAGCTTTCGTCGACCGAGAAATTCTCCGTGTCGCACACGATTACCGATCGCTCAATGACATTCTGCAATTCGCGCACATTACCCGGCCATGGGTACGACTGAAGCAGTTCCAGGCTCTTTTTGTTTACCCCGCGAATGCTCTTTCCTGCTTTACTCGCATAACGATCGATGAAGTACTCAACCAGTACGGGAATGTCTTCCTTCCGTTCACGCAGAGAAGGCACCTCAATCGGAAAAACGTTGAGCCGG
>Ga0210398_10004536_pt1 | contig 13013 bp, 12 predicted proteins | sample IncBWC4OmetaG_FD_161047 | JGI IMG/M metagenome (GOLD analysis project Ga0210398, IMG submission 161047) | Forest soil microbial communities from Barre Woods Harvard Forest LTER site, Petersham, Massachusetts, United States - Inc-BW-C-4-O | ecosystem: Environmental > Terrestrial > Soil >... | reverse complement strand
CAAGCGGGACGCATCCAGGAAGTGGTCGCCGTCGATCCCCGCCGCTTGGTGGTCTCGTGGCGTCCTCGCGGCAGCGGCGCAACGACTCAGCTAACCGTGGACATGGTGGTCAATGCAACGGGCCCTAATTACAACATCGAACTTGCCACCGACCCACTCATCATTTCGCTGCGCGCCGCGGGATTGGTGTCACCGGACGCATTGCAACTCGGGATGCGTACCGCGCGTTTTGGAGCCTGCGTGGATGCGCACGGCCGCGCGAGCGAGCGCCTCTTTTATCTGGGGCCGATGTTGCGAGCCGATCATCTCGATGCGACCGCGGCTGCAGAGTTGACCCATCACGCGGAGCAGCTTGCCGCGCATCTCGCCGGTAGTACCTAGGTAAGCTTGGCGATCCCCGCCAGCAGTCGCTGAAGATCTTCCCGCGAGCTGTACATCGACACGCCGGTGCGCAGCAAGCCGCCGCGATCGGTCAATCCCAACACTTGCACGGCACGAGCCGCGTAAAAGTGTCCGTCCCAAACGCAAATGCCTTCTTTTCCCAGTGCCGTGGCCGCTTGCGCCGCGCTCGCCTTGTCCAAGGTAATCGAAACAGTTGGCGCGCGGGCGCGCCGGCTGAAATCGGGTCCCCAAACCTGCACTCCGCGCAGGCTGCGCACGGAGTCGTGGTAGAACTGGGCCAGTCCGTGCTCGTAGGCGGCGATGCCGCTCATGGCATCCACCAGGCGTTCCCGCAAGCTTGAGCCCTGGCCCCAGGAGGCAAGATATTCGACTGCCGCGCGCAGCGCATCGATGGCTGCGTGGTTCAGCGTCCCGGTCTCGATGCGGTAGGGGGCGGCGGGATCCTGCACGCTCAAGCGCTCCGTGGGCAGTCGATCGAGCGCCCCCGGACGCGAATACAACACGCCGACATGCGGCCCGTAGAACTTGTAGCCCGAGCACAAGAGGAAATCCATGCCGAGGCTTTTTACATCCAACGAAAAATGCGGTGCGTAATGAACAGCGTCGATCACGAGCAGCGCACCGACAGCATCGGTCAGCCGCCGCGCCAGCCTCAAGTCATTGACCGTGCCCAAGGCATTGGAGGAGGCGCCCAGCGCAAATATTTTGGTGCGTGCCGTTATCTTCGCGGCCATATCGGCTAAGTCCAGTTCTCCGCTCGGCAGCAGGCGAACTTCTTGCACGATCATGCCGCGATCTTGCAGCCGCAGCCAGGGCCCGCGATTGGCCTCATGATCGAGCTGCGTGATGAGCACCTCGTCTCCGGGCTTCAAAGTGCGGGCGATTGCGGCGCTCAGAGCGTAGTTGAGCGTGGTCATGTTTTGGCCGAACGAGATGCAGCTTGCATTCTCCGCGCCGAGAAAAGCGGCGAGTGCCTCGCGCGCCGCGGACATACGCCGATCGACTTCCTGCGAGGGCCAAAAATTGCCGTGTGTATTAACGTTACAGGTCGCGTAGAAATCGCCCAGCGTGTCGATCACGACCTGCGGGACCTGACTGCCGCCGGGTCCGTCGAGATACGCCAGATGCAATCCTTCGGGCCTGCGGTTCAGCGCGGGAAAGTCTTCGCGGCAGCGAAGGGAGTGTTCGGCTGTGAATGGCATAGTAAAGTATGTCATGAAATTTTCTCCGCTGGTGGATCGAATCAAGGGCGAAAGCGTCGCGGCGTGGACCATCCACGGGCAGGCGCGCGAAGCGCAGTTGCGCGGCGAGGACGTGATCGTGCTCAGCATCGGCGATCCGGAATTGGAAATGCCGGCGCCCGTGCTCGACCGCGCGATCGAAACGCTGCGGGGCGGCGATGTTCGCTATACGCCCGCGGCCGGACGTCCGGCACTGCGCGAGGCGATTGCGCAAACGCATCAGCGCCGCACGGGTCAGGCGGTGAGCGCGGGCAACGTCATATTTCTCTCCGGCGCACAGAACGCGCTGTTCGCCGCGTCATTGTGTGTTGCCGGCCCGGGCGATGAGGTGCTCGCGCTGGAGCCGTTGTATCCGAGTTATCCGGCGACCATCAGAGCGTCGGGCGCGCAGCTGGTGCGCGTCCCGGCACCCGCGTCCGGCGGCTTTCGCCCCGACCTGCGCGCTCTCGCAGCGGCCATCACGCCGCGAACCCGCGCCTTGTTTTTCGCAACGCCCAACAATCCGAGCGGCGTGATCTTGAGCGAGGCGGATCTTCAGGTCATCGGCGATCTTGCGCGCAGGCACTCCCTGTGGATCGTGGCGGACGAAGTGTATGCGGGACTCGCACCGGGCGGCCGCGTTCCCAATCTTGCGACGCGGCTGCCCGAGCAAGTCGTGACGATCAGTAGCTTGTCGAAGTCGCATTCGATGCCGGGCTTGCGGGCCGGCTGGCTGGTGGGACCGACGGATCTGGTGAAGCATGCGGAATCTCTCTCCATGTGCATGTTGTTCGGGCTGCCTGGGTTCATTCAGGAGGCGGCACTCATCGCGCTCAAAGGCTCGGATGCGCCCGAGGTGCGTATTCGCGAACTCTGCACCTCGAGGCGCGATATGCTGATTCAGGGTCTGGCCGGGGCGCGGGGAATTCGCTGCGCGGTTCCGGACGCCGGCATGTTCACGCTGATCGATGTGCGGGGCACGGGACTTTCGGGCTTCGATTTCATGAGCGGATTGTTCAGCTCCGAGCGGGTATCGGTGCTCGACGGCGGGGCATTCGGCGAAGCGACTCGCGGCTTCGTGCGGCTGTGCTTCGCCACGGACGAGGCGACGCTGCGCGAGGCGATTGTGCGCATCGGCCGCTATGCGGGAACTTTGGCGAAGTAGTCGTGGCGAGGTGGTTGTGACGAAATCAGCGGATTTTGCGATTGTTGTACGTACGCCGGGCGGCCCGGAAGCGCTTGAGTGGACCGAGCTTGAAACCACGCCGCCCACGCGCGGCGAAGTTCTGATCGCGCAACGCGCCGTCGGCATCAATTTCATCGATACGTATTTTCGAAAGGGCGCGTATCCCTGGCCGATGTCGCCCTTGATACCGGGCGGCGAAGCGGCGGGAATCGTCGAAGCGGTCGGCGACGGCGTGACCGACTTCAAGTCGGGTGATCGCGTGGCCTATACATTGCCCATCGGTGCGTATCGAACGCGGCGCGTGGTGCCGGCGGAGCGGTTGGTGAAATTGCCCGACGGAATCGATTTCGAGGTTGCGGCTTCGATGATGCTCAAAGGGTTGACGACGCAATTTCTTTTGACCTCCTGTTATGCCGTGAAAGCGGGCGACATCGTGCTGGTGCATGCGGCTGCGGGCGGCGTGGGACTCCTCATGGGTCAATGGCTGAAATCCATCGGTGCGACTTCCATTGGTACGGCTGGTTCGGCCGACAAGACCGCCATCGCCAAAGCAAGCGGCTACACTCACGTCATCGATTATCGGACCGAAGATTTTGCGGTGCGCGTCAAAGAGATCACCGGCGGCCGAGGCTGCGATGTGGTTTACGATTCCGTAGCCAATGACACCTGGCGTGGATCGCTGAAATGTCTTCATGCGCGTGGCTCGTTCGTCTGCTTCGGACAATCATCGGGACCGATCACCGATTTCAAATTTTCCGATCTTGCCGCCGGCGGTTCCCTGTATGCGACGCGCCCCACACTGTTCGACTACATCAAAACCCGCGCGGATCTTACGCAGCGAGCGGCTGATCTATTCGCGAAAGTCGCATCGGGCGCGGTGAAGCCGCATATCGGCCAGCGACTGCCGCTGCGCGATGCGGCGCAGGCGCACCGCGATCTCGAGGCTCGCAAAACCACGGGGTCCACCATTCTGCTGCCTTGATCGCTTCAAATCCCCAAGGGCAGCGCGGTTGACTCTTTGATGACGGTGACGGCGACCGAGGAGTTGACTGATCGCACGCACGGAATGCGCGATAAATAATCGAGATAGAACGCCTCGAAAGCCTTGATGTTCTTGGTCACGATTTTCAGCAGGAAGTCCCATTCGCCGGTGAGGGTATAGCACTCGAGCACCTCCGCGCGGTCGCGAATCGCCGCTTCGAACTCGGCGAGTGCATCGCGTCCGGTGGTGGCCAACTTGATATGGGCGAAGATGGTGACATCGAGGCCCAGGGCGTTTCGATCGAGCAGCGCGACGCGCGCCTTGATCACGCCGTTTTGTTCGAGCTGCTGAATCCGCCGCCAGCACGTGGTGGTCGATAATTTCGTTTGCGCGGCTACCTCGGCAACCGACAACGCCCCGTGCCTCTGTAGAATGTCGAGCAGACGCAAATCCAATCGGTCGATGGCTACGCGGTTGTTTTGTTCCACAAAATGCCCAATATCGGAATAGATACACCGAATTATTAGCCTGCTTCCTAATGAATGCAACATTTAGGGGTGCGGAGACGTAAATTATGGGGATGACCAAAAAATCTCGCCTGCATCTGCCCCGCGTTCCCGCGCGTCCCGGCGAAACTCCTGACTTCAGTTACGTTCAACTCTCCCCCGCCGGTTCAGTCCCGAGGCCCCAAGTCAATGCCCGCGCCCGCGACATAAGTTCTTTGAGCGTCGAGCTGGTGCGGGTGCTCGATGACCGCGGCGATGCCGTCGGGCCCTGGAATCCGCATCTCGAAGCGAGCGACTTGCAAGTCGGCCTGCGCCACATGCTGCTCACGCGTCTGTATGACGATCGCATGCAGCGCATGCAGCGCGCCGGCAAGATTTCGTTCTACATCCGCTCGCTCGGCGAGGAGGCGGTGGGGGTCGCGCAGGCGATGGCGCTGCGTCCTTCGGACATGCTGTTTCCCGCCTATCGCCAGCAGGGCGCGCAAATCGTGCGTGGCATTTCGTTGGTCGATCTGATGTCCCAGCTTTTGTCCAACACCCGCGACATGTGCAAGGGTCGACAGCTGCCGGTCATGTATCACTCCCGTGCGAACAATATTTTCTCGATCTCCGGGAATCTGGCGACGCAATTTCCGCAAGCAGTGGGCTGGGCCATGGCCGCGGCGATCAAGGGCGAAGACAATCTGGCGGCGACCTGGATCGGCGAGGGCAGCAGCGCCGAGGCGGATTTTCACTACGCGCTGTTGTTCGCTTCCGTGTACCAAGCCCCGGTGATTCTAAACGTCGTCAATAATCAGTGGGCCATCTCGACCTTTCAGGGTTATGCCGGCGGCGAGCAACGCTCCTTTGCGGCGCGCGGCCCGGGATACGGCATGCCGGGAATCCGTGTCGACGGCAACGACTTCCTCGCAGTTTTCGCAGTGACTCAATGGGCGGCCGAACGCGCGCGTACCGGCGCCGGCCCGACGCTAATAGAACTGGTGACCTACCGCGGCGCCGCGCATTCCACGAGCGACGATCCCGCGCGCTATCGCGCCAAGGACGACGCCGAGCATTGGCCGCTGGGCGATCCTATAGAGCGCTTGAAGGCGCATCTCATTAAAATCGGCGAATGGTCAGAAGAGCGGCACCAAGCCATGAGCGCCGAGCTCGAGGCACAGGTGGCCTCGAGCTGGAAGGAAGCAATCAAGTTCGGCACGATGACCGAAGGCCCGCGGCTGAATCCGGACACGATGTTCGAGGACGTGTTCAAGGATATGCCCCAGAACCTGCAGCGTCAGCAAGCTTTGCTGCGCAAAGAACTGGGCTGAAGCATGGCCAACATGAACATGATCCAGGCCCTGAATTCCGCCATGGACATCATGCTGGGTAGGAACCCCGCGGTGGTCCTAATGGGGGAAGACATCGGTTTCTTCGGCGGTGTGTTTCGCGCGACCGAGGGCTTGCAGCGCAAGTACGGCGAGCATCGGGTCATCGATTCACCGATTGCCGAGGGCGGGATCGTGGCCACCGCGATCGGCATGAGCGTGAATGGCCTGCGGCCCGTCGCTGAGATTCAATTCGCGGACTACATCTATCCGGGCTTCGATCAGATCGTCAGCGAGCTGGCGCGCATCCGCTATCGCAGCGCGGGCGATTTTTTCGCACCCGTCACCATTCGAACGCCTTGCGGCGGGGGGATACGCGGCGGCCAGACCCATTCGCAAAGTCCCGAAGCCCTCTTTACCCACATCAGCGGCATCAAGGTCGTGATGCCCTCCAATCCTTACGATGCCAAAGGATTGCTGATCACCAGCATCGAGGATGATGATCCGGTGGTGTTCTTCGAGCCGAAGCGTCTGTACAACGGCCCGTTCGACGGCGATCCGAACAAGCCGGCCGTGCCCTGGAGCACGCACCCAAAGGGTCAAGTGGAAGAAGGCTATTACAAAGTCCCGCTGGGTAAGGCGGACATTGTGCGTGCCGGCGCGGACGTCAGCATCATCACCTACGGGACCATGGTGCACGTTGCGGTTGCCGCCGCTGCGGCAATGAACGTTGACGCCGAAATCATCGATCTTCGTTCGCTCGTGCCTTTGGATGTGGAAGCGATCGTAACCTCCGTGAAGAAAACCGGCCGCTGCATCGTGGCCCATGAAGCGACCCGATTCTCCGGATTCGGCGCCGAATTGCTCTCGATCGTTCAAGAGGAATGTTTCTGGGCGTTGGAAGCGCCGATACAAAGAGTGGCGGGCTGGGATACTCCCTACCCCCACGCGTTCGAGTGGGAGTACTTTCCCGGTCAAGCACGGGTTAAAGCGGCGCTCAAGGCTGTCATGGAACCTGCATGAGCCAATTCACATTCAAGATGCCGGACTTGGGCGAAGGCACTGTCGACGCCGAGATTGTCGCCTGGCACACCAAGCCCGGTGATACCGTGAGCGAAGATCAGCTCATCGTTGAGGTGATGACGGACAAAGCCGCCGTGGAAGTACCGGCGCCGGTGAGTGGCCGGGTCCTGTCCATCACGGGTGCGCCGGGCGACAAAGTGGCCGTCGGCTCACCGCTGATCGTGTTCGAGCTGAGCGAGGGCGCGAAGCCGGCCGACGCGATTGCCGCAGTGGCAACGTCGCTTGCGCCGGCAGCGTCGCCTACACCGGCGGCGCCCGCGCCGGCCACGAGAACCAGCGCACCGACACCTGCGCCGGCCGTCAAACCCCCGGCACCGGCCACGGCATCGGCATCGGCCTCGGCCTCGGCCTCGACACCCGCGCCGGCCCCGCTGGCGCGCCAGGGCCGCGTGATGACTTCACCGGCCAATCGACGGCGGGCGAGCGAGGCGGGCATCGACCTGAACACCGTGGCCGGTTCGGGTCCCGGTGGGCGAATCATGCGAGCTGACCTGGCGACGGCCGCGCCGCGCCCACCTAAGCCCGATGCAGCCGACACGACGGAAATCAAAGTCATTGGATTGCGCCGTTTGATTGCCGAGCGGATGAGCGAGGCCAAGCGCAACATTCCGCACTTCGCCTATGTCGAAGAAGTCGATGTCACGGAACTTGAGTCTCTGCGCGTGCATTTGAATCACTCCCGCCCGCAAGACGCAGGTTCGCTCAGCTATCTGCCGCTAGTTGTGATGGCGCTCGTTCGTGTGATCGAATCCTTTCCGCAGTGCAATGTGCTGTACGACGCGGCGCGCGGTGTATTGATCCGGCATCGTGCGGTCCACGTCGGCATTGCGACGCAGACACCCGATGGATTGAAGGTTCCGGTGGTGCGCAACGCTCAAGCGCTGGGCCTGTGGGAAGTCGCGGCGGAAATTCGCCGGCTGGCCGAGCGCGCGCGCTCGAACAAGGCGACCCGCGAGGAGTTGGTCGGATCCACGATCACGGTCACGAGCTTAGGCAAGCTCGGCGGCATCGCTTCCACGCCCATCATCAATGCGCCGGAAGTGGCCATCATCGGACTCAATAAGGCCGTTGAACGGCCCGTCGTCTATCAGGGCACGATAGCCGCGCGGCGAATCATGAATTTGTCATCCTCGTTCGATCATCGCTTTGTGGACGGCTATGACGCCGCGGCGATGATCCAAGCATTGAAAGAACGCCTCGAACATCCCGCGACCATATTCATTCCTATGGTGAAAACCCTATGACTCCCCAACCCAAGCGTCCTGCATTCGGCACCCTGCTCACTTCGCACATGGCGGTGACTCACTTTCGCGACGGCAAATGGAGCCAGAGCGAGATCAAACCCGTGGGTTCGATCGAAATTAGTCCGGCGGCGCACATGCTGCACTATGCCAGCACTTGCTTCGAAGGCTTCAAGGCATTCCGCCACGCCGACGGTTCCGTGCATGTGTTTCGCATGGATCGGCATATGCAACGCCTACTGCAGAGCACTCGCTCGCTGGTGCTGCCGGAGCCCAATTTGGCGCAAGTGGCCGACATGGTCCGCGCGGTGATCAATCGCTGCCGCGATGCCGTGCCGGAGGCGCCCGGCGCGCTGTACCTGCGTCCCATTATTTTTGGCACCACGGCCAATATTGGCGCTGCGACGACCCCGACTACCGAGGCGATGCTGGTCGTACTCGCCAGTCCGGTGTGGGATTATTTTGCAGGCGGCGAGAAGCCGCTGCGCATTCTGGTCGACGATCAGACCACGCGCTCCGCGCAGCACATGGGCATGGTCAAGACCGGCGGCAACTACGCCGCCGCATTGGCGCCCATCATGAATGCGCGGGCGCAACATCAGGCCGATCAGGTGCTGTTTTGCCCCGAAGGCCAGGTCCAGGAGACCGGCGCGGCCAACTTCATGTTGATCCGCGACGGGGAACTGATGACCCGCAGCCTGGATTCCACCTTCCTGCACGGCGTCACGCGCGATTCTTTGCTGACGATGGGCCGCGACTTGGGCTATACCGTGACCGAGAAAAAATTCGACGTCCTGGAGATGCTCGACTGGGTGCGCACCGGCGAAGCGGCACTGGCGGGTACGGCCGCCGTGCTAGCCGGCGTCGGCACGTTGATTTACGCGGGGATCGAGCACCGGGTAGGCACCGGGCATGTGGGCGAGATCACCAAGGGACTGCGCGCAAAACTGGTCGCGGTTCAGCGCGGTGAAACACCGGACGTGCACAGCTGGCTGGAGCGCGTCTAGTATTCTTCGCGATCCTCTTCGTCCTCATCGTCTAAATCGTCGTCCTCGTCATCCTCATCTTCGTCCCAGTCTTCGTCCTCTTCTTCGTCTTCGTCCTCCTTCTCGACCTTGGAGCCTGACCACCCTTCAGGCTCCTCGGTCAATTCAAGGTCCAGCTCCGCCCAGTCGTCAACATCGAGATCTTCGGTATCGCCATCGAGGTGTTGGATTTGAATGGTTTCCTGGTCCTCGTCCACTTTGAGAACCTGAAAGGTTTCATCATTTTCCAAGTCGTCGTACCACTGCCCGACTGTCGGTTCGTACTCTCTACCCACGGTTCATCCTTATTTGAAGACTGGCTCGCTTTAAGAGCTACGAATATTAGGTGAGGCCCCTCAGCTAAGTAAATGGCAATATCGAGATCTTATGACCGTCGCAGACCGTAAAGTCGCCGCTCGTCGATTGACCGAAGCGCGGCGCGTCGTGGTCAAAGTCGGCTCAACCCTGTTGGTGGATGGCGACAAGGGCCGGCTGAATCGCGGCTGGCTCGAGACCCTCGCGGCTGACGTGGCGGTCTTCCGTAAGCGTGGTCAGGAAATCATCTTGGTTTCCTCCGGCGCCATCGCCCTGGGAAGACGGCATCTAAATTTGGGTCCGGGAAAGCTTAAACTGGAGGAAAGCCAGGCCGCCGCGGCTGTAGGACAGATTCGCCTGGCGCATGCTTATAAAGAGCTGCTGGATGCGCACGAAATCGCGGTGGCGCAAATCCTCTTGACGCTGGGCGATACCGAGCAGCGGCGACGCTACCTCAATGCCCGCGGGACACTCAATACTCTCCTGGGTTTGGGCGCGGTGCCGGTGATCAATGAGAACGATACCGTCGCGACAGCGGAAATCCGTTATGGAGACAACGACCGGCTGGCGGCCCGAGTGGCGCAAATGATCGGCGCGGATTGCCTGGTCTTGCTGTCGGATATCGATGGACTGTACACCGCGGACCCGAAAGAAGACCCGGATGCGCATTTTATCGCGCGTGTGCTGGAAATTACGCCCGCCATCGAGGCGATGGCCGGCGGCTCGAGCAGCGATATGGGTTCGGGCGGCATGCACACCAAAATTGCCGCGGCCAAGATTGCCGTGGGTGCCGGATGCCACCTGTGCATTTCTTTGGGGTCCGCGGAGCATCCCCTGCGGCGCATAGAGGAGGGAGGTCGCTGCACCTGGTTTGTGCCCACCTCGACGCCGGTTGCCACCCGTAAACAGTGGATCGCGGGCACACTGAAGCCCGCGGGCGCGATCGCCGTCGACGAGGGCGCGGTTCGTGCACTGATGGGCGGCAGGAGTCTCCTGCCCGCCGGCGTTACCCGCGCGCTCGGGCGATTCGATCGCGGCGACACCGTCAGCATCATCGGCCCTGACGGCACCGAGATCGGTAGAGGAATCTGCGCCTATTCGGACGTGGACGCGGCGCGCATCATCGGCCGTAAGACCGCCGATATCGAAACAGTGCTGGGATTTCGGGGCCGTGATGAGATCGTGCACCGCGACGATCTGGTGCTGCTTCGAATCCTGTGAGTATCGCCGATTTGATGCAAGGCATCGGCAGGGCGGCCAGGATTGCCGCCAAGCAGCTGGCGTCTGCCTCGAGCGAACAGAAGAATCGTGCCCTGCTCGCAGCGGCATCGGCGCTGCGCGACTCTCACGCCGACATCCTTGCCGCCAATGACGCGGATATCCGCGAATCCGGGGTGGGACTATCGGCGGCCCTGCTCGATCGCCTTCGCCTCGACGATTCGCGTGTTGAGGCCATGGCCCGCGGCCTGGCAGAGATCGCGGCCGCGCGCGATCCCATCGGCGTGTGCTTGGCCGAGTGGTCGCGCCCGAATGGCATGCGGATACAGAGAGTCTGCGTACCCTTAGGCGTCATCGGCATCATTTATGAGAGCCGGCCTAACGTCACCGCGGATGCCGGCGGGTTGTGCCTGAAGTCCGGCAACGCGGTGATTCTCCGCGGCGGGTCAGAAAGCGTACGGTCGAGCGCCGCCATCCATAGCTGTCTGCAGCAAGGCCTCGCCGTCGCGGGGCTGCCGCCGGCGGGAATTCAGTTGGTACCCACCCCGGATCGTGCCGCTGTGGGCCATATGCTCAGCAACATGGCCGACAGTATCGACGTCATCGTGCCGCGCGGCGGAAAAAGCTTGATTTCGCGCGTGCGCAAAGAGGCGCGCGTGCCGGTGATCGGGCATCTCGAGGGCGTTTGCCATGTGTATGTGCATCGCGATGCAGATCTTGCGATGTCGAGACGCGTCGTATTGAACGCGAAAATGCGCCGTACCGGCGTATGCGGTTCGGCCGAGACGCTGCTGGTCGATCGGGCCTGCGCTGCGACACATCTTGCGCCGTTGGTGCAGGCACTGCTGGCAGCCGGCTGCGAGGTGCGCGGCGATGAGAAGAGCGCCGGTACCGATGCTCGCGTCAAACCCGCCGACGAGCAGGATTGGTACACGGAATATCTCGACGCCATCATTGCCGTGCGCGTAGTAGATGACCTCGATGCCGCCATCGCTCATATCGAGCGGTATGGCTCGCAACATACCGAGTGCATCCTCACTGAGGATTCCGCCGCGGCCGAGCGGTTTCTCGCGCAAGTGGACAGTGCCATCGTGCTGCACAACGCATCAACCCAATTTGCGGACGGCGCCGAGTTTGGTATGGGCGCCGAGATTGGCATCAGCACTGATAAGTTTCATGCGCGCGGTCCGGTGGGCGTCGAGCAATTGACCAGCTACAAGTACCTGGTGCGGGGCGCCGGCCAGATCCGGGATTAGGGGCTCTGTCCGGACTGGGGGCCGTTAGGGGTTCCTGCGCACCCTTTCGCATATTGGAGACTTGCGGGCGTCCCCTAGCGCCCGCTTATGTAAATGTGTCGGGCACCGCACAGATTTCAAGGATCGGCGCTGGTGCAATGTATTCAGGGTACCCCCCAAAGCGGGCGCTCAGGGCGTCTTTAGGACCTAAGAATGCTGGAGTTGTTGACTTACTTGTTGGCTGCCGCCGGTGGTGCTGCACTTGCCGGCGTAGGTCTGCGCCTGAGAAGCGCGCGCGGCCCAGCCGGCGGCTTGCGGTCGTCCAACCCGGAACTGAAGCAGCGGCTGACCGAGCTGCAGCGATTCCGCGCCGTGGTGGATAGCTGCGTCGATTCGATCTACATGGTCGACCGCGAAACCCTGAAGTTCGTCGACGCCACGGCCACGGCGTCGAGCCGCACCGGCTACTCGCACGAAGAATTGATGCGGATGGGACCGCTGGACTTGCTGAAGGAAAGCCGCGAAGAGTTGATCCGCAACTACGATGCGGCAATCGCCGCGGGTGCGCAGGGCATCCGAACCGAGTCCACCACCCGGCTCAAGGACGGCCGCGAAACTTTCGTGGAATTGAATCGCCAGGCTGTGCAAATAGATGGCCGCTGGATCATTGTCACGATCTCTCGCGACGTGACCGAGCGGAAACGCGCGGAGCTCGCCTCGCAGCGCTCGGCGCGCATGTTCGCGGCCTTGAGCGACACCAACGAGGCCATCATGCGAGTGTCCTCACCCGAGGATCTGTATCAACGCGTCTGTGAAGCCGCCGTGCACGGCGGCAGGCTCAAGGCGGCAAGCATCTGTGTGCCGCGTGAAACTTCGGGGGACGCGAAGATCGTGGCGATTGCCGGCGAGGGTGCCGATACCTTGCGCGATGTGCAGATATCGATTGACAACTCTACGGCGGTCGGCCGGGGACTTGTCGGCACTGCATTTCGCACGCAGGCGCCCTGCATCAGCAACGACTTCCAAAATGATTCCCGCACCGCGCACTGGCACGAAACGGCGCGGCAGGCCGGCATCGCGGCGGGAGCTGCATTGCCACTCGTTCAGAACGGCCGCACCATGGCCATTCTATTGCTGCACTCCGCCGACAAGAATGGATTTGAAGACGAGGTCGTGCAATTGTTGATGCACATGGGGCGCAACGTCGTGTTCGCGCTCGATAACTTCAAGCGCGAGTCCGAGCGCAAAATCGCCGAGGAGCAATTGAATGCAGCCGATGCCGGCTGAAGCGAG
>Ga0210398_10004535_pt1 | contig 13014 bp, 11 predicted proteins | sample IncBWC4OmetaG_FD_161047 | JGI IMG/M metagenome (GOLD analysis project Ga0210398, IMG submission 161047) | Forest soil microbial communities from Barre Woods Harvard Forest LTER site, Petersham, Massachusetts, United States - Inc-BW-C-4-O | ecosystem: Environmental > Terrestrial > Soil >... | reverse complement strand
GCCGTGCTATAAACCGGAAACGTGGTATGAAACACCTTTACCCGATCATGCATTACTATTTGGACCTCAGCATACCGTGATTCGGCCGTGCGGCCATCGGAAAGAAACACCATCGTATCCTGGGGAAGAACGACATAGCCCGTGCAATACACCAAATTTGAATCAACGTTAACCGGCACGGAGGCGGGAGACGGAGAGCCTCCCCCAAACATACGCGACGGCGACAACGTGATATTGCCAGACACGTTCGGCGGATCATGCAACACGGCAACCGAACCGAGCGGTGACGATGCCGTTGCTTCCGTTCCATGAAATAAAACATGCGCCATCGTATGCGCAAGCCATTTGTTAATGGTATCAATGTGCTTAAAACCATACACACCCAAGGCAACCACTATCGCAATCGGAACCAAAAGCCACGCCACATGACGCCCACGCTTTTGAATGGTTGGGGGAGCGACATGGCCCGCGATACCCACGCCGGCGGTGGTGTCATACAACTTGCCAATTTCCTTCACGTCCAAGGAAACGAAGCCAGATTCAAACGGGGCGGGATTCGGGGACTGTGGACTGTTCAACGTGCGAACATATCGAAATGCCCCAAAAAAAGTGCCAAGGTTAAAGCCAAGAATCGGTTCCCGAAGCAAATTTCTTACGCTCATATACTCCTGGGCCAGGCGGCGTAATGCTTTGTCCGTTTGCTCGGGATGTTGTGTAATCATGACGACGTCGCAATTCAGTTTGCGATGCTGTGACAGGAAGAAGGTTGCGTCATTGCCCGTGGCCTGCCAATCACGCGCACCGAAATAGACGTGAACCTCGTCAATGACATATAGACAACCCCGCTCGGCTCTATCTTCGAAATCCGGCACGTCCATGGTCCGGCGCTTCATCTTGATTTCCCGCCGTTGCTCAAATTGGCGGCCCGGCTCATAGAGCCAAAATTCGCCGGTTTCCGTGTCATCCAGAATGCGGATTCGCTCTGAAAGATTTACTTCGTGCTTACAATGAAGGTGACACCACTCTGCCAGCTCTGGCATCTTCAAGGAGATGTTGGTAACGATGAAGCGGTTGCTATTCGGATCGGCCAATTCTTCGCAAATCTGCTTTACGCCGATATACGTCTTGCCGCCACCCGGCTTGCCGCAAATGTAAAAGACAGACATGGTTCAGAAGCGGAAACGGTCAACCATTTCGCAGAGGTACAAGAACACCTGGACAAAAACCACGACCCGCAGCAGCCACATGGCAAACACCGGTTGGGCAACGAACGACCAACACCCCACAAAGAACAGAACAAAAGTCAGCATGAACAGTTTTTCAGTGGCAATTTTCATTGGTGAAATTCAAATATTCAAACCACGGTTTTTCGGCTCGCGCCGGTGGAGGCGGATTGGTCGTCCAATAATCTTCGTAGATGGTATCGCCGCCCTGCACCACAACGTGATGCCACCTTGGACTCCACGCGCGCGTGCGGGACGGACAATGCAGCCATAAACGCCAAATCAAGAACACGGCCGACAGAAACCAAGCCACGTCGATGAGGACACACAGACCACGTATCAAAACATTTTGCATGTTTAATCATTCCAGTTATCTCCCATTGAAAGCGCTCGACGAATCGCGATGAAACCCATGAGTGTTGCCGCCAATGCCGAACCTGTCTCCAACCCACTCGTGAAGTATCCAGCCAGATCGGAATCATTTTCCGCCTCACTCTTTTCTGTGGCTGGCGTATCCAAGAAGACTCCCGATGACTGATAACCCAAAGCCGTGCCATCTGAGAACGGCGAAGCCGGCTCGGAATCAATGATGCTGCCTAGAGCATTCACCTCCTGGACCGTCACGTTGGAACTTTGCAATTCTTCGTCGGTTGGCTCAAACGTCACCGTGTCGCCGGCTGGAACCACCAGAGTCGAATTCTCCACCGTGGGAAATTTTACCTGCACGCAATTCGTAGTCGCGTTGTAAACCGTTACGCGCCCATGCGCCGTCACCGGATAGGAGAGAGTCGTTAATAGAATCAAAAACAACGGAATCATACGCCGATGAGGAGCTTGATGACGATGCAGGCAAAGAAGGCCAGCACTTCCAATCCGAAGTAATAAACCACCCGTACCCCGAACGCCGTGAACATCAGATAAATGGGCAGGTACTGAGACAGGAACTGAAAGCCCCAGCCCATTTGATTGAAGAAATTGAGAGGAGCGGAGTTGGAATAATCGCTGGCGAAGGACATTTCACCGGCCAACAGGCCCACTGCGAACACCGGGATTGTCGAAATCACGGCCACAATCGCCGAAGCCACTACCAGCGCAGTCATGACGTTGGATCCTAGGGCGGCCCATGCGCCCGTGTCGGGCCCCTGGCCTTGCGGTACCAGTGAGACTGTTTTAATTGTGCGAAAGAGGGAAACGAAATTCCAGATCGCCAGCATTACGATAATAAACCAAGCAATCACGCCACGAATTTGGCTGAACGTCGTGGACAGGGTTGAAGGCAGGACCCCCATCGCAATAATAATCGGTTGTACACCGGGCGGCGTAATAGTGATGTCCTGTTCTTCCGCAGCGCCCGAATTGTCGGCGAGCGAGTTGGGCACCATGCCGGACAAGGTAGTGATCTGTTGCGACGCTGGCGCAACGACGTTACCGGCCTGGTTCGTATTGGCAAAGGTCATGCCCAAGGCCGAGTTAGTGTCAATGTTCGTCGGCCAATTTTGCACCCATACGTTGGAAACTGAGCCGACATTGTTCGAAATGGAAATGAGATTTGAACCACCCCCGCTACCGAAATTTGTAGGCCAATTCATCACCCACACATTGGAAGCATTACCCGCAGAATTGTTGCTTACATTCACCGTCAAAGGACGACTCAGCAAATTTGATAAACCTGCTAAATCGTTATTTAGGGCGTTTTGCAAATTATTTTCACCATTGACGATTGCTGAATCGCCTGCCGCTGTCGCCAGTGCAGGATTGGTTAAAGCATCTGGTTGCCAGATAATTGGTCCGGCATTTGAGTAAGCTAAATAATCTGAGTTTGCCCCCAAACTTTGCGGATTATAATTTGTCGTGGTAATATAATTGCCCAAATTGGTCGGCCCAAAACTCCACTGACCAGTATCATCATTATACTGTCCAGAATCCGGATTTTGATTCGTAACAGAAAAAGAGCCAGTCGAACCATTGGGCCAGGTAAGAGGGTAGGCAGTCCCTTGACCCGGCTGCAAAACCTGACCGTTCGGTAAAACTTGTGGACTGGCGGTGTTATTCGTGTAGTTAACCACAATCGAACTAGTTTCATTGGGATTACTATTCTGCTGGCAAGGCGGATTAACATATGCGGAATACGAGGTAGGACCGCCCGGATGATTATAACCAGTATTACTATTCCAGGACTCTTGGTAACCAGCCGAAATTGCACCGTCGTTACCGATAGGAAAAACTGAAATTTGAGCATTCCAGGTAGTGGAAGCCACCTGTGAATTGTTATTTGGGTCAAGTTCGCAACCGGTCAAAATGATGCCATGACCATTAAAAGAAGAAGAAGTAGTACCGGAAGAATATCCTTCAACAAAACCATTATTTTCGGTGAACCATACTTGTTCAGTTGGAGTTGGATTTTGCGATGTCGGAAAACCAATATACGTTTCCACCACCGTAAAATTGACACCGATTAATTTCTGCTGAGCCGGACAATCATCAACGGGCAGATAAAGCACGGCCCCACAAGAATGGTCAAGATTGCCCACCGCAGCTCTCACTGGAAAAGCCAGCGCACAAAGCCAAGTGGTAAGACAAACCCAACGAACCACGCGAAAAAATGAAGTGCCATACATATTTTAGAGATAACCGTGTTCCTTGCACCACTGCTCGAACTCCGATTCCCATGGTGCGACAGATCGGGAATTGGGCTGCTTAAACCTATTTAAACTTACTTAAGGTTAATTAAGACCCCCTCCCCCCTCCCCCGGGAGATCGGCTGCGCAGCAACGCAGCCCTGCCATCTTCTGCCACTGTTAAGCTAAATGAATTTAGGTGGATTTTAGGTAATTTTAACCAATTTTAGGTAAATTTAGGTAATTCCCAGAAATAAAAGATTGTTTATTTTTATTGTGGAGTCTGGCCCACCTGTTAGGCCAAAGGTTCAAAACAACCTCTTGTACGTCGCCTTTCTTGGATCATGCTCGGGCCGATGGCAAATCAGCGTCTGCACCCATTCGGCGAGACGGCGGCCCAGGCGGCGGCACGCTTCCTGTTCGCCTTCGTGACGCGGTTTGCCCGCGCAGATTGCGCCGTAGTGCAGCGTTTGTCCGGGCGCAACGTAATCCGGCACGCCAAAGACGAACAACCCGTAATTCATCAAAACGATTTGCAGGGCCAGGCAGGTGAGTTCGCCACCGCCGGCGTTGCCGCCGATCGAGGAAAAGGCGCAGCCGATTTTTCCCTCGATTTCATACCAGAGCGGTTGCGCGACGGTATCCCACCAGCGTTTCATTTGCCACGCGATGGTACCCATGTGCGTGGGCGAGCCAACAGCGATGCCATCGCACCATTGCAAATCCTCCGCGGTCGCCTCGGCCACGGTTTTCAACCGCACTTCCGTGTCCGGAACACTTTTCGCGCCGGCAGCGACGAGTTCGGCCATGGCCTGGGTGTGGCCTTTTTCGCTATAATAGAGGACCAGAATTTTGGCGGGCTGCGCATGCGCGCGTGAGGGGCGGTTTTCCATGCGCGGATGATACACGATTTCGAAAATGGGAAAGGTGGAAAAGCATGGAGAATCTTATAAATTTCCTTCCACCTGCAACGCCTTGCTTGCTTCTCCATTCCAATAAATTTAATCTGGGATATGGCCGATAAAATTTCAGCCGTCACGATGCCGACCGCAACGGCGTCGGGGCCATTTCATGCGATGGCCAAGCCGGTCAGTTCCACGTGCAACCTGGATTGCACCTACTGTTACTATTTGAGCAAAGAAACGCTGCCCGGCGGTCCCAAAACCGGACGGATGTCTGACGACATGTTGGAACGGTTCATCCGGCAATACATCGAGGCCCAGCCGGGTCCCGAAGTGGTTTTCTCGTGGCAAGGCGGCGAGCCGACGTTGCTTGGCCTGGATTTTTATCGCAAGGCCGTCGCGTTCGAAAAAAAACATGCCCGGCCCGGCCAGAAAATTGAGAACGATCTCCAGACTAACGGGACGTTGCTCGATGACGAATGGTGCGCGTTTCTCAAAGAGAACCGGTTCCTGGTCGGCTTGAGCATTGATGGCCCGCGCGAAATCCATGATCACTATCGCGTGACCAAGGGCGGAAAGCCCACCTTTGACCAGGTTTACAATGCCGCCAAACTTCTTCAGCGCCACGGCGTGCCGTTCAATACCCTCACGTGCGTCCATCGTTTTAACGGGCGCAAGCCCCTGGACGTCTATCGTTTTCTCCGGCAGGAGCTCGGCTCGACACACATTCAATTCATCCCGATTGTTGAGTTCAAGGATTTCAAACGGGTCGCCCCGCAAAGGTGGGACGCCGCGAAACTGCCAGTGGATGGCCAGCCCGAAGCCCGGCCCGGGCATCCCGATTCCATCGTCACCGACTGGTCAGTTGATCCGGAGGATTGGGGATATTTTTTGTGCCGTGTGTTTGACCGCTGGCTGGACCGGGACCTGGGCAAAGTGATGGTGAACCATTTTGAAACGCTCGTGGCCCAGCACCTGGGACTGCCTTCGCAAATGTGCATCTACAGCCAAAATTGTGGCCGCGCGATTGCCGTGGAAAATGACGGAGGCGTTTATTCGTGCGACCACTATGTTTATCCGGAATATCTCATCGGCAATTTGCAGGACGGCTCCCTGGGCGAAATGGTTTTCTCTGACCGGCAAAAAAAATTCGGCTCTGCAAAAAGCGAAACCCTGCCGCAATACTGCCGGCAATGTTCCTACCTGGAAGATTGCTGGGGCGAATGTCCCAAGAACCGAATCATCCGCGCACCGGACGGCGAACCGGGATTGAATTATCTCTGTCGTGGTTTCAAAAAATTCTTCGCGCACGCCCTTCCTGAAATCGACCGCATTGTTGCGCGGATTAACGCTCATCCAGCCCCGGCGCGGCGGCGTATGTAAATCCAGTCACGGATAATATTCCCAGCGAGTGATTTGGGGTTTTGGCTCGCCGGCTTCTTCCATCCGCGCCAGCAGGCGTTCGCGAAGCCCATCGGTGATTTCACGCATGGAACGTTCCCCCGCATAATGGACCAGGCCGGGGATATCGGAACGGCCCGCCAGGTTGATGATCTGCGCCGGATCCGCGAAATTATTATATAGCTGGTAATCGCGATAGTTCATGCTTCCTGCCTTGCGATTATCGGCATCCGGCGCCAGTGCGACATAAGTCCATTCCGGAGTCCGGATCGCCCGCGCCGTTTCCGACTGGCTGACCTGGATGAAAACCTCATTGCGCCAGGCTTCGCGCGCTTTTGTATCGTTGAGCAGCGGGAAAAAGTTATTCCCCTGCATGGACGCCGGCACCGGCTGGCCCAGCGCCGCCAGCAACGACGGGGCGATGTCCACCAGGCTGACCATTTCGGAAATCCTTCGGCCTGTGTTAAAGCCGGGGCCCTGGATGAGCAGCGGAATGTGGATCGAACTGTCGTGCGGGCTGCGCTTATATTCCTCGTTGCGCGTCCGGAAATGGCAACCGTGGTCGCTTAAGAAAATCACGATCGTGTTGTCTTCCAGGTTTTGGTCCCGCAACGCCTGTAAAATCCGGCCCATGGATTCGTCAATGCTCTTGCAGTCACCATAATAGTTGGCCGCCTGGTATGGCCAGTCACCGGGAAAGGGCCGCAGGCCCGGCGGTATGTAGGGATTGCGAAACTTCTCCTCGTACCCTCGCGGCGGAGCGAAGCCGTTCAGATCATTCTGTTGGTGCGGCTCCAGTTGCGAAAGGACCAGGAAGAAAGGCTGGTCATGTTTCTGCTGCAAAAATTTCACCGCCAAATCCGTCAGGTAATCCACCCGGTAAACTCCATCGAACGTCATCGGGTTGCCCGCGCCATCCCACATCGTGCCACCATAGGCATGGGAGGTAATTTCCAATTCGTTCGACGCCTGCCAAAGATCGTCAAAGCCCCCGCGATATTGCGGCGGCACATATCCATGGCTGGCCGGATCGTCTTTGAAGTTGGGCGCCAAATGCCATTTGCCGATGTAGTTGGCGGTGTAACCCTGGCTGCGCAACAGCGTGGCCAGCGTGGTGGCGCCCGGTTGTAGCCCGGGCCCCAGCGTCCATACGCCGGTGCGAGTCGCATATTGTCCGGTAAACAAACACGAACGCGCCGGCGAACACAACGGCTGATTGCTGAAGGCATTTTCAAAGGCCGTCCCGCGCCGGAACATGGCGTCGAGGTTCGGCGTAAAATCCATGGGATTGCGCCCGTAACCACAAATAAAGTCCCACCGGTATTGGTCGGAGATCACCATTAGGATATTTGGCTTTTTTACACTGGTGTCTTCTCCCTGCGCGTTCGCAGCCGCAGCCATGACCGGTGAGAACGCCGCGGCCATCATGGTTTGCTTGAGAAAATTTCGCCGGGTCGGTTGTTGCGAAGAACTTCCAGACCCATCAATCGTCCCGTTGGTTTTCACGAAAACGATTGTTGCAATTTGGATGAATTTAAAAAGGCAAAAAATGATCCCTGGACGCCTTCAATCAGGCCGCCACGCTTTGCGGTCTAAACCGCTTTTAGGCCCGAGGGATTTCTTTTTATCTTTCGCGGAAAGATGACGAACCTTTCATTAAGGTCACAACTACTCCGGATGGAAGCCTCCAGTTCCTCGACTTTGATTCCAGACTGGTGGACTAATTTTTTTGCTGTTTCAACTTGCCGTTGCAGTCGCTCTAAATCGTTTTCACTTTCAGCACGCATAACTCCTTTATTCTCAATAACTATAGCCTCAACCGTAAAATTTTCCACAAACTTCTGTTATTTAAATTTAGTTGAAGTGGCATGGAAGAAAACCGGCATGCAAATTGCATGACTGTTAGCTTAAGTGTTGGAGATGGGCTTTTTTGCGGGCGCTTGTGGCTTAAGGCGGCTTGCTAAAATGCCGATATATTGAATTGGTTGGACGCATTTTTTCCGAACGCACAAAATTTCAAGTGACTCTATGGACGGGAAAACTAACTATCTCGGCGCGCTAAAGGCGGCAATCGTCATGGCACACGATTGCTGGCCCACTCACCGGGGGACTATTTTCGTTACGGAAGAAACAGAGGAGCATGGAATTGTCTGGGAAGGACCGGTAGAACTCTTTGCCCTGGCTGGGCATGAAAAGGCCACGAACTGTTACGCGTGGCAGAGCATGGATGCCGGAGGCAAAGTAAAAATCCTGATCGTCCTGGAAAATGAAATCGTTGATTCGGCCAGCCGGGCCGTTCAGGCCGCGATTTTTACGGGTATGCAACCACCACGGAACGGGTATGCCAAAGGCCTGGAACTTTTGAAAAAACGCCTCCAGCAAATAGACAAAACTCTCCAGGAAGTCCAAATCAAAACCGAAGACCTTGATGTTGCCATGCAGGCATTGACAGAAATTAAGGACAGAATCAATCACCGGCGCAGCGCGGCAAATTAAAAACAATGAGACGGCGGTCGAAAGATTCCAAAAAGTTATTCACAGCTTGACCTTTGGTCTTGCAACCTATTTAATTCGTCGTTGTTAGGCATTATTCATGTTTGCGCAATTAAAAAGCCTGTTTTCCAATGACATTGGAATAGACCTGGGCACAGCAAACTCCCTAGTCTACGTGCGGGACCGCGGAATCGTCCTGCGCGAACCTTCTGTGGTGGCCATTCAATCCGGCACAACCAATGTGCTGGCCGTAGGTGACGAAGCCAAACGTATGTTGGGCCGCACCCCCGGTAATATTGTCGCCATTCGCCCGATGAAAGACGGCGTCATCGCCGACTTCGAAATCACCGAGGCCATGCTCCGACACTTCATCCAAAAGGTGCACCACCGGAAATTAATCGCCCCGCGCGTTGTCGTCGCGGTGCCTTCGGGCATTACCGAAGTTGAAAAACGGGCCGTCAAAGATTCCGCCACTCACGCCGGAGCGCGCGAAGTGTATTTAATTGAACAACCGATGGCATCGGCCATCGGCGTGGGCCTGCCAGTGCATGAGCCCGCGGGAAATATGATCGTGGACATCGGCGGCGGAACGTGCGAAATCGCCATCATTTCCCTCGCCGGAATCGTCTTCAGCCGCAGCCTGAGGGTTGGCGGAGACGAGTTTGACGACACGATCACTGCGCACATGAAACGCGCCTACAACATGATGATAGGTGAACGTACTGCGGAAGAAATCAAGATACGCATCGGTTCGGCCTTTCCTCTGGAACAAGAACTTACGATGGACGTGAAAGGCCGTGATTTGAGCTCGGGCCTGCCCAAGACATTGACGATCCGTTCCGAGGAGATTCGCGAAACGTTGCAGGAACCGCTCTCGAGCATTTTGGAATCCATCCGCCTCACACTCGAACGCTGCCCGCCCGAACTGGCCGCCGATCTCGTCGATCGCGGCCTGGTCATGGCCGGCGGTGGTTCGCTGTTGCGGGGCATTGACCGCCTGGTGGCCGAGGAAACCGGCCTCCCGGTTCATTTGGCTGACGATCCCATGAGCGCCGTTGCCGAAGGTACAGGCCGCGTCTTGCAGGAAATCGAATTCCTCAAGCGTGTGGCCACCAACGCAAAGTATTGATCTGATTTCTTGCCCGAAGTTCGCCTGCAGGCGGCTGCATTGAGCCGCGGAAATGCAGGATGCTCAAACAGAATAATTATATCGTAGCGGGACTTGTGGTGCTGGCGGCAGTGATCATTTTAAGCCTGCCCTCCAGCGCTGCCAGCCGCCTCAAACTCGCCATCGGCAGTTTGTTTTTGCCGCTTTTTGGCCTCGCCAATACCGCCCAGCAATTGCCCGGCGGCCTGGTGGACAGCGCCATGCCCCGGAGCGAACTGCTCCGCGAACTCGCCACGCTCCGCCGCGAAAACCAGCAGCTCAAACTCCAGGAGGTCCAGGCCCAGGCCATGACCCGCGAAAACGACCAGTTGCGGGATTACTTCGGCTGGCAGCGCCAGCAGCCCTGGCAAATGAAACTGGCCAACGTCGTCGGCCGCGACCCCGCCAACTGGTGGCGGACCATCGAAATTGACCTTGGCAGCCGCAACGGGATGGCCACCAATCTCCCCGTTCTTACCGCCGACGGCCTGGTGGGCCGCATCTCATCCGTAGGTTATGCCCGCTCACAGGTCGTTCTGGTGGGCGACCCCAACTGCCGCGTCTCCGCCCTGGTCGAGGACGCCGCGCAGGATACCGGTATTTTGACCGCCAGCGGGCCGATGGACAGTTCCCTGGCCGACCTCACCTATCTTGCAAGTACTGCCGCCCTGAAGTCCGGCCAGCAGGTCGTCACCAGCGGCATCGGTGGGGTTTTTCCCAAGGGAATCCCTATAGGACAAATCGTGGACGCCCGCCAGGTTGAATTTGGCCTTTATACGGAGGCCCGCGTGAAACTGAACGCCAACCTCGGCGCCCTCGAGGAAGTCTGGGTATTGACGCAATGGAAATGACATGAGCTTTTTAAATTCCATCCTCGTCTTTGCCGCTGCGTTCCTCGCCGTTTTCGGCGAATCCGTTTTTCCCGGGTTGCGCAACCTGCTCGGCGCGCAGGTTGACCTGCTGCCGGCGCTCATGATTTACGCCGCGCTCAACACCAACATCCTGGTCATGGCCCTGCTCGCCATTTTTGGAGGGTTGTGGTTCGACTCTCTCTCGGCCAATCCCTTCGGCCTGACGATTTTGCCGCTGTTCATTGTCGGCTTCCCGGTTTTCCTGCAACGCGATTTGATCCTCCGCGAAGTGCCGTTCGCCCAGTCGATCCTGGGCGGCGTAGCCAGTGCCGTGGCACCGCTGGTGACCGTCCTGCTTTTATTGACCGCCGGCAAAGAGCCGCTGCTCGGCTGGGGTTCGCTCTGGCAATGGATTGTGATGATCGCCGGTGGCGCGATCGCCACGCCCGTTTTTTTCACCCTGTTCGATTGGTGCGACCACACCCTCGGCTATCAACCCCGGACCGAAACCAGTTTTCGACCCGACCGCGAAATTTTGCGCGGCCGCAAAACCAATTGATGATGCCATGCTCGTTTTCGACGAACTAAAAAAGAACGACCCGCAGCTCCGCTTCGTGGCGATGGCGCTGGCGGCGGGCCTCTTTGTTTTGCTCGCCGGGCTTTGGTGGGTGCAGGTCGTTTCCGCGGGCGAATACAAAAGCCATTTGGAGATACAATCTTATCGCACCATCCGTATGCCGGCCATGCGCGGCAGAATTTTGGATTGCGATGGCCGCGTCCTGGCCGAGAACACCGCGCGCTATAATCTCAGCATGTATCTCGGCGATTTGAGCGGCGCCTTCCAAACCGAATACAACCGCTTGCGCCCCATCCGGCACGTGGCGCCAAGCCAGCCGTTCTGGAAATTCTGGTCGCGGTCCTCTCCCGCGCCCAAAACCGCATCACTGGGCAAAGACCAGATTGCATCGCTTACCTGGCAGGCGCGTGACGACGTCGCCTACGGCGTCATTTCCCATGTGAGCCAAACGCTCGGCCAGTCGCTGACCTTTGATCCCAAAAATTTCCAGCGTGCCTACGAATCCAGCCTCTATGTTCCCTATCCTATTTTGCAAAATCTGACGTCAGAAGAAATCGCCCGCTTCGAAGAAAATTATTCCGAAAGCATGGGCGTGGATTTGGAAGTGCAGACCTCGCGCAGCTATCCGCTGGGCACCACGGCGGGACATGTCCTTGGCTATGTGCAAAAGGACGACAGCTCCAGTCAGGGCGAAGATTCGTTTTTCAATTATCGCCTGCCCGATTTTCGCGGCGTCGTCGGCATTGAAGGCGGCTTTGATTCTGCGCTTCATGGCCGCGCCGGTGAAGTGTCCGTCATGGTCAACAATCAGGGCTTTCGCCAGCCGGGCGAAGACATCGGGAGCGAACCTGAACCCGGCCACAATATCATCCTTACGCTCGACCTGGACATCCAGCGCGCCGCCGAAGAATCCCTCGCGCAACACCAGGGCGCGGACGCCCGCGCCGCCGTCGTCGTCATGAACGTCCGCACCGGCGATATTTTGGCCATGGTTTCCTCGCCGGGAATTAACCCGAATTTTTTCACCGGCAATTTGCCGCCCGACGAAATGCAAAAAGAGTCCGCGCTGCTGGACGACCCGAAACTGCGCCCGCTGATCAACCGTGCAACGTATGAAAACTATGCGCCCGGCTCTATCTTCAAACCCATCGTCGGCCTGGCCGCGCTCGATAACGGCCTGAATCCGAACGAAATTTATCAAGTGCAGGCAGACCCGCTGGATCCCGACCACGGCTGCATCTATATCGGCGCGCGAAAAATCAAAGATACCGTGCATCCGGGCGATTACGATTTCAACCGCGCCATCGCCTTCTCGAGCAATTCCTATTTCATCTATAATGGTCTGCGTACCGGCATCGATAAAATCGTCGCCCTCGGAGAAAAATTTCATCTGGGCGAGAAAACCGGCCTGCCCACCCGGCAGGAAACCCGCGGCATTTTCCCAAGCCTGGAACAGGTCAATAAATCGGATTGGCGGGTCGGCGATTCCGCCAACATTTGTTTCGGCCAGGGCCAGATGGCCGTAACGCCCATTCAAATTGCCGTCGCCTATTCTGCCATCGCGAACGGCGGCAAGATTTTATGGCCGCGCCTCGTAGACCGTGTGGAATCGCAGGACCCGTCGAGCGGCGAAGCCTCCACGATTTTTCCCTCCGGCGTCATCCGTGATGAAATCAACGTACGCCCGCGCAGCCTGCGCATCGTATGCGACGCGATGCTGGATGAAACCGAAAACGGCACCGGCAAGCCGGCTGACGTTCCCGGCCTGCAAATTTGCGGCAAGACCGGCACGGCCCAGGTGC
>Ga0210398_10004534_pt1 | contig 13014 bp, 7 predicted proteins | sample IncBWC4OmetaG_FD_161047 | JGI IMG/M metagenome (GOLD analysis project Ga0210398, IMG submission 161047) | Forest soil microbial communities from Barre Woods Harvard Forest LTER site, Petersham, Massachusetts, United States - Inc-BW-C-4-O | ecosystem: Environmental > Terrestrial > Soil >... | reverse complement strand
TCGGCTACAGACCGGTTGAGCGGCAAGTTACGGTGCTGGATAGCGGGCGGACGACCGTCAAGATCGTCCTTGTCTCAGTACCTACGGTGCTGTCCGGGGTGGTCACGACGGCGACCGGGCTGCAGCGCAAGATCGAGGTGGGAAACGACATTACCACGCTGAACGTGGACTCGATCCGGCAGGTGGTGCCCATCACGAGTGTGACGGATCTGTTGGAGACCAGGGTACCCGGGCTGACCGTCCTACACACGTCCGGGACGCCGGGGGATCCGTCCCGGATCCGTATCCGGGGCGCGGGGAGTCTCAATCTGAATAACGACCCGATTGTAATAGTCGATGGCATCAGGGTCTATGCGAATCAATCGGACTCGCGGAATAATAATCTTGCCCCAGGTGGTGGTCGCTCTGCAACAAATAGTTCATTGGGATCATATCAAAACCCCAATCTCAGTGGGAGTTTTTCGGCGCCCTCGCCACTGGACCAGATCGATCCGGCCAGTATCGAGACGATCGAGGTCTTGAAAGGGCCGTCGGCCTCGGCCATTTATGGGTCCGATGCGGCCCAAGGGGTCATCGTCATAACCACCAAGCATGGCCGGGCGGGCCCTACCCGCTGGAGTCTGGATCTCGGAGATGGAGTCAATTGGCTCCCTGGCAATTGGCCGGCCAATTATTACCGGTTTGGCACCAGTGCTTTGGGAAATGGTCCCCTCTGTAATTGGACTGATCCGACGTGTAGCGTAGACAGTGTCGTCGCCTATCAGGCGTTGAATGACCCGCGCTACTCGGTTTTCAGCCATGGTAGCGACCAGACGGCGGATTTGATGGTGTCCGGTGGCACCTCGGCGCTGACCTACAGCGTGACCGGTAGTGGAGCGGGCAATGTGGGGAATCTCAAGCTCCCGGCTATTGTGCAGCAGGAATATGACTCGGCCTATGGGCCCATCCCGAGCTATCTCGTCCGGCCGGACCACTACACCACGTGGGGCGTGAACGGTACAGTGACGGCGCTCCCGTCTTCCACGCTCCGTGTGACTCTTCAGAGTAGCCTCTTCACGAGCGATCAGCAACAAGGGTCGTTGAATGGGGCGATCAATCAACTGGCGGCGCTGTACGCTCCTTATTCCTTCTATGTCTCGTCGCAGCCGCTGATTCAAGGCGAAGTCGAACGTGAGACCGACAATCAGGTAACCGCCAATAACGTACTATCGCTGCATTGGCAGCCCCGGACGTGGTTGCCGCTCGACGCCACCGGCGGTATCAACACCATCCAGCGGAGCGATGCCGCATACATTCCGTATGGTGTCGACGGAGCCGGGCCTGGCGTTAATGTCGACGGTCCTATTGATACGCTTGGATATTACGGCCTTGGGCGAGGGTATTCGAACAACCGGACGCTCACTGTAGGGACGACCCTCCCCCTTCCGCAGGTGGCGCTGGCGCTCGGGGGGAACCTCGACGCCCAATCGACGGCCGATTTCCAAATCAATACCAATCAACTGGCTCCCGGCGTCTCTGTGCCGACGGTATTCAATAGATGCAACAATGTTAGTGCGACGACGATTAGCTGTATTCCGAGTGCCGCCACACAATCCACGACCGGCCAGTCGACCTACGGCTGGTACGTGGAGCCACGCCTGAATCTGGCGTCGCGCTTCTTCGTAGCCCCGGGGTTCCGATTGGACGGGGGGAGCGGGGCCGCCACGAGTGCGGGAAGCATCAACGGGCTGAGCGCGTTCCCCAAGGTGGATTTCTCCTGGGTGGCCGTAGACCGACAGAGTCAGCACCCGCTGTGGGGCGTCCTGACTTTGCTCAGACCGCGCATTGCCCTTGGGCTGGCCGGGACCCAGCCGGGGCCAGCCGACAAATTGCGGCTCTTCACTCCAGGAGACGGCACCGTCGCGGGGATGGGGGTCTCGACGGTGCTCCTCAGCACACTGGGCAACACCCAATTACGCCCCGAGCGCTCCAGCGAACTCGAGGGCGGCTTCGATGCCACGCTCTTCCGAGGGCGCCTATCGCTCACGTACACGCAGTACAATAAGACGCGCAAAGATGCAATCCTCGACATTCCAGTGGCCCCGTCGGTCGCTCAGGACTTTACAATTCAGAAGAATATCGGGGAGATCCGGAATACGGGGACCGAAGCCACGGTGAATGCAACGGTGATCCAGAATCGGAGGCTCAGTTGGTCGGTGATCGCCAATCTCTCCAACGATAACAATCTGGTCGTGCGGCTCAACCCGGGCCAGCCCCCACTTGTCGTGAACAATGCGTTAATTAATACTGGGGTTGAAGAGCGGATCACGCCCGGCTATCCGCTCTTTGGCGATTGGGCGCGCCCGATTCTGGGATTTACCGACGCGAACCATGACGGGATCATCGAGCCCAACGAGATCATCTACGGCGATTCGGCCGTGTATGTGGGGCAACCCAATTCCAAGTATCAATTCAATTTGAACACCATCGTGACCCTGCTCGATGGCCATCTGAGCGTCGCGGCGACGTTGGCCTATCAGAACGGGCTCACGCAGGACAATCGGGGGGCATGTTCGAGCGGGGTCTTCGCGTTACTGCCCAACGCCCCTGAGACGCCACTCGCGACACAGGCGGCGATGGTGGCGGCGGGGTGTACCGGAGCAAAGGTTGTGTCTGGGATCGGTCTGGTACAGACGGTGAATACGTTCCGCTTCCAGGCTCTCTCGATCAACTACGAAGTCCCGCGGCGCGTGGCGACGTGGTTTCGCCTCCCCCTGCTGAGTCTCGCCCTGCAAGGGAGTAATCTGGGCATCCACACCAACTACCGCGGCTTCGATCCGGATGTCAATGCCTTCTCGACGGTCGCCAGCGGCGACGAGACGGCGGATTTGGGCCAGATCCCGGAGCCGCGGACCTGGTGGCTCAAGTTGACAATGGGTAATTGATAATGAACGAGCGGATCACACCAAACAGGAGCCCATCACACAGCGGCCGCTGTCATAATCGGTCGCCCCATCGGGGAACATCTCTGCTGGCGATGACTGCCGGCCGACGGATCGGTCTCCGCTGTCTGCTCCTCGGGTGTCTGGGGGCGACGACGGTGCTCGGCGGGTGCAAGGAGTTGACGGGGACGCCAAGTCTCCCGGCGGGGACTCAAGACCCCATCTTTTATCAGACTGCGGCCGGCGCCCTCGGGATGCGCAATGCGGCGCTCGTGCAGTTCGGGCAGGCCCTGGGACAGTATATCGTCGACGCCGGGCAATTGACCGACGAACTGGAGAATGCCGAAACGGGTGCTAGTCAGGGCGTGCTCTTGGAGAATGCCGGACAGGTGCAGGACCCGTTGGACGAGCGCCTCCTGCCGGCCGGCGTGACGGTGGCCAGCTACGGCCAGCTGCAATATGTCCGGACCTTGGCTGCCCAAGCACTCGGCGCTCTAGCCACCTACGATACCGCGGCCAGCGCCCGCGAGGCGGTGGCGCAGCTCCGGGGCGAGCTGTATGCGCTGGAGGGATACGCCGAGGTGATGTTATCCGATCTCTTCTGTTCGGGTGTCCCCTTGAGCACCCTCGACTTTCAGCACGACTTTACCTACAAGCCGGGATCGACCACGGTGCAGGTGTATCAGGATGCCCTGGTCAAGTTCGATTCGGCGTTGGCCTTGGCAGGAGCGAACGACAGCGTACGAGCTCTCGCACAGGTGGGACAGGGGCGGGCGTATCTGGATCTTGGAAATTATGCCACCGCGGCCGACGATGTGACGACGGTGCCTGATGGATTCCTGTATCAAGTGAGTGTGATTTGGGGAAATTTTATAAACGGAATTGGTTTCAACAGCATACCTTCTGCCACGACGATGTCGGACCGCGAGGGTCAGAACGGGTTACCGTTCCTGTCGAGTGGGGATCCACGTAGTACGGCCGACACGCTCGTGTCGTCCGGTCCGTCCTGGCCGTACGTGCCCCTGACCTCCCCCGCGAAGTACGGCGCGGCGCTCGCCGGCACTAACATCGCCCCGGTGACGTTGGCCAGCGGCGTCGAGGCACGGTTGATCGAAGCCGAAGCTGCCTTGCAACGGGGGGATACCACGACGTGGCTGACCACGCTCAATGCCTTGCGGGCGAGTGCCCCGATTCCTGGGACGACCCAGCCCAACCCGCAAGCCCTCCCACCGCTCAGCGATCCGCAGGATGCAGTGGCGCGGATCGACACGCTCTTCACGGAGCGGGCGGAATGGCTCTTCCTGACTGGGCATCGGCAGGGCGATCTCCGCCGGTTATTGCGCCAGTACAGCAGTTACTCGGCGTTCAATACGGATCAGCAAGTCTATCCCACCGGTGCGTATCTCGCCCCAGGGACCGGGCGCTATGGGACAGATGTCGTGGCGCCGATTCCTCCCACCGAATCCGCTAACCCTGACTTCCATGGATGTCTTTCGAATGCGCCCTGACGGACTGTCCCCGGGTCCCGCTGGCGTGCGCCGGCTGGGCGATCAGTGGAGGCGGTGGTTGAAAGCTTGGGGTGGGATGACCGTCCTGGCCGTCGGGCTGGTCGGCTGCAGTGGCGATACGACGGGACCAGCAGTGATCCCATCGGCCCAGGTCTTTTTCAAACTGGACCTCAACTATCACGCCATCAATCTGGCGCTCACGCCCTCGTATGATACGGTGCGTCTGGCCGCCACGGCGCGCAGCGCGGCTGGGACCGTGTTCAGCGAGAACGGGCAGGTCACGTATCAGGCGACGGACTCCACGGTGACGGTGGATTCGACGGGGCTCGTCACGGCGCATTATGTCACGGCGAAGACCGAAGTCTTCGCGACCCGGACGGTCCAGGGCGTGACGCAGACCGACACGGCCGTCGTCGCGGTCACGCCCAGCACATTCCAGGCGCCGTTAGCCACCTTCTCCATCCAGCCGATGCCCGATGGCCTGGACAGCGTGCGAGCGGCGGTCAATACCTTTGGATATAGCTTGAACAATTACAACGGCAACATCCCGCTCTATGTGACCATCGGTACCGGCGATCCCGCAACGGACACCGTCTGCACCGCGAATGGGTGTAAAAAAGTCAATGGGTATAAATTGGCTGTCTACTACTGGTCCTCAAATCCGACTGTCGCAACCATCAATCGATCCTCTGGCATTGTTAGTTTTAACAATATTCCGGATACGGTGACGTTCTTTGTGGAGACCTATGCGTATGGCATCGCCAAGCGCGACTCCCTCCAATTCCTGATCACCTATCCGGATTTTTCAACGATTCAATTGCAAGCTGTACCAGCGTTTGGAAAACCTGGACCGGTGATAGAGATTTTGCAACCGACAACGACGGTCGTCGTCGGAGCAACGCTGCTTTTGGAGTCTCCCTATCCACCCGTTGGCTATCATCCGCTCAGCGATAGCGTCACGTTTGTGTTTGATGATTCAACGTTTGTGCCGAGTGGGCCATTGGAAGTGGACTATCAAAGTAATACGCCACCCAATCTGACACGCGCTGATTTCCCTACCGTGAGGGGGGGGAGAATCCCGATCTTTTTCAGTGATACCAATACATTCGATTTTGTTTTGCAAGCAACGCGTGTTGGAGACTTCACATACCATCTGCAGGGGAGCCCGGCCACCTATCATATTCGTGTGAAAGCGGGATTATGAACGGAGAAACCATGAACAGGCTGCAATCCTGTCGTACGTCGATGCACCGAATAGTTTGGAATATGCTGTCTCCATCTGGTCATATTCGGTGGCGTCAACTCTGCTGCGTCAGTGTTGGAGTCGGGATTGGATGGGTTGGTGGGGCTATAGGACAGCCTGAACTTACACCAACGCGACGTGGAATCCATACCGCAGTGCCGACAGTGGATACGGTGACCGATGCAACACAACTTGCGTCTCGTACTCCCACCAACGTTCCAGCGCGACGGACGTCTGGCATAACGGATACTGGAGATTACGCTCCCGGTCATCGCAGCTTCGAACGCTACACCGTCCCACTCCTCTGCGTCGTGGCGGCGCGCACGGAAGCGGGGTATGCCCGCCGTACCGCGACGATCGCGGCCGCGGCATATACGCTCCAACACACCGCCCCCGAGCAAGATACGCTCCCGGCGACTGTCATCCATGTAGCCCGGACGTGTGGCGCGCGCTTCCTGGATCAGCCTGTCTCCCACATGGCTGCCGCCAACTTGCCGGCGTTGTTTGAGCTCGCGCTCCTAGCACGTCAGGACACGCTTGCGCAAGCGATCTTGGTCCGGAGCGTGGCACTGGCTCCCACGAATGCAGCCCGACAGCAGATGTGGCTGGATGGTCTAGACACCCTCCTCCACGCCGAGCCGGCCCGCGTGGCAACCGCACTGGCCTTAGTGGCAGACTGGAATCGGCTAGGGCGATCTGCCATCGCTTTGCAGCTACGAGGCGTCGCGCGGCTCCTGGCGTTTTGGCAGCAGCGCTTCGATCGGGCGCGGATGCGGGAGGGAGCTGAGGCGTTGCTTCAGTTGGAACCGGACACGACCCAACCGATGTCGATCCGGATCGCTCTGCTCAATGGGCACTTGATCGCGTATGGCGCGCTGTGGCAATTGGCCGCGGTGGAGCATCTGGACTCGCTCGCCGTGGTGGGACAGCGGGTCGTCCAGGATCTGCGACGCTCGGTCTGGGACATGCCCGGCTGGCAACAGCTCCCGCTCGAATGGGTCCGGACGTTCCAGTCGGTGCGGCACAATGCGGATGCGCTCCGCGTGTGGGCCACGGACGAGTCGGCAGCCTTCCGCAACCTACGTGTGGATGGCCAGCCGATGGTCCCCCTCGTGGCGGCATATGGGATGACGTCGGCTGGCGTGCCTGGACGTGATACGGTGCGACCCATACCGGGCCGTATCTCACTCTTCGTCCGGCCCGACGTCGCGTGTTACGACGAAAGTTTATATGATTCGTGGGGAGATAACGCGTGTACTCCGACGATAGATCGCCTCGCGCGCTGGCAGTCGATGTACGAGAAAGCGGGCCTCCAACTGACGGTGATTGGGTATACATCCGGGAGCGCGCTGTATAGCGGCCCCATCCCTCCCGTGGCACAGGCCCATGCCATCGCGTGGTATGTGCATCAATTTGCCCGCCTGCCGGTGCCTGTGGCAGTACAGTCATTAGGGGTCCGGCGGCTCCCGGCGCCGAATGGGACGCTCAAACATGACGATACTGGGGCCTTTGATCGGCAGTTTAAGCAACAGGGCAACCCGTTTCAGAATGCGCTGGCGGTCTTGACCGATCGGGCGGGGCGGGTGGTCTATGTCGGACCAGACGATGCCGTCATGCTCGATGTACTGCTCGCGCACTTCTTCGCTGAACCGTCTTCGGCACCGGGCATGGCCACTCCGGGCTCGCGCGGAGGACACGCAACGACGACCGCTCCAGCTCCTAGTGCTCCAGTCACGCCTGTCACTTCTGTTACTCCCTAACATGGCTCCTCCGATCCTGTCCTTGTCGGTCCGTACGGTTCTCTGCTCCCGCCGGGCGTGGCTTGGGTACCACGCGGCGGTGCTCACCAGGCTCATGAGCCGCAGTTTCAGCCCGACGCGCCGTCCCGGGGTGGTCGATCGGGCGCAGGCCGCACAACTGATCGCCCAGACGGTCACTAACGATCCCACGCCCTGGCAAGCGCTGGCGCACCAGGGGGTGGAGACGGCCCGCGCGGCCGGGGCCCAGTACGCCGATGTCCGTCTCACGCGGACATGCGGACAGAGGTATGCCTTTGGGGCGGGCATCGACGACGCGCAATGCTTTGCGGAGGTGACGGGCGTGGGGGTGCGCGCGTTGGTCAACGGGACCTGGGGCTTTGCCGCCTGTCCTTGGCCGACCGCGGAGGCGGTTGCGGGAGTCGCCCGTGATGCCGTTGCCCAGGCCACGGTGAACGCCCAGCGGCGAGGCCAGCCCGTGGAGTGGGTCCCGATACCTGTCGTGCAGGGGACATGGACGACCCCTATGCGAATCGATCCATTCGCTATATCGATCGATGAGAAACGCGACTATATCGCGTATATCCAGGCGTATGGCGACGCGCGGGGGATTTCCTCCCAACCGTTCTCCGGGGCGTTGGAGATTCACCGGCAAGAGCGGGTTCTTGCGACGAGTGAGGGGACGCTAGTCACTCAGACCTGTTTCGAGACCGGTGCGGCGTGGCAGGTAGATCTCTACAATCAACCCCTCGGGCAGCAAAAGCCGTCGCCAGAATTGGGGATCACGGGGCTGGTGGCGGCGGGGCTGGGGTGGGAGCATATCCTCGATGCCGACATTCCGGGACAGCTGCGAGAGGCGTCGGAGCGACTCCAAGCGTTGGTACAGCTGCAGAAACATGTCAAACCGGCACCGGTGGGGCGGTATACCCTCGTGTGCGATGGCGCGACGATGGCTGCGCTACTCGACCGCACGCTGGGGGTCGCGACCCAACTGGATCGGGCGCTGGGCTACGAGGCGAATGCCGCCGGGACCAGTTTCCTCGATGACCCGCTCGGGATGGTGGGCCACTTCCAAGTAGCTGCGCCGCTCATCACCGTGACGGCCAACCGGACGACCCCCGGGGACCTGGCGACCGTGTGCTGGGACGACGAGGGGGTGGCCGCGGAGTCGTTCACGCTGGTCAAAGACGGGGTGTTGGTGGACTTTCAGACGACGCGGGCGCAGGCGGGGTGGCTGGCGCCCTACTATACGAAGGCGGGGCGGCCGGTCACGTCGCACGGGTGTGCGGCGGCGGAAGATGCGCTGGGGCTCACGCTGGCGATGCAGCCGAATCTGGCCCTGGCGCCTGGGGCGCCGACGGTGCGGATGGACGATCTGGTGGCGAATGTGACGCAGGGGATCTTGGTGACCGGCGGGGATGTGACCCAAGTGGACTCGCAAGCATGGACGGGAGTGTTGGTGGGGCAGATGCAGGAGATCCGGAACGGACGGTTGGGACCGCTGCTGGCGGGAGGAGCCGTCCTGTTTGATACGCTCGATTTGTGGAAACATGTCATCGCGCTCGGGGGCGCGGCTACGGTGGGGACGGTCGTTGCACCACGCCCGAGCGGCGGGATTGGCAATTGGGGATTCCTGCAGGGGACGCGAGGGATCGGAGAAGATCCCAAAGGGGAACCTCCTCAATCAACGAGCCGCACGACGCGCGGGGTTGCTGCGGTCATTGTGAATCAACCGGTCATTGATCTGGGGAGGAAAGCTTGATGCGGCGCCACCATGCCTATCCCGACGCGCCCCCTGCGGGAACTCACAGTCCTCAGCCTGCTCCCGGCGTGCGTCCCCGCTTCTTGTCGGAGGCGGACTGCCACGACCTGCTCGCCCGGCTGACCCGGGTAGCGGAGGGCGGTGGCACGACGAGCGTGCTCTTGTGGAGTACCTGGACGGGGAACGTCCGCTGGGCGCGCAACCGGATCACTAGTGCGAGTGAAGTGCGCAACGACTATATCCGAGTCGGACGGAACATGAACGGAGCGCAGAATGTGTGGTTGCTGATCAACGATGACTCGGACGCGGCGCTGGTGCGGGCGGCGCGTGAGGCGGAACGGTTAGCCCGTCTCGTCGAAGAGCGGCCGCAAGCGGCATTGTATGCCCACTTCGTGGAGGAGCCGACCCCGCCCACCGCGCCGCTCTTCTTCGAGACGACGTACGCGGTGGACGCGGACCGGCGGGCGGCCGCGGCGGAGCAACTGATGCAGACGGCCGGGCAGGCGGAGATGCTCTCGGCGGGGTATCTGGAGGTTGGCGCCCACAGCCTGGCGGTACTGGATACGGACGGGCATGCGCGGTACTGCCAGTATACGACGGCGCAGTACAGTGTGACGGTGCGGGACCCCAAGGGGACGGGGTCGGGGTGGGCGGGAGTGGACTGGCCGGACTGGAGCAAGATCGATGGGACAAAGCTGTCAGCCCTCGCGCTGGAGAAATGCCTCCAGAGCCGGAACCCGGTGGCGGTGGAACCGGGGCGGTACACGACGATCCTGGAGCCGCAGGCGGTGGGCGATCTCCTCATCCCGATGATGGAGAGTGACGCGCTGTATCAGTTCGATATGTCTACGCGATCTCAGCCGACAGTCAGCACGTTCAGTTCGTCGCCGCCGACGTATCAAGCCAAGAAAGGGCAACGGGTGATCGACGCGCGGCTGACTCTCTCGGCCGACCCGGCTGATCCGGACCTCGCCTTTCCTCCCTTCAACCCGATGGAAGCGGTGGATGGCCAGTATTGGGAGTTCAACCTGGATTACGACGTATATCACCCCGCGACGTGGATCGAGCGCGGGATCCTCAAAAATCTGGCGTACGACCGCAACTTCGCGCGAGCCAGCCTCGGAGAGAATCTGGGGCTCCCCAACTCGGGCGCGGTGCGGGTGAGTGTGGATGGCCCGACGACGTCGCTCGAGGAGATGATCGCGACGACCCCCCGGGGGCTCCTCGTCACACGATTTGATGGGGTCCTGCTCTTGGCAAATCAGAGTCAGCTGTGCCGAGGGTATACGCGGGATGGGGTGTGGTTGATCGAGCGGGGGAAGATCTCCAAGCCGGTCAAGAACCTGGCGTTCACCGAGTCGGTCCTCTTCGCGCTAAACAATGTCGAACAGGTGGGTGTGCCGCAACGGGTCTTTCACCCGAAGACGGACAGCGTCCAGACGATCCCACAGCCGGTGATCGTGCCACCGCTCAAGGTCAAAGACTTCTCCTTCACCGCGTTGACGAGCGCGATCTGATCTGACGTCTAGTGCACAGTCCTAACTCTTCCTCTTGTTCGGTACGTTGGATGACTTCCAATCTTGGTTCCCCTTCGTCGTCTACCTGATCTCTCCGATTCCTGCCGTCCACTTCGGTCAGCCCTTCCCGGGATTGTCTGCATTCCTAAGCCCCATCCTCTCTCTCGTGTCGTCACCACGGAGTGCTGTTCGAAGTGCACCAAATCCCCTCCCTCTATAATGTCAAAATCATGGCTATCAGGTCGGATTTTCTGGAAATTCGCTAATGTCTGACATCCCATTCAGTCGCACGACGCCACCCGCCCTGCGTCATGAGGCGCCACCGCGCCGCTGGGGCGGCGCACGTCTCCTCGCGATCGGTGGGTTTCTTCTCACTAGTTTGGCCTGCGCGGGTAGCGTGTTCTGGCTCTGGACGCTGACGGTCGGCGCGCCCACCGGTTGGCGGCTCCGCGTTCTGCTGCCCAATGCCCTGGTCATTGTACCCTGTGCCCTCGGCTTTGCACTCGCGGCGTTCAGTCCGATCTCCTGGCACCGTCGCATTGGCTGGGGGCTCGTGGTTGTGACACTCCTCGCCGAGATGCTCCTCACCTGGTACTGGCTCCCGTCCCACGCATGACGATCTCCACGAATGACCCCCCAACCCAGGAAGACGACGCTCCTGATCGAACGCAGCGGCGCCGTGCCCGGCTCCAGCAGGCGTTCGAGATGCATCACGTGGCACTCCTCCACCTAGCCTCGACCCTCGGCAGTCGGGAATTAGCGGACGCCGAGGACGCGGTCCACGACACCTACCTCGTCCTCTTCACACAACGAGGCGAGCTCCTGGATGACCATGCGCCTCCAGCAGAAGTTGAACGCCGCCTCCGCACCTACCTATATGGTAGCGTCCGCGGCCGGATGATGAACATCGCGCGTGGTCACGCCACCCGCGCCCGTGGCAACGCTCGGCTCGATCCAGCCCCTGTGTCGGCCCCGCTCCAGCCACCGGATCACCGGTTGGAAGACGACGAACTACACACCACGTACGAAACGGCACTAAAGCAACTCTCGTCACAACAGGAGGCCGTGATCCGGCACTTGTTCGAAGACGGCTGGACGTATGCCGAAATCGCCGACCACCTCCAGATCAGTACGGGCGCGGCCAAACAACACGCCGCACGCGCCATGAAAAAAGCTGCGCAAATGGTTCGGGATATGACCGCGCTACTCCCCCGGCGACGTCGCCAACAGAACAACTGTCCTGTATACCAAATCGCCTGTTGGTGGTATTCAGGGGTGTCACGAACAGCAAAAATATGACGACAGAACCATACGACTTGAACGATGAGCAGTGGAGCGCCATCGCGGACTATATCAGCGACCAAGCCACCTCCGCCGCGGCGGCGGCGATGCGAGCGCAGTTAGCCACAGACCCCGCTTTCGCGGCGCAGGTCGCGCCAATCGTGGCACTGTGGGACCTCCTCGCTCCCAACCGCATTGCGGCGCGCCTCCTCGCACCCTCACCCTTCGACACCCAGCAGCCTCCGGTCGGGGAACCCCCCCCTGAGCGCGCCCCCGATCATGACGCAGTCCGCACCGCGGCTGCGTGGGCACGCTTAGAAGCGGCGTTGCCACCAGTACAGCCGTCGCCGACAAAATCAGCGGTACGTCCGGCGCTGACCGAGGCATCACAGACACCACGCCACTCGCGGTCGATCTCTCCACAGGCAACTCCGCGGATCGCCCGAGCGATCCCGATGCACACACCATGGTGGCGGCGTCCGTGGGTTGTTGCCGCGGGCATCGCCTGTCTCCTTCTCCTGAGCGCGGGCATCGTGTTCCGTGTGCGGTACCCCACCTTGCGGTATACCGGCGGCACCCTCGGCCGCGTCGTCACCCTCCCCGATTCCTCCGTCGCCACCTTGGCTCCCGGCGCGTATCTCGGGACCAGTCATTCATATACCTACGGCTCTCGCGACGTCTATCTCTTTGGCCAAGCGCACTTCCACGTTGCGCCCGACGCGAGCCGTCCCTTCATCGTCCACGTCGTAGGCGTCGACGCCACCGCCTTGGGCACGACCTTCGACATGACGAGCGACACACGTGCCCACGTGATCGTCCAAGTCACGCAGGGAAAGATCTCGCTCATGATCGTCGGTTCGGACGGTGTACCCCATCCCACTGCTGTGCTCACCGCCGGCCAAGTGCAGGACATCCCCGCGCTCACGAAATGGATGACCGGTGCCGGTGTGGTACTCGGCTCCGCGGGTGTCCCATTCGCTACTGTAGTACAAATACACAATGCCCTGCTCCGAGCCGCCGCCACT
>Ga0210398_10004532_pt1 | contig 13017 bp, 10 predicted proteins | sample IncBWC4OmetaG_FD_161047 | JGI IMG/M metagenome (GOLD analysis project Ga0210398, IMG submission 161047) | Forest soil microbial communities from Barre Woods Harvard Forest LTER site, Petersham, Massachusetts, United States - Inc-BW-C-4-O | ecosystem: Environmental > Terrestrial > Soil >... | reverse complement strand
CTGCATGGAGTTGCACGACGAGTCAGTGACTCTCTTGCATTCTTTAGATCGATAACTAGCAAAACTACAGTTATGCCGAGTGAGCTTCAGGTGCCAGACTGTCTGCGTACTCGGGAGAATTCTGCAACTTCTGCTGAAGATTAGCCGAGACGCGGCTGCGCCGGTTGACATTTCTAGATGTTGAATACCATTCCACCTGATGAGGAGGGCCAGCGTACTATGTCCCGACAAATTCGCTTCCCCGTTTTGTTTCTGATGCTCTTCTTGTTGAGCGGTGTTGCAGCTTTGCACGGCCAGCAGAAACCACAATGGATGCCCGGCCAGGTTGGGCTCAATGCGGGGATCATACCGAACCCTGGATTCAGTTACGTCAACATCTCCATCAACTATTTTTCAAGCGCATTTAATGGCCCGAAAGGTAGCGCTATTCCTGTCACGGGCAATTACAACGTCTGGGCAGTTGAAAATATGTTCTATGGCGTGCTGGATCCAAACGTGCTGCACGGAAACATCTACTTCGCTCTTGGGATAACGCCGGCGACCGGCTCTCTCGACGCGGATATTCCGACCCAGAATCCTGGCATCCCCAACCTCAGTGCAGCCGGAGGTGGCGGTGGACTTGCCGATACCTTTGTTGCGCCTTTCGGCCTGGGCTGGCACTTGAAGCGAGTGGACATCCAGGTGGCTGAAGCGATGATACTTCCCACGGGACGTTACAACCCCGGAGCTACGAATAATGTCGGAACCGGTTATTTCGGCAATCACCTGTTAGACGGGATTACCTACTACATCACCAAGAACAAAGGGACGAGCGCGAATCTCTTCAGCGACTGGGAGGTTCACGGGGCGAGGCAGGGGACCAACAACACTCAAAAAACTCCTGGACAGGCCTTTACCATTGAGTGGGGTCTTGGACAAGTTCTTCCGTTGAAAAAGAATTTCAGTCAGCTCCTGCAGGCTGGACTTATTGGTTACGACCAGTGGCAGATAACCGCGAACGGCGGCACTGTGCCGGTCCTGGGGAACAGCTCGATTCTCCCTCCCATAATTATCCCTGCCAGCACGTTGCCTTATTACTCGGTGCATGCCATCGGCGGTCAACTAGGGTACATAGTTCCTCCGAAAAATCTGACCTTTTATGTCAAAGGTGAGCACGAGTACACCGCCTACTCTCACTTTGTAGGAACCACCATCGTGTTTGGAGGGACTTGGACGTTACGAATTCCGAAGCCGGCACCTCCTCCCAAACCGTGAGTTAGATAGAAAAGGCGAACGCGAAATGAAGAGCACACCGAAATTTCATGCTGACCCGTGATGGAGATCACTTCCGTCGCACTGCCAGTCTCTACAAGTGAAGGGCCTTGCAGAAGTGGGGGTCAGGCGCAGCCTTCACGTTCCGAGACGACCTCTCCACGGTACATTTTTCTCCGGCTTCGGCCGGTAAACGCAGCGCCAAAACGGCACTATGAAAGAAAGGAATGAAGACATGGCAAAACAACCAAATATCCTGATTCTATGGGGCGATGACATCGGCATCTGGAACATCAGCCACTTCAGCAACGGCATGATGGGCTACCGAACTCCGAACATCGACCGCGTCGCCAAGGAAGGCGTCACTTTTACCGATTATTACGGCCAGCAGAGTTGTACCGCCGGACGCGCAGCCTTCATCTGTGGCCAAAACCCACTCCGTACGGGCCTGACTAAGGTCGGCATGCCTGGTGCCACTGTCGGACTTCAAGCGGAGGATCCCACTATCGCCGAGCTCCTCAAACCGCTCGGCTATGCCACCGGTCAGTTTGGCAAGAATCACCTCGGCGACCGTAACGAATATCTGCCGACGGTACACGGATTCGACGAATTCTTCGGTAATCTTTATCACCTTAACGCCGAAGAAGAGCCCGAACTGCCCGACTATCCCAAGGACCCGGCATTCCTTGCAAAGTTCGGACCCAGAGGCGTTCTTCACTGCTTCGCGACTGACAAGGATGATGCAACCACAGATCCCCGCTGGGGACGCGTAGGCAAGCAGACCGTTGAAGACACGGGTCCGCTTACCAAAAAGCGCATGGAAACTGTCGATGAGGAGATCACGTCGGCCGCTCTCGGCTGGATGGAGAAACAGGTTAAAGCAGATAAGCCCTTCTTCCTCTGGTACAACTCGACGGCGATGCATTTCAGAACCCACCTCGCCGATAAGAACCGCGGCAAGAGCGGACAGGACGATTACAGCGATCGGATGGTCACCCACGACGAACAAATTGGCATGATGCTCGACAAGGTTGACGAACTCGGAATCGCCGATAACACAATCGTCATGTATTCCACCGACAACGGCCCGGAAAACGACACCTGGCCCGATGGCGCCAATACTCCGTTCCGCAGCCAGAAGGACACCAACTGGGAAGGTGCATGGCGGGTTCCGGCATTCCTTCGCTGGCCTGGAAAGATCCCGGCGGGAACGACGCTGAACGGGATTGTCTCCCACCAGGATATGCTGCCCACGCTGCTTGCCGCTGCGGGAGAACCAGATATAAATCAGAAACTCCTGAACGGCTACAAAGGCGTGGACAAGACGTTTAACGTACATATCGACGGCATCAACGTGCTGCCCTATATCACAGGTCAGGTGAAGGAGAGCCCCAGAGACTACTTCTTCTACGTCAGCGATGACGGCGGCATCATGGCGGTCCGGACAGGTGACTGGAAGTTGGTGTTTGAAGAACAGCGTGCAACTTCAACTCAGGTTTGGGCGGAGCCAATGGTGAAGCTGCGGCTTCCGCATATCTTTAGCCTGCGTCGCGATCCGTTCGAGCGCGCCGATCTGAACTCCAACGTGTACTTTGATTGGATGATCGATCATGTCCCACAGCTTTACCAATGCCAGGCAATCGTGGCGGCCCAGATCGAGAACTACGTCAAGTACCCGCCTCGCCAGAAAGCGGCTTCATTCAACCTCGACGCTGTCATGGCATCATTGGGACCAGCACAGGCCGCATACGCAGCACAAAAAGCGAAAGCCGCCGCTGCTGCGAAGCAGCCAGAACCCGCAACGACGAAGTAACTAAGACCCTGTCCAAAGGGAGGTCCACGAGACCTCCCTTTGACAAAATCTTTAACAGACACGTAAGCGACGAATGCAGTGGATAAGTACTGGCAGTAGCGATCTGCTGCGGGATCCATAGGAATGCGGCACACTTGCCATGAGCCAACTAGCAGAAATGTCTTCGCCGTCACTTGATATGTCCGACGAGGTTCGAAGCTTTTACGACCGATATCCATACCCTCGGCCGGTTGATAACCTTGAACAATATGGCCGCCTGTGGGAAGACCCTCTTAGGCGCCGCGCGGATTACCATTTGTTTTGGCCGGATAGGCCGTACAGAGAAGACCATTCCATTCTCATCGCCGGCTGCGGGACATCTCAGGCAGCAAAGCACGCCGTGCGGTGTCCCAAGGCTCAGATAACCGCCATCGACCTGAGCGCGACCAGCGTGCGGTGCACGGAAGAGTTGAAGCAAAAATACGATCTTAAAAATCTTCAGGTGCGCCAGCTTGCTGTCGAAGAAGTATCGCAATTGGGGATGAGTTTCGACCAGATTATCTGTACCGGGGTTCTACATCATCTGCCGGATCCGGACGCGGGGCTTTCAGCCTTACGTGATGTGCTCAAGCCGGATGCTGCAATGCACCTGATGGTGTACGCGCCTTATGGAAGAACCGGAATCTATATGTTGCAGGAGTTCTGCAGACGACTTCGAATCTCCGCCACCGATGAGGGAATCCGCGACCTGATTACGGCGCTCAAGGCGTTGCCATCCGGTCATCCACTGGAGCACATCTTGCGCGAGGCGCCCGACTTTAGGCAGGAGGCGGCACTCGCCGACGCGCTTCTGCATCCCCAGGACTGCTCTTACTCTGTGCCGCAGCTTTTCGACTTTATCGAGCGAGGGCAACTGACTTTTGGTCGCTGGGTAAGACAGGCACCCTATGTCCCGTGCTGCGGTGTGATGACGCAGATTCCGCAGACTAAGCGAATCGCAGAGCTTCCGCTGGAGGATCAATTTTCCGCCGTTGAGCTATTTCGCGGCACAATGGTTCGCCATAGTGTTGTTGTTTATCCGAATGACGGGGCCGGTGGCGCGCATCGCGTTAGCTTTACCGGCAACGCGTGGTTGAGCTATGTGCCTATCCGGATGGCGGACACCGTCTGCGTGCAGGCACGGCTACCTACCGGTGCCGCCGGTGTTCTGATCAACCGCAGCCATAGCTATACAGATATTTTTATGGCAGTCGATGCGAAGGAAAAACTTCTCTACGATGCTATCGATGGACGGTGCACAATTGGCGAGATTCTAGGCCGAACTGCTTCGTCGCAAGAACAACCTCAGGACGAGACACGTGCGTTTTTTGAGCGTCTATGGTGGCACGATCAGGTGGTGTTCGACTCAAGCCAAAGTTTTTCGTCGCCACGGCAGGTTGCAGAAAGAAGAAAGGACTAACCCATGGACGTCTTGAGCAGATTTTTCGGAAGTTTCTTTCCCCGGTTAGATGGCCCGCTTCATTTTCGATTCATCGTGCAGCCATTGATGGCAATCATCTTTGCGGTGATTGATGGGATAAAGGACGCCAAAATGGGGAGGCCGCCGTATTTCTGGGACATAGTTAAAAACCCGGATCAGAGACGTGAACTCATGATGCTTGGCTGGAAACGATTCGGAAAGATTTTCATCCTGGCGGTCGTTCTCGATGTCATCTATCAGATCAAGGTCAACCACTGGTGGTACCCAGGTGAAACGCTGGCTGTTGCAATCCTCCTGGCAGTCTTGCCTTACCTTATCGTGCGCGGGCCCGTCAATCGCCTTGTCAGCTGGCGCAGAAACAAATTAGCTCAAGACCTTCATTGAAGAGCCACAACTGATCGATATGCCAATTCCTGCCGGTCTCTCTTGCAAGTCCCAAATCCTTATGGCTCTTCGAATGTTCTGGCTGGCGTTAGGCTTCCTGACTGTATCCTGCGGGTTCGCGAGTGCGCAGGAAACACAATTCATACCGGAACTAGATGTCTATTTCAAGCTAAATGAAAATATACGGCTCGTTGGCCAAGCGAAGGATACAAGAGAGGGAGGCGATCCCACTCAGCTGGCGATAGGTCCGAGCCTTGATTTCTATACAAAGCCTCTACTCAGACTGAAGCGAATTACCAGTTTCGATCTGGACGACGCGAAGTCGCGACCCTTGGTGATTGCCGCTGGTTACAGCTATTTGACAGGTTCGCCCTCGACGAATCGGATTGTGCTGGCAGCCACCTCACACTTTCCGCTGAAACTCGGGTTGCTCCTATCCGACAGAAATCGTTCGGATCTTGATTGGAGTAACGGGAAATTCGAGTGGCGCTATCGCAACAAGTTGGAAATCGAAAAGACCTTGACGATACGTTCGTATCATCCCGCGCCCTACGCTACCGTCGAGGTGTACTACGAAAGCCAGTACCAAAAATGGAGCACTACCGAAATTTATGTGGGCTGTTTGTTTCCGATCAAAAAGCATTTTGAGCTCGATCCCTACTATGAGCACCAAAACAACACCGGTAAGAAACCCAATAGTCAATTAAATGGCATAGGACTGATATTGAACATGTATTTTTCGAGAGAGTAGAAGCGCGAGATGGGTCGCGGGCTTACTGCGTCATTGTTTTCTGGGTTTTCCGGCGGCCATAATACGATTTTTTAAAAAACAGGTAGTTTTGCTAATTCTTATTCACCCGGTTGCGGACGTAGACTTCACGTGAAATTGCAGCAGCTGTCCAAATTGCGGCAACCGGAGGAAGAGATATGTCAGCTTATTCGAAGGCGGTGAAGGTTTCGCTCAAAAGCCTCTTGGTATTGGGCCTCGCCATGTTCGCCATTCATCCTGGGTTCGCTCGCGACAAGTACGAGACCCTCGAGGCGCAGGCCTGGGGCACGGGAACACAAATGGGCCAGAGCATCGGCGTGACGTTGAATATCTATGAGTTCTCGACTCCCGCGGATAGGGTGACCTTGGTCCAGGCATTCGAGAAGGGCCAGAACCAGGGGCTGAATAACGCGCTGTCGAAGATGAAAGCTGTAGGTCATGTTGAGATCACCGGCACGCTCGGCTACGACTGTGCCTACATCAAGATGACTCCAACGCCGACCGGTCGCAAGATCGTCTTTGTCACCAATCGTCAAATCCGCTTTGGCGAAGCCTACTTCGACACCCAATCGCAGTCCTTCAATCTGACCGCCGGCGTGTTCGAACTCAACGACCAGGACAAGAGCAAGAGCGTCGGCACGCTCTATCCCCAGGCGCAGTTGATCCTTGATAAAGAGGGCCAGTTGCAGTTGGACTTGTCTCAGAACCCCTGGAGGCTCTCTGATGTTCTTGATTGGGCCGGAACGAGCGGAGTCAACTAACTCTGTTGCAGGAGTCAGGCTTGTCGCTGTGGGAGCAGTCTCTAAGCGAGGTCATCCACATGGGCCGCCATTATTTCAACTACCTTGTGAGGCGAAACTATGACTATATATAAGGGCTTTGGTAGCAGAATTACTTCGCTGATTTTGCCACTTCTTGTGTTGTCCGCCTTTGCGCCGGCGCAGTCGAAGAGCAATGCCTTCGCGTGCAAGGAGGCGAATGCGGCGCAATTGTGCAACGCAGCCAATACCTGCGGTTCGACATCGACTTCCTGCGGCGTCGATGTAAAACGCACCTCCAGTGCAGCCTCGTCCACACCTGACATACCGGGCGCAAAAAGCAACTCCCTTTTCTGTGTGAAAGCTGGAACGACGGTTGAGTGGAAGAGCACGGGGAAGGACATCGGATTCGTCGTCGATTTTGGCACAGCGTCGCCGTTCGCCCCGGCGGGGGCTATTATCGGCGGTTCGGATCGCTCAAGAGCTGTCGTGGCCAAGACGCCCGGGTGTTACAGGTATTCCGCGGGGGCATGCATGTCCGGAGCTATCTATGGGATGTGCGGACAGACGAATGCCGAAGTAGTCGTCATCCCCTGATGAGCGTCGCACCCTGGGAATCGGAGACTACTCACCGCCTGGCAGTCGTTTGGAAGATTGTTTGAGAGGACGTTATAATGGACTCTCGGGCGGGAGTAGTTCAGTGGCAGAACGTCAGCTTCCCAAGCTGAATGTCGCCGGTTCGATCCCGGTCTCCCGCTCCATCGCAGACAACTGAATCCTGTTTGTGGGTGTCGTTGGCGTCTCCGAAATCGGCGCGGAGGATAAGTACTGCGGTTCGGTCTTCGTACTGCACCTTCCATTGGGGGGAATGGCGCAGCAGATAGACAAGCTCTGAATTGGGGTTGAGGAGTACGCAGCCTATGCGGTATCGGTCGAGGATGGCGAAGGAGTCGTCGAGGCTGGTGACTTTCAGATAGTCGAGGAGCACGCCGTGGTGCTCGAAGATGTCGGTCCGGCTATCGAGGAAGACCGGGATGTCGCGTGCGTTCCAGATGAGATAGCCTCCCCATTCGTAGCGGTTTAAAACGTGCCTATCGCGGCAGTGGGTGTTGAGGTCGGGCAGTGCGGCGACCGGGAAGTAACGTGATTCGGCGGCGTGAAGTGTTGCTGAAGAGGGAATGTGTGAGATTCCGAAGAAGTAGAAACCGGCGATGAAGACGACGTTCAGCCAGGGCTTGTCCTTCCTGGGGTCATAAGCTGAGAAGACGTGACTACCGAACTCGACGGTCAACATGGGGCAGACGACGATACCGGCAAGGAAGAGAAAGCGCGAGTGAGTGAGGGCGGCATAAAAGGCGAGCAGCGCAAAGAGCACGTCGGAGAGCTGCCACGAACGGCGCTGAACGAGGGTGAATAACATGAGTCCCGCGACGACCAGAAAAACCAAGGTGCCATAGAAACTTTGAAAGTCGACGCTGCGCCATTCCTCCACGACCGCTACATTAAGCCGCTGATGGAAGATCAGATCAAACGGATAGAGCACGAGCCGCCAACCATAGGGGTTGACGAAGAGCGCTGCGACGCTGGCTGTGGCCACAGCGATGAGTTTTCGGAGTTGCCGTGGAGTCCATCGGACAGCTTCGATGCTGCCCCATGAGCCTTCGACGAGGCCCGATGCGAGGAAAAGCAGAAAGAAGGCAAGGCCGATGAGCCATGTGCCGTGGAGATTGATCCACACAGCATAAAGTGGAACGAGGAGCCAGAGACGATCGCGGCCACGACGGAAGGAATCGAGGAGGAGTATTTGGGCGAGGAAGCAGAGCCAGCCAAAGAGGATAGTTCGAGGGCCGATGTTGATTGCGGCCAGCAGAACTGCAATCCAGGTTGCGAGCCAGGAGGCACTGATCTGGCCCGAACGACGGTAACAGAGTAGAAGAACTCCGGCGATGACGAGATCGACGGTGAAGAGCATGACGAGGAAGACGCCGCGCTCGGCGAAGACACGGTAGGCGAGGTAATACGGGATCTCGGCGAGCCACTCGGGATTGATCCACGGCTGGCCGAAGGTGGTGAAGGAGTAGATATCGCTACGGATAAAGTGATGTGTGGTGAGGAGAACCTGGGAATTGCGTAGGTGCCACCATACATCAGGGTCGTGCATGACGGGGCCGCCCTGCTGGATGTTGAGCGAGGTAAAGAACGGCGAGACGAAGAGGACACTGACGAGCATCGCCGGAAAACTGACGAGCCGCCGCCAGAGGCTGGACCGCATGCGGGATCACCTTGCGGCGCAGTCTGGACTGCTTGCGCCACTTGGTGGATGGTATCGCTACCGGGGATTAACTCAATGGCTTTTTTGCGGCGTCGCGTTGATTAGTGCGAGACGCTGGCGGTCACATTCTTTGGAGCTTTGGAGTGGTCCTCAAGTGCCTGGGCCTCGGGAAGGTAGGTGATGGCTTTGGCGATCTGCGGATCCCACTGGGCGCGGACCTTCAGGCCTTCCAACTGGCCGAACTGGGAGGTGAAGAGCTCACTCTTGATGCTCTCCTTGACCCAGTCTTGTGCGCCTGCGATGTCCTGATCGGTGTAATCGATCTGGTTGTCCTTGAGGAAGGTTTTGAACTGCTGCATGACCGCGTCATCGACCACGAAGTCCTTCGTGATGGTGTGGGTGGCGAGGTAGTGCTTGCTGAAGTTGAAGAAGGCGTAGTGAATGAGGAGATTGTCTTGGAAGTGATTGGACTTGACGTTGTCGATCTTCTCGTCGGGAGTGATTCCGCCGCCACCGTAGACGGTACGGCCGGAGTCAGTGAGCTTGACCTCGAGGTTGCTTTTGTCCTTATCCTTGGCGTCGTCATTGTCGCGGACGTAGTAGTAGTCGTAGAGCGAGACGTGGTCGTAGTTGCGCTGGATCAGACGGCCTGACGGCGTGTAGTAGTGATAGGTCGTGAGGGCCAGGCCGGTGTTCTCGGTGATCTGGAAGACGGTCTGGACGAGCCCTTTGCCGAACGTAGTTTCGCCAACGATGAGGGCCCGGTCGTGGTCCTGCAGAGCGCCGGAGACGATCTCAGCGGCTGAGGCAGTGTTGCGGTTGACGAGGACGACGATGGGGAACTTCGGACCCTCTTCGCCTCGGGTGGCGCGGTAGACCTGGTCAGGGAAGGCGCGGCCGCGCTGCGAGACGACGATCTGACCCTTCTGCAGGAACTTGTCCGAGGTGGCAACGGCTTCGTTGAGGAGGCCGCCGGGATTGCCGCGCAGGTCGAGGATGAGGCCGTGGATCTCCCCGAAGTTGTCGAGCGCATCACCGATCTCGTGGCTGGTGGTCTCGATGAAGCTGGAGAGGTGGATATAGCCGACACCGGGATGGATCAGGAAGGCGAGATCGACTGAGGGACGCGGAATCTCGTCGCGGACGAGGTCGAAGACGATGGGCCGGGCTGCACCTTCGCGGCTGACAGTTACAGAGACGTGAGTTCCGCGAGCGCCTTTGAGCAACGACGCAACGGCGGCCGAGTCCATGCCTTCGGTAGATTTGCCATCGACGGTGAGGATCTCGTCACCTGGACGGAGACCGGCTTTATAAGAGGGAGTTCCTTCGAAGGGATAGAGGACGACGATCTTGGTTTTGCCGTTAGCGGTGGGCTGAGGCTGGATGGTCATGCCGACGCCGTAGTACTTGCCGTGCTGGTCCTCGCGCATCTGGGCGTAGGCTTTGGGGTCGTAAAAGTTCGAGTGGGGATCGAGGACATGCAGCATGCCCGGGATGGCGCCGTCGTAGATGGCCTTGTCGGTCTTGTCGGTGGTCATCGGCTCGGCGTAGTTCTGCTCGACAAGCGAGTAGACGTTGGTGAAGGAGTGAAGGGAGTCGCGGAGGGTGGACTCGTCGCTGGCGGACTGGGCCGCAACCTTCTGGTTGATAAAGGTGCCGAGGATGGCGCAAGTAGCAAGAAAGAGTGTGGCGGAAAAGAAGGCGCGGCGAGTGCGGGGAGCCATAGGCTTTGGTACCTCAAAATGTGGTGAAACAGCGCATGCAGCAGCGCGAGGACAGATGTCCTCCATTGGACTGAGTATAGCATTCGGAGGTGAGCGAATGCTTGATCGAAAAGGGGATTCGCTTGTTCGGTCGAGGGCAGTTAGAATTGGGTACGGATACCGTCCTAAGCCATGGTTGAGTCCAATAGCTAAGGGCGGATGTTGACCAAGATACGAGAGCCAATGACCTTGAGAATTTCGCAGTTTGCGGTGGTGTGCGGGCTGGGCCTGCTGGCACTGCCGGGAGTGGTGCAAGCACAGGCGCCGCGGTACCAGAGCCCGTTGAGCATGCCTCAGGCGCCGCAGCCGCAATTGACACTGCCGGTAACTCCTCCGATTACGCCGAACGGCGTCGTGGTGGAGGACGTGGTTGCCCACGTCAACGACCTCATCATCAGCAGGAGCGATGTGGAGCGGGCAGAGCAGGCGCTTGTGGAAGAGGACCGGCAGGCGAACGCGACGCCGGCCGAGGTTGCGGAGAGACAGAAGAATCTGCTGCGCGACATGATCGACAAGCAACTGCTTCTATCGCGAGGCAAGGAACTGGGGATTAACGCCGATGCCGAGGTGATTCGACGGCTGGATGATATTCGCAAGCAGAACCATCTGGAGACGATGGAAGACCTTGAGCGTGCGGCACGCAGCCAAGGCGTCTCCTTTGAGGACTTTAAAGCGGGGATACGGGACAACATCATTACGCAGATGGTTGTGCGTGACGAGGTTGGACGCAGACTGCAGATGACCCAGGGGCAGGAACAGGCCTACTACGAAGCACATAAGCAGGACTTCATGCAGCCAGAGCAGATCAAACTGAGCGAGATTCTGATACCGACACCTGCGGATGCGAATGATGCTTCGATCGCTCAGGCGCAGGCGAAGGCGGACGGTCTCGAAGCGCAGTTGAAGTCTGGATCGGACTTTTCGGAGTTGGCGAAGGCGAACTCCGGTGGGCCGACCGCGGCGCAAGGCGGCGAACTCGGCATGTATAAGCGCGGGGCTCTGGGTCAAGTGCTGGAGGACCAGACGTTCAATCTGCAACTAGGACAGTGGACGCCGCCGATCCGGACGAAGCAGGGCTTCGTGATCTTGAAGGTGACGGAACATCAGGCTGCCGGAGTGGCTCCATTGAAAGACGTTGAGCCGCAGGTGCAGGAGGCGATGTACACCGACGCGATGCAGCCTGCGCTGCGCACTTATCTGACCAAGCTGCGGGAAGACGCATATATCGATATCCGGGCGGGATATGTCGACACGGGGGCTAGTCCAAACCAGACCAAGCCAGTGTTTACGGCTTATGCGCCTCCTCCGGTGAAGAAGAAGGCGGTTCAGCAGAAGAAGCGGTTTGACCGGGGAACAAAGTACTCGACGGTTTCGAAGAGTGCTACGGCTCCTGCAGCTACGCCAGTGTCGGCTGTGACGACCTCGGGAACTGCGACCGCAACGACGGCTACGGCGAAGACTACTTCGGCTGCTACGAAGCCGGCGAAGGTGAAGCGTGAGAAGGTGCGGTACGGTCAGGCACCGCGGAACTCGCTGCCGGCGGGGCCGGAAGAGACGGCCACGGGTTCGGATGTGGGGGAAGGCGCGACTTCAGCGGCAGGAGTGAAGAGTCCTGCGGTGACGGAAACTGCGGCTGCTGACGTTGGGCCGAGTCCGCTGGATGTGCATCCAGCGCCTACGGGGAAGACTCGTTATAGTGATCGCGCGAAGCAAGTTTCGGCTCAGAAGAAGGTCGCTAAGGTCAAGAAAGTGAACGAGAAAGTGGCTGCGGGACCGGTTGCGGCGACTCCTGAAGAGAAGGCAACGGAGAAGGCTCAGGCGGCTCCGCTGGGTTTGAACGGGGATACGTCGAAAAAGAAGGCAAAGAAGCAGCCTAAGAATAAGAATGCGCCGAAGGAACCGAAGGAAAGGCTGCAGAATCAGGCACCTAAGCCTGCGGCCCCACCACCGCCCGAGACGCCCGCAAAGGCTCCGGACCGCGGGACGGCGCAGGAGGGCATTTTGCCGCCGCAGAAGCCTGCGGATACGACGACGGTGCCACCGAATACGCCTCCGTCTACGCCGGATGCGGCTCCGAAACCGCCGCAGACTCCGCCGACAACTCCCCAGTAATCAGCAGCTTGATTGGATTTATCACGCGAGGGCTTTGGCTCTCGCGTTTTGTTTGGGGTGAGGGGTATTCTGTTGAGATGAAAGAGTTTTTTGTTGAAGATGCGGTGCGGTTTGAGAATTCCACGGTCACTTCGTATTTTTTGCTGACGTCGATGCAAGTGCGAGAGAAGAAGCAGGGTGGGCAATATCTCGCTTTGATTGTTAGCGATAGGACGGGGTCGTTAGAAGCGCGGATGTGGGATGAGGTGGCGGATCCGATTGAGTTTTGCTCGGAGGGCTGCTACGTCAAGGTTCAGGGCGACATCTCGAAGTACAACGGGAAGTTTCAGATCACGTTGAAAAAGATGAGGTTAGCGGCGGATTCGGAGATCGATCCGAAGGACTTTCAGCCGGCTACGAAGTTTGATGTAGAGGCTATGTGGGGGGAGTTGCGGGG
>Ga0210398_10004531_pt1 | contig 13020 bp, 8 predicted proteins | sample IncBWC4OmetaG_FD_161047 | JGI IMG/M metagenome (GOLD analysis project Ga0210398, IMG submission 161047) | Forest soil microbial communities from Barre Woods Harvard Forest LTER site, Petersham, Massachusetts, United States - Inc-BW-C-4-O | ecosystem: Environmental > Terrestrial > Soil >... | reverse complement strand
TCTTCGCGAGATCCGAAAAATACATTACGACACGGCGCAAATCTCGAACCCAGTTTCTCTCGGCGCGCTTCGCAAGGTCGTTCCCGTCTCCCAGATTCTTTACGGCACCGACTACTGGTATCGAACCGCGGTGGAAAGCGTTCGCGGCCTGACCAGCAGCAAAGCTTTCAACGCCGAGGAACTGCGGGCGATCAACCGCGGCAACGCCGAACGAATCCTTCCCCGTTACCGCCACGTATAGCGGTCTGAATTCTACGCTTTCGTAAACCTTGACACTCCGTAGCGGCCAGCTTATCGTCTCGGGCCAGAGAGCCTACTGATCTTTTTGGTTTGCTGGAAATGATGGGAGGCGCTCATCCCGGGAGGAAGCCCCATGGCAACCGCGAATCGGCAATCGGTCGAACCAAATAGCGAAATCGAGCTGGCGCCTGGGATAAGTGAGTTGGACCTGGTGCGCACCGGCCCTGGCACGCCGGGCGGGCGCTTCATGCGCCGGTTTTGGATGGCCGTCGCGCGCGGCCAGGACCTTCCCAAGGGCACGGCAAAACCAATCCGCATCATGAGCGTGGAATACGTTCTCTACCGCGGCGAATCGGGCCGCGCGCAGGTCATGGACTACCGCTGCCCGCACCGCGGCGCACAATTGCACCTCGGCTGGGTCGAAGGCGACGATATTCGCTGCATCTATCACGGCTGGAAATTTGATTGCACCGGCCAGTGCATCGAGCAGCCCGCGGAGGACGCCAGCTACGCGCAGAAAGTCAAAACCGGCAGCTACCCGACGCGCGAGTACATGGGCCTGATCTTCGCGTATTTTGGCGAAGGCACTCCACCGCAGTTCCCGCCGTTCCCGGGCGAGCGGCCGGACGCCGTCGTTGACTTGTGGAACGTAGAGACGGTGCCCTGCAATTATTTCCAGTGCTTTGAAAACAGCATGGATGAAGTGCACGTCGCCTTCGTGCACCGTCCCGGCGGATCGCACTCCAAAATCCAGGATCTGCCGGTGGTGGGCGCGGAAGAGACCGACTGGGGCATGCTGCGCACGGGGACGCGCGCCAACGGCAAAGTGCGCCGCAGCCTGCACTACATGCCGAATGTTACGCGCGTGCTGGTGCCGCCGGTGGCGGGAATGGACGGCGTGGGCGGCTGGGTGGAGATTTTTTTCAGCTTCACGCCGATTGACGACGAAAATCATCTCTGGCTGATCACCAGCAATGTGTCTGTGAGCGGCGCGGAGGCGGACGCGTTTCGCGCCAAGCGCGCCGAGTATCACCGCAGGATCGCCGAGGCGCGCCCTGCAAAAGACCTCGCGGTGGAATTGATGGCCGGCCAGCACACCTATGCGCAGATGCAGCATCCGGACCTGGTGATCGTGCAGGACATTGCCGTGCAGGCAGGGCAGGGAACAATTGCCGACCGGCAACATGAGCGCCTGGGCAAATCGGACGCAGCAATTATTCAATGGAGAAAAATTCTGGCGCGCGAGCTGCGCGCCGAAGCTGAAGGACGCCCGGTCAAAAATTGGACGCGCGCCCCCGAATCCGAATTGCCAACGCTAGGGTTCTAATCAATCGTCCGTTGTAGTGGCCAACCTTTAGGTTGGCGAGTCCCGTTAAGTGGCCACTCCGTCGCACGATGCCCGCCTGAAGGCGGGCGCTACAACGAGGGATGAGATCCATGATCGAGAGAAACCGAAGTAGTTTTATGGCCCAGGAACCGGGCGGCGTCTCGCGCCGAACGGCGCTCAAGCACCTTGCCGCCGTCGGCGCATGCGCTGCGGCGTCCTCCAACCTGCTGCTCGCAGCCGGGCCGCGTGTCGATTCCGACCCCAAGCGCGGCCCGATCGACGTGCACCACCACATGCTTCCACCGTTCTACATGGACCTGCGCCACGCCGTTCCCAACGTCGGAAACATGCCCTCGTGGTCTCCTGAAAAATCCATCGAGGACATGGAAAAGAGCGGAGTCTCCAAAGCCATGCTTTCGCTGGCTGTCTCAGGCGTTTCCTTCGACGCCGGGGAAGCCGGGCGCAGCCTGGCGCGCAAGAGCAACGACTACGGCGCCCAGCTGGTGAAGGATCACCCCGCGAATTTCGGCTTGCTCGCGGCATTGGCGCTCCCCGATCCGCAGGGCAGCCTCGCCGAAATCGAATACGCCATGGACACGCTGCACGCCGACGGGATCGCCCTCCTCAGCAGCTACGGCGATAAATGGCTTGGCGACGCCACCTACGCGCCGGTCTTCGAGGAATTGAACCGCCGCAAAGCCGTGGTCTTCGTCCATCCCAACGCGCCTAACTGTTGCACCACAGTTCTGCCACACGTCCCGGCTTCTACGATGGAATTTCTCTTCGACACCACGCGCACGATCGAAAGCCTGCTGATGAACGGGACCTTCTCCAAATTCCCCAACGTCCATTTTATCTTTTCGCACGCAGGCGGAACCATGCCCATGCTCGCCAATCGCATGGCGCGCACCTTCCCGAAGGAGTTCGTCTCTCAGGTGCCGAACGGGGTTCTATACGAATTGAAGCGCCAGTATTACGACACCGCCAGCATGAGCAATCCCACTTCGCTTAACGCGCTCCTCAGCGTCGTGCCGAACACGCAGGTTGTGTTCGGAAGCGATTTTCCGTTCATCTCCGCGGCAGAGCCCGCCGGCGACTTGGCACATTCCGGCCTGCCCGCGGAAGCCGTGCAGGCGATCGAACGCAACAACGCTGTGCGATTGTTTGAGCGCCTGAAGGTCTAATCCGTTCGCTTTTTATTGGGAGATTTAGGATCAGCGCCAGGCGGCGGAAATTCGCGCCGGCCCCGCGGAGCTCGTGCCCGCAGCCGGAGACGCGCCCAGGCCGTCGATCAGCAATTCGAACAGGCGCCTTACCTCCGCCAGACCCTTCTTCGGATCAGGTTTGCGCTCGGCAATCCACCAGCGTAGTGCCCCGGCAAAAACGAAGAATACGGAATTGGCGATCCGCCGCGCGTCTTCCACTGACCTGACTTCGCCGTTTCGCTGCGCGCCCCGTACCACTTCTTCGATGGCGAAAAGCAAACGCCTGCGAATGCGCAGAAATTCAGCTGCCTGTTTGCCTTCGGAGTAGAAGGTCATGTCTTTGAGGAGAATGCGCGAAAGCGCGGGATTCCGGCCAAAAAACTTGTAGTGCGGGCGGCATAGACCCAGCAGTTGCTCCAGCAAACCCTCCTGGGCTTGCGCGGCCTCCACGGCTTCCTCAGTGACGGCGGCCAGTTCTTCATTGAAAATCAGAAACACCAGATCGCGCTTGTCCTGCGCGTAATTGAACAGCGTGCCCAGGCCGACGTGGGCGCGCAGGGCAATCTGGCGGAGCGTGGCCGTCTCGTATCCGTGTTTGGAAAATAAATCGCGCACCGCCGCGCGAATGCGCTGCCGCTTTTCGAGCTTGTGCCGCTCACGAAGTCCCAGTTCCGGTGGCCGCTTGGATTTCAAATCGAGTTCTCCGGCTGCGGCATTAGATCATTATCCTGCTGCCCCTGCCAAGCGCCGGATTGGCCGCGTTTGCAGACTAGCCGCTGGCGTCAAATTCTTTGCGAATAGGGAGCAAAGTCCGGACTTTTTATTGACACCGCTCTCTTGCCCGTGTTACAAGCGGCCCATCAACGCAACTTTGTTTTGCATTCGTGGGTGTGGCTGAATTGTTTTTTTGCTGTAAAACTGAACTTGTTCATTACAGAACATGCTCAGAACGGGGACGGGGTACCCCGAATCTTCACGTAATCCGAATTCCAGGATCGCCATCGATGCATTTCAAGGAGGGCCTGTGAAGAGTCTGATGTTGCGTGTGACGCAGGGGCAACGAGTTTTACTGGCGGGCTTGGCGGCGCTTCTGCTCTCGCTGCCCGTGTTCGGGCAAAGCAATTTGGGCAGCATTTCAGGAAGCATTACCGACAAGAGCGGCGGAGTGGTTGCCAACGCCACGGTCACGGTAACCGACACCCAAAGAGGCCTCTCGCGGACCCTCACCACGGATGAGGCCGGAGAATACAACGCTCCCAACTTGCTTCCCGGCGTCTATTCCGTCCGCGCCGAAGCTTCCGGCTTTCAAAAAATCGAGCGCCAGAATATCCGGCTCGAAGTTGCCAAGGACGTACGCGTGGACCTGACCCTGCAACCGGGCGAGCAGGCAACGACCGTCACGGTCACGGAAGAGCTTCCGCTGGTCGAAACCACCAACTCGACGTTGGGCGGCACGCTCAGCAACGAAACCATTAACGACCTGCCCCTGAACGGCCGCAACTACCAGAACCTCGTCGTCCTGCGTCCGGGCTCGCTCTTCTATCCGGGCGGCGGTGGATGGACGCAGAGCACCAACGGCAGCCACCCCGAGGACAACGGCTACATCGTGGACGGCCTGACCAACGACCACCCGCTGACGGCCCTCACGGTGATCAACGGCGCGGGCGTGGAAGGCGATGCCGCAACGATCCTCCCGATTGACGCCATCCAGGAATTCAACGTCATCGAAAATCCTCCCGCGCAATACGGATGGAAGCCGGGCGCGATCGTCAACGTGGGCCTGAAGTCCGGCACGAACAACCTGCACGGCACCGCGTACGCGTTTGGGCGCAGCGATTCCTTCGACGCTCGCAATTACTTTGACGCCGCGCCGGCGAATGGAACCTGCACGATCTTTGGCCCGGCTCCGCTCAGCACCTGCGACAAGAATCCCGTGCAACTCGAGCAATTTGGGGGAACCGTCGGTGGGCCGATCAAAAAAGACAAGCTGTTCTACTTCCTCGGATTTGAAGAAGAGCGCTACTCGCTCGGAAACTTGTTTGAACGCAATCTTCCCTTGGATGAGCCTCAAGCGACGCCCAATCCGGGCCAGAGCCTTCCGGACGCCATCACAGCGCTGGAAGGTCTTGGGTTGACCCCCAGCGCGCTGAGCATGCACCTGACGGGATGCACGCAGTCCGGGGCGTCCACCCCGGTTTGCACCGGCGGGTTGTTCCCGGCGAACAATACGTCGACTGTGTCCTCCGGCGTGGGGCTCGAGAGCGATTTCCGATCTGACAACGGACTGGCGAAGATCGACTACCAACTCAACGACCACAACACCTTGAACGGCATGTATTTCATCAGTCGAGGCGATATCGTCGCCCAGGATCCCGGAACGTTCGCGGAGTTGCAGCCTGAGTGGCGGTCGCACCAGTCCAATGAGCCCCAGGTTTTTGGCATGAACTGGACCTACACGCCGAGTTCGCATTGGGTGAATGAGGCCCGCTTCGGCATCATCTACATGAACCGGGAAAACAACACCCTGGACCAAAACACCACCGCAACGAGCTACGGTATCAACACCGGCGTTACAGCTCCTTTAGACGGGGGCTTTCCCACACTGCTTATTGCCGGCCTCAGCCCCCTCGGCGGGTTTCCGGGCTGGCCGATCGAGATGGGACCGACCTGGGTTTACCAGGGCGTGGACAACGTCTCCTATTTGCACGGCAAGCACGCCTTCAAGTTTGGCGGCGAGTTGCACTACAACGACGTAACCGCGGGCCGGTTCAGCTACGGGAAAGGCGTGATTCTCTTCCTGCCGGGCTCCCAAGCGGGAACGCCGCTCACGTCATTGTCGCCGCTCGAAGAGTTCATGTCGGGTATCGGAGGCGTGGCCAAGTTTCTGGTGGGCACGAACCCTCTGCACATGTCCACTTGGCAGTACGCGTTTTTCGCTGAGGATGAGTGGCGGATCAGGCCACGGGTGACGTTCACCTATGGCTTGCGCTACGAATACATTACTCCTCTTCGTGAGGCCAACAATCAGCTTGGGAACTTCGACCCCAACTACCCGACCGGGCTGGTGCAGGTGGGGAATCAAATAAGCACCCCTTACGATCCCGACCATTTGGATTTCGGTCCGCGCCTCGGCTTGGCCTGGGATGTGACCGGCAAGGGCACAACGGTCATTCACGCCGGAGCGAGCGTGGTGACCGATGACGGAGTCCCCATGTTCCTGTTCGTGGGGCAAGGCGGCGAGCAGAATGACACGACGCTCGGCCTCGGCGCTATTCCCACGGGTGCTCAGATCTGGGAGAACGGCGCGCAAGTTGGCACCTTTGGCGGAAACATCAACTACGTCGTTACAAAAACGGGCGGCCCTCCATTCCAGGGGCATTGGCAGAGCCAACCGGGGGATGGAACGGGCACACCGCTGTGGTCGCTCAACCCCATTTGCGCCGACAACAATTCGCCGGGAAAATTCCCGTGCGACATCCTGGGAGTGGACCAGCATTTCCGGAATCCCTTTGTGACCACGTGGACCCTGGGCGTCGAGCACGCCTTTACGACCGACCTCTCGCTCAATGTGGCTTACGTCGGCAATCATGGCGCCAGATTGCCGGGGATTACCGATGCGAATCAGCCGGTCCCGATACCCAACCCAACCGGGCCGAGCACACCGGGGCCCGCCCCCTTTGCCACGCAGTTTCCCTATTTGGATAACATCAATTGGCTGTCGAACCTTTACAAGTCCAATTACGAAGGGCTGCAAGCAACCCTGACGCAACGCACCGCCCACGGGCTCTCGTTCGTCGCGGGCTACACGTACTCGCATGCCCTGGACGGCTCGTCCTTCAACATCAATATCCCTCTGCCGCAGGACAGCCGCTTTCCGCAGCTGAACTACGACAGCAGTGTGTTCGACATCAAGCACCGCTTCACGTTCTCGGTGACCTACGCGATTCCAGCGAAAGACGCGCCCGCGCAGCTCTTGAAAGGCTGGGAGCTTAATTCCATTGTCACTCTCGAGTCGGGCGCCCCTTGGGGTGTGGATGATTCCTCGGACAACATCAGCGGCACAAACGAACTCACCGATCATTGGGACTTCTTCGGCAACCCGCACGACTTCGAATCGGGGAACTCATCCATCCCGTACTGCTCCGGATTCCCATCGACCGTCACCTGCACGCAAACCACGCCCGCGGGAGTGATGACACTTTCCTCCGCGCAAACTTCGGCCTATGCAGCTGCCTGCACGAGCGCCAGCAATTCCATCACCGGCGGGGCGCCCACACTGGCTGCTTTTGGCTGCTTTGCACAGAAAAATTCAGTGATGGTCCCGCCGGAGTACGGAACCTTCGGCACCATGGCGCGCAACCCGTTCCGCGATCCCGGCCTGCGCGACTGGGATTTGTCGGTCAGCAAGAATTTCCTCTTCGGCGAACGGCTGAAGGCGCAGTTCCGGGCCGAGCTGTTCAACGTTCTCAACCATCCCAATTTCGCCAACCCGTACGGCGGATCGAACGGCTTCGGCGAGAATGATCCTTCCTCGCCCGCGAACTTCGGTTGCGGCTGTGCCACGCCCGACCAAGCGGCCGGCAATCCCGTGCTCGGCACCGGCGGGAACCGCGCGATTCAGTTGGGCCTGAAGCTGATTTTCTAACGGTCGGTCTTAGCAACGCGAAAAAACGGGAGCAACTGCAATTTTCTTGCAGCTGCTCCCGTTTTTCTTTTGCTGATGCCCGCGGAAATGCGGATGCTAGACCACAAGTTTGGTGCAGAGTGTTGCCAGCGCATCGTCCCGCTCAGTGGCCGCGAGGCATGCTTCCGCGAGTTCATTCGCGGCCGAGTCGCCGATCACGCGATCCGCCAGACGATGAAATTTCGCGCGCACATCGATCTCGCTAAAGCGGGGCGGATCGCCCCGCGCATCCAGAACCAGCTTGCTTTCGGTGCGGCCGTCCTTCAGCCGGGCTTCGACGCGCGCCGGCCAGCGTTGCGGATAGTATTGCTCCAGCGATTTGTCGGCGACCACCTCGACCCGCTCGATGAACGCGGCCATTTCCGGGTCCGCGCAGAGATTGGGGCGGGCAATGTTGTCCAGTTCATCGGGACGGTACGCCGCCAGGGCCAGTTGGTAAGCCACGCTGGTGATTCTGCCGACGCGCGTGCCGGTATTGCGATGGCCAATCATCTCCGCATACGCGGGCGGGACCGCCACGCGCACCGAAACGATCGCATCGAGGGTGACGCCCGCACGCAGGAGATCCCGGAACGCGTCGATCGCCGCGACGGTTTGTTTCGCGGCGCAGTAGGCCTTGAGGCTAAGCGCGCCCACCGCTCCCTCGCCGTCCGCGGCAGCCAGGAGCGGCCGCGTGTCGCACGTGAAGCCGTGCGTGCGCTCCATCCAGTCGCCATCGAGCAGCGTGCGGTCGCCGGCATAGCCTTCGGCGGCGGCGATTGCCGCTTCACAGCCGGCTCGCGCCGCCAAGCCCAGCAGCAGCCAACGGGGCGATGCCCCCGCGGGCCTTCCCGGCGCGCCGCTGGTCATGGTCAGAGCGATGGCCAGCGCGTCGACAGTTTTCGTGGCGTCCAAGTCGAGCAGCCGCGACGTGACGGCCGCGGAGCAGAGCGGCGCCGCCAGGTACGTTGGCCAGAAGCCGCGATGCAGGAGAGACGGTCCACCAACCGCCACGCCGAACCAGGTCATCACTTCATAGCCGGCGGATAGGGCGCCCGTGAACGTTCGCGCGTTTCGTTCTGGCATGTGTGCTGACATGACGAGCGCAGTGGGAACAACCACCGATCCGGGCGTCGTACACGACGCCATATGAAAGTCATCGATTTCGGTGAGCCGCGTCGCCGCAACGCCGAGGACGATGAGGTCCAATGCGTGCCGTTCTAAGAGAGGTACTGGCTGGCCCGGGGAAGACACCAAGCGCGCCAGCATGGCGCCCTCGTCGGTCGCGCGGCCAGCGATCCACGCGCCCACGGTGTCGAGGAGGTGAACCGCAAGGCGCTGGCCACTGCTTTGTGAAAGAGGCTCGCTCCGTTCCGTCGCAACCCACCCCGCCATTTGTTCCAGAACCGTCATCGTGATCTCAAATCTCAAATCTCAAATCTCAAATCTCAAATCTCTCCTCAGCTAGCTTGCGGCTTGTTCTGCACCGGACCACAAAATGTCGCTGCCTGTCTGGCTCACCGAAACCATCGCTGAAACAACAGCGTTGTCACTCCCGTCGCCCAAAGCGCCGCAGCGAAGCGTATAGATGCCGCCCTCTTCCAGTTTCGGATGCTTATCCCTGCCGAGCATTGGCACTTCTTCGAGTGACAAGCCGATCCCGTCGCCCCATGCGGACTCCAGCCATGGATGAAGCTGGTACGGGGTTAAATGCTGCGCTGCTGCGCGCAGAAGATCGTCGCAGGTCACGCCGGGCCGCGCCTCGCGCAGCATCGCCGCCAACCCCGCCTGCGCGTGCGCCAGCGCTCCGTCTTGCGTGGCCGCGATGGTGACAAGCCCCGCAGCCCAGTAGCCGGCAAAGCGCGCTGCCAGGCACGCGAGAAGCGGGGAGACGCATGCGTCGTCTGAGCCGTCAAAGGGCGCGGGCGGGCCGCCATCGCGCGCGCTCGTTAGCATTCGAACGTCCTGTGCGCCATTGGCGTAGGCGGCGCGCTCCGCGGCGAGAGCGGCCGAGCGCGCGCCCGCGCCGTCCTTCAGTGCGCGTTCGAATGCGTTCCGAGCGGCGGCGAGAGTGCGGCACGCTTCGCGCAAGAGCTGCAGCTCGCGCGGGGATTTACGCCTGCGCAGCGCATCCAGCGCGTCGTCAAGCTCGATCATTTGGCCGGACGGTTGAATCGCGGCGGATACAGCCTGATAGGGCCGCCGCGCCATTACGTTGCTCCCCCACAGGCCCAGCGCGGCGTGGCCTTCTTCGGAGGCCTCGGCCAGCCACTCGCCCACAGAATTTCGTAGATCGTTGATGGGGCGCACATCCTTGACCCAGGTTAGGAGCTTCGCCGAACTCATCATCCCCGCGCCGCCCGACGCCAAAATGCGCAGCGGCCCTTCGCGCGGGACCAGCGCGAATGCCGGGCCTAGCTTCGGGGTGAAGCCCGTAAGATACGCAAGAGCGCCATGCTCGACGCTGTGGCCGTGCACCAACAGGGCGGTTACTCCCCACTCGGCGAGCACGCGCCGGACAGCTTCGAGGCGCGCCTCGAATTCGGCCAGGGGCAGCAACGCCGGGTCCCAATCGTAGGGACCGACGAGCAGCTCGGTGTTTTTCATTTTCATGGGTCGGCGAGCGTCCTCTAGTCGATGCTTGCTAGCGCCGCGGTCCTGGTGCTGAGCGTTTCCGCTCCTGTGGCTGTGACGCGAACGGGTTCGCCGCACATGAGGTAGCCGGTCTCCGGCAAATATTGATTGGGATGCAGCACGAAAATCATGTCTTCTTCGAGAATCGTGTTGTTGCTTGTCGCGACGTCCCCCGGCGCGACCGAGCCGCAACCAAGGCCGTGTCCGCGGCGGCGCATGTGCGGCGGCCGGCAATACTCGGCGTAGCCCGCCGCTTCCAGCACGCGATCGATGGCAGCGCACACCTGTGACATGGGAATACCCGGGCCCACGGTTTCAATCCCCGCCCACATGGCGCGAACCACTAGATCATACTTTTCCTGAAGCACTGTGCTGGACGGACCGATCGAGACGGTGCGGCAGATTTGCACAAACTGGCCTTCGTAGCTCGGTGTCAGCTCGGTGATGAGAATATCTCCGCGCTCGATGGTGCGGTTGCTCGACGGCATCACAGCGGGGTTGTGCGGCGAAGCGCATAGCATCAGGAAGTTGTCATCGGCCCCCAGAGATTGCATGTAGCACTTCAATTCGACGGCCAAGTCGCATTCGCGCATGCCGGGGCCGGCCAGTTCCAGCAAATGCTGAAACCCTTGCTCCGCGATGGATCCCGCTCGCTGCGCTCCTTTGATTTCCTTGGCAGTTTTTCGTCCGCAGGCACGATAGAAAGAATCGTCGAAAGCGACGATCTCGTCCTTACGAATTGCGAGCAATCGCTCAGCCAGGCGATGAGGGATTGCATCAACACCGACCAGGGCAACGCGCCCGGTGTTTGCGCCGTTCCATGCCGAATCCTTGGCGAGGGCTGCAGCCAGATCGTCCGTCGCGACGCACGCGCCGGGGCCTTTCCAGCAAGCAGCGCGTTCCGCATCCGCAGCAGGAGAAACGATCAGGCTCAAAGCGCCGTCGCGCCGGAGGAGAACGAAACTTTCGCCGAGTGCGCGGTAGCCGCTGAGATGCACGACCGGATCGGGGCGGTCCGGCATGTGCAAGCCGTTCGAGCAGGCAATCAGCAAGTCGACGCCGTTGTCGGCCATGCACCGCAGCGTTGCGGAGATCCGGTCATCCTGATTCATTCCCACGGCCATCAGACCAGTTTCTTGTCGCCTAGCTGTTCGTCATCGGTATTCACGAAGAGTTCGTCCACAGGAATTTCGCGGCGAATCAACCCCTGCTGGTGAGTGTAGCGAATCGCGGTTTCGAGATTCTTGCGGTTGGCGGTGCCGAGGCCGTAAACCCACGGATCGCGCCCCAGAATTTCATTCTGCTCTTCCCAGGCGGCGCTGAACCACGCCAGCGGCACGACGCGCGGGTTGCGCACCCGCTCGTAGGCCAGGCGCTTGGCCTCGTCAAAGGCTTGAACGAGACTCGCGGTGACCCAGGGGTGCTGGTCGACAATTTCGCGGCGAATGACGGTGACGTGCATGATGGGAAAAATTCCCGTGGCGCGAAAATAGTCGGCCTCCACTTGCTTGTAATTGGGGAAGAGGCGCGCGATGCGTTTGTCGCCTTTCAGGAACGGCCGGGGAAAGCTGGGCGAAATCATGGCGTCGAGCTCGCCCTCGACCAGCATATCGTCGAGGGACTTGCCGCGCGGAATCATCTCGATCTTCAGTCCTGGCGGCGGGGTGAACTCGATGTCCTCGGGGCGCTCGGTGATCCAGATGAGTTTCTTGTGTGGCACGCCAAAAAACTCCTCGAGGATTCCGCGCGCCCAGATGTTGCCGGCGGGCTGAAAATTGGTGCCGCCGACTTTGCGCCCGATCAGGTCGGCGGGCGACTTGATGCCTTTCGTCGTGTTGATAAAAACAAAGCCGTGTCGGAAGCGGCGATGCGTAAATACCGGAATGGCGGTCCAGGAAACGCCGCGGTCGCGCGCCATGAAGTACGCGCAGGAGTTGAATTCGCAGACGTCGTACTCGTTGCCGCGCGCCATGCGCCAGTGGCGCTCGCGCGAGCCCGCGCCGGTAAGGACGGTCAGATCGATGCCGTCAGGCTTGACGGCGCCTTCGGCGAGAGGGCGGGTGATTTCATAGTCGCCGCAAGCGAACGACAGCTCCAGTTTTTTAGCCATGGCAGTCCCTCTTCTCGGTGTTTACGATCATGCTGTGGCCCATGTGCGCCAGGGGAATCCCTTTTTGACCTGCGACCTGTCCAAACCTGGACTCTCGGACTTTCCATTTCAATTTGAAATTTCAAATTTGAGATTCTATTACGCTTGCCACCGGGTGAGCCGCGTTTCCGACGCGCGGCACAGCTCGTTGAGCGCCACAGCGATCGCCGCCAGTATAACCACCAGTGCAAACAGATTTTGCGGCTGGAACGTTTGTGTGTACGTGCTCGTCAGATAGCCGACTCCTGACTGAGAAACATAGAGCTCCGCGAGCAGGACTCCCAGCAGCACGGCGCTCATCCCCAGCCGCATGCCGGTGAAAAGACTTGGCAGCATGTGCGGAAAGACCACCGAGAACAAAATCTGGCGGCGGCTTGCGCCCATCGATCGGGCGCAGGTGAGGAGAATAGGCTTGATATTTTGCACGCCCGCCGCAACCGTCAGAATGATGGGAAATACTCCGTGGCTTACGCCGAAGGCGATCTTCGACGCCGCGCCAATCCCGAACACGAGGACGAAGAGGGGCAGCACCGTTGCCAGCGGCATCCCGTAGAGGAGCAAAATGACAGGGTAAATTGAGCCGCGCGAGAAGCGATTCAGTCCAACCAGCAAGCCCACAGCGAGCCCGATGGCCACGGAGAGCGCGAACGCCGCAAGCAATTCCCAGCAGGTCAGTTTCACCGCGCCCACAACGTCGCTTTCCCGCGCCAAATGCAATATCGCCACCAGCACGCGTGACGGCGGGCTGATGAACAGCGGATCGCCGAACAGCCGCGCGCCCGCTTCCCAGGCCACAATGAAT
>Ga0210398_10004529_pt1 | contig 13027 bp, 9 predicted proteins | sample IncBWC4OmetaG_FD_161047 | JGI IMG/M metagenome (GOLD analysis project Ga0210398, IMG submission 161047) | Forest soil microbial communities from Barre Woods Harvard Forest LTER site, Petersham, Massachusetts, United States - Inc-BW-C-4-O | ecosystem: Environmental > Terrestrial > Soil >... | reverse complement strand
TCGGGTTCACCAGCACGGTACGGTCGCCATTATCCCAGGTCATGCGGAGCAGGCCTGTCTGCCCTGCCCGATAGTTCTCGAGGCCAACGCTCAACGTTCTTACGTCGGTCCCGGCTCGCGCCGCGATAGCATTAAATATGTCTCCCACGGCCGAAAGTCCGGCCTCGATCCCCGTCCGCAAGGGGTGCACACTGCCCTGCACAACACCGCAGACTCCCGGCACTAGGTTCACCGACGGAGTGATTCCGATGATGCAAGTCGAGGTGCCGATTACATTCACCATGTCATCGGTTCGACAGCCCGCTCCAATCGCGTCCCAATGGGCATCGAACGCTCCCACCGGAATCGGAATGCCTGCCTGGAGGCCCAGTTTTTCCGCCCAGAAGGGAGAGAGTCGGCCGGCAATCTGATCGGAGGTGGCGTATTCGCCCTCCAGTTTGTCACGCACCCCTTCGAGTAGAGGATCTACCGTGACCAGAAAACTCTCGGGGGGAAGCCCGCCCAATTGCGCATTCCACAACCACTTGTGTCCCATGGCGCAGATGCTGCGCTTTACCTGCTTAGGATCGGTGATGCCGCTGAGCGTAGCCGCGACCATGTCGCAATGCTCAAATGCGGAAGCAAACCCGGATCGCTTATCGGGGTTGTGCCGCAGCCAGTGCAACAGCTTGGAGAAACCCCACTCCGACGAATAGACACCGCCGCACCACTCGATGGCTTCCAACCCCACACGATGGGCGGCTTCGGTGATCTCGGCCGCCTCACCTTTCGCGCGGTGATCGCACCACAAATAATATTCGCCGAGAGGTCGAAGATTTTCGTCAACCGGAATCACGGACGAACCCGTAGTGTCGAGCGCGATGGCCTCGACTTGATCTCCCGCAATGCCGGTTTTCTTGAGGGCTTCACGCGTCGCAGCCGTGAGTGCGCGCATGTGGTCGTCGTGAGACTGGGTGGCGTATTCCGGATCTTCCCGTTGGCGGTGCAGCGGGTACTCGGCGCTCGCGGAGTCGATCAAGCCGCGCTCGCTGTCGACCAGAGAAACACGAACGCTCAGAGTTCCGAAGTCGACTCCGGCCACGATCGCCATCAGCAGGCTCCGTTTTCGCAGTTGTGATCATGCATGTCCCAGCCCAGATAACGCGTACTGGCTTCATACACCGCGGATGAGACGGTGGAAAGATTGGCGGCGACATGGTGCTCAAAGCCGCGCTCGCAGATAAAATGCAGCAGTTTCTGCAGCTTCGGAATCTCAACCACGCCTGCGCCGCCGAAGGTGTTGAGCGGGTCGTCGGTGAATCGTCCTTCTCCAACGTAGCCGCGCATCTTGCCGCTGGTATCATCGGTGGAGAAGCGCGCAAAGCTCATCTTCTCCGGCTTGATGAGCCCGACGCAGGTTCCGAAGGTATTTTCTTTACCCACGGTGCCGGCAATAATCTCCTGAAAATCCATCTTCACGGAACGGAAGAAATGTTTCGGCAAATTCGAGCAGTGGAAGCAGACTGCCTTGTTGGGGTCCGATCCGTAGTTATTGTTCCAGTCGAGAAGAGCCGAGGGCGTGCCGGAGGCGAGTTGCAGTGCGTGCATTCCCAGCACACCGCAAATATCCACTTCGCAGGCACTCGATAACAGTTCGTTGCTCATCATGCTCATCACGGTGCAGGGAACCACGCCCAGATTCTCCTCAATCGAAGTCCAACACTGGACTGCGCTGATGGTGACTTCCGTCGCCGCCATCCACTGGTCGACCACCGCTCCCAACTTCGCCATCTTTAACAGTGCCGGCGCCGGTACGGCACTGGCATCCACATATTTCTTGATGGCGGCCAGCTTGGCCTGCGCCTGGTCGTCATGATCCTTCATGCGGTCGATCCGTCCGAGCACTTCGGAAAGATCGAGCGTCTCAATCGAGATGCCTTGTGATTCCAATATCTTTTCGCTATAGCGCACCGTGTTGAATGCGGCCGGGCGCGCACCGATGGCTCCCACGCGCAAGTTGCGAAATCCCTTTACTACGCGGCATACGGCGGCGAACCACTCCAGATCATGGGCAAACTCGGGCGAGTCTGGACTCTCGGTATGCAGCGTGGTGATGGAATAAGGAATGCCGTATTGGCGAAGATTGTTGCAAGCCGACATCTTGCCGCAAAAACTGTCGCGGCGCGAAGCGATGGTCATTTTTTTGGGATCGTCCGGCGTGGCCTGAATCAACACGGGTACGCGAAGATCGGCCAGGCGCAAAGCATCGGCAATGGCTCTTTCTTCTCCGAAGTTCGGCAGCGTGACGATGACTCCGTCGATCCGCTCGCGATTGCGCTTGAACAATTCTGCGCAACGCCGCGATTCCTCGCGCGTCTCCACCGCTCCGTACTTGCTCTCTTCCGGAGTGAGAGCCACAAGCTCCATGTTCGCCGCTTCGAGAGCGCGCCGAATTTCTTCCCGCCCGCTCTTGGCCAGGTGGTCGGGGAAAAATCCACGGTTCCCGACGATCACTGCCATTACCATTTTTCTATGATGGACCGCCATATCACACCTCGGTCGCGCTCAGGCTTTGCGCCGGGGCGCGAACTTGAAACAATAAATAAGGCCGAACAGCAGCAGGGCCGCCCCCCACCAAACATTGGCATGCAAGCGATAGAGAACCACGCCCGGACTCACCGGAGGGTCTACCAGCTGGTAGATTCCGGCAGCCAGAATCAGCGCGCCATTCACCGCCAGCGAGATGCCGATGAAAAACCAAATCGAGATCATCCTGCGTGCCTCCGTTTTCCCAGAGAATCCGTCTACCAAAAAATAATATTGAGTAGGAAGAACACGACAGTCACGACCGCAGCCCAGAAAAGCGGCTTCTGATACAAAGGAAGATCCCCGACCGAAGGGATCTCCGTCATCCCGTATACCAGGCCCCTCAACTGCCCGTCCGGCACAGGTTCGGTCGCCAGACTTACCGTCACGGTGACCGCCACGCATACGATAAAAGACCACAAAGCCTGATACATGTCCTGGGCTAGACCCTTGGCGTCCGGCGAGAGCGCCACATAACGCAGCGCCGAAGGGTCCACTTTTACCCAGGCCCACATGCCGACCGAGGAAAGGGTCCCGCACAGCAACCCCCAGAATCCACCCGGGCCCGTGGCCCGTTTCCACAGCATTCCGAGCACGACCGTACCGAACAAGGGAGCGATAAAGAAGCTGAACAATGCCTGCACGTAGTCCATGATGCTCGCGAACTGCATCACCAGATATGCCGTGCCGACGCTGATCAGCACGCCGATCACGGTCGTCCAGCGCCCCATATTGACGTAATGGTGATCGCTGCCCTTGCCATAGATCAGCGGCCGGTAGATGTCATAGGTCCAGACGGTCGTAAAGGCGCTTACGTTTCCCGCCATTCCGGACATGAAACCGGCAATCAGGGCGGTAACTCCCAAGCCCAGCAGACCGGGACCGCAATAGCGGGCCAGCATGAGCGGAAGCACGTCGTTATAGCTATGAGCTCCGCTGGCCACAGCCATCGATTCCGGCACCAGCTTTTCCGGCAGCACGGCCAAGCCCAGCAGGCCGGGCAGGATCACGATGATCGGTACCAGCATCTTGAATCCGGCGCCGATGATCGGCGCCATCTCCGCGCTGCGAATGTCTTTCGCGGCCAGAATGCGCTGTACCACGAGAAAGTCCGTGGTCCAGTATCCCATCGAGATCACGGCGCCCAACCCGAACACAATGCCGGTCCAATGGATCCCCATGGGATTGTGACTGAATGATCCCAGTCCAGACCACAGATGGACATACTGATCCGACGCTCGCTCGGCGATCTGCAACTTCAGGTTGCTCCAGCCGCCGGCTTCATACAGTCCCAAGATCGGAATCAGCAGCGCTCCCGCCCAGATGAGAAAGAACTGCAGCACTTCGTTGAAGATGGCCGAGCGCAGGCCGCCCAGCGTTACATAAATGGCAACCGTCACCGACGAGACCCAGATACTGAAGTTGATGTCCCATCCTAGAACGATCTGCATGACCTTGGCCATGGCAAACATGTTGACGCCGCTCATCAGCACGGTCATAAAGGCGAAGGAAACCGCGGATAGGATGCGGCTGGGTTCGCCGAAACGCAGCTTCAGATACCCCGGCACCGAATGGGTTTTCGAGATGTAGTAGAACGGCATCATGACCAGCGCCAGGAACAGCATGGCGGGAATGGCACCGATCCAATACCAGTGGGTGGCCAGAATACCGTACTGGTAGGCCGATCCCGCCCAGCCCATCAACTCGAGTGCGCCCAGATTCGCGGACAGAAAACTGAGACCGGCCACCCATGCCGTCATCTCCCGGCCGGCCATGAAAAAGTCCTCGCCGGTATTGGCTCGGCCCTTCAGGTACCAGCCGATGGCGAGCACCAGAGCAAAGTAAAAAACCACAATGACAATATCGATGGGGGAAAGGTGTACCAGGCGAGTTGGCAGAAGGAACGCCGGCCATAACGTCATTGCTTGTCCTTGTCTTGGTGCCTGTCCGTTGGCTGCCCGTAATATGCCTTCTCGCCGTGTTTCCTAAGGTAGTGCTTGTCGTGCAGCGCGTTGCCAACCGGTTGCGCTGCGGAATGGATGCCGAGCGTGAAATATGCCATGCGCGCGATCGCTTCCAGAATCGCGGCGTTATGGGTCGCCGCGGCGGCATCCGCTCCCCAGGCGAAAGGGCCGTGGTTAGCCACCAGTACGCCCGGCGTCGCCAAAACAGTGGTCTGCCGCAGGCTGCGGATGATCGCATGGCCGGTGTTTCTCTCGTAATCCGCGGCGATCTCCTGATCGGTCATCTCGGAAGTTACCGGCACAGGACCGTGGAAATAGTCCGCGTGCGTCGTGCCAAAGCACGGAATCGGTTTCCGCGCCTGGGCCCAGGCTGTGGCATATGCCGAGTGCGTATGAGCGACCCCGCCGATTTCGGCAAACTGCTTATACAACACCAGATGGGTTGGCAAATCTGAGGACGGCCGCATTTTCCCTTCCACGAGGTTGCCTTCCAGGTCCGTTACCACCAGGTGCTCAGGTTTCATTTGCTCGTAAGGCACACCACTCGGTTTGATCACTACCAGGCGCTCGGCGCGCGCGATGCCGCTCACATTGCCAAAGGTGTACAGCACCAGACCCTGGCGCACCAATTCCAGGTTGGCCTCCAGGACTTCTTCCCGCAGACGCTCTAGCATGACTCTGGTTCTATCACTTCTCGACGGTGTCGCTCAACCAGTGCTTCCCGATTCCGTCATACAGTAATCGTTTACTTAAAATGAGCGAAAACTAGAGTATTCCCCCGTTTCCGGAATTGCAACTCTCTTTTTTTTCTCCTTCTTTTCCGGCAGCGGAACTCCCCTGCCTCCGGCCGTGCAAGGTTTTGGTGAGGAATCCCGGAAGCAAGTTCGCTAGCGCAAGCCAGTTGCGGCGACTTTGCGAGATGCAGCTGGCCGGCTGGCCTTGAGGGAGGTTGCGGGGAGTCCCCCCGCCGGGGCCAGGGCGGTCGAGCGCCTCAGCACCAGGCTTGTATTCAGTTCGTATTTGTGGTGCTGATGCGCTGGCGGCTCGCATTCGACCTCCGTCAATAAAGCCCGGAAGGCAATCTTAGCCAACTCGTGTTGCGACATCTGCACCGTGGTAAGCGGAGGGATGGTGAACTCAGCCATGCGGATATCGTCGAACCCAACTACCGACAGGTCATCCGGTATTCTGATGTTGCGGTCGTAGGCTTCCCGCATGACTCCGATCGCGGTCATGTCGTTCGAGCACAGCACTGCGGTGGGCCGGTCACTCAAACTGGTGAGCTCCACCAGCGCCCGCATGCCGCCCTCCATCCGGTGATCGCCCACCACGATCAACTCTGCAGAAAGCCCGATCTCGGTCATCGACAATTTAAAAGCCTCTCGCCTCGCCAGAGCCGACTTCAGATGCAGCGGACCGGTGATGAAGGCGATGCGTGTATGCCGAAGAGCGGCCAGGTGTTGTACCGCCTGCCGGATTCCGTTTTGATAGTTAATGCGGATGTTAGCGATTCCCGGCACGTCGGGCCCCACGTCAACGAATACCAGCGGAACCTTACGGAAACGAAGATGTTCGATCAGCGTGTCTTCCATGCCGAAGGTCAGGATCGCCACCCCATCCACCCGGCGCTCGATCATGCGTCGCACCGACGATTCCATGCGTTTCGGGTCGTGCACGGTGGAGGTGAGCAGTATCTCGTAGTTGTTTTCGACCGCCTGATTCTCGAAGGTTTGTACGATCTCGGGGAAAAACGGGTTGGTAAACTCCGAGACGATTAGGCCAAACAGACGACTTCTTCCCGAAACCAGCGCCCGCGCCTGCGTATTGGGATAGTAGCCAAGCTCGTCCACTACCTTCCATACTCGCTTGGCAAGTTGAGGATCGACCGTGGGAACACGGTTGATCGCTCTGGATACGGTGGCGGTCGAAACTTTCGCTCTCCGCGCGATCTCACGGATGTCCATGGATGGCTGGCAAACTAACCCTCTGCGACTAGCATCTTACCATGCCCCGCATGGCTCCCCAATTTCCCCAGCGGATCCCAGAAAGCGTTTGCCTTACAGACCTGCGGGGCCAGATTGTCCGGTGAAATTCCGGGCGAATCTCCCCGGTTGCCACGCCGTGGCCGGTCAGCGCATTGCCTGTTCAATCGTCCCGAAACTCAAAATCAATTTCCGCTGCCGAGTTTCACCCAGGTGGTTGCTTTTCCGAGCGGAACTGTGTAGGCATTGCGCTCCAACTTGAGGGGCGGCACTGGCCGATAGGTCCCGATGCCAGCGATCTTAGCCGGTTGTTCTACTCGTAAGCGGGCTTCTCGAGTAATCTGGTTGCCTCCGGCCAATCCTACGCGCACGGTGCCGGTGGAGGAATTCACCTCAACCCTTTCAAAGGTACCCGCGTCAAGCGTCAGCCACAACCCCAGCGGAGCCACATAAATCCGCGACCGGAAAGAGTCGCGCGGGGTAACCATCACCACACTGCCATGCACTGTGAGGTTGCCGCCGAACGACACCCAGCCGAACTCAGGATGATCAACGATGTAGGTAGCAGCATTCCAAGCGTGCCCAAAGACGTTCGGCCCGTTATCGCCGCTGAGCGGATCGGGTTGAAGCATGTCAGGGAAGGAGTGGAATGCTGCCGAGTCAAAACCGTCCTGGTCGATGTCGGTGAGTGCTCCCATGGTTCCCCCATAGCCCACTCGCAAAAGATAAAAATCCTCAGGATGTTCACGGTATTCGGCCAGCAGGGGGATGGCATTCAGTCCCGAACCGTAGTGGTGCAATTGTCGCTCGAGCCTGCGATCCTTGGCTGCGAAGATAAAATCCCAGTATCGGCGGGCGCTTCCGTTGTAGCCCCAATGGGGGATCGTCGGATCGTATCCGAGAATCGCGTCGAGGGTTACTTCGGCCTTGTCGGAATAGCCAAAATATTTAGTCCAGGCATAGACTTCCTCTTGCCCGGTGGAATCCCACGGCATTTCGCTGCCGAAGGGATAAGCTTCCTTGTTCCAGCGATCGGCCCGTTCTCGCATCCTGGCTTCCAAAGCTTCGGCCTGTGCGTTCATCCCTTCGGTTTTGAGATCAGCCAAGATCTGCACGAAGATGGTGCCTTCCATCTGCCCAAAGACCGCCAGACCTTTGGCATAGCTGGTCATCGCCATCGAGGTCTCGTAGGCGTGATTGAGATACCAATCCCAGGGATGATTGATGACCAACCCCTGATGATTGCGGGCCAGCCGGTAGAGCACCCAGTATGCCGCGGCCACGTGCGGATAATCGTAAGACCGGTCCACAGCTTCCGACGCCTTCTGGTTCCAGCTTGTCCAGGTTTTCCAGTCCATACGGCTGTCGTAGTAGTTGGGAGTCATCTGATCGGGCTGGTAGTAGAACAGACTCTTTCGTACGCCGTAGCGGTGAGGCCCGTCTTTCATTTGCAGGCCACCCCACAGCACTCGGTCGACGAACTGCTGGAGTTTGTCGAGTTCCTCTTGGTTGGGTTCGATCAACTCCTTCATGATCGCTGCCAGCCAGGAACCTGCACCGCCCTCGTCGCTCAACCCGGCTATCCAAACGCGGCTGTCCTCGAGCACGACGCGATCGGCCTCACGGTCATAAGTGATCACGGAAGGAGCACGGTGAAACGGGTCGTTCGCATCGACAAACCACTGGCGAGTCGTGAGAAAGTGTCCCAGGTCCGTAACCGCTTGTGTGGCTGGCTTGATCAAAAAATAGTGAATGGTTTCGACGGTTCCGTCGCCGTATGTGACCGTTAAACGCGAGCGTCCCCAGGTCTTGCCGCGTAATGTATACGCCTTAAAATTCTTGTGGTCGGAGGAATCTTCACGAACCTCAATGCTCGCGGGCGGTTCAACTTTCAACGAAATGACGGGACTCGCATATTTCAGAAACAGGCGCGCATCGATATCCTGGGGCAGCACGTACCCCGGCACGCCAACGGCGACCGGTCGCCGATTGTCAGCCAGCGTGGTCTCTATATGCCGGATCGAGTCGGAGACTAGAAACTTCAAACCGTACGTCTTCGACTCACCGGGCGCGAGGTTAAGGCGCGTGGGAGTATTCCAGGGCCTTGCCTGCTTCCATTCATTTTCGGCGTAGGCCTGAGTGTGAACCATCCATTCGTAAAACCCCTCGAAAGTGATGCCTCGTGGCGTGGGATCAGTAAATACGGGCGCCGCACCCCAGGAGCCCGGCTTGTCCAGAATGGGGTTGTAAGCCTCGAAGGGAGTTCTCGCGTCAGGCACGACCAATAGCGCAGGACCGTGGCCATTTAATCGGGTTACTTGCAGATAGCCAGCGTCCTCGCCGATGTAAGGATCGTAAAACGAACACTTCGCATGCGCCTGCTCGAGTGAGCGGTGGTTGAGCACATTGTTGAAAATCATGGGGATGCCGAGCGCCCCGACCTGAACCGTCTGCGTCGATTTGTTAGTCAATCGAAAACGCAAGACCAGCTTGCCTTCCTCGACAGCCCAGGTTCTGACGATCGCGAGCGGAATGTCGGCAGGCAGTGTAGCCGCAAGGTCGGCACTGGCCAAGATATGCGCCGATGGAGGCAGCGGTCGCACGGGCGCACGCACTGCGGCCGTTGAATAGTTTATCCAATTCGCCGAGTCTCCCGAGCGCAGGCGGAGGGTAAGATCGCCGAGATGAAAGTACCCGTTCTCGGAACGCTCAGCCAGGAGATCTCCGGGTGCGAAGTCAAAGCCGTCGCCACCTTTCGGTTTGAGTCGGGCGATGGTCTGCGAGGAGCGCACCAGGCCTAATGTGAAGTCGCGAGTATCGTAGTCCTCGATTCCCTGGTTGAGCATCGGTCCTGGGGTCGGGGGCGACTGGGCGCCAGTTTGTCGCCCTTCGGTGCCTGGAGACAAGCACAGGATAAGAGCCAAGATCGAAGAAGAACTCCCAAGCACAAAGCAACTGGGTTTCATTGTGTCTTTCCGCAGATTATGAGTTCGCGAGCCTCGGAGCAGATTTTGCGACGGCGGAAAAGTCCTCATCGCCATGGCCTCCGGCAACCGCATCCTCGAAGATAGAAAGCGCGGCGGAGGCGGTTCGCAAGGGAATTCCTCTGGCAGAACCAGTCCCGATTGCATAGGCGAGATCCTTTGCCATCCACCGCAGGCCAAAATTTGGGGTGAAGTCGTTGGCCGCCACGCGCTCGGCCACCCTCTTCACAATTCCACTGCCGGGCGCACCCGCGGTGAGGATCGACACGGCCTTCTCGCGATCAAGACCGCCAGCATCAATCAGGGACAGCGCTTCTGCAAAAGATGCGGCCTGCACTCCGCAGAGGAAGTTGTTAACCAGTTTCATGAGAGCGCCGCTCCCGCTGGGGCCTAAATGGATCGCGTCGCGACCGAGAATCGAGAACACAGGTCGCGCCCTATCGAGCGCATCTCGAGACCCCCCGACGAGAAACAGTAATTCTCCGGATGCGGCATGGGGCTTGGTGCCGGTGACCGGCGCGTCCAGGAATTCGCAGCCACGTTCAGCTGAGGCAGTCGCGAGCTCTTGAATCCAAGCGAGGCTCAGAGTACTGGATTCGATCAAGACTGAACTCGGGGACACTCCGGCCAAAGCTCCGTCGGCACCGAGCCACAGCTGCCGGGAGGCGACATCGTCCGCCACCATGCTGAGAATGATCTGCGCATGGGACGCAGCCTCCGACGGCGAGGCAGCGACCAACGCACCGTTAGCCGCGAACCCCACGCACTTGGCGCGATCCCGGTTGTAAACCGTGAGGGGAAAGTTTGCCGCGAGCAGACGCTGGGCCATGCCCGAGCCCATGATGCCCAGTCCTAAAATTGCCACGTTTGGTTTTGACATAGATCAGCTCATCCCAGCGCCATCACATGAATAAGTGCTGGCTTCGAATTGTGTACCCGAACCGGGTTCCGCAGAGGGCGTCCGTAGCCTTCGACGGCAATGTGCATGACATCCCCCTGCTGTAAACGAACGCCGTTGCTGAAACTAAGGCTGTCGGTTCCGAAGAAGTGCACGTGGATGTCTCCCCGGCGGCGGTGAGTTTCGTATTTGAAGTGATGGTGCTCGATGTTCCGCAGGCTATGGCACATTTCGGATTCACCACTACGGAAAGTGCTGGTCCAATGGACGTTTCCCCCCCGTTCGATGGTCACGTCAACCGGCACGGATTGGAATTCTGGATCAACCACGAGCTCCGGTCCAAGTGCACAGGTGCGCAGTTTGGACCCCGCGAGATTAAGATAGTTTTTCTTCTCGAATTGATGATCCGAGAATTCGTTTCCCACAGCCATTCCGATTCGATAGGGCCGGCCATTTGGAGCAATAAGGTAGATGCCGGCGATCTCAGCTTCCTCTCCGCCATCTTCGGCATAGGACGGAACGTCGAGCGGCTCTCCATGGGCGCGTAACGCACAACCTGTGCCTTTATAAAACCATTCGGGAGGTATCCCGATGCGGTCCTCCGCTGGCCGTCCATCTTCGAGACCCCACTGGTACATCTTCATGCTGTCCGTCAGCTTTTCCGAGGCGATTTCGTGCATGGACTGCCGATTTCGGGCACTGCCGAGATGGGTTAGTCCGGTTCCCGAAATCAGGCAGCGGGCGGCTTCGTCGGGATGGTCAATCGCCGGAAGTATTTGCCAATCCGATCGGCCGCTATAGACCGCGTCGTAATCGAGAGTGTCTTGCCTGGCCCTCTGGCGCACGATGTCGCTGAGTTTCATGCCCGCGGCAACCGCCAGATGTGCCAGTTCGTAGATCGAAGAGCAGGTATCGAGCACGCGGAGGTTGGGCTCCTCGACCAGCGCCACCCGCCGGACATTGCCTTTTTTGATTTGAATGAGTCGTGTCATCAGTGTTTTTTCGTCCTTTTAAGGAATTATTCGAGTACCTCGAATCGATCAAGCGCGACCTCGTCAATGGTCAGTCCGAGACCGGGAGCGTTGTCGTCGAGATCGATGCTGCCGTGCTTCGCCTTGGGCTCCCCCTGAAAGATGTACCAGAACAGTTCGTTACCCACTTCCACATCGACGGCCGGAAAATATTCCGCCATCGGGGAATTCAGGCTGGCCATGACGATGTGGTAGTTGTGCATCTGCCCGGCATGAGGAATTACCGGTACGGAATGGGCTTCGGCCAGGGCGGCGATTTTGCGGGCCTGCGTGATGCCGCCCACGCGGTTGGTATCGAACTGGATGTAATCGAGCGCCCGCGCTTCCAGCAGGTCGCGGAAGCCGTAAAGCGTGAATTCATGTTCACCGCCCGCCAGGGGAATTCGTCCGTAGGATTTCAACTCAACATAACCGCGGATGTCATCGGGGATTACAGGTTCTTCCAGCCATCGCAGACCGAAGGGCTCGAGTAGCGGCAGCATGCGCTTGGCATAATCGAGGGTCCAGCCCATGTAGGCATCGGCCATGATGTCGATTCCGTCGCCGACGCTATCCCGGACGGTGCGAACCAGTTCGAGATTGCGCTCGATGCCGCGAGCTCCGTCCGCAGGTCCCCATCCGAAGCGGAGCTTCATCGCCTGATAGCCCTCGTCTTTGTAGCTCTTCGCTTCCCGCTCCAACTCGCTCAATTCCACGCTGTAAAGGCGGGAGGCGTAAACCGGAATGCGGGTTTTGGTTCGGCCTCCCAGCAGGCGGTACACGGGCTGCTGGGCCGACTTGCCCAGAAGGTCCCACAACGCGATATCGACGGCGCTGATCGCCACCATGCCGATGCCCTTGCGCCCAAACGCCATCGTCTTGCGATACATGTGCTGCCACAGCCGTTCGATATCCCAGGGGTCCTGGCCGACCAACAGAGGTTTGAGATAGAGGTCGATCACCTGTTTCGTTACTTGGGGAGCGAGAGCGGCGTTGCCGAGCCCGACCAGGCCATCGTTGGTAAATACTTCGACCACCAGCCAGCCGTGAAAGGTAAACGTTTGCATGGACGCCTCCGGCAGTTCGAGCAGATCCATGGGATTGGTGCAAAAGTGAGGCGGCAGGGGAACGGTCTTTCCCCTCCAGCGCAGGACGCGAGTGCGGATTTCGGTGATTCTCATTGAACTCCCCGGTAGCTGAATTTGCTTTCGAGAGACAAAGGCCGCACTACGGGAATAGCGGCGAGAATAACCAGGAATGCGGCAACGTGAAGCGTCCCCGCGAGGCCGAACACCAGGTTGTAACCGAAGCCATGGTCCAGCATGTAGCCGGCTATTTCTCCAAAGACAATTCCGCCCATCGCTCCCCCGAACCCAACTAGTCCGGCTACCGAACCGACAACCTTGTGCGGAAACAGATCGGTGGGTAGAACCATGACCAGCGTCGACCACGACTGCTGACCGAAATACGCCAGACAGAAAAGCGAGATAGCCGAGGAAACTCGAACGTGCGGAATGAGGATGACAACCGGCATCATAGCTGCGCTCAAGCCGAGGGCTAGTTTCCGCGCCGTATTGAGGGAGAATTGTCGGCGAACCATATAGCTCGAAAAGCCTCCCCCCAG
>Ga0210398_10004527_pt1 | contig 13031 bp, 14 predicted proteins | sample IncBWC4OmetaG_FD_161047 | JGI IMG/M metagenome (GOLD analysis project Ga0210398, IMG submission 161047) | Forest soil microbial communities from Barre Woods Harvard Forest LTER site, Petersham, Massachusetts, United States - Inc-BW-C-4-O | ecosystem: Environmental > Terrestrial > Soil >... | reverse complement strand
CGATGTGCGCTATGCCCACGCCGACTCGGGACGACCTTGATCCGATTTTTGCGGTGGACTGCTGATGGCGAGGTCTATTTAGACTTATCCTTCATTGCCTTTAGATTTGCTCTCACCAGTTTTTTCACCAACGTCATTGGTACCGGCTTCCCTTTTGGGAAGCTAACGATGGCTTTCGTCGTAGCGTAACCTGCGAGTTCCTTCCGATGTTCTTGTATCACTGAAGGAGGCACATGCAGGCGCAGGTGTGGTTTCTTGAAGCTGAACCAGGCAAACATCCCGTCATAAAAATCAATTCCTGGATTCGAATATCCGGGCATTTGGAAATAATCGGTGCGTCCAGTGGCACCGGGCGCTGCCGCGCGTATGGCCGCTCTGAGCTTCGCGAGATCGCCTTGCGCCTCCTTCGGACATCTTGCTATGTATTCTTCTACTCCAGTACTTTTGCGTTTTGTCACGGTTGCGTTCTCGCGTTTGGGAAACTTGGACGCGCCGGCGAAATTATTCCGAGTGAAGCGCTTGGATAACGTCCACGCGAGCGGCGCGTGCCGCTGGGAGCATCGAAGCGAGTACCGCCGCGCCTAACAGCACAAACGCAGAAACTATCACAGGCAATGCGCCTGGCATTTTCAAGTCGCCGAAGTAACTGCCTGCCACGCGCGCGACGACGATTCCGAACACCGCGCCGGCCACAACGCCCAGGGCGGCCATCGCGACGCCTTCCGTTACAACGCGTCTGAGGAGATTTTCCGGCTGTGCCCCGAGCGCCAAGCGGATGCCGAATTCGCGTGTGCGCGCGCTGACGGAAAACGCCAGCACGCCGGCGACGCCAACGACAGCGATCAATAGCGCGACCGCTGCGAACACGCCAAAGACCAGGGAGTTCAAGCGGTCTGGTGCAAGCACTTTTGCGCGGATGTCTTCCAGAGTGGCGGCGTGCTCAACGGGCTCGTCGGCGGCCAGCTGCCGAATAATTTTCGTTACCGGCGTTACCAACGCATAAGGATTTGCGGTGGTGTGAATGAACAGATGACCGCCGAACATTCCGCCGTCGGCGTAGGAGTTGTAAATGGTGGAGGTGGGCACCGGGACGATGTGTTCGTCGTCCATATCAGCGGCGACACCGATGATGCGGTGCGGGGCAGTGATCCGCGCCTTTTCTTCCGGAGTGCCTGAAGAGAACTCGAGCACGGGATCGGTCCAGTAGACATGGCGATTGACCGGATCCTGGCCGGGAAACATTTGCCTTGCGAGAGTCGCGCTGACGATCACAACCGGCTCGTGAGTCTGGTCATCGAGCGCGTTGAAATCGCGCCCGGCAATAATGGGAACGCCCAGTGCGCTGAAAAAGCCGGGAGAGATGCTACGCCACAGCGCGCGAGGGTCGTCTTTGCCATGGACGTGACCATCACCAGAGTATTGCAAACCGATATCGAAGCCGCCGCCGGCATCACGCCAGGGAGCGATCATCCCAACAGCCGTCTCGGTGACGCCGGGTAGCGCATCGATTTGACGCACCGATTCCTTATAAAAATCGATAACTTGCTGCGGCGTTCTTCCGTTCGAAGGCCACGGAACATCAATGGCCAGGACGTGACGCGTATCCATGCCGTTCTGGGTCCTTTGCAGCGCGAGCAGCGTGGTGATCAACATACATGCGCCAGCCAGCAGCACGAAAGACGCTGCGATTTGCGTGACTGCAAAGGCACGCTGGCGGCGGCCAGTGCTGCTGGTGATGCGGACGCTGCCGCTGGCGAGGTTCATGCCGTTCGAGGCATTGGGCGACGGCAGGCGCGGCACAAACGCCAAAATCACGGCGGCGATTACGGCCAGCGCCACTCCTACCCAGAGCATGCTCCAATCAACCGTTAAATCCAGCGCGCGGACCGAGAATCGCGAGGCGTATCGAGCAAGGATCGTGACCAATGGCTGCGCGATCAATACGCCAATCGCCGCGCCCGCGCCGCACAGCAGCAGGCTTTCAGCTAACAACATGCGCCGCAGCGCGCCAGTGCTTGCGCCGAGCGCGGCACGGACGGCCAACTCGCCCTCGCGGCGAACCGTCCGCGCCAAGATCAGGTTGGCAACGTTGGAGCACGCGATGATGAAGACTAGGCCCGAGGCTACGAGCAGGACGAGCAGAACGGTGCGTGCGCCGGAAGTAATCTCGTCGCGGAGCATCCGCGACTCGATGCGGAACGCGCCATTGTCGGGATAAGCGTCCTGGTGATCTTTCTTCATCGTGGCGTAAACCGTGCCCAACTCTGCGCGAGCCTGGTCGATTGTGGCGCCGGGAGCAAGCTTACCGAAGAGTTCGGTCATGCGATGGACACGGCCGGTGACCATGGTGGCCGAAAGATGATGCGGGCTGGTGACTAGGTTGCCGATGATTTCCGTCTCCGCGGGATACGGGACTGAGGGTTCGAGGACGCCGATGACTGTAGCGGAACGATCGCCAACGCTACTGAGGCGAACTGTCTTGCCGATTACATCGGGGTCTTTCTTGTAGACGGTGGACCAGAAACGATATGTCAGCACGATGACGCCAGGGGAGTCGGCACCGTCGTCTTGAGGTCCGACGAGGCGGCCGAGTACAGGCCGCAGGCCCATTACTTCAAAGTAGTTGCCGCTCACGACGCCACCTTGCACCACGCGAGGTTCACCGAGTCCGACCATCGTAAAACTCATCTGCGAGAAATCGCCGAACTCGCTCACGGAATGGACACTGGTTTCGATGTCCTTTATTTCGGGAACGGAAAACGTTGTGTTGTCAGCTCCCAGGCCGGGGGCGCTCTGGCGGATGTATATCAGCCGGTTCTCGTCACGGTTGACGAGTGGCTTCAGCAGGACTCCGCGCACCAGCGTGAAGATGGCTGCGTTCGCACCGATGCCCAGCGCCAAGGTGAGAATCACAATCGCCGCCAGCCCTTTGCTGCGCATCAGCGAATGGAACGCAACTTTCAGATCGCGGAAGAATGACATTTTTCTTCTCCTAGCGGCGTCTATCAGCGCCTCGCTCCGAAGCTCGTCGTGCTGTTATTAGATAGTCGTTCGGGAAACCGAAAATCGACAGCTGCTCCATTGTTGTTAGCCTCGTCAGAGCAATCTGTGGGCCAATAGTAAAGACCCATATTGTAAATCAGCTACCATTTCCCGTAACGGCCTTCCGGCTGGGCGGCTGGCCTGCCGTCACTAGATAGACGAATGGCCGGATAGGAATTCGACAAATAGTCTTAGAAATTTTGCTGCTTCCGCGGTGTAGAAGATGCGCTGCGCATCGCCAGCTCAACATCCGGATCGGTTTAGCACGGGTCTTTTCTTATTTCAACTGCCGAATCCGCGGGTTGCGCTGTAGGGAAATGGTCGTTTTCGGCAATTCCGATGTCCAAATTCGGACACCACGCACGGCGTCGCGTTCCGAGCTTGACAGAACTGCTACGGGCGCGTGGTAACGTGGTTGGCCGTGTGCCAAGGACAATAAGACTTGAGGGTAGACCTTATATTACGCCGTGTGGGCCTCGCGATTTCGTATTTCGTTTCGACTGTTTACATCTTAATGATTATTTTCCCCGCCGATTATTGTCTCCGGCATGGATGCAGAGGACCTGAGGGCGATGCTTTTATGGCCGCCTTCTTTCTTACGCCGTTTGGCGCGCTAGCCACCGCTTTCTCATTACAAAATGCCATACAGAACATCAGGAAAAAGCAATCGTGGTCTTGGGTTTTCTGGCCTCTCGCAATTATTTTCTCAATTGTTCTGCTGGGTGCAATCGCCTTCATCGTGATGTTGATTTATGGGGTCGCAACTCATCGTTAAGGACGACGAAAGCCGCAGCACCCCTACAGACAAGCAAACAAGGGCCTAGAATTTTGCGTCGCGTGTGTATGACGTGTCAATCCGACCGGTGCCGCCAATGCTGTTCCTCGAAGCGCTAGCGCAGAAGTCTTGGAAAATTTGCATTGCTTTAATCAACGCAGCGGCCGTAGCGGCGAATATCTCCGCGTCCATTGACGGCACCAACAGGGAAGAAGTGTTCGCGTGCGAAAAGACAGCACATGAAAAGCAACGCTGCGAATTCCAATCCATTTCATTCGAGGGAAAACGATCAAGATCGGCCGCTTAATTTATTTGGCGCTCGCTTTGTTCGGTTCGGGGAGTACAGTTCCGGCGCAAGAATCCCCTTCACAGGCCTCCGCACAGCCTTCCACGCGGATGGCGGCGCAGAATCAGCCGGGACCGGTCGGCACGGCGCCTGGGAACTTCATTGTGGACACTGTTCCGGTTTTGAGCGCGGCGACTATTATTTCAATCACGAACGATGGTTCCACGAGCGTGATGAATTGCTCGGTCTTCGCTTGTGGTCTGACGGTGGGCAGCCAGATTGAATTGGGTGAAGCGCTGGCGGTGGCCACAAACTGCGAGGGACCGCACACCATCTCCGCGGTATCGAAAAACACCGCTAGCTTTCCCAGCCCGAACTGTCTCGCGTCGGGCGGCCCGTACGCGAACGGCATCGGACAATGGGCCCCTGCTCTCTCGCTCACCAATGCTGTTGCGAGCGCGGGCGATGCGGTGCAATTCATGGTGAATTACGATGATCAATTTTCGATCTTCGCTGTGCATGGCGGAGTTATCAATTCGGAGGAAGTTCTGGATACGAACGGCCCGATTCAATTGATCAGCCCGTTTTTCGGAAACAGCTTCGGCATCACAAAAGACAGCAAGGTGAGTTTGGGCTATGCGCCCACAGCGTCAACGGTCGTTTGTCCAGGTGCGGGGTTCGGCTCCAGCAGCGGCGTGGGGCTAGGCGTTCCGTCGAGCTATAAAGGCCTCGCACAAACTGCGAGGCACGGTCTCGGCCACACGGTTTACAGCTCAGGGAATTCGGTGGGACATTCTTCCAGCATCGGTCCAGTGACCTTGTGGACTTGCCCGGCATCCGGATACGGTTCGTCTGACCGATATGAACCGAAAGTATACGCAGTCGCTACGGCGGGGGCTGCCGATGCCACGATGCAGCTCAGCACGAGCTATACGGATGTGTCCGGCACCGTGCAGACGAAGACTTCCTGTTCGGCCACTCCCTTCGCGACGACGGGCGCGAACGTGCAGCTCGACACTTTGCTGCTATGCTCGCCCGGGACGACGGTGACGTTCACGTTGACGGAAAGCGGAAATGCGACCTACGCGGTGACGGTAAACCTCGTACTGAACTGAGGCGGAGCACCTTGCCTTGTCTCGCGTGGCCGGAAACTGGGAATTCCCTGCTCCGGTAAATCCGTCGGTCTGGCATACTGCCGTTCAGAGCGGTCCGGGCGCTGCAGCCCGGCGTGGCGACAAGGGTTTCGATGGGCCTGGCTAATCGATGGCCGATACAAATTAGGAAGAGGGACATCTGGCCGGTTTTGATCCATTCGGCGCGAACGGCCTGCGTGGCGGTAATCTCCTTATTCATGGCGCGACTATTCCGGCTGCCAGACGCATACTGGGCTCCGATCACCACGATCGTGATTACGCAATCGTCGCTGGGAGCAGCTCTTCCGGTTTCCTTGCAGCGATTCGTTGGAGCGGCGCTTGGAGCCGTGGTTGGAGCAATCGCGGCGAACTTCCTTGGAGAAGGGGTGCTGGTATTTGGCGCAAGTGTGTTTCTTCTGGGCTGTCTGTGCGCCATAGCGGGTTCAGACCAACCCGCATATCGATTCGGCGGCGTAACTTTGGCGATCGTCCTGTTGAGACCACTCGAGGCTCCTGCGTGGCAGATCGCGTTTTATCGATTCGCCGAAGTGTCGATAGGAATCGTGGTGGCGCTGCTCTTCAGCGTCCTGTGGCCGGAGAAGGAAGCTACACACGCGGTACAAAACTAGTGTTACCGGCAATCCCGTCTATGGGGGAGTTCGTGCGGCCAGCTAAGTCACAAAAGAGCGGATGGGGCTGTGTTTATGGGGACAAGCGTTTGGCTTATCGTCGCCCTAAAACGCAACCACGGCCCGGCTCGTCGCGTTGCCGCGGAAATGGTTTTGGCCGATTGCACTTTTCGGGTAAATGCGTTCGTCAGGACTTGAGGATTACTTCCGGGTTGCGCGTGACTCGGGAGCAGCTGGTTTGCTAAGGTCGTCGTCATGTCCGAACCGTCCACCGAGCAGATCCGCGAATTGCTCGACTCCCTCTATCGCGTGGATTCGGGGCGAATTCTGGCAACTCTAATCCGCTTGCTCGGTGATTTTGATCTTGCCGAGGAGGCGATGCACGAGGCCTTTGCGACTGCGCTGAGCGTGTGGCCCACGAGTGGAGTACCCGGCAACCCGCGGCCATGGTTGATTTCGACGGCCCGATTCAAAGCCATTGATACTCTGCGGCGACGGGCAAGATTTGATGCGTCGCAGGACGAGCTGGTGCGATATCTCGAAACGCAATCGAGTTCGACGGAGAGCTCCGATGAAGAGGATAGCCTTGAGGACGATCGGCTGCGCCTGATATTTACCTGCTGTCATCCATCTCTCGCGCCGGAAGCGCACGTCGCGCTCACCTTGCGTGAGGTGTGCGGGCTGACGACCGAGGAGATAGCCAAGGCCTTCCTCACCACTCCGCGCACGCTGGCGCAGCGTATTGTGCGCGCCAAGGCAAAGATTCGAGACACACGGATTCCGTACGAAGTGCCGACGCCGCAGGAATTGCCGGAGCGACTGGGAGCGGTGCTTCAGGTCGTCTATCTCGTATTTAATGAGGGCTACTCTGCCGCGGCGGGAGCGGAAGTAACGCGCGCCGAGCTAACTGGCGAGGCGATTCGACTGGGCCGGCTGCTGGCCGAACTCCAGCCAGAGCCGGAAGTCATCGGGCTGCTTTCCCTGATGTTGCTACACGAATCCCGCCGCGCCGCGAGAACATCGCCGACCGGAGAGCTGATTCTGCTGGAGAACCAGGATCGCTCGCTCTGGAACCGCGAACAGATCGCGGAGGGAGTGGCATTCCTGGAGAAAGCGCTGCGGTCGCGCCGCTTTGGCGCCTACACATTGCAGGCTGGGATTGCGGCTGTGCACGCAGAAGCGGAATCGGTCGCGGCGACGGACTGGCGGCAGATTGTCGCGCTTTACGACCAATTGGCACGAATTCAGCCTTCGCCGGTTGTACAGCTGAATCGTGCCGTGGCAATTGCGATGCGCGATGGTCCCGAGGCCGGACTGGCGCAGATCGACGCGGTGTTGGAACACGGCGAATTAGCCGATTATTATCTGGCGCATTCAGCGCGTGCAGATATGTGCCGCAGGCTGGGCAGGACATCTGAGGCTCGGTCCTCTTATGAGAAGGCTCTGGCGCTGACCCATCAGGAACCAGAGCGGCAATTCTTGCAGGATCGCATTCGGCAGTTGAAATAAAAAACGACTCGTCAAACGCCGACGCGAATATTGGGTAGCGGTTCAGTTTCCGGTTATGCGACAAATCAGAAGTTATCAGGCGACCTGTAACCTTCTGATAGTGGATTGACATCAAAGAGTCAGGAGGTGCGTATGCACATTGAGGGCAGCGTTGCTCTTGTGACTGGGGCTAACCGTGGACTTGGAAAGGCCTATGTCGAAGCGTTGCTTGCAGCAGGAGCCAAGAAAATATACGCAGGAGCTCGACAACCGGCGGGAGCGGCCGACCCGCGTGTGATACCGCTGAAACTCGATGTCACCTTGTCCGCGGATATCGAAGCAGCGAGGCAAAGGTGCGGCGACGTCAACATCCTCATCAATAATGCCGGCGTCATGTTGCAAACAACGATGCTCTCCGAACAAGCGGCCGAATCCATGCGCCGAGAAATGGACGTCAACGTATTCGGAACGCTTGCGATGATCCAGGCGTTTGCTCCCATCCTCGCAAAAAACGGAGGAGGCGCGATTGCAAATATGCTCTCAGTCGTAAGTTGGTTCACATACCCATTCAACGCAACTTACTGTGCCTCCAAACACGCCGCCCTGGCGGTTACAGATGCTGCACGGATTCAACTCAAGGCGCAAGGCACACAAGTTCTGGGCGTGTATGCAGGCTTCATCGATACGGATATGGCCTCCGAACTGGCAGGTGGGGATAAACCGAAGACGCCTCCCCGCCAGGTTGCTGACCGAACGCTACAAGGAATCAGAGAGGGCGTCCACCACGTGCGCGCGGACAAGCGAGCCGAAGAAACCTGGGATTCTGTTCGCAAGGATCCTGAGGGCTTAGAGAATTCAATGCAACAAGCTTGGGATCATCGTCAGCAGTAAACTTCTAGGTCCTGGGAAATGCCGCAATCGAATACAAACCCACCACCGGATATTGAGATGGCCAGGGACAAAGCTTAGTTCTGAAATCCAGCGTCCAGTTTGCTCGCAAGATTGGGCCACGGTGTTAGAATCCGGGGCATGAATGAGTTCTGGGGTTGGCTTACCGTCGCCGTTATCTTCTCCATCTTGATTCTCCAAACCTTGTTGTGGATCCGAAGGAAACCTTAGCTCTTCGCGCCTAGAAAGCGCGGAAGAAGCAAAATTTCTTGGACGAATTGTCGAATTGCGGTCCGGCCGTTCGATTATATGGTGAAGGCCGGGCAACCGGTCCGCTAGAAAGTGTTTCCGGGGTGATGCGCTACTCGAAAAATTCGCAAATCGCGTGTCGATTCTCATCGCCCCGTTCGACTAGTAAGTGGAGCTGCACCTGGCGCCTCGCAACTTTCCAGGCCCAGCGTGGTCCAAGGTCCTATATAGTAGCGGCCCTAATACGGGGTCCGCGCGACGCTCAAGGAGAACACAATGCGTTTCATGATGATCATGTTTCCGAAAGAATACGAAACCGCCAAAGCCGGCTTTGTACCCAATATGAAAGACATGGAGAAAATGGGCGCGTACAACGAGGAACTGGGGAAAGCCGGGGTGCTGCTCGCGCTGGACGGGCTGACGCCGCCCGCGACGATGAGCGCGCGCGTCACCTTCAAAGACGGAAAGTCGAAAGTCACCGATGGACCGTTTCCCGAAACGAAAGAAGTGGTCGGCGGCTTCTGGATCATTCAGGTAAAGTCGCGCGAAGAGGCGCTCGAGTGGGCCTCGCGCATCCCGGGCCGGGATAACGAAATGGTCGAGGTCCGCCGGTTGTTCGATTTGACCGATTTCGATCCCGAGACCCAAAAGGAGATCCAAAAGAAGTTCGGCGACGACGTCGCCGATGAAATGAAGCAATAAAAAAGCTCTCCGCGCTTTGTCGAATTCCGGGCCGGCCGTTCGACTATGTGGTGAAGGTAACGCAAGCGCCCGGCCTTAAGACCATTCTTTATAGAACAAGGAGAAATCATGCCGCAATATCTAGTTGCGATTCACCACCCCGACGGTTACGCCCCATCCCTCGAAAGCGAAGCGATGGGGCACGACATTGACGTGCTCAACGAAGAAATGGCGGCTGCCGGTGTCAGGATTTTCGCCGGCGGGCTCACTGCGGCCAGCAGCGCCAAGTCCCTGCGGGCGCAGCCTGGTGGCAAGGTGCGCGTCACGGACGGGCCGTACCTGGAGACCAAGGAGCACATAGGCGGTTTTTGGCTACTGAAATGCGCGAACCTGGATGAGGCACTGGAGTGGGGGCGCAAGGCTGTCGTCGCGTGTCGGGCGCCGGTCGAGGTGCGCGCGTTTTACCCCAACCCAGGCGAGTGAGCGGCACGGGCAACAGCGCCGGTGATGCCGGCCCCTGACGGCGAAAAACAAACAGAACGCGAAAGGAGCTCGGTCATGAGAAAAATCAACGTACTTGAATTTGTCTCCCTTGATGGAGTCATTCAAGCTCCCGGCGGACCTAAGGAAGACACCAGCGGCGGTTTCGAATATGGCGGCTGGACAGCGCCGCATGGCGACGCTGCAGAAGGCGCGGCCATGATGAAGCAGATGAAGGCGCCGGCTGACGTCTTGCTCGGGCGGAAGACATTTGAAATGTTCGCAGCATTCTGGCCGCAACATGCCGACATTTGGCCGGAGGTCCAGACTGCGACAAAGTACGTGGCCTCGAATACCATCACTTCTTCCGAATGGAAGCCGGCCGTGTTTCTGAGCGGTGATATTGCGAAAAAAATCGCCGAAATCAAGAAGCAGGACGGGCCAAACCTGCACGTGTGGGGCAGCGGGAATCTGGTTCAGACACTTCTGAAGCATGACTTGGTCGACGCCCTATGGCTGAAGGTATTTCCGGTTACGTTGGGCGCTGGGAAAAAATTGTTTGCCGATGGCACGATCCCCGCGGCATTCAAGGTGACGGAAAGCACAGTCACGCCGAAGGGCGTCATTATCGTCAATTACGAGCGTGACGGTGCCGTCCTAACCGGAAGTATGTAAGCGAACGACTATCTGACAACGGAACGACGAGCTACCGCTCCTTGAGTCACACGAAACAAGGAGAAATTGATGAAATATATCTGTTTGGGCTATCTCGAGCCCGGCAAGAATGGGCTGGCAGTACACTTCAATTTCAGAAACGAGAGTCAACGATGAGTGAGCTCACGAGGCGAGATTTTGTTCGCGGCGGTTTGAGCGCGGGAATTGGGATCGGCATGGCGCCTGAATTGTTGCGTTCCGCTGTCGCCCGGCAAGCCCTTGCAGCAGCAGCGGACCCCTACGCCATGGTCGATCCGGAGTTGCTTGACACAATCAAGAAATTCCCGTTCCCCACTGAGTCCTTCACCAGCGAAAATCTCGCTGCCGGACGCAAATGGCCGGGTGTGCCTCCGCTGCCTTCGCCGGCGCCGCAGCCATTTGAACGGCATGTACCCGGTCCATCTGGCGCGCCAGACTTGCGTCTGGTGATTGTCGATCCGGCTCCAGGCACGAAAGGGCGTCCTGCGCTTCTGCACATTCATGGCGGCGGGTACGTCTCCGGGTTCGCCGGACAGTTCAACCCGTTTCTGCAAACAGTGGCACAGAATTGCGGATGCCTGGTCGTTTCGGTCGACTATCGCCTCGCGCCGGAAACTCATTTCCCGGGATCGCTCGAAGATAATTACACCGCGCTGCGCTGGCTCTACAAAAATTCTGACGAACTCGGCGTGGATCGCAAACGCATCGCCATAGGCGGAGAAAGCGCCGGTGGCGGCCATTCCGCGCTACTCGCCATTGCCGCGCGCGATCGCCGGGAAATTCCCATCCTATTTCAGTTGCTGATTTATCCGGCGCTCGACGATCGAACCGGCAGCGCTCGCCAAGTTCCGCCGTATATCGGACAGTTCGTTTGGAACGTAGAGTCGAATCGTTTCGCCTGGACTTCTTTCCTCGGCGTCCCGGCCGGCTCGCCCACGGTTCCGGCAGGCGCGGTTCCTGCGCGCGTCGAAAATCTCGCCGGACTTCCTCCCGCATTCATCGGCGTCGGCGCTCTCGATCTGTTTGTGGATGAAGATGTCGAATACGCCCGTCGCCTGATCAATGCCGGAGTTCCGACGGAACTCCATGTGATTCCGGGCGCGTATCACGGCTTCGATGTGCTGGTCCCCGACGCCGCAGTTTCGAAGCGATTCACGGAGTCGTGGACAGTTGCCCTGCGGCGAGCATTTGCCACCGGCTAGCCGCGATGTGTTACACGGTCTCTGACGGAGGAATTGATGAAATACATCTGTTTGGGCTATCTCGAGCCCGGCAAGTTCGAAAACATGTCTGATAGTGAGCGTAACACCGTGCTGGACGAGTGTTTTAGCTACAACGACGAACTCCGGAAGAAGGGGCATCTTATCGCTGAGGAACCTCTTCAGCCCCCCGACACGGCGGTGACCGTGGTTTGGAAGGACGGAAAAGTTGCCGTGACGGACGGCCCGTACGCGGAAACAAAGGAGCAATTGGGCGGAATTCAGGTGCTGGAAGCGCGCGATCTGAATCACGCAATTCAGCTTATTTCCCAATCTCCGGGCGTGAAGTTGAATTGTGGAACCATCGAGATACGTCCAGCGGCGGATATCACCGAATTGATCAGAGAAAGCGAGCGGCGACGGCGAAAGAGTCTCTCGCGATGATGGCGGCCACGAGGTAAAGAATGAGCGGTATCATGGCCAGAGGCTAGGCAAACGGTTGATGATTTTCTGGATCCCCCGATGCCAAAAACCCCGTAAGAAGTGAGTGAACCATCAGCCGATTCTGCTGACGCGCGATGTGTGGTCGGAACAACCCTGTTAGCGATGCAGACCATCCCTGTTCTCGACAGTGATCGGTTCGGCCTGAGCCAGTGCATCCTGGGCGCGACAATCCTTGTAAAAACCTTACGAAGTCCTCATAACTTCCTGATGCATGGGGGACAACCATGCATGCTGCGGATCTGATCCGACTCTGGAGGAAACACCAATGAAATCGATCACTCGGTTACTCGCAGTGGTGGCAGTTTTGTTCGCGGTCGCCACGCTGTGCCTCGCGCAGGACGTCAAGCCGACCGACCTGGGCAAGGGTGCGGCGTTCAACGGCAAGAAGGTCGAGATGAAGGACAAGGGAGAGGTCGCTTTCCTCCTGTCTTTCACGGCCGGCAAAGAGTTTGAGGCCACGACGGACGGCCCGAAGAATACCGACGTGCACCTTTTCGTCTACGACTCGACCGGCGCACAAGTCGCTAAGGACGACTCGCCCGGTCCGAAGTGTTCGGTGAAGGTCACACCGACGGCGGACGGGCAGTACAAGTTCGTCATCACGAACGCCGGCGGGGCCAACACGGTGAGCTTCAAAGTGAAGGTCGCCAAATAATGACTCGCCGCTTTTCAAAAAGACACTAGGATTCGCGCCAAATGTCTTTCGGCAAGGCTGCGAACGATCGTCATGACGGCGATCTCTAGGCTGACATCCCGCGGGCGGTTCTGCAAAATGGCCGAAACCACCCGAGCTCCCCGAGCCTGCCAGTACTTTAACCGCCACAAATCTAAATGGCTGACTTGTGGTGAGTCGCATAATCGGACAAGTGGAATTTGTAGACGACCGCTTGTCCGGTTTATGCGTTAGTCACGCGCGACGCGATTTTGAGGTCACACTCCTTACCTCGACAGTTATCGGTTCGGCCTGAGCCAGTCTTTGCTGAG
>Ga0210398_10004526_pt1 | contig 13035 bp, 11 predicted proteins | sample IncBWC4OmetaG_FD_161047 | JGI IMG/M metagenome (GOLD analysis project Ga0210398, IMG submission 161047) | Forest soil microbial communities from Barre Woods Harvard Forest LTER site, Petersham, Massachusetts, United States - Inc-BW-C-4-O | ecosystem: Environmental > Terrestrial > Soil >... | reverse complement strand
TGCCATCGCGCCGAGGTGGAATCGGCGCGGCGTTATCAGATACCCAGCGTCACCGTCATCAACAACAATTCGGGCTTTGGTCAGAACGTGACTGGCGTGCGGCGATTGGCCGGGAACCGGCCTGGACGCGGCGAGGAGCTGGTCCGCTTCGGCCCGACCGATTTTACGAAAGTCGCCGCAAGCTTCGGCGTGCGCGGCATTCGCGTCGAGCAGCCGAACGAGATCGCACCGGCGCTTGCTGAGGCGCTGGCAGCAAACGAGCCGATTGTCATCGATGTCGTCACTGATCTCGAACCGCGCGCCCCCGCGCCCTGGTCGCTGCCGAGCTGATTATTCGGCAGCCGTCATTCGACGCTGGACCGGTCGCGCGCGCCAGAGACGGGGCATCTCGGTCGGCGCGCTGTTGGCCGCGAGATAAATCGCCTTGTTGGTCTCGACCGTGTATCGCGGCCGCTCACGCCGTTCCGCATATTGCGGTCGCGCGGCAATCCGCTCCGCTAGTTCGAGATGGTTGCCGATATCGAAGAACTCGACGGCGTTTGGGTGGTAGCGCGCGAATTCAAGAAAGGTTTGCGTGCGCGAGGCAATGACGCGGCAGCCGAGCTCGACCGCAAGAGAGATCGGCCCGGAGGAAGATTGCCCGACCTCCAGGTAGGGCATGATCACGACATCGCAGATCGCCATGCCGGCATGGAAGTCCGCGTCGTCGACAGCGCCCATGAAATGGATGCGTCCGGATAGATCGCGCGGGTGTGTACCGAGTAATTGCGCAAGGTGATCCTCGATATCGAGCGTTATGTTGATTCCTCGATCCGGGCCGGCGGCCATCTGTTCGTACAATGTCGTATCGACCCGGCCGTCCTGCAGCAGCTCCGCGATGTAGGGATGGACAGGCCGATTTGTTTGGATTTCGTTGGGGTGGGTTCCACCGAATATCAATAGGTGGTGCTCGGACGACAGATGGTGCAACGCATGAATAACCGTTCCAAACCCTTTGTAATTATTTAGAAATCCGAAAACACCAACGAGTTTCGCCGTTTTCGGAAGCTGATCGATCAGCGGAAATCGCTGCCGTTTCGCGTTGCTGGTGATCGTCTCGATTTCGGCGGTCGAAAGAAACGCCAGCGGATGATGATGGACGTTTTCGAGGCCGAGCAGGTGGGAGGCGTCGGAAAGATCTCGGCGATTATGGACGATGACGTCGACCGGCTTGCGCTGCTGGGCGTACCGCAACTGTTTGGCGATGCCTTCGGAAAGCGTCCGTTCGCGCGCGTAGCCCGCCCGTAGACCGCCGGCGCGTTGCCATTTCAACTTAACGATCGCGTGGAGAAAATCCGCCCACGAGAAATCGGAGGGTCGCTTTAGTGTGTGGAACGTCACCGAGAGTCGCGGCGAAGCGTCGACAAGCCAGCGAAATCGGCGGTGAATATCCTTGGCGGAACGCCCGAGCGTGCCGAACTCGAGTTGCAGGTTCACCGCGTCAAACCCGGCGATCTCGGCGCAGATGTCCTTGATATGACGATCGCCGAGCGCGCGCACCCGCCTGTGGCGACCGCGCAGCAAATACTGATCGAGATCGAACACGGTGAGGTCGAACAGATCGGCGAGTTGACGCTCGAGCGCATGGGTGTAGGCGGCGATGCCGCAAAGCTTGTTACGGGTCGAGACGATCGCCAATCGCCGTCGCCGTGGCGGCAGCGCGGCGAGGCTGGCGCTCGGTCCGTCAGGAGGGGAAGGGTCGCCGAGGCGAAGCTCGTGGATCGTCATTGCCCTTGCCTCAAAGATGCTCGCGAACCGACTGCACCGCGAGGCTGCCGATCGCCCAGATCGCAAACGCGACAAGCGCGATAGTTCCGAGCGCGCGCCAGCGCCGCGGGTACAGGGAGCTTTGCGGAAGGCTCGGCGGCACAAAGCTTTCGATATAGATGTGTTGTCGATCGGCGTTGTCGCGCGCCCGATCGAGCGCCTCGAGCGAGTGCTGATAAGCCGCCTCTGCAAATTTCCGCTCGGCGTCGAGAGCCTCATACGATCCGAGTTCGTGCGATAGCGCTGGCGCGGCGGCCGGGGCGGACGAAGGGGACACCGTACTTGCGGTCATCTCGCGCGCCAGCATTCGCTGCTGCGCTTCGAGCGATTTGATGCGCGCCTTCAGCACTTTGATCGCCGGCGCGTCGTCGCGCATGTAGGCGGTCAGTGTCGCCAGCTCGGAGTTGGCCTTGAGCAGATCGTCACGCAGCTTGGTCGCAAGCGTTGTATTGGCGCTCGCCGCCTGGCTGGGGTCGATCATCCCCTCCTTGTCGCGAAAATCGCGGATCGCCGCGAGCGCCGACTTGAGCCTTGCTTCCGCGGTAGCGACATCGGTCTCGGCATAGTCGAGCGCGTCGTGCCGGGCCCGCATCGACAGATCGTTGATCAGACGTTCCGACGCCGCGACGATCGCCTGCGCGAGGCGTAGTGAGTCGTCGGGCGTGAACGCGCGCACCCGAACAATAATCGTGCCGGTCGAGGTGTCGTAAAACGGATCGACTTGGTCCCGCCAAAAATAGAGTAGCTGTTCAACGGTCGCCGGCAACCGCAGCCGCGCCCACCAATCGGCCCCTGACGGCGAAAACATGCCAGCTAGATCGAGCTTCGGATCGAGCTCGTCGACGATCGCGCGGCTGGCGATGAACTGCGAGACGATCTGTGATTCGCCAGCCGCGGAGCTGTGCATCGCGTCGCCGCCGAACAGCGCCAGCGCTTCGACGCGCGGTGCGTCGACCGTGCGCAGGCTCATGCGAAACTCGGCGACATATTGGTCCGCGGCGATCAGGAAAAGGTATATTGCGGCGAGCGCAACAGGCATCACCACCACCGCGATAAACAACGCTGCCCGCGGCGAGACGAGCAGGCGCCGCTGTGTCGCCATCTCGTCCTGCCGTGCGTTTGGCCGGAACAGCGGCGTCACCGAACCGCCGCCCAGGTTCGCCGATAACGGGGGCGACATGGGCGCTTGCGGCGCCTCGCGGAGCGGCGGCGAACGAAGCATCATTGCAGCACCGCCCCGCTGCGCCGGTAGGCGTCGAGCGCGCTCGCGACATCGTCGAAGAGGCGCAATTCGCCGTCCGCTAGCACCGCGCCGCGCTCGCAATATTGCCGGATCGTGCGCGTGTTATGGGTTACGAGGATGATGTCCGAGCGACGCATCCGCTCACGAAAGGCATAGGCGCATTTGCGGCGAAAGCGTTCATCGCCGATCTCGGTGACCTCATCGATAAGATAGGTATCGAAATCGATCGCCAGGCAGGCGCCAAAGGCCAGCCGCGCGCGCATGCCGGCCGAATACGTGTTGACCGGCATCTCATAGTAGGAGCCGAGTTCGGCAAAATCGGCGACGTCATCGATCGTCTGTCGCAGATCGGCGCCGTAAACCCGGGCGATGAAGGCGATATTCTCGCGCCCCGACAGTGCGCCATGAAACGTCCCACCATAGCCGAGCGGGAATGACACCCGCCCATCGCGGCGTATGCGGCCGCGATCGGGCATTTCCGAGCCGGCGAGCAGCCGGATCAGGGTCGATTTGCCGGCGCCGTTGGCGCCAAGCACGCCAATGTTGCAGCCTCCGGGAAACTCGGCGCTGACCCGATCGAACACCACGCGCAAGCCGCCCTGCCGCGTGCGATAGGTCTTGGACACGGCGTCGAGCGCGATCATGCCGGCTCGCTCAGCAGGCGTCGACGCAGACCTCGCTCCAGCGCCAGCCCGGCGAGTACCGCCAGCACCGCGCAGACGACGAGATAGCGCCGATCGAGCCAGTGTGGCTCATAGCTCGCAAAAAACGCGATGCGGAACCAGTCAATCGCGTGGAGAAGCGGGTTCCACGCCAGGATGTCGCGTGCCCAATCGGGCATCATCCCGGGCACATAGAAGATGCCGGAAAAGAAATAGAGCAGCCGCGTGACGTTGTTCCACACGCGGTCCCAGGAGCGCAGCGTCGTCTGCAGCACCGCGTTCACGAATCCGACGCCGCAGCCGAGTCCCGCCGTCACCACCAACGCCGTCGCGGCCCCGCCAAGGTCGTCTGGCATCGCCGAGATGCCGATCGTCGCGAAGCCGGCGAGGATCAGCACCGCGACGACGACGTCAGTCGCAAATTCAAGGATGCCACGCGCCAATATCGCGTCGAACGGCTTGACCGGCGGCAATTGCAGCAACGCGCCGTTGCTCGTCACGGCGTGCATCATGCTGGTGCTGGCATGGACGAAGACCAGGTACGGTACGAGCCCGTGAAATAGAACACGAAGAAATGCGTGCCGATGGGCGGCCGGCCTCGCATCAACAGCGAGAACATCGCCGCCAGCAGTACGATATGCAGGATCGGTTCGATCAGGGCCCAGCCATAACCGAGCCGCGAGTCGCCAAACCGCGTCCGGGTTTCACGGATGATCAGCGCCTGAATCACGCGCGCCTGGGTCCGAAGCCGCGCGGTAAAGCCGGGCGGCGGCGGCGGCGAGCGTGGCCCACGCCGACTGCGCTCCCCGAGCACGACGTAATCGCCGTCGATCGTATCGAGCCGGCGGTTGAGCACACGCAACACCGCCTCGGCCGATGCCTCGTCCTCGGGGAAGGCGCGCAGTAGCTCGCCGCCCATCGCGGTCGCCTCGGCAAGATGCCCATCCGCGAGCAGCAGTTCGAGCTGGCCGCGTTGTGCCGCCTGGCTCTGGGGATCAAGCGCCGCGGCATGGTTGAACGCCGCAGCGGCCGCAGCGAAATCACCGCGACGGTAGAGCAATTGCCCGTGATGAAGATGATACTCGGCGTGATCCGGTGCGAGGCGCATCGCGGCCTCGACAGCGGATAACGCCGAACCGATCTCGTCGCGCTGGCTTTCGGCCGCCGAGATGAGCCGCCACAACAGCGGATCGCTCGGGTCGCGAGCGATCGCAGTACGAAGCAGCGTCGCGGCCTGATCAGTACGCCCGGCGCGCAGCAGCAGCTCCGCGGCATGGATGACGAAGCTATTATCTTCGGGCGCTAGCGACGCGGCCTGCAAGGCGAGGTTCAGCGCTTCGTCTGGTCGGTCGAGCGCGTAACCTGCCGCCGACAGCGCACGCAGCGCCTGCGGGTTGCGCGGCTCGATCGCGGCCGCGCGCGCCAGGTAAGCGTTCGCTTCTTCGACCTGCTCCGCATCGAGCAGCAGGCACCCGGCATGGTAAGCGAAATCGAAATTGTCGGGCGCCAGGTCGCTTGCTTTGGCCGCGAACGCGATCGCTCTCTCGGCGTATCCAATCAGCGCGAAGGCGCTGCTCGCGTGGCGATAACCCTCGATCCAGTCGGGCCGGTGCTCGATGAGCCGCTCATAGGCCGTTGCGGCTTCTTCATGGCAGCCGCTGTTGCTGAACAGCCAAGCGCAAAAATGGACCACGTCGTTATCGTTCGCCGCCGCGGAGAACGCAAAACGACCGCATTCGACCGCGTCGCCCGCGCGCCCAGCGTGAAACAACTTCTCGCCAAGACGACAGGCCAGCCTGGCCCCTTCAGCGCCGCGAATTTGTCGATGCCGCAAGTAATCGAGACAAATATCGAGCGCGCCGTCGCCTAATGCGTCGGTGAAGGTTCTATGATCGATCGCCAATTGGGGGTAATTGTGATCGAGACTCAACCTTTAGCTGCTCCCTAGCGAATAGGTTGCATTTTATCGATGACATTAAACCGGCTGCGTGCATTCGCTCAACTGGGTTTGTCATGCTGCAATATCTTCGGCGATCGAGGGCGGATTGACCGGAGCCGCCTCGCCAACAGGTCCGCCTGTTGTTCCGCTTTGCGGCGCACCATCGCCGGTTTAAGGTGCGTTCAACCGCGGAGGAAGAAACCATGATGATCGATATGCACGCCCATTGGCGGCCGAGCGAAGTCGCCGACGCCTTGCGCGCCCGCACACGGGAGCCGCGTATTTTGCGCAATGACGCCGGGGTCGAGGTGCTGAAGGCCCCGCGAATGGGCGAACAGGCGCTTGCCGAGGCTTTCGACGAGATCGAATTTCATTTGGCCCGGATGGATCGCCAGGGGGTTGAGACGAGCGTGCTGTCGCTGCTCGGCTCGTTTTGCTGGGTCGAGTCTCAGCCGCTCGACGTCTCCGGGCCGCTGTGCCGGAAGGTGAATGACGGGCTGTCCGCGATCTGCCGGAAGCATCCTGGCCGCTTCGCTGCGTTCGCCGCGCTTCCGTTGGTCGATATGGATGCGGCGGCGGCCGAGCTTGACCACGCGCTCGATCTGCCGGGCATGGTGGGTGCCCAGCTCCCTGGCAATTACTTCCTCACCCACAAGGACGCCGAGACGGTTCGTCCGCTATTCGAGGTCGCTAACCGGCGCCACGCGACGCTCTTTGTCCATCACGGCCCCCGGCCGGGCGACGCGTTTCCGAAGGTCGGCGGCGATACCGATAACGCCCGTCGCCGCAATGGCACGCTCGACATGCAGGCGAGCCTATCATCAGTGATGGTGACGCTCTGCCTCACCGACATCCTCGCGGATTATCCGGATGCGACCGTCGTCGTCCACAATCTGGGCGGCAATATCCCGTACGAGATTGAGCGCATGGACCACCGCTGCCTGCTCGACACGCCCGACGAGGAGCTACCGTCGTCACGTTTTCGCAGGGCGAAGGTGTATGTCGATTGCAACTCATTCGGCGCGCATTCGATCGAGGCGGCCGTGCGTCTTTATGGTGCCGAGCGCATCGTGTGCGGGACCGACGGAACCGAATTCGGCACCGACTGGACCCAGAAGGCGCTGGCTGAGGCCGACATCGGCGAGGACGCGCGGCAGCAAATCCTGCACCATAATGCCGCGGCCTTGCTCGCGCGTGCCAATACCGCTCAGCCGGCGATCGCCGCCGACTAGACCTCGGGCGGTCTGCAGCGACGTTTCCTGACTGGCCCTCTGCGGTTTTCGACCCTAAAGTCACCGCAGGTTTGCGCTTGGCCTACTGGCTGGGCGTGTTTGCGCGGATTGTGTCGGCGATGGCCGGCTAAACGGAGGAGCGGTGATGGCGTTCGAGTTCGGCATGTTTCACGAGTTCCAACGGCCCGCCGGGATCACCGAAGAAGAGGCCTTCGCCACCTCGTTTGAGCAGATCGACGCCGCCGAGCGTTGGGGTCTCGACGCGATGTGGCTCGCTGAAATCCATGTCGCGCCCGAGCGCTCGGTATGTTCGGCGCCGCTGACCCTGGCGAGCGCCATCGCCGCGCGCACAAAGCGCATGAAGATCGGCACCGGCGTTCAGGTGCTGCCGCTCTGCCACCCGCTGCGTCTTGCCGAGGAAGCGGCGACGGTCGATCAGATCAGTCACGGCCGGCTGATCTTCGGCGTCGGGCGCAGCGGCTTCCCGCGCACCTACGAGGCCTATGGCGTGCCGTACGGCGAAAGCCGCGAACGCTTTGCCGAGACGCTTGAAATCCTGAAGCGCGCCTGGACCGAGCCGCGCTTTTCCTATCAGGGCAAGTACTACAGCTTTGACAATGTCGCGTTGACGCCGAAGCCCTACCAAAAGCCATGGCCGGAAATCCGCATCGCCGCCAACAGCGCCGACACCTTTCCGCAGATCGCCAAGCTCGGCCACGCCGTGTTTGTCGCCGTGCGCCTCGGCACGATCGAGGAGCTTGGCCCCAATATCGCTGCGTATCGCAAAGCGTGGAAGGAAGCCGGGCACCCCGGCGAGGGGCAGGTGTTTCTGCGCGCTCCGGTCTATGTCGCTGACACCGACGAGGCCGCGATCTCCGAGCCCGAGGAAAGCATCATGTATTTCTATCGTTATCTTGGCGAACGGCTCGAGGATTCCGCGTCCCGCGCGGGCGTACGCGCCGTCGAGGATCGCGCGGCGCGCGGCCGGCGGCTGCAGGAAATCACCTACGAAGACGCGCTGCGTGAGAAGCTGATCATCGGCTCGCCCGAACGCGTCGCCGATCGCCTGATGGGGCTCAAGGAGACGCTGGGGCTCGACGGCATCCTCGCGGAGATGAATTGCGGTACCAAAATCCCGCATCAGCGGGTCATGAGGTCGCTGCAGCTGCTCTGCGAAAAGGTCAAGCCGCAGTTCCACTGACCGGCTGGCAGCAGCCGTTACTCGTCTTGTCGACTCGACCTCATGCGTGCTGTTCACTAGCAAAGCGCGCTTGAGGTGCTGCTTGTGCCTAATCGAGCTTAACCATCAAAGACGAAGATTAGGGCTTTGTTCGCCTTGTTCGCGGGCCGCCGCGGACATCTGCATCACCTGGCATTAAGAAATTCGGGCGCAGATTGCTTCCGTCACCTCCGCGCTCTTCACTTCTTCCATAACCAACGCGGAGCGGAGAAGCTAGATGTTCCCATGGTATGTCAACACGGCATTGGTTTGTCTGGTATTGGCCGGCTTTTGGGGCGTTTGGGCGAGCTCCGGCGACGGCGTGCGCTAAGCCAAAGCTAAGTGCCGGCATTTACCTGCTGGCCTTGTCGCGTTAGGCTCGATGTCGCGTGAATCATCGCGACATCTTCCATTCTGATTTCACGGCGTCTCCCTTTTGGTGGGAGGCCTACAGACCGGCCGTTGGCGATCTCGTCGACGTGCCGACGGCGGCGCGCGTCGCGATCGTCGGCGGTGGCTATGCCGGGCTGTCGGCGGCGCTCGAATTGTCGAAGCACGGCATCGACGCGGTCGTATTTGAACGCGGTGCCCTCGGCGAAGGCGCGAGTACGCGCAACGGCGGCGCGGTCAGCGGCGGTGTCAATGTCGGCAAGGGGTTCAGCGGCAAAGCAGCCGAGGTCGACCCGGCACGAGCCGCAGCGATGCTGTCCGATGCTTATGACGCGTTCGCGCTGGTGGAGCGGCTGATCGCGGAAGAGCAGATCGATTGCTTCTGGCAAAAGCGCGGGCGGTTTCAGGGAGCCTGGACCCCGGCGCATTTCGCCTATCAACAATCGCGGCTCGTCAGCCTCAACGACAGCGCACAGTCGGGTGCTTACATGGTGCCGCGCGATCGCCAGCGCGAGGAAATCGCCAGCGACTATTACTATGGCGGTATGGTCGTCGAGCGCTCGGCAAGCATCCACCCGGCGCTCTATTACAAGGGCTTGCTCGACACGTGCCGGCGTCGCGGTATCGTGATCTGCGCCGATGCTACGGTCGACAGCATCACCCGTAGCGGCCCCGGCTGGCGCGCCGTCACCAGCCGCGGCACGACCGAGGCTGGCGACATCGTCATCGCCACCAACGGCTATACCGGCGCGCTGACGCCGCGCCTTAGGCGTCGTGTGGTGCCGATCGCCAGCCACATCATCGCGACCGAGGAACTGCCCGAGGATCTGGCGCGCTCGCTGGTCCCCAATGGCCGCACGCTTTCCGATACGAAGCGCGTCCTTTGCTATTACCGGATGTCGCCGGACGGCAGGCGCATGGTGTTCGGCGGCCGCGCACGCTTTACCCAAGCCGATCCGCTGCTCTGCGCCCGCGTGCTCTACGGCTACATGACCGAGCGCTTCCCGCAGCTCAGGGGCATCCGGATCACCCATGGTTGGACCGGCAATACCGCCTTCACCCTCGACGCCCTGCCGCATATGGGCGAGGACGAGGGGCTGCATTACGCGCTCGGCTGCAATGGCAGCGGCATCGCGATGATGACCTATCTCGGCTATCAGACCGCGCGCAAGATTGCTCGTGCCGCGAATTATGCCTGCGCCTTCGACAGCCCGGATTTTCCCGATCACGCGCTCTACAACGGCAACCCGTGGTTTCTGCCATTGATCGGCTCGTATTACCGGCTGCGCGACCGGCTCGATCGGATGCTCGCCTGAGAGAGGCGGTATCGCTATCATCGCCGCAACATCTTATGGGAGGACACGATGGAATTCGATACCTTCAAGTCATCGCTGATGGGCGCGTCGCCGCCCGCCGGCGTCAGCGGCGCGATGCAGGCGCTGTGGTGGCAAGCCAAGGGTGACTGGCATAAGGCGCACCGTTGCGCCCAGGCCGACGCCAACGAGAATGGCGCTTGGGCACACGCCTATCTGCATCGGGTCGAGGGTGATCTGCACAACGCCGGCGGCTGGTACAAGCGCGCTGGGAAAAACCCGTCGACCGCGCCGCTCGACAATGAGTGGGAAGAGATCGCTCGCGCGCTGCTGAAATAGCTATTCCGCGGCCGAACGCTCGTATTTTCGCGCCGGAGTATTGATCGGGTCCAGCAACGGCGCAGCGTTGAACGACGCGGCGTATCGGTCGGCGGGCGCATCGCCGTAGAGTGTCGAGCGCTGGCGCGGCGTGCGGCCAAGCGAGCGGATCAGCGTCTCCATATCCTCGGGCGGCATTTCCTGGCCAAAGCTTGCGCCGGCGGCACGCGAAATGCTCTCGTTCATCAACGTGCCGCCGAGGTCGTTGACCCCTGCCTTGAGACAGGCGGCTAGCCCGGCTGGGCCGAGCTTGACCCACGACGCCTGGATGTTCGGGATCACCGGGTTGAGCGCGAGGCGCCCGACGGCGTGCATCAGGACCGCCTCGCGGAAAGTGGGGCCGCGCCGCGCATTTCCCTTGAGATACATCGGCGCTTCCATCGGCACGAAAGGCAACGGCACGAATTCGGTGAAACCACCGGTGCGCTGCTGCAGCGCCCGTACGCGCAGCAGGTGGCGCGCCCAGTGCTCGTAGCGCTCGACATGGCCGAACATAATCGTGACCGTCGCGCGCAGCCCGACACTGTGCGCGGCCTCCATGACCTCGAGCCATTCGGCGGTCTTGATCTTGTCGGGACAGATCACCGCACGCACTTCGTCGTCGAGGATTTCGGCCGCGGTGCCGGGCAGTGACGACAGCCCCGCGTCCTTCAGCTCGGCGAGAAAATCGGGCAGGGTGCGCCCCAAGGTCTTGGCGCCTTGCCAGATTTCGAGCGGCGAGAAGGCGTGGATGTGCATCCGCGGGATCGCCTTCTTGATCGCGCGGCAAATGCCGAGATAGGTCGCGCCGGTATATTCCGGGTGGATGCCGCCCTGGAGGCAGACTTCGGTGCCGCCGCGATCCCAGGCTTCCTCGCAGCGCCGGACGATCTCGTCCCAGTCGAGATCGTAGGGTCTCCCGCGCAAATTCTCGCTAAGCTTGCCCTTCGAGAACGCGCAGAACTGACAGCGGAAGTAGCAGATGTTGGTGTAGTTGATGTTGCGGGTGACGACGTAGCTCACCGTGTCGCCGTTGACTGCCCGACGCAGCCGGTCGGCCGTCTCGCACACCGCATCGAACGCATCGCCGCGCGCCTCGAACAGCGTCACGATCTCACGTTCGGTAAGCGTTTCGCCCGCTGTCGCGCGGTCGAGGATGGGCTGGATCGTGGCGAGGAGGGCGGGGATGCGCGACCCTTTCGCGGCCAGTGGCGGCTCGGCCCCGGCGCCCGGGCTCCATTTGTCAATGCGAGCCAGGCCCTGGCCGTCGATGCGCCGCAAGGTCGGCGTGCGCAGCGCCGGGTCGAGCCATTTCGCTGGCTCCAGTGTGTATTCGGGATAGATCGCCAGCCGCTCGACTAGGAGCTTGCCGGCACCGGCGGTGCGTTCGGCCAGCAGGCCGAGCTCGGGCCACGGCGCTTCGGGGTTGACGTGGTCGGGCGTAACCGGCGACACGCCGCCCCAATCGTTGATCCCTGCCGCGATCATCGCTTCGAGCGCCGCCGGCATCAGGTTTGGCGGCGCCTGCAGGTTCATTCTCGCGCCGAACACCAGCCGCGTGACGGCGATCGTCCACAAATGGTCGTCCTGATCAGGATCAGGCGCGTCCGCCATTTTCGTACCTGGCTTGGCACGGAAATTCTGAACGATGATTTCCTGGATATGGCCGTGACGCTCATGCAGCTCGCGCAGCGCCAGCATTGCCTCAATGCGCTCGCGGCGCGTCTCGCCGATGCCGATGAGGATACCGCTGGTAAACGGCACCGCCGCCTCTCCGGCCGCTTCGATCGTCGCCAACCGCCGTGCCGGATGCTTGTCGGGCGAGCCGAAATGCGGGCCGCCGCGCTGCGACAGCCGTTCGCTTGCCGTCTCCAACATGATGCCTTGCGACACCGAGACCTTGCGCAGCGCCTCAACGTCGTCGCGGGTCAAAAGACCCGGGTTCAGATGCGGCAGCAGTCCGGTCTCCTTGAGCACCAGCGCCGCCATCTCGGCGAGATAAGAGAGCGTCGTCTCGTGCCCAAGCGCGGCGAGTTCGTCACGCGCCGCGCGATAACGTAGCTCAGGCTTGTCGCCAAGCGTGAACAACGCCTCGTGACAGCCCGCCCTGGCGCCGGCGCGGGCGATGTCGAGGATCTCGTCGCGCGTCAGATAAGCCCGTTCGCCGCGCCGCGGCGGGTGCGCGAACGTGCAGTAGTGGCAGACGTCACGGCACAGCTGGGTCAGCGGGATGAAGACCTTGCGCGAATAGGAGACAAGATTGCCGTGCCCGGTATCGCGTAGCCCAGCGGCGACCCGCGTCAACGCCGGCAAATCCTCGCATTCGGCGAGCGCCAACGCGTCGGCTTCGGAAAGGCGCTCGCCCGCTTCGGCTAGCTTGAGGATCGTCGCGAAGAAATCGCTCACTCTGGCCTCATTTCGCTCGTGTGTTCGGCGATCAACCTGCCGGCACGCGTTGTTGTTTGGAGCCGTGCAAAATGATGGAGGTCTTGCGGATTGTCGATATCGAAGGCGATCCCGGGCAGGCGCACGACGCATGGCTCGATGCCCTGGGCGCGGGCGGCGGCAAGATGCGGGAAATAGCTGTCTTCGCCAAAGCGCAGTGGCACGGCCTGCGGCGGTGACATCAGGATCGCGTTCGAGCCGAGATCGTCATGTGCCGGGACGATCGTGAAGGCTGGTGCCGGGCCGTGCGCCGCGATCAGGGTTTCGATCTCCGCGGTCGTGATCAGCGGCAAGTCGCCCGGCAGGGTCAAGAGCGTGCGGCGGCCTCGCGCGACGAGGTGGCGCGCTCCAGCGCTGACCGCGCCGGTATGGCCGTCATGCGCACCGTCGGCGAGCGTCCGCAACCCATAGCGGCGGGCGAGGTTCTCG
>Ga0210398_10004519_pt1 | contig 13040 bp, 8 predicted proteins | sample IncBWC4OmetaG_FD_161047 | JGI IMG/M metagenome (GOLD analysis project Ga0210398, IMG submission 161047) | Forest soil microbial communities from Barre Woods Harvard Forest LTER site, Petersham, Massachusetts, United States - Inc-BW-C-4-O | ecosystem: Environmental > Terrestrial > Soil >... | reverse complement strand
TCGTACGATATCTGAAGTAGCATCAGGGCTTATCCTTCGGTCCTCGGTCTCTCCGACTCGGCGCCCGGATTGGTAGACTCGATGCCCGCCTCGTCGTCGCCAATCGGGCCAACACGGCTTCGTATTTTCTGCGCAACCGCCTTGGACGATCTCCGCTCCAAGATCCACCTGATCCCAAAAAACACTCCCACCACTTAGGCGATAATTGTGGCAATCAAAAAGCCTTCGAATAACCGATCCGAATGGATATCAACGGTTGTCAAGGTAACCGTCAGGCGATGCCAACCGAAAATCCGAATATCAAGAAGCCGAACGACTCTGCGCCGCGCAGCCCAGCGCGTTCCAGTTGATCCAGCTCCTCGCTGCTTACCTCATAAACATCAAGTTCGGCAATGGAATGTCGCCGAACAGGAATCCGATCATGGAGACCGTGAGCCATTAGCTATTAGCAGATGATTGGTCCTTCTCGTAATATTGTGCGACGAAGCGGTCGAGCAGGCGTACGCCAAAGGCGGTGGCGCCTTTGGGCACGGTCGACGCATCCTTGCTCGACCACGCCATCCCGGCGATGTCGAGATGCGCCCACGGCACCTTGTTGACGAAGCGCTGCAGAAACTGGGCGGCGGTGATGCTGCCGGCGGCCCGCCCGCCGCCGATGTTCTTGACGTCGGCGGCATCGCTGTCCATCTCGCGGTCGTAGCTGTCGGCGAGCGGCAGGCGCCAGACCTCCTCGCCGACCGCCTTGCCGGCCTCGGTGAGCCGCGCCGCCAGCTCGTCGTCATTGGCGAACAGCCCGGCCCGGTGGTGGCCGAGGGCGACGATGACGGCGCCGGTCAGGGTCGCCAGGTCGATCATCAGCCGCGGCTTGAAGCGATCCTGGCAATACCACATCGCATCGGCCAGCACGAGGCGGCCTTCGGCGTCGGTGTTCAGCACCTCGATCGTCTGGCCCGACATCGAGGTCACGATGTCACCTGGGCGCTGCGCGGTGCCGGACGGCATGTTCTCGACCAGGCCGACGATTCCGACCGCGTCGAGCTTGGCCTTGCGCGCGGCCAACAAGCGCATCAGGCCGATGACCACGGCCGAGCCCGCCATATCCCATTTCATGTCGCCCATGCCGGCGGCGGGCTTGATCGAGATGCCGCCGGTGTCGAAGGTGACCCCCTTGCCGATGAAGGCGAGCGGCGCGCCCTGTCCGCCGGCGGCCCCGCCGGGATTGCCGGCGCCATGCCACTGCATAACGACGAGGCGGGGCGGTCGGGCGCTGCCTTGCGCGACCCCGAGCAGCGCGCCCATGCCGAGCTTGCGCATCGCCTTTTCGTCGAGAATCTCGACTTTGACGCCTAGTTCCTCAAGGGTCCGCGCCTGCTCGGCCAGGGTCTCGGGATAGATGACGTTGGCCGGCTCGGAGACGAGGTCGCGGGTGAAAAACACCGCCTCGGCGGTCTTTTCAAGCAGCCGCCAGGTGCGCTTGGCGGCTCCGGTTTCGGCGCTCGACACGGTGAGCCGGGCCAGCGATGGTTTCTGTTCCGGCTTCTGCTTGGTCTTGTATTTGTCGAAGCGATACGCTCGCAGTTGCGCGCCGAGGGCGAGTGCGGCGGCCGCCTCGCCGGCGCCGAGCGGCGCATCGTCGCCGATTTCGACGGCGACATTCGCCTCGATCTCGCCGGCGCCGTTGAGGTGCGCGGCAAGGGCGCCGCCGAGATCCTCGAAAACCCGGGCGCCGGCCTGCTCGGGCTGGCCGAGCCCGGCCAGAACGATCCGGCTGAGCCCGAGATTGGCCGGCGCCACGATTGCCAGGAGCTCGCCCTTTTTGCCGCTGAAGCGCGCGGCTGAAGCGAGCGCGCGCACGACGGCACCTCCGCTCGCCTCGTCGAGGCGGCGGGCGGCCGCGGTCAGTACCCGCTCCCCCCAGATTCCCGCCACCGCGGCGCCGGTATGGGGCAGTTCCGGTTCGGCAAAGCTGATCTTCATTCGCAACCTCGAACAATGGCGTCGCAGCGAGTGCCGCGGCCCGTGGCGGCAGGCATATTGGCCCGATAGATACATCAACCGCACAGTTCGGCGCCAGGGAGCCGGACCGCCATGCTCGGGGCGCCATGCCGGGGGCGTCCGGACGGTCCGGGAAATGCCTCTGGCCGGACCCGGAGCACCTGCCTATGATCGGGCGCCGATGACGAGCCTTAACCGCTACATCCTGCGTCAATGCTTCGGCGTCATGATTTTCGTCACCGCCGCGCTGAGCGCCGCGGTCTGGCTCACCCAATCGCTGCGGCTGATCGACCTGATGGTCAATCGCGGCTTGTCGATCGAGTTGTTTCTCTATCTGTCGGTGCTGATCCTGCCGCGCTTTATCGACGTCGTGTTGCCGATCGGCTTGTTTATCGCGGTGCTGTTCACCTTCAACCGGTTGATCGCAGAGAGCGAGCTCGTGGTCATGCGCGCGGCCGGGTTGAGCCCGCTGGCGCTGGCCAGAGCGGTGCTGATCCTGGCCGCGATCGCCTTTGGCATGCTGATGAGCCTGTCGGCCTATGTGCTCCCGGTGGCAAACCGCGCCTTCGGCGACTTGCAGTTCGAAATTCGCAACCGCTTCGTCTCCAGCCTGATCCAGGAGGGCACCTTCACCACCGTCTCCGACAAGCTGACCTTTTATATCCGCAACCGCGAGGCCAACGGCGATGTTGTCGGTCTTCTGATCAACGACAGCCGCGACCCGCAGCATCCGGTCACGATCCTCGCTGAGCGCGCGGCCTTTGCCAACACGCCCTCCGGCCCCCGCATCATCATGGTGAACGGCGACCGCCAGCAATACGACCCGCAGACGCGCAAGCTCTCGATCCTGACCTTCGCGCGCTACACCCTCGATCTCGACACCTTGCAGGATGCTCCGGTCGTGCGCTTTCGCGAAGCCCCGGAACGCTTTCTCCCCGATCTGTTTTTCCCACCCAAGAGCTTGGATCGGGACCCGTTCCTGCGCCACACCTTTATCATGGAGGCGCAACAGCGCGTCTTGGTGCCGCTTTCCGCGTTCAGCTTTGCGCTGATCCCGCTGGCCTGCCTGCTGCCCGGGGAATTCAACCGCCGAGGACAGGCCAAGCGGGTCATCCTGGCGGTCGCCGCCGCCTTTCTCTTCGAAACCATCGACCTCGGCGTCAATGATCTGGCCGCCCGGTACAGCACGGCGATCCCGCTGATGTACGTCGTCGACCTGTTGCCCTTTGCCCTCGGCCTCGCCCTGCTGATGCCTGGGCGGCTCCGGTTCGGCTGGCGCTGGGCGACGCTCGCCGGCGCCCGCGTCCGCTGACATCCGCGGCGATGCCGAGACGCTTGCCGGTGCAGCTCGCAAAAACCCTGTCCGCCTATATCGCCCGCCAGTTTTTCGGGTGGTTCTGCGGGGTATTCGGGGCGATCGCGGTCATCACCTTCCTGGCCGATTATGTCGAGCTGATCCGCCGCGGCGGTGAGAAGCCGCGGGCGACGCTTGGGCGCTTGTTCGTGATGGCTCTGCTGCAGTCGCCGCAGACCGCGCAGGAAGCGCTGCCCTTTGCCGTGCTGTTTGGCACCATGCTCGCGTTCTGGCGGCTGACCCGCAACAACGAGCTGGTCGTGGCGCGGGCGGCGGGGGTCTCGGTCTGGCAATTTCTGGTCCCGGCCGTTCTGGTGGCGCTGCTGGTCGGCATTTTCGCGGTAACGGTGTTCAATCCGATCGCCTCGGTGGCAGAGGCGAACTTCGAAAGGCTCGAAAGCAGCGTCTTCAATCAGGGGGCCGACGAGCTGTCGTTGTCGAGCGCCGGCTTGTGGCTGCGCCAAAGCGATGAGGCCGGCAACCAGATCATCATCCATGCCGGCCGGCTCGCGTCCCCCGACCTGGTCCTCGGCGACGTCACCCTGTTCTTTTTCAACCGCCTGACCCAGTTTACCGCGCGCATCGATGCGCGCACGGCGCGGCTGGAACCCGGCGACTGGCTGATCCTGGACGGGATGCGCTGGCGACCGGACAAGCCGCCCCAATCGTTCTCCCAATGGCGCCTGCCCACCCAGCTGACCCTGCACCGGATCGAGGAGAGCGTCGCGTCCCCGGACACGATATCGTTTTGGGAATTGCCCCGTTTCATCGCCTTGCTCGAGGAATCGGGCTTCTCGGCGCAGCGCCATCGCCTGCATTACGATGTGCTGCTCGCGCGGCCGTTTCTGCTGTGCGCGATGGTCCTGGTCGCGGCGATCTTCAGCTTGCGCATGCAGCGGCGCGGCGGGGTCACCGTCATGATCGTGGGCGGCGTGGCTGCGGGGTTTTTTCTCTACGTGCTGTCCGACGTCATCTTTGCGCTCGGGATCTCGGCCAAGGTCCCGATCGTGCTCGCCGCCTGGACCCCGACCGGGGTGAGCCTGATCTTCGGCGCCACGACCTTGCTTCATCTGGAAGACGGTTGATGGGCCAGGGGTGGGTGATGAGACAGGGGCGGGGCCTCGGTCACCGCCGATTCGGCCCCTGCTCCTTTTTGTGGCGGCGTCTCACTGGCGCCCTATTGGGCGCTGTCGTGGCGGCGGCCGCCGCGGCTCCCGCCGCCGCCCAGTTCAGCGCGACCGGGCCTTCGAAGCAGAATTCCCACGCCCCGATCGCGGTTCGCGCCGACGAGATCGAATACGACCAGGATCTGGCATTGACGATTGCCCGCGGGCACGTCGAAATCGCTCAGAACGGCGAGGTTCTGCTCGCCGACACGGTCACCTACAACCAGCGCACCGACACCATCATCGCATCGGGAAACGTCAGTCTGTCGCAGCCGACCGGCGAGATCCTGTTCGCCGATTACATGGAGCTGCGCCGCGCCATGAATGACGGCTTTGCCAAGGATGTGCGCATGCTGCTCGCCGACCGCTCGCGGCTCGCGGCCAACACCGCGCGCCTGACCAACGGGGTTCGCACCGAGTTGCGCCGCGCCGTCTACTCGCCCTGCGATTTGTGCCGGAGCGACCCGAGCGCGCCTCCCGAATGGCAGATCGAGGCGCGCGAAATCGACCATGACAGGGAGCTGCACCTGGTCGAGTTTCACGACGCCACGATGCAGATCGACGGCTGGCCGCTGTTCTACACGCCCTACATCTCGGCCCCCGACCCGACGGTCAAGCGCGCAACCGGGTTCCTGCCGCCTTCGTTCGGAAGCTCGACCTCGGTGGGCGAGTTTATCACCATCCCCTACTTTCTGGTGCTCGGGCCGGACAAGGATCTGACCTTGGCGCCGCGCTTTACCACCAAGGCCGGGCCGGTGATGGGGACCGAGTACGAAGAGCGCTTCGGCAACGGGATGATCGATGCCATCGGCAGCGTCAATTTCAGCGATCCCAACGTCAGCGGGGGAAACGACAAGCAGCTGCGCGGCGATATCAACGAGCACAGCGTGTTCGATCTCAACGAGAATTGGCGAACCGGGCTCGACCTGCAGCGTGTCTCCGACCAGAACTATCTGCTGCAATTCGGCTTTGGCAACCCGCTGTTGAACGCCGAGATCAGCCGCGGCTACCTCGAAGGGTTCGGCGCACGCTCGTCGACCGATGTCGACGCCTATGCTTTTCAGCCGCTGGTGACCGGCCTCAGCACCTCGACCCAGCCGATCGTGCTGCCGGTGATCAACCGCAACTGGCAAAGCCTCCCCGACGAATTCGGCGGACGCTGGAACCTCAACGCCAATCTCTTGAACATCATCCGCCCGGTCGGCACCCAGACCAAGCGCATCTCGCTCGGCTCGGAATGGGAGCGCAGCTTCCGCGACGGCATCGGCGGCCAATACCTATTTACCGCCAGCCTGCGCGGCGACGGCTACGCGGTCAACGATCTGAGCCCCGCCTCGAACCCCGACCTGCCTTCGGCTTTTTTCCCGGCGAACGGCGCGCCGGCGATCGCTCCGATCAATCCGAACTTCGTCACCGGCCGCGCCTTTCCGCAAGTCGGGCTAAAATGGAGCTACCCGCTGATCCATCCCGGCCAAACCTTGACCCCGCTGATCGAGCCGATCGTCGGGATCTATGCCGGACCCGACGGCGGCAACCAGCACAAGATCCCGGACGAGGACAGCCTGTCCTTTGACTACGACGATTCGCTGTTGTTCCGCCCCGACCGCCTGGCCGGCTACGACATCCTCGATACCGGCCAACGGGTCGATTACGGCACCAAGCTCGGCCTTTACGACAGCTCGGGCGGGAGCTATCGGATGCTGGTCGGGCAAAGCTACCGGGCCGAGACCAACCCGTTTCTGCCGCCGGGCTCGGGCGCCGAACAGCGGCTTTCCGACGTGGTCGGGCGGGTCGTGCTGTCGCCGAGTTCCTACCTCGATCTGATCTATCGTTTCCGCCTCGCCTCGAGCGATTTGAGCTTTCGCGAGCAACAGGCCGCGATCAGCACCGGGCCGCAGAATTTACGGGTCAGCGTCAACTACGTTCTGATCCCGGCGCAGCTCGCCAGCGATGTCGTCACCAACCCCGTCACCGGTCAAAACATCCTTTACGGCAAGCAGGAGCAGATTTCGTTTACGGCAACGGCCAAGCTGACCCGCTATTGGTCGGTTCAGGGCAACGAGACATTGAATCTGACCGACAGCTCCAATCTGGTCAACGGGGTGGCGACGCCGGAATCGAGCGGTTCCAGCCTCTATGCTTCGGCCTCGGCGATCTACCAGGATGATTGCATAGCGTTTGTCGGCTCGATAACCCAATCGGGGATCCGCAACGGCGCGGTCACGCCGGGCGTTGGCGTGCTGTTCAGCGTCGTATTCAAAGATCTCGGGGAGGTCGGCGGCACCGTCGCCACGCTCGCCGGCGGCGGGCTTTAGGTGGCTCCGATGTCCCGCGGCCCGGCTTTTCGGTTGGCCGCGACCGATCGCCCAAAGGACAACCCGCTGCACCAAGTCCGCCCCGGACAGATGCGCGTTGACGACAGCGCCGCTCGGGAAGTGTAAGGTGCATTTATTCACTGGCGCCGCGGGAGCCGCCGATCGATGAAGACAATGCGCTGGTTGTGCGTAATCTTGTGTGTTTTCGGCGGCCTTGCGGGGGCGTTGACGCCGGCCCTTGCGGCCTCGGCGAAGGCGCCTCGGCCGACCGCGGCGCCCGCGCCCGCCGGCCCCTATCCCGAAATCCGCATCGCGGCCGTCGTCAACGACGAGGTGATCTCGGTTTCCGATCTCGCCTCGCGCATCAGAATGATCCTGCTGTCGACCGCCATTCCGGATACGCCTCAAGCGCGCCAGCGCCTCGCCGCTCAGGTGTTGCGAACCTTGGTCGACGAGCGGCTGCAAATCGAGGAGGCCAAGCGCAAGAACATCACCGCTACCTCGGCCGAGGTGCAAAAGGCGATTTCCGGGATCGAGCAGCAGAACAACATGAAGCCCGGCCAGCTCGACCAGGTTCTGAAGAGCAACGGCATCGAGCCCGATGCGCTGATCCAGCAGGTGACGGCGGCGATCGTATGGGCAAAACTGGTGCGCCAGCTCGCGGTCGATACCGACCCGGTGTCCGACGCAGAGGTCGACGAGACCTTGAAACGCCTCAAGCAAGACCAGAACGAGCCGCAAAGCCGGGTCGCGGAAATTTTCCTGCCGGTCGACAACCCCCAGGATGATTCGCAAGTCCAGGCCTCGGCCGAACGGCTGATCGAGCAGATGAAGCAAGGTGCGCGGTTTTCCGCGGTGGCCCAGCAATTCTCGAAATCCGCCACCGCCGCCGTCGGCGGCGATATCGGCTGGATCCAGCCCGACGAGCTCAGCCCGCCGCTCGCGAAGGCGGTCGCCCAGATGAGCCCAGGCGAGCTGTCGCCGCCGATCCGGACCCCCTCCGGCTACTACATCCTCCTGGTTCTCGACCGGCGCAACGAGGGCGCCGCCGCCGGCCCGGAGGACACCTTGCTGCACATTGTGCAGGTGGTCTTTCCGCTGCCGCCGCAGGCAAGCTCGGACGCGCGCCGTGCCGCCTTGATCCAGGCGGAAGCGGCCAGAACCAACGCGAAGAGCTGCGCCGACATGTTGAAGATCGGCAGGGCCGAGGCGCCTCAGCTGTCGAGCGAGGGCGATCTGCGGCTCAACCAGATCGCTCCGGCGATGCGCAGCCTGGTGCTGGGTCTCGGGGTCGAAAAACCCTCGGAGCCGATCATGCAGAAAAATGGCGTCGGCGTAATCATGGTCTGCAGCAAGACCGACGCCGCCTCGAAACCCGCGGTCGAGACCCGCGACGACGTGTACCAGACCCTGATGCGCGAGCGTCTCGACGCGCTGGCGCGCCGCTATATGCGCGACCTGCGGCGCAACGCCTATGTCGATGTCCGGGTTTGAAGGTCGTGGGGTTGCCGCTGGCGCTGACCATGGGCGAACCCGCTGGGATCGGCGGTGAGATCGCGCTGAAGGCCTGGCTCGGCCGCGAGCGGGGTATCCCGGCCTTCTATATGATCGACGATCCGGACCGGATCGCGGCTTTGGCGGCCGAGCTCGGCTGGCCGGCACCGGTCCGGGCGATCGAACGGCCGGCGCAGGCGTGCGAAATTTTTGCCGAGGCGCTGCCGGTGATGCCGATCGGCGCGGTGCTGCGCGGCCGTCCCGGCCGCCCCGATCCGGCTGATGCGCGGGCCATAGTGGATGCGATCGACGCCGCCGTCGCCGATGTCCGCGGCGGCCGCGCCGCGGCGCTGGTGACCAACCCGATCCACAAGGACAGCCTCTACCGCGCCGGGTTCCGCCATCCCGGCCACACCGAATACCTGGCCGAGCTGGCCGGCGAGGGTGCGACCCCGGTCATGATGCTGGTCTGCCCCGAGCTGCGCGTCGTCCCGGTCACGATCCATCTGGCCCTGCGGCGGGCGGCCGAAAGCCTGACCGCCGCCGCGATCGTCGACGCCGGCCGGGTCGCCGCCGCCGCTCTGCGCCGGGATTTCGGCGTCGCCGCTCCGGTCCTGGCGATCGCCGGGCTCAACCCGCATGCGGGCGAAGCGGGCGCGCTCGGTTGCGAGGAGATCGACATCATCGCCCCGGCCGTCGCCGCCCTGCGGGCGCTGGGGATCGACGCGCGCGGCCCGCTGGCCGCGGACACGATGTTTCATCCCGAGGCGCGCCGCTCTTATGACGCGGCCTTGTGCATGTATCACGACCAGGCGCTGATCCCGATCAAGACCATCGATTTCGACGGCGGCGTCAACGTCACCCTGGGCCTGCCGTTTGTGCGCACCTCGCCGGATCACGGCACCGCCTTCGCGATCGCCGGGCGGGGCGTGGCGCGCGAGGGGAGCCTCGTTGCCGCGCTGCGGCTGGCCGCCGAAATGGCGGCGAGGCGGCGGGGTCCGCTCTGAGGTGGCGGCGCCGGCGCCGGCTCTTCTGCCGCCGCTGCGCGAGGTCATCGCCCGACACGGGATCGCGGCCCGCCGGCGGCTCGGGCAGAACTTCCTGCTCGACCTCAACCTGACGGCGAAGATCGCCCGCGCCGCGGGATCGCTCGAGGAGGCCACGGTCGTCGAGATCGGCGCCGGGCCCGGCGGCCTGACGCGTGCGCTCTTGGCTGAAGGCGCCCGCCGCGTCGTCGCGATCGAACGCGATCCGCGCTGCCTCGCGGCGCTGGCCGAGCTTGCCGCGGCCTATCCCGGGCGTCTCGAAGTCGTCGCCGGCGACGCGCTGAGGCTGGACCCGGCCGCTCTCGCGCCGCCGCCGCGCAAGATCGTCGCCAACCTGCCCTACAACATCGCCACCGCATTGCTGCTCGGCTGGCTCGACCGGATCGGCGATTTCGACAGCCTGACCCTGATGTTCCAGCGCGAGGTGGCGCTGCGCCTGACCGCCGCGCCGCGGACGAAATCCTATGGCCGGCTGTCGGTGCTGACGCAGTGGCTGGCCGAGCCGCGCCTGCTGTTCGATTTGCCGGCGCGGGCCTTCACCCCGCCGCCCAAGGTGGTGTCGAGCGTGGTCGCGATCACGCCCCGCCCGGCCCCGCTGGCCGCGGCGGCCAAGCCCGCGCTCGAACGCGTAACCGCCGCCGCGTTCGGTCAGCGCCGCAAGATGCTGCGGTCGAGCCTCGAATCGCTCGGGGTCCCCGTGGCCGCCCTGCTCGAGCGCGCCGGCGTCGCGCCGACCGCGCGGGCCGAGGAGCTGTCGATCGCCGAGTTCTGCGCGCTCGCCCGCGCCGTGGAACTGGGGGTCGGCTGATCGATCGCCGAGCGATGGGGGCCTTGGGCCGGGCGGACCGGATCCGCCGGACTGTCGCCAAAGTGCAACCACTCGTGGGCAGGCTCGTTCTGCACATCGGGCGGGCCCATATCAGGCTTGGCCCGAACCTTGCCGTCACCCCGCTCGATTATCTGCTTCGGAGATTTCGATGCCCGATCCGTTGTCGCCCGATCTTCTCGACAAGATGCACGCCTACTGGCGCGCCGCGAATTACCTTTCGGTCGGGCAGATCTATCTGAAGGACAACCCGCTGCTCGAAACCCCTCTCAAGTTGGAGGATATCAAACCGCGGCTGCTCGGCCATTGGGGAACAACGACCGGATTGAACTTTATTTACGTTCATCTCAATCGGCTGATCAAAGACAACGATCTGAACATGATCTACGTGATCGGGCCGGGTCACGGCGGGCCGGGCCTGGTGGCGCACACCTATCTCGAAGGATCGTATACCGAGCGCTATCCGGCGATCGAGCGCAGCCGCAATGGTCTGCACCGGCTGTTTCGCCAGTTCTCGTGGCCTTATGGCGTGCCCAGCCACGTCGCGCCGGAGACGCCGGGATCGATCCATGAGGGCGGCGAATTGGGATATTCGCTGCTCCATGCCTACGGTGCGGCCTTCGACAATCCAGATCTGATCGTCAGCTGCATCATCGGCGACGGCGAGGCGGAAACCGGCGCGCTGGCCGCCAGCTGGCACTCCAACAAATTTCTGAACCCGGTGCGCGACGGCGCGGTGCTGCCGATCCTGCATCTCAACGGGTTCAAGATCGCCAATCCGACGGTGCTGGCCCGCATCGGCCGCGACGAATTGACCGATCTGTTGCGCGGCTGCGGCTACGACCCGCATTTCGTCGAGGGCGACGATCCGGCGGTCATGCATCAGCTGCTGGCTGGCACGCTCGATACGATCCTGGCGCGGATTCACGAGATTCAGGGTGCTGCGCGCGCCGGCGATCCGCAAAACCCGCAGCGCCCGCGCTGGCCGATGATTGTGTTCCGCTCGCCCAAGGGGTGGACCGGACCGAAATTTGTCGACGGCAAGCCGGTCGAGGGCACCTGGCGGGCGCATCAGGTCCCGATCGCCGATTTCTCAAACCTCGAACACCTGCAACAACTCGAAGAGTGGATGAAGAGCTATAAGGTGCACGAATTGTTCGACGAAAGAGGCAAGTTCCGCGACGAATTCGCACATTTGGCGCCGACCGGCCATCGGCGCATGGGGTCCAATCCGCACGCCAATGGCGGGGAACTGCTGGTCCCGCTGGCGATGCCGCATTTTCGCGACCACGCGATTGAAGTCCCCGCCCCCGGCACCGTGCGGGCCGAAGCGACGCGCAATCTGGGCAAGTTCCTGCGCGACGTGATGAAGCTCAACCTAGCCCAGCAGAATTTCCGCCTGTTCGGGCCGGACGAGACCGCATCAAACCGGCTGGAGGCGGTCTATGAGGTCGCGGGCAAGGAATGGATGGCGGCGGTCGAAGAGGTCGACATCGATCTCGACGCCAATGGCCGGGTGATGGAGGTGCTGAGCGAGCATCTGTGCGAGGGCTGGCTCGAAGGCTACCTGCTGACCGGGCGCCATGGTCTGTTCTCGTGCTACGAAGCCTTTATTCACATCGTCGATTCGATGGTCAACCAGCACGCGAAATGGCTCAAGGTCTGCCATAACATTCCATGGCGCAAACCGATCGCCTCGTTGAATTATCTGCTGACCTCGCATGTCTGGCGCCAGGACCATAACGGCTTTTCGCATCAGGATCCGGGCTTTATCGACCATCTGGCGAGCAAGAAGGCCGATGTGGTGCGGATCTATCTTCCGCCCGACGCCAACTGCCTTCTATCGGTGGCCGATCACTGTCTGCGCAGCCGCAACTACATCAACCTGATCGTCGCCGGCAAGCAGCCCGAATGGCAGTGGCTGAACATCGAAGCCGCGGTGCGGCACTGCACCGCCGGCGCCGGCATTTGGCACTGGGCGAGCAACGATGCGGGCGACCCCGACGTGGTCATGGCCTGCGCCGGCGATGTGCCGACGCTCGAAACCCTCGCCGCGGTAACCCTGTTGCGCCAATACGTCCCGGACCTGCGCATCCGGGTCGTCAATGTCGTGGATCTGATGGCGCTGCAGCCCCAGTCCGAGCATCCGCACGGGCTGGAGGATCAGGATTTCGACGAGCTGTTCACCACCGACAAGCCAGTGATCTTCGCCTTCCACGGCTATCCCGCGATCATTCACAAGCTGACCTACCGGCGGCACAATCACGACAATATCCATGTGCGCGGCTACCGCGAGGAGGGCACCACCACGACCCCGTTCGACATGGTCGTGCTGAACAACCTCGACCGCTACCAGCTGGCGCTCGACGCGATCCGGCGCATTCCGCGGCTCGCCGATCAGGTCGAAAAGGCCACCGCCCGCTACTGGACCACCATGGAGCGGCACAAGCTTTATATCAGCGAGCATGGCGACGACATGCCCGAGGTTCGGGACTGGCGGTGGAGCTCGTGAGCACGGCCTTGCGCAAGGTCGTCGGATGACCGGCCTCGAACCCCGGCCGGTGCTGGCGCTGAACAGCGGCTCATCCTCGCTCAAATTCGGTCTCTACCGCGTCGGCCCGACGCGGAACGAGGAGCTGCTTTCCGGCGAGGCCGAGGCGATAGGCGAAGCAGCCGGCAAGTTTTCCGCGCAGAATTCGCGGGGGGACGTCCTGGCCTCCGAAACGGCGCCCATTCCGACCCAGCGCGAAGCGGTCATTCGCGTCGGGCGGCTTCTGGCTGAAAGCGGGATGCCGGCGCCTGGTGCCGTCGGGCATCGCATCGTGCATGGCGGGCCGCAGCTGT
>Ga0210398_10004518_pt1 | contig 13040 bp, 10 predicted proteins | sample IncBWC4OmetaG_FD_161047 | JGI IMG/M metagenome (GOLD analysis project Ga0210398, IMG submission 161047) | Forest soil microbial communities from Barre Woods Harvard Forest LTER site, Petersham, Massachusetts, United States - Inc-BW-C-4-O | ecosystem: Environmental > Terrestrial > Soil >... | reverse complement strand
GGTCGCTGCAACGCCTGCATGACTGCGCATCCCGAGTCCCACGATGGAAACCTTGGCGACCGGATCCTCATGCCGGACGCCCGCGAACACGACTTCGCTGCCGATCCGTTTCACGATATCGAGCGCGCGCTTCAAATCGTCACGGGTGACGGTGAAGGTCATGTCGGTCCGGCCATCGGCGCTCGCATTCTGAATAATCATGTCGACGATAATCCCCGCGTCGGCGATGGGGCCAAAAATCTTGGCCGCCAGTCCGGGACGATCCTCGACGCCCCCGATCGTAACCTTCGCTTGGTTCTGATCGAGCGTGACACCAGAAACGAGCACATCCTCCATGGTCGCATCCTCTTGTCCGACCCAGGTTCCGACTCCGTCGCCGAAGCTGGAGCGGACCACGAGCGGCACATTGAATCTTCGCGCGAGCTCGACCGAGCGCAACTGCAGCACCTTAGCGCCGAGCCCCGCCATTTCGAGCATCTCATCATATGATATGCGATCGAGCTTCCTTGCAGTGGGAACGATATTCGGATCGGCGGTGTAAACACCATCGACGTCGGTATAAATCTCGCAGCGGTCGGCCTTGAGCGCCGCCGCGAGCGCGACCGCCGTGAGGTCGGAGGCGCCGCGTCCAAGCGTGGTGATGTCGCCGCGCTCGTCGATACCCTGGTAGCCGGCAACGACCGCGATCTTGCCTTCCTTGATCGCGCTACTCAGGCGATTAGCCTCGACCGATTTGATCTTGGCGCGGCCGTGATTGGAATCGGTGGCAAGCTTCAACTGATGCGCGAGGAACGACGTGCAGGGAAAACCCAACGCGGTCAGCCGGATCGCGAGCAGCGCGGCGGAAACTTGCTCACCAGTAGCCACGAGCACATCGGTCTCGCGCGCATTGGGCGCTTCGCTCAGCTCGCTTGCGAGCTTGAAGAGGCGATTGGTCTCGCCGGCCATCGCAGACACCACGACCACGATGCCGTCGCCCTTTTTGTGCGCGGCGCACACCCGCTCGGCGACTGCCTTGATACGATCGACGGTGCCGACGGAGGTACCGCCATATTTCTGGACCACCAAACCCATTCGATGATGCCCTAAAAGCGCGAAATTACAGGTGATCCGACATTATGATTGGAAACATCGATGCAAACCAGAGGGCCCGCGCCTCAAGTAAGCCGCGGCAAGAACGAAACGCGGGCGATGTGCCGAAGCTTCATCGCCGGTTCTATGCGAAACGGTTCTTGAGCTTCGCCACAATGGACGCGTGGCGACTGCCGGTGGCGCGGAATTCGAGGCGGCGCGTGTTCGTATCCGCGTACTCGATCCGGACTGAGAGAACCTCCAACTCAGTGCCTTCCCGCAAACGCTCGAACCATTCCACCGCCGCGATTCCGGGAGAAAAAAGATATTCGCGCAAGCCCATGTCGTCGAGACCGACTTCCTCGAGGCGATAGAGATCGATGTGATACAGCGGCAGGCGCCCGTGATGCTCCTGGATCATGGTGAAGGTGGGGCTCAGGATATCTTCCTCGCGGAGATTGAGCCCTCGCGCGAGGCCCTTGATGAAGCAGGTCTTGCCCGCGCCGAGTTCGCCAGTAAAACCCAGCAGCTCGCCGCCTTCGAGCATCGAGCCTAGCCGGCGGCCCCACGCTTTCGTCTCGCGCGCCGAGCTGGTCTCGAATACCAGGATGATTTCATCCGCTCCCGAATCTGTATGTGTTTCGTCCATGAAAGTAGCGGCGTCGGCCGCATCAGCATTATAGCGCGATCAGTATATCAGCGTGTCAATCGCGCGCGGCAACTCGTCGAGGAGATCGCCAACGATGTACCCTACCCTGCCGTAGCGCATCGCGACGCGGTCGGCGGCATGGCCATGCAGGAAAACCCCCAATGACAACGCCCGCAGCGCGTCCATGCGTTGGGCGAGGAACGCGCCAGTCATGCCGGAGAGCGCATCGCCCATACCCGGCGTGCCCATGCCGGGATTGCCGGTCGAGTTTACGTAGATCTCGCCGCTCGGCGCAGCGATCACGGAACGCGCGCCCTTGAGCAGCGCGACCGCGCCGGTCATCTCAACAAGTTTTTTTGCCGCGCTGATACGATCGGCATTCACTTCTTTCGTACTGATGCCGAGCAGGCGCGACATCTCGCCCGGATGCGGCGTCAGCACCACCGCGCCTTTCGCGTTGCGCAATTTCTCGGGACCAATCTGCGCCAGCACGTTGAGCCCGTCGGCGTCGATCAGCATCGGCCGATCGGGCTGCACTGCCTCATCGATCAGCCATGCGATGAGATCCTCGGTACCGTCGCTCACGCCGATTCCGGGGCCAACAACGATGGCATTCATCGGTTTGATGAGCGAGGAAAGCGCCTCGGTCGCGGCGCGCCCGTCGAAGTGACCGTCGCGATCGGCGATCGCCTCGGTCATCAGCTCAGCCTGCCCCGACGAAACGACATCGGCAACGCAGTTTGGAATCGCCGCGGTGACGAGGCCCGCACCCGCGCGCAGTGCCCCGCGCGAGGACAGCAGCGCCGCACCCGCCTTGCCGCGCGAGCCGGCAATCACCATCACGTGGCCGAACATACCCTTATGCGAGTTGTCGGTGCGCCGCGTCATCCAGGTGCGAACGTCCTTCGCTTCGAGAAAGAGGCCTGGCGGGGCGATTTCATCGATGGCTTGCGGCGCGAAACCGATCTCCGCGATCTTCAATTCGCCGCAGTGCCCCGCGCCCGGATACGAAACGTGACCGAATTTCGCGAGGCCGAATGTCACGGTCAGCGACGCATCGATCGCGGCACCCATCACCGCGCCAGTATCGGAATTGACGCCCGAGGCGATATCGATCGCGATGACAGGTGCCTTGAACCGGTTGATTTTCTCAATTGCCGCGCGCGCAAGGCCCTTAACTTCGGCATTGAGTCCGGTGCCGAAGATTCCGTCGATGATGATGCCCGCCGAAGCGCGCATCGCTTCCTCGAGAGCCGCGTCGGTGTCGACTTCGACCACGGCGCCGCCCGCCGCAATGAAATCCACATGCGCGCGAGCCGCGTCGCCCTTGAGCGTCGAGGCCTTCGCGAGGAGGATCGCCCTAACTTTCACGCCGTCCTGATGCAGCTTGCGGGCGGTCACCAAGCCATCGCCGCCGTTATTGCCCTTGCCCGCGACCACCAGCACCCCTTCTGAAATACGCGCGCGATATTTCTCGACCATTGCCCGGGCTACCGCCTCCCCCGCATTGGTCATCAGCGAGTACGATGCGATGCGGTATTTTTCCCGGCTGAGGCGGTCGAGTTCGCGGCTCTGGGCGGCGGTGAGCAGCTTCATAATTCTCAAATGCTACCAGACTGTCGCGGCCATCGCATTTCTATAGCATCATGCTGCGATGGTTCGGCTCAGCGTCAACGTCAATAAAATCGCGCTGCTGCGAAACTCGCGCGGTGGCGACCAGCCCAATGTATTGCAGGCCGCGCGGACCTGCCTCGATGCGGGTTGTCACGGCGTCACCGTTCATCCGCGCCCCGATGCGCGCCACATCACATACAAGGACGTGCACGAGCTCGATGCGATGTTGCGGGCTGAGTACAAAACTGAATTCAACATCGAGGGTTATCCGACCGCGGATTTTCTCGATCTGGTGTGCGAGGTGAAGCCCGCGCAGGCGACGCTGGTGCCCGATCCGCCGGATGCGCTGACGTCGGACCAGGGTTGGGATTTCCTCGCGCAGCAGAAATTTCTACACGAAGTATCGCATCGCCTGCACGATAGCGGCATTCGGGTGAGCATGTTCGCCGATGCCGACCCCTCGACGATTCCCGGCGCTGCCGAATGCCACGCGGACCGGGTCGAGTTGTATACCGGACCCTACGCGCACGCCTTTGGGACGGCTGATTTCAAACGCGTCTTGGGTGCGCATCGCGAGAGCGCGCGGGTGGCAAAGAGCCTCGGCTTGGGCGTCAACGCAGGCCACGATTTGAACACGAAAAATCTTCCGGCCTATGTAAAAAGCGTTCGCGGCCTGCTCGAAGTATCGATCGGCCATGCGCTGTTCTGCGACGCGATCTATCGTGGATTGCAACGGACGGTCGCGCTCTATCTGAAAGCGATCGGCGCGCTACCCGGAATCAAAGGCAAGCCGGTCAGCAAACGGCGCTAGCGACTACTCGCCGACGCGGCGCTGGATGGCGTCGCCAATTTCGCGTGCGAGCGCGCCGATCTGCGCCTGGTCCGCGCCCTCGACCATCACCCGCGCCAGCATCTCGGTACCCGAATAACGCACCAGCAAACGTCCGCTCCCCGCGAGGCGCTGCTCGACATCGGCAATCAGGCGCGCGATATCCGGCATCTCGCTGAGCGGAATCCGCTCCTTGACGCGTACATTTTGTAGCACCTGGGGCATGCGCTTCATCACCCGCAACTCGCTGAGCGGACGATTCGATTCGACCATATGCGAGAGCATCATGAGCGCGGTGACGAGCCCGTCGCCGGTGGTCGAATGATCCATGAAAATGACGTGGCCGGATTGCTCGCCGCCGAGGTTGTAGGAATTGGTGCGCATCTCGCGGACGACCGCCGGATCGCCGACCTCGGTGCGAACCAGCTTGATGCCCGCCTCGCGCAGGGCAACCTCGAGGCCGAAGTTGCTCATGACAGTGGCGACCACGGTGTTGTCGCGCAGCGCGCCGGCTTTGGCCATGCCGCGGCCCATCACCGCCATCACGTCGTCGCCGTCAAAAACCTCGCCCTGCTCGTCGATGAGCATGGCGCGGTCGCCGTCGCCATCGAGCGCGATCCCGACCTGGCATCGTTCGCGCACCACGGTCTCGCGAATTTTATCGAGATGGACCGCGCCGCACTTGTCGTTGATGTTGACGCCGTTGGGATCGACGCCGATGGTAACCACCTCCGCGCCGAGTTCCTCGAGAACCTCGGGACCAACTTTGTAGCCGGCGCCGTTCGCGCAATCGATCGCGATGCGTATCGATTCGAAGTTCGCGGTCCGTGGCACACAGGTTTTCAGAAAGACCAGGTAGCGCCCGAGCGCGTCATCGATACGCGCGGCCTTCCCGATGTCGCCGTTGCTTGCGCGGCCGTGTGCCAGCGCGCTGTCATCGAAGACCAGGTCCTCGATTTTCGCTTCGAGCTCGTCGTCGAGTTTGAAGCCTTCGCGCGAGAAAAATTTAATGCCGTTGTCCTGAAAAGGATTGTGCGACGCTGAAATGACTACGCCCGCATCGGCGCGCATGCTGCGGGTCAGGAACGCAATGCCCGGCGTCGGCACCGGACCGACCAGCCACACGTCGACCCCCATCGAGCAAATGCCGGACGCGATCGCGGTCTCCAGCATGTAGCCTGAGAGCCGGGTATCTTTGCCGATCAGAACCTTGCGATGACGTCCGCTGGATCCGCGAAACACATAGGCGAGCGCGCGCCCGAGCTTGAGCGCGGTTTCCGAGGTGATCGGTTCCTCGTTGGCGATCCCTCGCACACCGTCGGTTCCGAACAGCTTACGACGTATGCTCATCTGCAGTGGTACTCCGTTTCTCGTGATAGAGCCGCAACCTGACTTTATCCGGCGACTGGCGAACGACCTGCATCCCGTCGGGCAATTCGACCTGGACCGGCACTTCGTGTGAACCGGGAGTTAATTCTTTCGCATCGACGTAAGCGAGGCTATTGGGGTCGAGCCCCTGCAGCTTCAAAACCGGCCCGCGAATCGTAACCGTGGTGTGATTGGGCGCGATGTTGAACTTGTAATCGCTGTCGCGCACCTGGACGTTGACCGAACGAAACTCGCGATCGGAGATCTTTTCGGTGACGTGCGCTTTGACGTCAACCTGCATCGCGGTAAGCGCGACCGAAGGATTGGGATTTTCCAGGTCGACCAGCCGCTCGAGGTCGGAATTGGCGCCGCCGATATCCAACGGCTCGGTAGTAATTTGCGCCACCGTGTTGACATCGCGGCTGGGACCGATTGCCATCACCGTCGCCGGCTTCGCCTCGACTCCGGTGAGGTCGTAGCCGTTGGCGGGCTTGCCGTCGACGTCGACATGGACCGGAATGTCGCGCTGCACCACTTGATCGACGTCCAAAATGACTTCCGACGGAGAGACATTGGTAACCGTAGTTCCGCGCGGAACCGTGAACATGGTCGGGTTGATTTTGTAGGATGCCTGTCCGGAGCCGATTCCCGACAAGTCCAGCTTGACGGCGAGGCGTTCGGGATTGAGCAAGGAGAGCAGCGTGCGTGGGCCGTTGACCTGGATTTTCACGAAATCCGCGGGATGATTTACGATCACCAGGCCCGCGGGCAGGCGCCGATAACTGATCGGAATGTTGAGCTCGTCGAAGGCGTTGCGCTGGCCGGTGTTGACGAAAAACCACAGGCCCGTGGCGATCCCGAGCGAGAGCAATCGCAACGGAAGATTCTTTATCGCGCGCCGCCAGAGTCGGAGCCAGAGCGCCGGCTTTTTTTCTTCTGCGATTGCCATCGTTATGCGAGCCTATCTGCCCATCGAAGCGGTTCCTACGTCGGGAGTTTGCGCAGCGTCGCCAGCACTTCCGAGGGCTCCAGCGCCCGCTTCAATTCACCCCGGTGCGCAATCGAAATGGTGCCGTCCTCCTCGGAGACCACCAGCACTACCGCATCGGTGTCTTCGGTCATGCCGATCGCCGCGCGATGCCGGGTGCCGAGCGACAGGCTCACGTTGGGGTTCGAGGACAGCGGAAGCACGCAGGCCGCCGAGAGAATCTGATCGCCCTTGATAATCACCGCGCCATCATGAAGCGGCGAGCCGCGCATGAAAATGTTTTCGATCAGTTCGGGAGAAACTCTCCCATAGATAAGACGGCCACTTTCGACGAATTCGTTGAGCCCGTCCTCCTGCTCGATCACCATCAACGCGCCGATACGCCGAGCCGAAAGCCAGGCTGCCGCAATTGCCAGCTCCTCGGCCACTCCCGCGGTGCTGGTACGTGAACCGAAAAATGGATTGGTGCCGACCCGGCTCAGCGCGCGGCGAATATCAGCCTGGAAAATTACCACCAGGATGATGATCAACGAGCCGAGGAAGTTGTTGAGCAGCCAGTTCAGGGTGAACAAGCCGAAAATCTGCGACGCGATGAACGCGAAGCCGATCACCACCATGCCGACGACCATTTGCACGGTGCGGGTACCGCGAATCAGTTGCGCGATGCGGTACACGACATACGCGACGATCAGGATGTCCGCGAGATCCTGCCATCGCGTCGCCGGCAACAGGGGCAAATAGTTGTGCATCTGCGTTAGCCGATTGTTCCAGTAACCCTGGCGCGAGAAATTGCCGCCGCCATCGCCACCGCCGCGCGCGCCGGACCCGGTTCATGCACCCGGACGATCGAGGCGCCGTTCGCGATCGCAATCGCATCGATCGCGGCGGTCCCAAGCAGCATCTGTTCGGCGCTCGCGCCCGCGATCTTGCGCACGAAGGTTTTGCGCGAGGTCCCTATCAATACCGGATAGCCCAGCGCGCAAATGCGAGGCAAGTTCCTGATTAACTCGAGATTGTGACCCGCGTTTTTTGCGAAGCCGATACCGGGGTCAAGAATGATCCGCGACCGCGCGATCCCATTCGCGATCGCATCGCGGGCACGTTCCGCCAGAAACTTCACCACCTCAACCACGACATTATTGTAGCGCGCAAACTTGCTGTGATCTGCCGGCCCGCCCCGCATATGCATCAGGACCACCCCGCATTTCGCCGCGGCGGCAAGCGCGACCATCGCCGGATCGGTCAACGCGGAGATATCATTGATGATCGCGGCTCCAGCGTCCAAAGCGAGAGTAGCGACCTCGACCCGCCGGGTATCGATAGAAATCGGCACTCGCAACTTTCCGCTCAGGCGCCGCAGAACGGGGGTCACACGCGCGAGTTCCTCGTCGAGCGAAACCTCGCGAGCGCCGATGGGCCGCGTCGATTCGCCCCCGACGTCGATAATGTCGGCGCCGCCGGCTTCCATTTCGAGCGCATGTTCAACCGCGCGATCGGGATCGAGAAAACGACCGCCATCGGAGAACGAATCGGGGGTGACATTCAACACGCCCATCACCGCGGGAAACTTGATCATGACACCGCCCCTCAGCTTGAGAGCTGAAGGGCGGTTGATAAGTTGCGAGATTTTTTCTTTTGCGACGCGCGTGACTATGCGAGGACCGGCTTGGGGGGCAATCCAGGCATCGGCGCCTCGTCCGGCTCCTTGGATTTTTCCTTGCCGACTTCGGGGCCGAGCCGCGGCGGTTCCACCCTCGCCGGCGCACCGCCGAAGGGCTCGCGGCCCTCGCGATATGCCTTCAGGATTTCGGCCACCTGAGCACCGTCGAGGACTTCCTTCTCGAGCAACTGCTCCGCCACCGCATGCAGTACCTTGATGTGCTCCGAGAGAAGACTCCGCGCCTGCTGGTACGCCTCTTCAATGATGCGGCGCACCTCGCGATCGATCTCGACTGCAGTGTGCTCGGAATAATCCTTCTGATGGCCGATGTCGCGACCGAGGAAAACCTGCTCCTCGTGCTTGCCGAAGGTCATCGGACCGAGCTCCTTGCTCATGCCCCATTCGCAGACCATCTTGCGCGACAGTTCGGTCGCCTTTTCGATGTCGTCGCCGGCGCCGGTCGTCATATGGCCGAAGATAAGCTCCTCGGCAGCGCGGCCTCCAAACATCATCGAAAGGCGCGTCATCAGATACTCGCGGGAGTAAGTATAGCGGTCATCGACCGGAAGCTGCTGCGTAACGCCCAAGGCCATTCCGCGCGGGATAATGGTGACCTTGTGCACCGGATCGGCGCCCGGAAGCAGCATCCCAACCAGCGCGTGTCCGGCCTCGTGATAAGCGGTGTTGCGACGCTCCTCCATCGACATGACCATCGAGCGCCGTTCCGCGCCCATCATGACCTTGTCCTTGGCGAGCTCGAAATCACCCTGCTCGACTTTTTCCTTATTGCGGCGCGCGGCCAGCAGCGCGGCCTCGTTCACCAGGTTTTCGAGATCGGCGCCCGAGAAGCCCGGCGTCGCGCGGGAAAGTCTATCGAGCTGGACATCATCGGAAAGCGGAACCTTCCGCGTGTGAACCCGCAGGATTCCCTCGCGTCCTTTGACATCGGGGCGAGGAACCACGACCCGGCGATCGAAGCGTCCGGGTCGAAGCAGCGCAGGATCGAGGACATCGGGGCGGTTGGTCGCGGCTACGAGGATGACACCCTCGTTCGCCTCGAAGCCGTCCATCTCTACCAGTAGCTGATTTAGTGTCTGCTCGCGCTCATCATGGCCGCCGCCGAGGCCTGCGCCGCGATGGCGTCCCACAGCGTCAATTTCATCTATAAAGATAATGCAAGGCGCATGTTTCTTGCCTTGGACAAACAAATCACGTACCCGCGAGGCTCCCACGCCGACGAACATCTCAACGAAATCCGAGCCCGAGATGGAGAAGAACGGCACGCCCGCCTCGCCCGCGATGGCCCTCGCGAGGAGGGTTTTGCCGGTTCCCGGCGACCCCACCAGCAGGACGCCCTTGGGGATGCGGCCGCCGAGGCGGGTGAAGCGCTTCGGATCGCGCAAGAACTGGATTATCTCCTCGAGTTCCTCTTTAGCCTCGTCTATGCCGGCTACGTCGGCGAAGGTGACTTTATGGGTATTTTCGGTGAGCAGCTTGGCGCGGCTCTTCCCGAATGACATCGCTTTGCCGCCACCGATCTGCATCTGGCGCATGAAGAAAATCCACACCGCCACCAGCAGCAGCATCGGGAACCATTGCACCAACGCGACCATCCACCACGGATCGCCCTCGGCGGGCTTGGCGGCGATCTTGATGCCCTTGGTGCGCAGGGTCTTTACGATATCGGGGTCAGTCGGCGAATAGGTCTTGAAATGCTCGCCGCCGGAAGTGACATAGTGGATCGAGTTGCCCTGGATCGTGACCTCGGCAACATCACCCTTGTCAACTTGATTAAGAAAGTCAGAAAAGATTTCTTCGGGCTCACGGGTTTGCTGTCTGCTGAAAATATTGAACAGCAGAAGAAACATGAGGCCCAAAACGAGCCACAGCGCAATACTGCGGGAAAATTGATTCATCCCAATATCAGGCTACACGCGGGTTAAATCGTTGGCAACGACGATTGATCATCTTAATGCTCTTCCACGATAGCACCGGCTGCTCGAATTCGCAGCACGTTTTCGGTCTCTTCAGTGACCAAACCGACGCGCCCGCGGACGATTCCCGGAATCCACGCGATCGCTCCCTTCATCTCGACGATGGGAAAGGTCGCGCGCGCTCCGGTCGCGAGCTTGTGGTCGATGAAAATATCTTTCACTTTTCGATGACCGCTCATCCCGATGGGCGCGATGCGGTCGCCCTTGCGAAAACTGCGCACGCTCAATTCCCCACGCGCCTCGGCCTCGTCGAACAGCGCCTCGTATTTGCTCGCGGGCGCGCTCACCGCGTTTCGCGAGATGGTGCTCATCTCGAACACAAACCCGGCCGCGGGGACTTCGATACTACCTGCACTCAACTTAACCATGAACGATGCGGATGGCCGCGCCGGAGCCGGCGCCATCTTGAGCATGGTGTATTGGCGCACGAGACGCAGGCCCGGAATGTCGAGCGAACCGTTGGGCGGACCCTCGAGGCACAGGTCTCTAATCGCGTCGATATGCACGCGCTCGATGCGGCGCAGGCTGCCGGTCACACTTTTGAGATACTGCCGAATCACTTCGGCCTGCAGCTCAGGATGCAACCCCGCGAAGCGCGAGAGGTCGAGGCCATCAACCGATGCGCTCACTTCGAGTTCGCGCAACGCGGCCCGGCTGACGAAATCGTCCAGCGCGCGCATTTCCGCGGCAAGTTGCACCAGCCGCCCGCGTAGCCCCGGCGCGTAATTGCGCTCCAGCATCGGCATCAGCTCGGTGCGGATTCGATTGCGCATGAACGCGGAGGACTGGTTGGAGCTGTCGTTCACAAACTTCTCGCCGACACTCCCAAGGTACGTAATCACCTCGGCGCGGGTTACATCGAGCATCGGCCTGATGATGCGGCCTGGCCCACGCTCCGCCATCGCGGCCAGCCCGGCCGCTCCGGCGCCGCGCAGCAACCGCATCATGACGGTCTCGGCCTGATCATCGGCATGATGCGCGAGCGCGATGTAATCGGCATCGATGCGATCCGCCGCCGCGTTGAAAAAGGCCTGCCGAGCGTCGCGGGCGCGTTCTTCGAGATTCGGCGTATCAGATAAAAGATCGCTCGCGCGTTCGACAAGGAGATCGATTTCGCATCGCGCGCACAATTCGCGCACGAAAGTCTCATCGCGATCGGACTCGGCGCCACGGATGCCATGATTGAGATGCGCCGCCGCGAGTCGATAGCTGAATCGCTTGCGCAGCGCGAGCATCGCATGCAGAAGCGCGACCGAGTCGGCACCGCCGGAGAGCGCGACGAGAATCGTCGCCTTGCGCGGCACGCCGATTCGCATGAGGCCATCAGCGACGCATCGAAGGAATCGCGTTTGAGGCAAGGAAGCCATTGGCGATCATTCTGATTCCCCTTCCCGTTCAGGGGAAGGGGTTATGTCCCCGGCGCATGAGCAATCGCTTGCGACAAATGGGAAATCGACTAGTAGTGGATGCGCGCTTCGATGAGGAGGTCGGGGCCGATTTGCCAGACCTCCATGTCATCGATCGCAAGAGCATCCTTCATCCTTAGAATGCCTAAGCCCTCGATCGCGGAGAGGCCGCCACCGAGGATTTTTGGCGCGATGAAAATCGCAATCCGATCCACCACCTTCTGTCGCAACGCCGAGGCGGCCAAATGCGCGCCGCCTTCCAGCATCACCCGATTCCATCCCCGCTGGCCGAATTCGTGAAGTAGCGGCGCCAGCGCGATTTCATTACCGGCCGTCTTCATCGCGAGGATCTCGGTTTTATCGGAGCCATAGCGCTGATGCGCGAGGCGATGTTTCGCCGCCGTCGTCACCAGGATCGTTGAGGCGGTCGAGCGCTCGGTGAACACGCGCGCGCGAGGATCGCAGCGCAACTTCGCATCGATGATGACGCGGTAAGGATCGCGCCCGCCTTCATCTCGACAGGTGAGCCGAGGATTGTCCGCAATGACGGTCCCGGCGCCGACCAGCACTGCATCGCTGTAGCGACGCCATCGATGGACCAGCGCGCGCGATTCCTCGCCGCTGATCCATTGCGAGTCTCCACTCGCAGTGGCGATGCGCCCGTCGAGCGTCATTGCGAGCTTGAGCGTGACCATCGGGCGGCCTTGCTCGACGCGGGTGAAGAAGCCTTCGTTGATGCGGCGGCATTCCTCTTCCTCCACGCCGAGCGTTACCTCGAGGCCGGCCTTTTTCAGAATGGCGATGCCTTTGCCGCGCACCTTGGGGAACGGATCGCCGCATCCGATGACGACGCGCTTGATGCCGGCGTCGACCAGCGCGTTCGCGCATGGCGGCGTCCGGCCGAAATGCGCGCAGGGCTCGAGCGATACATATGCGGTGGCGCCGCGCGCCCGCGCACCGGCTTTTGCGAGCGCCACGGCCTCGGCGTGCGGTCGCCCTCCGGTGGCGGTCGCGCCGCGCGCGAGGATTTTGTCGCCCGCCACGATCACGCATCCGACGGCGGGATTGGGTGAGGTGAATCCGAGGGCGGATTCGGCCAGCGCGACGGCCTCTGCCATGAAGCGCGAGTCGCGTTCCAGATCGGGGCGTGCGGTGGTCATAACTTACAGCGGATTTCCGCACCGCCGTCGTCGCAAAGAAAATAACGCCCGCCGGCTCTCATCCGTCTGTCATGGTTCATCGCGAGAACCCCGCCAGCCACCTTCTCTCGCGAAAAAGCGCGAGAGAAGGGACCGAAGAGCAAGATTGCGGCTGACGTCCTTGGCTACGCCGGCGTTCGTTCACGCAGCAAAGCATCATTCCTTCGAGGGCTTCAGGTCGTAGGCCGGGGCCGCTTCGCCCTTTTTCTCTCTTCCACGGGATACCGCCGGCGTCTGTTTGCGCAGGCGAATCAAATCCTCC
>Ga0210398_10004517_pt1 | contig 13040 bp, 9 predicted proteins | sample IncBWC4OmetaG_FD_161047 | JGI IMG/M metagenome (GOLD analysis project Ga0210398, IMG submission 161047) | Forest soil microbial communities from Barre Woods Harvard Forest LTER site, Petersham, Massachusetts, United States - Inc-BW-C-4-O | ecosystem: Environmental > Terrestrial > Soil >... | reverse complement strand
GTGAGGTCATCGAGGTCAGCCGCGAAAATGTGTTGGCACTCGTACAGACCGATGGAGAGTTGAGCCAGATCCTGATGCGTGCCTTCATTCTTCGCCGGGCAGAATTGTTCGCGCAGGGCCTAGGCGACGTCACCGTTGTGGGGTCCAGCCACTCAGCTGACACGCTCCGCATTAAGGAATTCCTGGCGCGCAATGGCCACCCTTGTGCCTACATCGATCTCGATCGCGATGCTGACGTACAGAGCCTGCTCGATCACTTCCACGTTTCTGCGTCCGACATCCCAGTGGTGATATGCCGAGGCGAGATTGTGTTGCGTAATCCCACCAATCAGGAGGTTGCCGACTGTCTCGGTTTTAACCAGGCTGTGGACCAATCCGAGGTGCGTGATCTAGTTATCGTGGGCGCAGGACCAGCGGGCCTAGCTGCCGCGGTTTACGGTGCCTCTGAAGGCCTCAATGTCCTGCTGCTGGAAACGTACTCGCCGGGAGGCCAAGCTGGCTCCAGTTCGCGAATCGAGAACTATCTTGGCTTTCCTTAAGGTATTTCGGGAAATAGTCTGGCGTCCCGAGCCTACGCACAGGCACAGAAGTTCGGTGCGCAAATGCTTCTCGTGAAAGGGACGCGGCTCATCTGCGACCATAAGCCTTATGTCGTCGAATTAGCAGATGGCGCTCGAGTCCCGGCGCGCGCCGTCGTGATCGCTACCGGTGCGAAATACCGAAAACTGGCCGTCGAGAACCTTCCACGGTTTGAAGGTGTTGGAGTCTATTACGGTGCAACGTTTATCGAAGCTCAGCTATGCAAGGACGAGGAAGTCATCGTCGTTGGCGGTGGAAATTCGGCCGGTCAAGCGGCAGTGTTTTTGGCTGAAAGCGCAAAACATGTTTTCGTGGTGGTCAGATCAGACGGGTTGGCAGACACCATGTCGCGCTATCTGATTCGGCGGATCGAGGAAACTCCGAACATCACGGTCCTTCCACATACTGAAATTGTCGCGCTCGATGGCGCCGAACACCTTTCGCGTGTGCGTTGGCGGAACGGGCAGAGCGGCAAGACCATCGAGAAGAGCATTGCTCATCTATTCGTAATGACGGGAGCTATTCCGAACACCACGTGGCTTGAGGGCTGTGTCGTGCTGGATGCAAAAGGATTCATCAAGACCGGTTTTGATCTCTCCGCGGATGAGCTGCGTGCCGCGAACTGGCCACTCGCGCGCCGGCCGTATCTGCTCGAAACCAGTCTGCCGGGTGTGTTCGCCGCCGGTGATGTGCGCGGCGGGAACGTCAAACGTGTTGCGTCGGCAGTAGGCGAAGGTTCAATCGCGATTCCCTTGGTCCATCAACTTCTTCGCGAATAACCTGTGCCCAGGTTGAGCAGGGGCTGGCGATCCAATCACGCAGCGACGGGCTGCTCGGGTCGAGCACTACGCCTGTAAGCTCAATCCGAGGCCGAGCGTAATGCTGACCAATTCCCTCCACGGACTCGCATCCCACAACTACGTCTCTCCACTCCACACTTCGTTTCACTTGGGCGAAAAACGCGCTACTCGTTGAAGTGCCAGAGCAGTTGGCGTGCCCTCGCTTCAACCGCAACACGAATCATCAAGCGTCCTGCTCGCCGGGATAGAGAACGGCTGAGGGAGAAGATCGCTTCCCTGAGCTTCCGAATGGAATCGCCGACCGACGGCCCGCGAATCCCACGCCTCGCGGAATTCGCTAAAATAAAGACCAACTCTTCCGGTCTCAGAACGCCGAAAGCCGGATGGAGCATCCGGCTTTCGCAAAGCACCAAAGTAGTTTGGTGGACGAGACCGGGATCGAACCGGCGACCTCCTCGTTGCGAACGAGGAAAAATCTAAGCTAAGGCTCGGTGCCACAGTCACTTAGATTTTTGAGGAGGCCCCAAATTGCCCCGCTCGCCCCGCATACGGATCGGAGGATTTGCTCTGATACAAACGGGCTGACCAACGGCCATGCGTCATCTGCGTCCTCAGCCAGTTCGATTCGGGGGACCGGCATGCACGATTCTGCCACAAGCTAAATTCTTTGTAGACTTGGCCGCCTAGAGGCTCCTTGAACGCTAGGCGCGAGTTTTGGCAACGCTGCCGCGTCGTGGGCGACAAGGACAGTGCAGAATGTCGCCGCGGGAATTTGACGAAGCCCACGCTCGCAGGACGGGATTTTACGTGAGCCGCTGCCGTGACCAACCAACAGCGATCTCACACCCGTTGCTGTCCGCGCACGCATCGAAAAGTACGTAGTGGGCCTTACCCCAGGATCCCGACTTCAAATATCTGGCCCGGCTTCAGGGATTGCAATGCGACGAGAGCATTTGGAACATGCGGTCGGATGTCATCCAGATCGTTCGAAGCTGGGCGGCTGTATCGGAGATGCAACACGGACTCGGTCGGATCGGGGTATCGGCGTTTTATGTGGAGGCAATCGTTGAGGCTGATAGCAAGCCCTCTCAGCGTGTCGCCGAACAGGTCATCTCCGATACGCCACTCGCCGTGACGGATCAAGCCTCAGGCTTGCCCGCGTTTCAGTACGTTCGGAAGATCGAACGTCCAGCGAATAGCTGAGTCGGACTTTAACCAAACTGAGCCAGTTCTGACTCTGAACTTGGGAATTGAGCACCGCACCGCTGTTGATCCGGTGCCCATATCAGTACGCGCTAATAAGACACAGAAGCTAATCCACCTCGTCCGACGTTTCTTGTACGGTCTTTGCCGTCTAGGCACGCGCTCACGGCTGCACCACAGGATTGCGAACAGCGCGGGTGCATAGGCCCGCGACAGGCAAAAGGATAGCGTTATAATGCCGCCCCAAGGAGATTCCACATGCTCCGCGTCGCACTTGTATCCGCTCCCCTAATTGTTCTTGCCAGCTTTGTTTTTCAAGATCAAATCAAGAACTCTCCGGCGGGACTGCCGCGGCGTGCCGATACCGACTCGCAGCTTACCGAGGAGCTTCGACTACTCGAACAGCAACTTGGCGAGGCTGCCGTGCACATGGACACAAAAACTTTGGAGCGCCTTGTTGGCGCAGAGTACGCGCTTCGCATCGGAGACGCTCCCGAAGAAAGCATCCCTCGCGCCCCGTGGATGGACAGTTTGCGGCCTGAAAGCCCACATCCCTACAAGGTGGAGTCTTTCCATGAACAATACCACGCCGCTCGCAAACTCACCAACAATCTGGCGGTAGTAGGTCTACTTTTAACGCAAAAAGCTATCTCTTCTGGCCATGAACGCAGCGGCGATTTCTACTTAGTGGATGTCTGGAAGAAGACTGGCGACAACTGGCAAATCATAGCCCGCTACTCTACCCCAATTCACAAGAACTGATCTCCATGATCCGATTCAACAGAGAGAAATTCTGAGGTCATCTCCTATGGCACCGATAGAACATCTTTTCGTCCTCATGCTCGAAAATCGCTCGTTCGATCACATGCTCGGCTCTTCAGGAATCCCCGGCATCAATATCCCGCCTGCAGGCACTTCGAATTCCTGGAACGGCACTTCTTATCCTGTCGGCACCTCGCCCGTGGATCCCATGAAGGTGGATCCGAAGCATGAGTTTCCAGACGTCGTCGAGCAGCTCTGCGGCCACGGCGAGACATACCCGTACGGTGGCCCATATCCGCACATCAATAACAGCGGCTTCGCGGCGAATTTTGCCACTTCCGCGGGCTCTACAAGTCCGGGCGATGTCATGCAGGAATTCACGCCGGACTGTCTTCCCGTCCTCAACGCCTTGGCAAGGGAGTTTGCGGTGTGCGACGCCTGGCATTGCTCGCTGCCCGGCCCCACTTGGCCAAATCGCTTTTTTGCGCTCGGCGGCTCGTCCGCCCAGCTCGACCACAGTCCAACCACGGCGGAAACCACGCTTTGGGAAGCGGTTGATGGCTTCAAATATCAAAATGGCAGCGTCTTCCAAGTCTCCGGCTTGAACTGGAAAATCTACGCCGGCAACCAACTCTTTACCCTCGCGCACGCCCTGCAGGGCATCCACATCTGGAATGTCACCCCATTCACCGATTTCGCCAAAGACGTAGCCAATCCCCAATATCCTGCGCAATTCACCTGGATCGAGCCCAACTACGGCCGCGTCACTACCGACTACGTTGGTGGCAATTCCCAGCACCCGCTCGATGGCATCACCGGTGGCGAAGCGTTTATCAAAGCCACTTACGACGCGCTGCGCAACTCCCCGATTTGGTCCTCGAGCATGCTCGTCATCATTTGGGATGAGCACGGCGGCTTCTTCGATCACGCCGCGCCGCCAGCTGCGACTTCACCGGGCGATAGCGCGCAATTTGCCGGTGCGAATCGAAATGCCTTTCCGTTTAATCTCTACGGCCCTCGCGTCCCGGCCGTTGTCGTCTCTCCGTTGATCCCGCCGGGAACGGTGAGCCACACCGTCTACGATCACACCTCACCGCTAGCAACACTCGAGCGTCTCTTTGGTCTCAGTCCGCTTACCGCGCGCGATGCTAGAGCCGCCGATCTCCTCGGGCTAGCATCTCTACCTGCCGCGCGCACCGTGAATCCGAATTTAATTTCGCTTTCGCCTGCTGTCGCAGCCGCTCATGCCCAGATCGCGCTCGATTCGCTCGATATGCCGGTCATACCGGCCTCACGTCCCAATGACCCGATTGCAGATGACCGCAACTTTCCGGGCTTTATCTACCTCGCCGCTAAAACCGATAAAGAATTGCCGGCCCCAGCAGGTGTCGCCGCTATCGAGCATGTCGCGAGTGTGCGCGAGCGCGTCAAGCGCATCCGCACCCGCGGCGACGCTCATGATTACTTCGTGGAGGTTCGCACAAAACTTGCGGCTAGCCGCCGCAAGCGGACCGGATAAGCTCCATTGCGGAGCTCGAGTCCTTTGTTTCGCCTGTGGGCGGATCAGTAAGGCAGACGTTGCACGAACTCGCAGTCGAAACTAACAAATAACTTTAAAAGTGGGAAATGGTAACTATAAGGAGCCTAATGATCGCGTTCGTGGCGATCCGTACGACACGCATACGGCGGTGATGCACCCCCTTGCATCTGGGCGGATCTACTCAGCCGCCGGCGACGGGTACTTTGAAAGCACCGATGCTGGGGACTCGTGGAGATCGCCCGAGGATGGATTGAAGCACCACTACCTCGTGGGCGCTGCCGTGGATGCGGCGGATCCAGATACTGTGTGCGTGTCCGCAACATTCGAACGACAGGGCATTCTGGGTTGATAGGGGAATCGGCCCCCGGCGCTGTACATTGATTGACGTGATTCTACGCCGTGGGTCAGTCGCACAGAATAGATGTGCATGTCTTGTTGGGCGCGGCTTAGTCCGCGTGGGCGTCGCGGAATCTCATCGTTTGGAGGAGAGCCTGCGTCTGATCAAAGTCTGAGATGAATTGAATTGCCGACACTCATGGACGTTGAGAAGATGGTGGACGAGAGGGGATTCGAACCCCCGGCCTCCTCATTGCGAACGAGGAAAAATCTAAGCTAAGGCTCGGCGCCACAGTCACTTAGATTTTTGAGGAGGCCGTGAATTGCCCCGCTCGCCCCGCCGACGGTTCAGAGGATTTGCTCTGATACAAACGGGGTGACTAACGGCCATGCGTCAACTGCGTCCTCAGTCAGTTCGATTCGGGGGGCCAGACTTGTACATAGCATTCCCCGAACGCAGTTCCAGATCGACGTCGCCGCATGAGCGAAACAAGTACCCTCAATAGCTTTGGGTGATCGGCGTTGGCTTCGATCCCCACCGCTCCTACCAATCTTAGCGATTTCGCGAGGCGGCAAAAGGCGGCAATAAGAACCTCAGGGGTGGCACCTATGGCTCCGGGTACACACGCACGACGGTCGCGTGCGCTGTTTGAGAGTGCGCGCTGCGAGCAGGGTCAGCCTGCCCTACCGCACAGCGAGTAGATTTCATCGGGGAATCCGTACATTCCGCAGACCGGAAGCGTCAACGATCATTCTTTAACATCTCGCCGGCGGGGCACTTTAAACAAATATTGACCTTTAAGCCCTCGCCATGAAGCCAAAGTTTTTCGAGACATTTCCGGTAAGTGCGTTTGGCTGCAGGGCTTCGAGCACTTTGCAACATGCAGCTGCACAGTACGCGAATCCGAGATCACATGGGCCCATCAGGTTTATTGCTTTGCCCCAGAGTGGAGACCTACAGTCGGGACAATTTGGCTTAAGGATTGGCGAAGCAGAAACTGAGCATTGGGAAGCTTTCCATCCCAGTGGTTCCAGAGCTCTGTTCGCTGGGTTTCGAGGCGGTTGGCTTCGTCGGAACGCCCGGCGCGGCGCTGGAGGCTGGCGAGCGCTGTCCAGGTTCGCGAAACGCAGGTGGCATCTCGTAGATCATTTTGCACATCGGACGGCCACGCCATCATCTTGTCCAACAGTTGCTGATAAGCATCGATTGCTTTAGCCGATTCGCCGCTTTCGGCGTAGTCGTCGGCCTGAGCTCGAAGAGCATCGTAGATGTCGCTCATGGGTTCGACCTTGTCGGCGGGGTATAGCTCAGCCGCGTGCAACAGTTCAAAAGCGCGAGTCAGGCGCCGCTTCGCATCGTTTTCGCGATCGAGCCAGCGGAGCACATAAGACGAACCCACCAGTAGCGCAGCCTCATCCCGTTGGGAGCTGGCGTTGGACTTGGCTTCTCGTATGCGCACGAGGGAGTGCTCGTAAACTGCCAAGGCTTTTTCCGGATCGTTGTGCCGGAGAATATTGCCCATTTCCAATCCGGACCCCGCGATGTAATGCCGGCCCAGGTAATCGGCCGAATCCTTACTTGCGAGATCTTCGGCAATGTCGAAGGCTTTTTGGAAGTCGGCGAGCGCGTCGCGGCTGCGGCCGAGGCTTGGCTCTGCATCCTGCCGGCCGAGGATCTTGCCTTCCAGATCGTATCCATCTGCCAGATTGAAGAGGAGAGCCGGGTGTCCGCTTGCTGCTTCGGCCTGTTGAAAACCCAGCGACTCATGCGAGGTCTTCATGGCGCCATCCAAATCCCCGGTCTGCCACCGCGCAGCTGCCAAATTCACAAGGATCGCTCCGCGTAAAGCGTTCGCCCGCGATCCGGGCACGGGAATGTCCAAACCTCGCTGGTTGTAAAGTATTACCTGATCAAATTTCCTCCCTTCGTAAAAAGCTCCTGCGATATTTACGTAGAAGTACCTCATGCTGTAGAGATCGTGCTGCTCAACCGGATGAGTACTCATAAACCGCTCGATCAGCGAAGCAGCATCCGCGGCATGCTTCATTTCCCCGGCTTTATCGCCTCGGTTGTCGGCCAAGGTCAAGCGATCGTGGGCAATCGTGGTGGCAATGAACAGGGCCCGGGGATTGGTGGGGTCTTGTGCGAGGATGGGATCCACGAATCCTGATGCCCTGGTCAGGTTGGCCTCGGCTTCGCCAAATTGGCCCAGGTTAGGAGATGTCGGATCTCCTTGCGCATGGGCCACGCGCACGTACGCATAGGCGATTTCGAGCGCCAGATCTTTATCGCCGTGAACGTCGGTGCTGAGGGAAGTCAGATACTGCAGGGAATCGGAAACCAGCTGCATTCTGACTTTGGTGGAACCGGGCAGGCCGCGAATGTCCTGATCGAGGGCGATAAACTTATTGGCCATTTGCCGCACCTGGGCGAAGCGGCGTTCGGCGATTTTCCGCTCGCGATTGGCGATTAACAATCCGATGGAGAGACTTGCGATGACGAGTGCGAGGACGGCGGAGATTAACGCTACTGCGGTGCGGTTGCGGCGCACAAACTTTGCAGTGCGATAGGCGAATGTATCGGGCCCGGCGCCGATCGCTTCGTGCTTAAGATAGCGGCGAAGATCGTCTGTGAACGCGGTCACGGAAGCGTACCGGCGGGTGCGGTCTTTTTCGATCGCTTTCATCGTGATCCGGTCGAGGTCGCCGCGCAGGGCACTGACCAACTGTTTCGGTTCTGTTCCCCGGGCTTCGGCGGTAGTAAACGATGTGTCGCGGTCTGCACTGACCTTCGTGCTGGGCCGTACTGGATCATGATCGCGCAGACCCCGCAATATTTCGTCCAGCGGCTTGTCTTTCCAGTCTTTCGTTTCGAAGGGCAAGCTTCCTGTCAGGAGAACGTACAGAATCACACCCAGCGAATACACATCGGTACGCGTGTCTACATCAGTTGAGGCAGGATCACACTGTTCGGGGCTCATGTAGCCTGGCGTTCCGACAAAATGTCCTATCCGCGTGTTAACTGTCTCGTCAGCGATGTCGCGGTTAATGGCTTTGGCCAGCCCGAAGTCGATAATTCGCGGAACGGGTTTGCCGTCGAGATCGGCGACCAGAATGTTTGCCGGTTTAAGGTCGCGATGAATGATGGCTTTCTGGTGCGCGTGCTGTACGCCTTCGCAGACCTTAATCAACAACTCCAGCCGGCCGGAGATATTCAACTTCTTCTCGTTACAGTAGTCGGATATGGGCACGCCGGCGACATACTCCATCACGAAGTAGGGCTGGCCCTCGGAGGTAGCTCCCGCGTCGAAGACCTTGGCGATCGCGGGGTGGTCCATGACGGCGAGGGATTGGCGCTCAGCACGGAAGCGATGGAGAAGGGTGTCGTCGTACATACCCCAGCGGACGAGTTTGAGCGCGACTTTCCGTTGGAGGGGCGCGGTCTGCTGAGCCAGCCACACTTGGCACATCACAACTTCGCCAATTTTCTTCAGAAGCTGATAGGGGCCAATGAACCGGCCTTCGATGTTATCCGGCGGTCCCGGCCGAAGAGGGTATTGCCACAGGTTACTGCTGGATTCGTGGGCCTTAATCAGCGACTCTACTTCTTGCCGCAGGGACCGGTCATCTCCGCACGCCTGATCTAGAAAGGCAGCGCGCCCACTGGCATTGCATTCCAGTGCGCCCCCGAAAACCTCCTTAATCTTTTCCCACTGCTGCTTTGTTTCCACCTTCGCCTCGTTTCATCTTTCGAGACAACCAGGCTCGTGCCATACTCCAGTCACGCTTTACAGTTGCCGGGGAAATACCGAGAGTGGTGGCGGTTTCTTCCACCGTTAATCCTGCAAAGAAACGCAGTTCGACAATCTGACTTTGCTGACCGTCACGCTTGGCGAGCAGTTTGAGGGCGTCGTCAAGCGCCACCACATCAATGTTTTCATTCATTACGGTGCCGGGTTCGTCGTGGAGGGTGACCTTGCAGTCGTTCCCACGCTTTGCTGAGCGATGGCTTCTGGCGTAGTCGACCAGAATCTGGCGCATCAGGTTGGCGGCCAGGGCCACGAACTGTCCGCGGTTTTGCGTCTGGAAAGGACCTTGTTCTATAAGCCGAAGGTAGGCTTCGTTGATCAGCGCCGTGGTTTGCAGCGTGTGGCCGGGACGCTCTCCGCGCAGGTAATGGTGTGCCAAACCATGGAGCTCGCCGTAGACCAGGGGCGCTAAGGCATCCAGGGCTTTCTGGTCTCCTGCCTGCCAGTCAGCGAGCAGTTTATGGAGCGATTGGGGCGAAACTTCCTGCATGCGCACCCCCAGAGTGCTGGCCACGATAGCCTTTCTCATACGGTCAGTCAACTGAGGCCCCGGCGACCGTCTTTCGGAGATTCCAAACTTTTTTGAGCCCGTTTGCCCTCCCATTCCGCCTTTACTAATAGACGGGGGTACGGTGTGAATCCGCGAGCCTTTACGGGGAACCTATGAAAAAGCGGGTGTTGAGCGTGTTGTTGACTATAGCCGCGGCATTCGGAGTTTGGGGCTGCGGCGGAAGTTCCACCTCTTCGTCTGCTCCTACTCCGCCTGCTCCGCTCATAAATGTTACGGTCACGCCCAGTTCCATCACGGTGTTACGGGATGCGACACAAGCCTTCACGGCCAAGGTCACCGGAACGACCGACACTGCGGTCACGTGGAGCGTGGAAGGAAGCTCTGGCGGTACGATCGACAGTGCGGGCCTCTACACGCCTCCACAAAATGGGGCTGGCACCTTTTATGTCATAGCGACGAGCCAGGCCAATCCGGCCGCCTCTGGCGCAGCCGCAGTGACCGTCCCGATGCCCCAAATAACGATTGCACCTTTGACGGTTACACTGCCTCCTGGTGGGACGCGCACGTTCGCGGCAACTGTCTCAGGGCTGACCAATACGGCTGTGAATTTCACAATTCAGCAGAGCGCTGGGGGGATGATAAACAGCGCCGGACTCTATACCGCGCCGAGCGCTGCCGGTTTCTATGATGTCGTCGCCACCAGTATCGAGGAAACGACGGTCAACGCGAGTGCAACCGTTACCGTGACGACCTCTTCCAGTAGATTTACGCCTACCGCGAGTCTCAACGAGGCACGGGGCCTGCACACTGCCACCTTGCTACCGGATAACAAGGTGCTCGTGGCGTATGGCTCAAACAGTAGCGCATACAACAATGCAGCCGGTTACGTGGGCCTCTCCTCGATAGAAGTGTACGACCCTAGCACGGGCACGTTTACTGAGATCGTCGGAGATGATGGTGCAGGGATATACGGCCACACCGCGACACTATTGCAGAACGGAGAGGTTTTGTTAGCCGGGGGCTTTGTAAACTCTGTTTGGGACTACGCAGGTATCAGTAGCTCAGACAACGGGGCAGGACTCTACGACTCGGCCACTGGTGTATTCAGCGGGACGGGCAACATGACGGCCAACCGCGGGGATCATACAGCGACTTTGCTGACGAACGGCAAAGTCCTGATTGCAGGAGGGGCCGATCAAGATCCAACTGGAACGGGCTTGGCCAGCGCCGAACTCTATGATCCAAGCACAGGCACTTTCACACAAACGGGAAGCATGGCCGTGGGGCGCTTCCTGCACACCGCTACGCTGCTGCAAAACGGGAAGGTACTCATTGTGGGTGGTGCCCTAACATCTGCATCAGACCCGGTTACCACGGCGGAAGTCTACGACCCGTCCACTGGCATCTTCACTATGACCGGCGCGATGGCGACGGCCCGCGAACGACATATTGCAACGCTTCTCCCCGACGGTCGTGTGCTGATCGTCGGCGGCACAACCTCCACGGGCGCGACCGCAACTGCGGAAGTTTACGACCCATCTACTGGATCGTTTTCGGTTACCGGATCAATGGCCGAAGCCCGAACTTTCCATACAGCGACGCTGTTACCGAGCGGGGAAGTGCTGGTAGCAGGCGGCGGCGACGAAAATTCCACCGCGGAGGTCTACGATCCGGCGACTGGCTCTTTCAGCATTACCGGTGTGATGGAGATCGGGCGCTCGGGACACACCGCAACGCTGCTCCCGAACGGGAGCGTATTGGTTGCGGGCGGCGGTATTTTTGCCGGTCTGGCATCCGCGGAGTTGTATCAATGAATAGGATGACGGGCACCGGGTCAGATAGACGAACGCAAGCAAAAAACAGAGAAGAGGAGAGCACCATGATTTCCAAAATGTTTCGCATCGCCTTAACGATTGTTCTTGTGTTTCTGTTTGGGACTTCACGCCCGTCCGCGCTAGCCGCGACGCCTGACCCGGTCCTGCAATGGATCGGCATCATGAACGACACGGTCCTAGCGGGAGGTACGAGCCCATTCTTTACAAGCCGCACTGCAGCGATGGTATGGGCATCAGTTTTCGACGCTGTCAACGGCATTGACCCGCGGTTTCAGCCTCTGCACGTGCGGCCGAATGCACCAAGTGGTGCTTCCCAACGCGCTGCTGCGATTCAAGCCGCGTATGTGATTCTTGCTGATGCCTATCCGGCCCAGGTCCCAGCGCTCAGCACGCAGCTTAATGCATCCTTGTCCACGCTGGCTCTGACCGAAAGTGCGAAATCCATATCAACCGGTGGCGCTTGGGGACAAACCGTCGCCGACGCCATCTGGGCCTGGAGACAAACGGACGGTTTCGCGCCGCCTCCTGCCCCCTTTGAAGGTGTCCTCGCCATCGCCGGAACTCCCGCCGCCGTCGGCTATTGGCTTCCCACCTTTCCGCTCAATGCACCGGGAGCCGGGACTCAACTCGCGACAATGACTCCGTGGATCCTCGTACGAGCGTCGCAGTTCCGGCTGCCGCCCCCGTATTCCCTTAGCAGCGCGCAGTACGCAGCGGACTTCAATGAAACGAAAACCTGGGGTGCCTTTTCCGGCTCTCCGCGGACAGTGGATCAATCCGAACTCGCGCTTTTTTGGCAAAGCAATACGCCGCTCACCTGGAACCGGGTCGCCACTCAGATTTCCGCGGAGCGCGGTCTTTCATTCCACGAGAATGTCCACCTCTTTGCCTTGTTGAATGTCACCATGGCCGACGCCGTCATCGCCTGCTGGGATTCCAAATACCGCTACAGCTTCTGGCGGCCGATTACCGCGATCCGCGAAGGTCTCACTCCAGCCGATGCCGACCCCGCCTGGGAGCCTTGGCTCGACTTCTTTCCAGCCGGTACTCCTGCCTTTCCGGAGTATCCCTCAGCCCACGCCTCAATTAGCGGCTCCGCGGCGTTCATCCTCGCCTCCACTTTCGGAGACAACACCTCCTTCACCGTTACCTCCGAATCGCGTCCCGGCACTCGTTCGTTCTCGAGTTTCTCCAGCGCCGTTGCAGAAATCGCTGACGCTCGCGTCTTTGGAGGCATCCATTTTCGCACTTCCTGCGACCTTGGCAACACGCTGGGTAGGAACGTGGCGAATTTCGTCGCGAGGCACGCGCTAGGTGATGATCAAAACGATCAGTAGGTTCAGAGGCTTCGCTAACTCTAGGTATGAGCGCGGCTATCCGCGCTCTTACGCAATCGTGAGGTAGAGACAACTAAGTCTTCTTCACATCATTGTGCGAGCCTACAAGCCGTATCCGCTTGGATGAGTAGCCAGGTACTCGTCGAGGTGACCGCTTCACACCAGCTTTCGGAAGCATCTCGGGATAGGGCCCGAGTCACGGGCAACCCTTCCATAATCCGGTAAGGGAAGGGTTACCGACCAACCGGACTGGATGGCAGTGGAGGCGCCTGGTCACTTCGCCGCATTAAGGTTCTTCTTGTGTTAGCGCGCTCATGATGTGTTCGAC
>Ga0210398_10004516_pt1 | contig 13041 bp, 11 predicted proteins | sample IncBWC4OmetaG_FD_161047 | JGI IMG/M metagenome (GOLD analysis project Ga0210398, IMG submission 161047) | Forest soil microbial communities from Barre Woods Harvard Forest LTER site, Petersham, Massachusetts, United States - Inc-BW-C-4-O | ecosystem: Environmental > Terrestrial > Soil >... | reverse complement strand
CCACGCCATAAGTCTTGGTCGGCGTGTTCACCGCCACAAAAATCATGTCCGCCGCGCGAATCGCACCCTCGACATCGGTGGAGAAAATCAGGTTCTTCCCGCGCGACCGGCGCACGATTTCATCCAAGCCCGGTTCATAAACCGGCAGCTTGTCCGAATTCCACGCCGCGATGCGCGCGGCATTCATGTCCACCACGGTCACCTGGATGTCCGGCGCCTTGGCGGCGATCATGGCCATGGTTGGCCCGCCCACGTAACCGGCACCAATGCAGCAAATCTTCATAAAAAGGTCTCTTTGCCTGTTCAGTGCGCCCTTTCCGTTCAGATCCGGTTCGTTAGCAACAGCACGACAAGAATGATAAGAACCAAACCGAAGCCGCTGCTTGGAAAGTAGCCCCAGTTACGGCTGTGCGGCCAAGTGGGCAGCGCACCGAGCAAGAGCACGATGAGCACAATCGTGAAAATGAGTCCAAGAGACATAAAATTTCTTTCGGATAGGCGGAGAGAGGGTTCCTATCTTACAGTGCGATGATACCTTGACCGACAGCCTGACGCTATGGGGTGTTGGCCTGCCAACGGATTGATAGGTGTTAGCTTATGCCAATGCCATGGCGGGTAACGCCCCATGGTCTTTCGCCGGCCAATCAGCTAAATTGATCGCATATGAAATTAAAATTTCCCGCCAAAAATGAGAAAGCGTGCCCAGAAATCCGTCCGCCATATTTAACGATCAAATGAAAACAAATCACTTCGCCCCCCTTGTCACCGTGGCTTTTGGTTTAGCCGCTTTTTCCAGCGTGGGTTGCGCCCAAACTCAGAATACGACCGAAACCCCTTCGTCGCCCGTAAATAATAATTCGCAAGGAATCACCGCGCCGGCGCCAAACGCGACCAATCAGGTCGCGACCACGGCCAGTCCCGACGTTGACTCTGCCAAATGGAGCGACATCAAGGATGATTCCTTCGACATGCGCGCCCAGTTTTTAGCCGGCCTCAATCAGATGGAAGCCAAGGTGGATGACCAGGACAGTGCACTGACCGCCAAACGCGCCACCATGAAGAGCACCACGGACACCAAAGACTGGGATTTCGCGATGAAGGAGATGGAAGACGCCCGGTCTTACCTGAAATCCATGAATGAAGATTTGAGCAAGGCCACGCCCGAGACATGGAACCAAGAGAAGGATAAGGTCGGCCAGGCTTGGGCAAGGACGCAGAAAGCCTACGAAAATGTCAAATCCAGCACGACCAATTGATTTAGATACGATATTAAGTCTCGGGTAGTTTGAAACCTGCTTTTCGCGCTGGTGTGCAACAGAGCGTCGGCTGGCCCTACTTTGTTTGGCGACACGTTAAAGTAAAACGTGCTTCCATTTTCTTCCTCGAGCTCCGCCCCAATTATTTCCACTGTGCGGCTCGATGATTCGCTGCACAAGCGCAAGCCCGATGCAGCCCCTGGGAAATCAGCCAGATTATGCAGACGCTGGAAGGGGCGGAAAAGCTCCCCTGCCTTTGTCGTGTTAACCCCGACTTGGCGGCCCGCAGGGTGAATCGGTCACACGAGAAAGTGTGATCGATCCAGGTTAAGAATGCCGGCAAAGGTTCTTCATCGAATAAAACACCCCACGGATTTTCATGTAGGCCCGGCTCAGGCCGCTTCTGGGCGAAAGAGGGGACGTTTCTTGATGGTCCTGCAAGCGATGTCCCAATAGTGCCCGCAAAGCTTATGCGCTAGAGTGCTGCTATGAAAACAGAATTATCCAGCACGAGTGGCTACATCCTGGTTCCTGATGGTCGCAAGGATGAAAGCGTGCCAATGAGCGCGTCCCAACAACTTGCTCATGATCGTCAGTCTTTGGTTTCCGTGGAGGAGCGCATTCGTCTGGCCTTGCTTCGTCGCGATTATCCCCCGGCGGAGCACCCCCATTCGGACGTTTGGCACGCAACCATCCATGGAGAGTTGCGTGATTTATACATTAGCCGGGCGCAGTTGCTCCAAGTTATTCAATATCTCGAAAGCCAGGAGGAATCCATTTTCAAAAAAACTTTCCGCTCGGTCCTGAAAGCAGAATCCAAATCAGTGCGTGCCACTGATAAGGGTCCCTCTCATGAGAAAGAACTGGGGCAACCGGCTTCGGCGTGAAGACAGTTAAACAAAATCGAATTCCAAGCCCTCTGATGCCAACGAATGCAGTCACATACCCACCCCGGCATGCACGGTGAGCCCATCCCTCGCAGGCTGTCGAAAAACTATGCTGGCCAATAGCGACACCGCTTTAAGCCGGAAGCCTCGTCGGAGGATATCCCCTTCCGAGCCGCCTTGCGAACTGGGCCATCTGAACGCAACGAGCAGCTCAGCATAGTTTTTCAACAGCCTGTCAGTCGAATGAAGCAAGATAAACGCGAATGCACTGATTTGGTCATGAAACCTCAACGCACGACACCACGCATGAAATTTAAACCATGAACGTAAATACAACCGTCGGGATTCCGTTAAACCAAAGAGAACGAGAGACGGTTCGTCTTATTGCACTTAGCCATACGACCAGTCAGATCGCAAAAAGGTTTGGCATTACCATTCCTGCCGTAAGTAAAATGCGCCAGCGTATCACAAACAAGACCGGTATCCACAAAGTTGCGGATATAACCCGGTACGCGGCCAGCAAAGGCCTGATTGAAATCGAAATCTCGAGAGGCTTGCTGGCTGATCAATAAGCCGAGCGCGGTGGCAATACCACTTGGCGGACGGTGCGGAAGAGAATGCTCAGATCAAGGCCGAGCGACCATTTGGCCACATAGAGTGTGTCGTAGCGGACGCGATTGGCGAGGTCGCTCGACGCGACGAGCTCGCCACGGAAGCCCTTGCTTTGCGCCAGGCCGGTGATGCCTGGCTTCACGAAGTGGCGCTTGAAGTACGTGTGCTCAAGGCGTCCGAACTGTTCGTCGTGTTCGAGCAGATGGGGCCGTGGCCCGCTCACGCTCATTGCACCGAGGATCACGTTCAGGAACTGCGGGATTTCATCCAAGCTGCTGCGCCGCAAAAGCCGTCCGAACGCATAAACGCGTGGATCGCTTTCCGTCGTTTGCTGAGCACAAGCCGAGCCGTCGTTCACATGCATCGTCCGGAATTTATAAATATAGAAAGGCTTCCGATTAAGACCCGAGCGAAGCTGGCGGTAGAACAATGGCCCGGGCGATTGCACATGTTGCATGAGCCACACGAGGAGCATGAGTGGCGGCAGAACCAGCATCACGACAGGCAGCGCCACCACGACATCAAGCATGCGCTTGAGGACGCGGTTGAGTGGATTATCCAACGGCTCAAGGGTGGACGCGGCGAACGCGTAGTGTTCGTTGTGCTCGATCATCTCCGTGCGTCCACCGAAGATGGATTGCATGTTCACAAAGAACCGCACCCGGCAGTGTGCCCGCTCGACCATGCTGAGGACCCCCGCCATTCCCTCCCGCGAGAATTCGGCTCGCGAGAAAACCACCTGATCGGCCACGTGCCGGGCGATGATGTCCGGCAAATCCGCCAGGCCTCCGAGCCGCATGGCATCGTGGCCGGCGCTTTCCACCTCCGGCGTCACATAGCCGATCGCATCAATGCCGAGATGACCGCGCGGGGCCAGCCACGCCTGGAGCAAACAGGCCTCCCTGCGTGAGGCCACGATTATCGTGCGCAGCCGCTGGCGGCGGAAGAAGACCGTGGCAAGCACCGGGGCCAAAAAAAGATTTGAGGCAAACAACAGGACCGCCGCCACGAACAGGAATCCGACCAGGAAGGCGCGCGATACATCCATGTCCTTCATGATAAAGGCGAGCGTGAACAGGACAACCATGAGGCGGACCAGCTGTTGCGTCGTGAGCCGGAGCGCTTCGCGCCAGGTAAGCGCCCCGAGTTTGTCACCCGCGCCGCGCAGGCTATAGTGTATCCATGACATCGCTACGAGCACAGCCACGAGATATAGGCCCCAGTTGACCTCGAGGTTGAAATGAATCCAGCCCCGGGTTTGCACCAAGAAAAGCGAACTGAGAAAGGCCGCCGAGATTAGAATGAGCAGAATGGTGCCGTGAAGGCCGACCAGTCCGTCTTGTCGATTTTTGAGCATATGTTTGTTTCTCCTCTGCGGGGCGACGGGAGAATAGAGCAAAGCGCGGCCAGGCGTAATCGGGCAGCGCCTACTTGTGGACCTGTGCCCTCTCGCCTGTGGGTCGTAAGGAAATCCCTGATCGTGGCCGATCCACCTTGCTTTAGTTTACCCCGAGGCGGATGCCTGATAGCCGTTATGTTCGCCGCACCGCTCAGCACACTCTCCTCGCTGGACCACCCGCCCATCGTGGGTCACCGCGTGGAAGTCCTCCGTCCCTTGCTGGATGCCTGCGGCCTTGGCTGGTTTTGCCTTCGTGCCCAGGGCCGCCGTGAACACATGGCTGCGCTGAATCTTGCACGCCGCACCGAGGTCGAAGCCTTTGCCCCGCGCATCCGCGTCCGGCGCGAAGCCCGCGCCGGCGGAGTGCAGACAGTCACCGAAGCGCTTTTTCCCGGTTATCTTTTTGCCCGCTTCCGTTATCCCGAGCAGGTTCGCCGCGTCGTAAGCACGACGGGCGTCCTCGGGTTGGTCGCTTTCGGCGGACCACCGCCCCGGCTGGCTGACCACACCATTGCCCATTTGCGCCAGCATGCGGAAGCCGTCACCTCCGCGCCGATCTCACCCGTTTTTGAGGAGGGCGACTGGGTGCGGGTGGCGGCAGGTTGCTTTCGCGGCACCGAGGGACGTATAATTCAGTCGGCCGCCGGCCGTGATCGCGTCTGCGTCCTGCTCAGTCTTTTAGGTCACGAGGTCGAAATCAGTCTTCCCGCCGGGCAGCTTATGGGCCGGGCGGATCTGCCGAAAAATGTGCCCGCCGCGTTGCGCACCTTGGGTGCCTCCGCACTGGTTGCCGCCGTCTGAATCCCGACGCGCCCGGTCATCACCCTTCAGTCTCCACGGAGATGAGGTCAATGGCGGCAGCATGTCCGGAACAAACCTTCCCTTCGTGCATCCTCTGCCCCCATCGGTGGGAACGAACACAAATTGCGCCAGGGTCATTGAACGAACCCGGCTGAGACCGCCCATCCGGCGTCAAAAACTGTGATTAAAAAATCATCATCATGAAAACACTGTGCATTGCCTTGGGGCTGTCCGTTTTAACCAGCTCCGCCCTGGCCGACATCCAAGTTGGCCGCGGCATCGTTTCCGCCACCGCCACCGCCACCGCGACCTACGACTCAAATATCTTCGGCACACACGACGCCACGTCCGACTATTACGGCACGCTTGCTCCGGGCGTCTCATATATCCGGAAGTCCGGCCTGATCGAGGCCGAAGCCGACGCCGGAATCTCCTTTATCCGATTCCTGAATAACTCCCAGCTTAACGCGAACAACCTGAGCGCCGATGGGGCCTTGCGAATCAACCCGTCAGATATCCGCAACTATTCCGGTTCATTGTCGGCCGCCTATCTCGAAACCTCTGATGTCAACACCGACATCAACGCCCGATTAAATACAAAGACCACAACTTTCAACGGCCAGACTGCCCTGGTCACCGGGCCACGGGGTAATCTGTCCTTAAGCGGGAATTATGCAGACAGCCAATACTCTGGGGCGGGCGACCAGCAAGTTCTCACCGCGGAAACGTTGTACGACTATAGGGATTTTTTCTACGGCAACTCGCTGCGCCTGGTCGGCGATTACGATAAACTCCACACCTCCGGGAATAATTTACTCGGCGCGCCGCTCGACCAGAATTCCTATACTTTGTCCGCCGGGCTCGGCCGGGCGTTTTACCATGACGCCATTCATGCCGGCATCAGCTATGGCTACCGCGTGCTGAACCGTTCTAGTGCGGAGACCTCCACGGGCACCACTCAACAAAGAGGTTCGGTCATCACCGCAAGCCTCGAGGGCCCTTTCCTTCCGGAAAAATACTTTCCCAAGATCAGATCGGGAATCGAGTTGAGCTACGAGGATGCCGCCACGCCGGGCGTGAATGACACCGGTGGCAAGGAGCTGACCGGAGCATTGCACATGGACTGGCAGGCGCGCGACACCACGGTCGTATCATTCCTGGCCACCCGTGCCCAACGCCTGTCCGTAAACGATCTCACGGTCGTTTCCACGGCTGTCCAGCTTGGCCTCAAGCAGCAACTCCGTTACAATCTCACGGGCAGTCTCTCCGCCGGCTATAACTGGGACACTTATCGCGGCATCGGGCGGTCAGATGGGACCATCCTTTGCAGCGCCGGGCTCGAATATCATTTCGCCCGGTCCTGGACCGCCACTGCCTCCGATAAGCTCAGCAGCGACGCTTCCAATCTGCGCCAATCCACCTACGACCGGAATGTCGCCAGTGTGGGCGTGACTTATCAGTTCTAAAAATCCGTTCGCGCCATGACTAAATCCATCCGCCATATTGTCCTCGTGCTGCTGTTCGTCTCGGCCGCAGTCGCAGATCCAGACCCTGCTCCGCCGACCGCAGGGCCCGCCGCTCCGGCCGTGGCACCAGTCGCTACAGATCCAAGCTACCACCTGAGTCCAGGTGATACCGTGTCCATCACGGTTTATAATGAGCCCGACCTTGCCATCACCCAAACGCTCGGCCACGCGGGCGAGATGCGCCTCTATTTGATCGGTGAAATCACCCTGGGTGGGAAAACCGTCAGCGAAGCGGAGGACGCGCTTGAAAAGACCTATCGCGATCGCCAGCTCTTGAAGGATCCTGTCGTCATCGTATCGGTCACCGCTTATTTTCCCCGCGAAGTTTCCGTCCTCGGCGCCGTGCGCATGCCCGGCACGGTGGTTTTTCCTCGTGACGTCACCAGCCTTGACATCGTTGATGTGATCACCCGCGTGGGCGGCTTTCTCCCGATCTCCAAGTCGGACGCCGTGACGATCACGCACCGCACCCCGGAGGGGAAGGAAGTCGTGACGATCGTCGACCTCGAGAACACCATCACCGGCCGCCATCAGGCCGGCGAGGATCGCGCCAACTTGCCCATCTATCCCGGCGACCGCATCTGGGTTCCCGAGCGTCTGTTTTAATCACATGATCACTGCTGAAAATACCACCGCGTCCCTTCCTCCATCGGCCACCAAGCCGCGCACCGGGGCGATGCGTCGCACGCCGGCCGATTATTGGGATATGTTTGCCGAGCGCTGGTGGATCGGCGCCCTGGCCGGCACGGTGGCGGCCGCCCTGATCATCTTTTTTCGCCCGCATTTCGAGCCCATCTACACCACGGAAGTTTCCCTGCTCTTCGAAGACCACAAGGATCGGGTATTGAATATCCAGGAGGTCGTTGACACCAGCCTGCAGACGGCCAGTGAGCTCAACACCCATATGGAGCAGCTGCGCAGCAAAACGTTTTCCGACTACGTGCTCTCCTCCTTCAGCCCCGCCGAGACCGACATGATCCAGAAGGCCTATGCGGACCCTTCGAAGCCGGGCTCTCCCCCGATCCCACTGGTCAACATCATCCGCCCCAATGTCACGGTCTTTGCGCGCCGCGGCACACCCATCCTCGGCATCCAGGTTTCCAACCGTTCGCCGGAGGCCGCCGCGCTCATCGCCAACCGCTATGCCCGCAAGTATATCGACTACAATCTCGACAATGCGAATACGCGGACCAACTCGGCCATCGTGTTCCTGCGGAACCAAGCCGAGGAAACGCGCACCCAGGTCGGGGAGGCCGAAAACGCGCTGCAAAACTACCGGACGAAAAACAATCTCGCCGCCATTGGTGAGACGCAGAACGTTGTCCTCGAAAAAATGTCCTCACTGGGCTCGGCCGTCGTGAAAGCCACGCTCGACCAGATCGACGCCAAATCCCTGCTCGACAAAATTGAGGAATATCAGGGCAAAAACCGCAATCTGCTGGAGATCCCCCAGATTCTTTCTTCCGGGCAGGTCAGCAGCCTGAGTAACACCCTGACCGCGCTGCTCTCACAGCGCACCATGCTTGAGGAGCACTACCTGCCCCAGCATCCAAAAATCAAAGAGAATGAACTTCAGATCAAGGAGACCCGCCGAATGCTAACGGAGAGCATCGACAATGCCATTGCCGACTTGCGTGCGCGCTATGACGTTTCCGCCCAGTATCTCCAGCGCCTGCAAACGGAAACGGTCGGCTCCGAGGCACAGGCCCGCGAACTGGATAAGATCTCCGTGGAGTACAAATTTCTCGATCAGGATGCGAACGCCAAGCGTGCGACCTACGATCGCATCGTGGACCGGCTGACCGAGGCGAATATTACCAGCCAGATGGCCAACACCAATATCGCGATATTCGATCCCGCCTGGGTTCCCGACACTCCCTCGGACACCGGCACATTTGATATCGCGGCGAAAGCCGGTGGCGCCGCGTTGAGCCTGCTTTTCCTGCTCCCGCTCGGCCTCGGCCTCCTCGACACCCGCATCCGCACGCCCGCCCACGTCGAGGTATCCTTGCAGGAACCCCTCCTTGGCGTGGTGAAACAAATGCATAAAATGGGGGCGACAGAACGCGCCCAGGTTTTCCGCCTGCATAAAAACCGGGATCTCGCCGAGGCTTACCGTGGCATCTTCAGCGAGATCGAGGTGCGCTCCCCGCTCGGTTTTCCCAAAGCGCTCCTGGTTACGAGCAGCATGCCCTCCGAGGGAAAAAGTCTCCTGTGCAGCAATCTGGCCGCCGTCTTTGCCTCGCACAAAAGGCGCACCCTGCTCGTCGATTGCGATCTGCGCCGCCCCACCCTTCATCGCAATTTTGGGGTGAAAGCCTCCACCGGATGGGTGGACTGGCTCGAGATTCCCCCCGGCCAGCGACCCGCCTCACCCGAGGGAATCGTCCATGTGGGCGATCACTTTGACCTTCTGCCTGCCGGCCGGAAATCGGACCATCCCACCGAGCTGCTCGACCGACTCAGCCTGCACGAGACACTCGAGCCGTTGCTTCAAAATTACGACATCATCATCTTCGATACACCGCCCGCCGCAGTTTTTCCGGATGCATTGATGCTGGCGCGCTGCTGCCATGAGATGATCTACGTCTGCCGGTATCGCACCGTGCGGCCTGCCATCATCAGGAAGGTGCTCGACCGGTTTAACGGAGCGGGCATTTCGTTCCTCGGGATCGTGCTGAACCAGCTGCCCGAAAACAAGGCCCGCCGTTACGGCTACCACGGGTACGGCACGCAATCGGAGGCCTACTACAAGACCTACGAGGCACAGACCGAGGCGTGATCGCGGCGGGACAGCTCGGTCGCGGCTTGCGCATCGCCTCGGGTTTGGTCTTTGCCGGGCTGCTGGTTTTCGCGCCGTTAAACTTCGGTTCCACGCGCGCCGGCGGTTCCGAAGAGCTCACTGTCGGTTGTGTCGTAGCCACCCTATTGTGGGTTGTGTCCATCGCCTGTGGTGGTCCGCGGGCTCGGGTGCCGCTCGGGGCCGCCGGCTGCGCTGCGCTGCTCACGCTCGCGGCCATTCCCTGGATCGCGGGATTTGCCTCGCCCACTTCCGTGTCATCATTCACCCAGGCTCATTTTGCCCATATCGTTGCGCGCTGGCCGTACAGCATCGTGTGGCGTACGCCCGATAATACGCTGGCCTTCATCCTGGCCCTGGCCGCATCGGCGCTTCCGCTCATTGACCTCGCGCGCACGCGCAGCTGGGCACTGACATTCAGTATCGCACTCAGCCTTACCGCTGGTGCGGTCGCCCTTCTCGCATTGCTGCAGAATTATACCCACGCTTCCGGCATTTACTGGCGCAACGACGGTCGCATGCCCGGGAATTTCTGCGGCACCTTTTTCCATCACACTGCGGCCGGGGCTTATTTCAACACGGCGTGGCCGCTGGCGCTCGCACTCACCTGGCTGGCGTGGAACCATCCCCAGCCGACCTTCGTCACCCGAGCCCTGGCCATGGCCGGCTCGCTGGCCACGATCCTGCTGCTTGCCGCTCACGGCAGCCACGTCTCGCGATTTCCGCAGGTGGCCGCGCTCGTAGTGGCTCCTTTTCTCCTGTGCGGCCTGAAGATCCGGGGCCGCCGGCTCTGGTTTTTCGCCGTGGGTGCCGCCGTCACGGTCGGGCTCCTGGTCGCCGTCGCCGGACGGGCGGGCGAAATCAGCTCACGTTGGCGGCTCATGTTCGCGGCCACGCCAGCCCTGTCCGTGCAGACCCGGCCCCCCGAGTCCGCCTGGCCCGCGCTGATGCGTGATGATCTTTTCGTTCCCAACACGTCACAGGGCGGCTGGTTCGGCGACCGCGGAGAAAGCTGGCGCACGGCGTTGCGCAGCATTGCGGAGCGGCCTTTTGCGGGCCACGGACCGGGCAACTGGATGGGCGCCGCCAGTCACCACACGGACGATCCCTTTGTGCGCACCTTCTTTCAGTTTCTCCAGTTCACCCATCAGGATCTGCTGCAATTCGCCGTGGAATGGGGCGTGCCCGCCACGTTCGGTTGGTGGGGACTGCTCGCCGGTGCGATTGTGGTGGTGCTTTGCACGCGCTGCTGGCTCAGCCCGCTGCACCGCCAGCTCGGGATTGCCGCGGCGTGTGCGCTGGCGGCGGTCCTGCTGCAGGCCCAGATCGATTTTCCGTTGGAGATGCCGGCCATCGCCTTCAACGCCATCGTACTCGCCGCGCTCTGCTGGGCCAGCGTTGGCTCCCACCCGGAATCTCCCCTCGCCGCATGAACAGTCCCGCCGCCACGCATAAAATCCTGATTCGTCCCAACGAATCATGGTTGCGCTTTGATTGGGCCGCTCTCTGGCAGTATCGCGACCTGCTCGTGCTCCTGGTTCAGCGCGACTTCACCGCGAAATACCAGCAGACCGTCCTCGGTCCGATTTGGTTCATCATCAATCCACTGATCAACGCGGTGGTCTTCACGATCCTGTTCTCACGCATCATTGGAATCCCGACCGACGGCGTGCCGCCGATCCTGTTCTATCTCGGCGGCCAGCTCGCCTGGAATTATTTTTCAAATGTGCTCGGCAGCACAGGGAATTCCCTCGCCGGAAACGCGGGCATTTTCAGCAAGGTTTACTTCCCGCGCCTGATCCCTCCGCTCGCGATGTGCGGCTCCAGCCTGATCGCGTTTCTCATCCAGTTCGTGGTCTTTCTCGCCTTCTGGCTTTACTACCTTGTCTTCATGCCGGCTGGCGCGGCGTTTCACCTTGGCTGGTCGCTCGCATTGCTGCCCTTGTTGGTCATCCAGACGGCGGCGGTCGGGCTCGGCGTCGGACTTATTCTCTCTGCCATCACCGCGAAGTATCGCGATCTCCAGCAGCTTACCGGCTATCTGCTGCAAATCTGGATGTATGCCACGCCCGTCATCTATCCCCTTTCGCGCATCCCCGAACGCTGGCGTTGGATCGAGAATTTCAACCCGATGGCCTCCATCGTCGAGCATACCAAGGTTATCCTGCTCGGCGTCGGCAGCGTCACGTTTGCCGGCCAGGCCGTCTCACTGCTTTTGAGCGCCGGTACACTCGCTTTCGGCATCGTCCTCTACCAGCGCATGGCCCGCACTTTCGTCGACACGGTCTAACAGGCTGTTGAAAAACTATGCTGGCCGACGCAACACACGATTTGAGCCGCGAGCGAGGCAGAGCTGCCGGTGCAATGCCCGCAAGGCCTTGCCCGGCAGCTCTAACGCGGCTCCCGGCTCAAAGCGGTATTGCCCTTCGGGTTGCGCCAGAAAACGCTTCCGCGGCGTTTGCTCGGAAGGGGATAGCCTCGTTGAGGATACCCCCTTCCGAGCCGCCTTGCGGACAGCGCTTTCTGATCGCAACGGCGGCTCAGCAGAGTTTTTCAACAGCCTGCTCAGCACCGACATGAGCCAACCCATCATCACCGCACGCGGCGTCTCCAAGCGCTATCAGCTCGGCCAAATCGGCATGACGAGTTTTCGCGACGAACTCGAACGTCTCACCGGACGTTTTCGACGCGGCCGAAAAACATCGTCCGCGCCGACGGGTGAATTCTGGGCGTTGAAGGACGTCGCTTTCGACATCATGCCGGGCGAAATTGTCGGGATCATCGGTCGAAACGGCGCCGGCAAGAGCACGCTGCTCAAGATTCTCTCCCGCATCACCGAGCCGACGACCGGTGAAATCACCTTGCACGGCCGGGTCGGCAGCCTGCTTGAGGTCGGCACGGGCTTCCATCCCGACCTCAGCGGTCGCCAGAACATCTTCCTAAACGGCGCCATCCTCGGCATGTCGCGCGCCGAGGTCTCGGCCAAGTTCGACGAAATCGTCGCCTTCGCCGAAATCGACCAGTTCATCGACACACCCGTGAAGCGCTACTCCAGCGGCATGTACGTGCGTCTTGCCTTTGCCATCGCCGCCCATCTGGAGCCGGAGATATTGATCATCGATGAGGTTCTCGCGGTCGGCGACGCGGCCTTTCAGCGCAAATGCCTTGGCAAGATGGAATCCGTGTCGCGACTCGATGGCCGGACAGTCCTTTTTGTCAGCCACAACATGGCCGCAGTCAGCCAGCTCACCACCCGGGCCGTGGTGTTGAAGGCCGGCCAGGTGCAGTTCGCCGGTCCCACCTCCCAAGCCATCGACCGCTATGTGGAGGAATTTGAGACCCACTTGGTTCAAAGCTATGTCACCGGCCCGATGCCGCGCAAATGGCCGGGCACCGGGCACGCGCGGATCGAGCAGCTCTCCTTTCTAAAGGCGACGCCCATCTTCGAAAGCAATGCCGACATCGACTTTGACCTGGAATTGTCGGTCAGCCGGCCTATCGAAAAGCTGCGGATCAGCATGACGGTGTTTGCCGCGGACGGGTCGGCCGTCGGCGGCAGTTTCGGCATCGATGTGGACTGCGCGGGCGCAGCCAATGATCGGATCAACTGGCGGGTCCGGCTGCCCCGACCCATGCTCGCACCCGGCCGCTATCACCTCGATCTCGCCGCCGGACAGGGAGATTTTACCAGCGACCGGCAGGAATATGACGTTGTCACCGACGTGCTTTATTTCGAAGTCCTGCCGCCAAAATCCAACGG
>Ga0210398_10004515_pt1 | contig 13041 bp, 13 predicted proteins | sample IncBWC4OmetaG_FD_161047 | JGI IMG/M metagenome (GOLD analysis project Ga0210398, IMG submission 161047) | Forest soil microbial communities from Barre Woods Harvard Forest LTER site, Petersham, Massachusetts, United States - Inc-BW-C-4-O | ecosystem: Environmental > Terrestrial > Soil >... | reverse complement strand
GCGGGTCGGAAGGTCGCGCTTTTATTCGAACTAAAGTTCGATTTGTGAGACAAACGTACCATTCTCCGACCCGGAGTATGGTAAACCCATAAGAAATGCGTGAATTCTTGCCACCAGCTTTCTATCTTCAGATTTTTCAACCCGTCCCTAAAAAAGAGCTCTAAAAAAGATAATCGCCCGACCCCTTCGTTAAATCTCCAAAATCTGATCCGAAAAATCCGCGTACATCCGCGTACATCTGCGGTTAAAAAACAGGATGAATCCGTGGTTATCCGTGTGATCCGTGGTAAAATCAGAGGCTTTTGAAATCGATAAATCCCCGCTCCACATCCGTGCTCACCAATTGCACGCGGAGGCGGTCGCCGACTTGAAGTTTGGCAGAGGCGTGGTCCAGTTTGCCTTCGACGGGCGGCCGGGAAATGCGAACCCAGGTGCCTTTGCCGGACGCACCGGTCACGATGGCGTCGAACTTTTTGCCGATGCTTGTGCTGAGCAGCATGGCTGCCGCGGATTTCCCGACCTGTCGTTCCACTTTTTTCGCGGCGTCTTCCTGTTCGGTGCAATGCTTGGCGAGCGCGGCCAGCTCGTCGTTTGAGTAGGGCGGGGGAAGCCCGGCCAGCGCCGCCACCAGCAGCCGCTGCGTGATCACATCGGGAAAACGCCGGTTCGGCGCCGTCGAGTGCGAGTAGTCCTTGACCGCGAGGCCGAAGTGCCCGGCCACATCGCCGCCGGGAAGCTCGAGGACGTATTCCCCGGCGCCCATCAACTTGATGACGCAGAGCGACAGTTCGGGGAACGTCGCCGGATCGGCGGTTTTTGCCGCGAGCAGGAATTTTTCGAGCGCGACGCCGTCGGGTTGCTGCGGCAGGACTGCTTTATGTTCGGCGGCCAGCTCGACGATCCGGTCCCAGTGGACGGGCGTGCGCACGACGCGCCGGATCGACGGGAATTTTTTGGCGGCGAGGTAACGCGCGGTCACGCCGTTGGCCGCGACCATCAGGTCCTCGATGAGCTGCTTGGCCGGGTTGGGCGTGTCCGCCACCAGGCCGGTGAGGATCGAGCCGTCAAACACCGGGTGGGTTTGGATCGTTTCGAGCGAGAGCGCGCCGTGGAGATGCCGCAACGCCGCGAGCTGGTCGGCGACGCGATGCTGGAGCTTGAGGTTGCCGGCCAGGCCGGCCACCGCGCCGATCGCCGGCGGCATCGGCGCGCGGCCCTCGAGCCACGCGGCCACGCTGTTGTAGGCGAGCTTCGCGCGATTGCGCACGGTCGCGTGGTAGATGTCCGACGCGGCGAGCGAGCCGTCCGTGGCAAAAACCATTTCAATGACGAGGGCGAGGCGGTCGGCGGCGAAGCCGAGCGAAGTGAGGTCGGTCGAAAGCTTTTCCGGCAACATCGGGAAAATCTGGGCCGCGGTGTAAACGGACGTCGTGTTTTGCCGCGCGTGGGCATCGAGGGCCGAGCCTGGCTTCACCACGGCGGACACGTCGGCGATGGCGACGAGGAGCTTGGTCGCGCCGTTCGGCAGCGCCTCGGCGACGGAAAGCTGGTCGAGGTCGCGCGAGTCATCGTTGTCGATCGAACACCACGGCAGTTGCCGCAAATCGCGCGTCGCCGCATCGGTCGCCGTCGCGGCGGCGGTAATGGCATTGAGCTCGGACAACGCCGCGGGTGTGAAATCGGGGGCGAGTCCCCGCGCGAGCATGACGCGATGGGCGATGGCCTGCAGGGTGGAACGAGGGGAGTTGCTGGCGGGGAGGGGCATGAGGCGGCAAACATTCAACATTCAACATTCAACGCTCAACGTCCAACTCTTTGAACTTCCAACTTCCAACATCCAACATCGAACGCCTAACGCCCAAGGTCGGATACTGAAATTCTGAACGTCGAACGTCGAAGGTCTCCTCTGCGTCCTCCGCGACCTCCGTGTTCAAACTCCGATCCGTGAACCGTGAACTAAGTTCAACACCCTAGGCGGAAGTTGATAAATGTTTTAAACAAATCTGCGAACCGGGATTTGTGATCCGTGTCATTGCAATTTCATTTCAAGTGGGAGGGGTGGCATCTTTTTCCGCCCTGCCTCGATGCGATTACCGTCATTCAATTTTCGATCATTGGGCCTGACACTGTTCCTGGCCGGTGCCTACATCGCCACGGCGAGGTTGGGGCTGACGCTTGCCTTGCCGCCCGAGGCCAAGGCGACGGCGGTGTGGCCGCCTTCGGGAATCGCCTTTGCCGCCGTCGTGCTGGTCGGCCGTGGCGCCGGGCCCGGCATTTGGCTCGGCGCGTTCCTGGCCAATTTTTGGGATTATTTTTCGGCCACCAACAAGCTGCCGCTGGCCACCCACCTCCTGCTGTCATCGGGCATCGCCGTGGGCTCCACCGTCCAAGCCTTGCTGGGAGGATGGTTGGTGCAGCGCTGGATTGGCGGACCGGGAATCCTGGACCGAACGCGCAGCGCATTTCGATTCATGGGCATTGCGTTGCTTGTGTGCGTGGTCGCATCGACCACCGGCGTGACCACGATGTGCCTGCTGGGTTATGCTCCCTGGGCCCACTACGGCTTCAATTGGCGGACGTGGTGGGTCGGAGACACGATTGGAATCCTGGTGGTGACTCCCTTGGTTCTCGTCTGGAGCCGACGGCCTTGGCTGGCGGGAAAGTCATGGCTTGTGGCCGAGGCATTGCTCGTTTGGCTGGCGGTGCTGGGTTTGGGGCTCTGCATTTTCGAACGATGGGATCTTCGGGGCATCGACACGGGTTATCTCGCCTATATGACGTTTCCTCCCTTGGTGTGGGTGACCTTCCGCTTTGGCCGATACGGGGCGACGGCGACGCTGGTGTTGATGGCGGGCCTGGCGGTTTTGGGCACCGCTCAGGGGCATGGTCCCTTCGTGCGTCCCACGCTCAACCAGTCCCTCCTCTTGCTGCAGATGTTCGTGGGTGTCTTGACCGTGATGACCCTCGCCCTGGTGGCGGTCCTGGCCGAGCGCCGGCAGGCGAAAGAGGAGCAAGCTCACCTTATGGTCCAACTTTTCGAGGCGCTGGAAGAGATCAAGACCATCTGTGGACTGATTCCCGTTTGCGCCTGGTGCAAAAAAGTCCGCACCGACACCGGGGCGTGGGAGCAGATGGAATATTATCTCAGCAAACGTTTGGAGGCCACCTTTACCCACGGGGTATGTCCGCAATGCGCGAAGAAAGTTACGGAGGAAGAAGGCTTGGCGCATATCCCGAATGACGAATGAAAATGGTTTATTTAACCACGAAGCGCGAAGACCTTTTGTGGCAAAATCCGATTCCTGCCTTCCTGGCCGTGCCATTCGTAGCCCTGAGCCTGCTGGCGGTGAGCTTATCGAACCCGTCGAAGGGGCGAAGGATGGTTTCCTGCTAAAAAATGATCGGAGTGGTTATAAGAAGGAAGCCATGAATCCGGGAAGGGGAGCGATGAAATTCGAATGGCGAATGACGACTAGACCGTGAACTGTGAACCGATAACCGGTGAACTCGCCCCGCGTTGCCGCACCCAGTTGGCGTTAGAGGGCCTTAAAACGGCCGCTGGCTGCAATTTTCTTGTAAGCTTTCGAGTCCACTTCCAAGAATCCGCTATTCCAGTTTGATTAAGAAGCCATGAATCCACGAAAGAAAATCCCGGGCTTTCTGGTTTCCTGATAAAATGATTAGTCATGATAGGGCGCTAAGCCAAATTTACGATAACGGACCCATTATATGGATGATGAATCGACCCTTTGCTTTGCAAAAGTGATGGGAAACAACCCAGGCAACATCAGGATAATGCCATGAAATCCACGCGTTGCCTCACGATCGCATTATTTGCCGTCAACGCTGCGCTGGTCGTCGGTTCGCTCCAATGGCTCGGTTGTGTCGCGCCGCCGCCGCGAAATCAATATCGCGAACCGACCGTTCCCGGTTTTTATAATGTCAAGGGATGGAATTACCAGCCCGTTTATTATGCCAATCAAAGCTCGGAAGGAACGGCCTACGGGGTGGATATTAATGGGGAAGTGGGACATCCCTTTAGCGTGGCTGGACCGACGGCGCTGGCCATACCGACTCATACTTGGTATGCCTACTACCGGATCGTGTCAGGCTCGCTGCCCCCGGGACTTACCCTCGATGATGTGGGCGGGATTTCCGGCATCCCGATCCAAGGCGGCCATTGGATCCTCACGATTGACTGCTATAACATGACCACCAATGGGACGTCGTACCTCGGATTTCAACAGCAGGTTCGGCTCCACATCAACGGCGGCGGCAAGGTTGTTGAATAAGGACCCGTTTTCAAACGCCAAACGAATGGCGGGGCAGGATTTTGAAATGGATCATAAATGCATCCGGTTTTTATCCAGCTCGGCGATTGGCAGCTGAGAAGCTATGTGGTGATGATCGGCCTGGCCGCACTAGTCGCATTATTTTATTTCAAGGCCTTCGCGCGCAGGATGGGTCTGGCCGGACCGGGAGATTTCTGGCTGCTGGTGAACCTGATTGTTTTCTCGGCCTTTGTGGTGGGAAAGCTTCCGACCCTGCTGCATGTCCTCTTTTTTGACCGCGGGAATCAAAATTTTTTCTTCGACGAAGGGCTGCCGACTTTCGGTGTCTTGCTGGGCGTGCTGGCCGGGGTGGGGATCTATTGCCAGCTGCGGCGGGCGGAATTTTTTCGCATCTTCGATTATGTATTCCTGGCCGTGCCCCTTTGCCACGGCATCGCCCGGCTGGGTTGCTTCCTGAACGGCTGCTGTTACGGCCGGCCGGCGGGGCCGGGCCTCCCCTGGGCGGTGGTTTTTAGAAATCCAAGCGCGGAAATTCCGTCGGCCCTGTTGGGCCGGCCGCTTCATCCTGTCCAGCTCTACGAATCGGCCGGCGATTTTATCATCGCGGGCCTCCTTTACTTTTTCCTTTTGCCGGGAGTCGAAGCGAATCGCCTGCGGCGCGGAACCATCGGCCTGGCCTATTTCGCGGCTTACGGGATACTGCGCTTCATGGATGATTTTTTCCGTGGGGATGAAGCGACCTGGTTCAGCTCCGGCCTCACCGGGACCCAGGTGATGTCACTGGTCACGATACTGCTGGCGGTGGGGTGCTGGATGTTCCAGGGAAACTTTAACCACAAAGGCACGAAGAACACGAAGTTCGATCGGGAAGATTAACGCTGATCCGCCTCCGCCCCTTCGACGAGCCCCTCGACTAGCTCGGGGCCTTGAGTCCCTCGACAAAATGCTTGGGACCCTGAGCTTGCCGAACGGGCTTGTCGAAACGGCTCAGGGGGTAGTGTATCAGTTTGGCGATGGTGTCCTGCATACAACCCTCAGCGTTGTCATCCAGAGCGAAGCGAAGGATCTCACCGAATCAAATCGTGAGATGTCAGACTGTCGGCCTTCGGCCTCGTTACCTCGCACGGCTCGGAATGACAAATAGGCAAAACTGATACATCACTGCTCAGGGCTACGGCGTGACAAGACGCCGAAAGTCTGGCACCAACTACGAACTATCCGCCTACGCCAAGGCTACGGCGGACAGGCCAACTACCAATGACCAAGGACCAAATACCAATGACCATCGATAAATCAAAAACCGCTCTGGTGGTCATCGATCTCCAGAAGGGGATCGTCGGGCGGCAGACCGCGCCGCATGCGGCGGAGGTCGTGGTGAAAAATGCATCGGCCCTGGCCGAAGCTTTCAGGAAAAATGGCATGATGATCTTCCTGGTGCGGGTCACTCCATCTCCCGACGGAAAAGACGCGCTGCGTCCGGTGGTCGACGTGAGCCTGCCGTTTCAAATTCCTCCGCCCGGCTGGGCCGACATCGTGCCCGAGCTCGGGCCGAAAGAGGCTGATTTCGTGATCACCAAGCACCAGTGGGGCGCTTTCTACGGGACGGAGCTCGACCTGGAATTGAGGCGGCGCGGCCTGGCGACCATCGTGTTGTGCGGCATATCGACCAACATCGGGATCGAAAGCACCGCCCGATTCGCCTATGAATACGGGTATAACCAGATTTTCGCGGAAGACGCCATGGCGGCCCTGTCGGCCGAGGAACACGTGCACACGGTGACGAAAATATTCCCGCGCCTCGGCCTGGTGAGAAAGACAGAGGAAATATTGGCCGGTTTGGAATGAACTGACCTTTTAGCCACAAGAGCACAGAGAACACAAAACAGGATTGGTCTCTGAGATTCTGATTACTGGCTTCTTGGGTTCCTGCTAAAAAATGATCAGAGTGATTTTAAGAAGGAAGCCATGAATCCAGGAAGGGGAAGGGTGGCGCTGAAATCTGAACGTCCTCCTTCGCCAAGGCTTCAGCGGACAAGAGGCCGAAAGCGTGGCCAACAAGTGGCAAGTAAAAGGTAATAGGTGCCAACTACCAACTACCAATGACTAAACCTTCACCACAATCGTCTGCCCGGCGAAAGTTACCCGGTCGCCGACGGTGAGTTTCTTCCCTTTGCGTGTTTCCACGACGTCATTCAGCAGGACTTCTCCGTCGCGGATGGCCCGCTTGGCCTCCCCGCCGCTGTCCGTCAGCCCGCCAAATTTCAGGAACTGGCAAAGTTCGATGGGTGTTGCCGAAATGACGACGGGGCGTGGCTCGCTTGGATTAGGCATGGTCGGAAGGTAACCACTAATGTACACTTATTGCCACTGATATCCTCGGCTTTGGCCGCCAATTGCCAACGACCAAGCCCTACCTGCTATATCAATTTTCCACTTCTTCGAGTGCGGTGAGAAATTGGTCGAATGAATCAGCCAGTTTCACATCGGCGGAATAGGCCTGATGATCCCAAAGGTAGATGGCGCCATTGATGGTGTTGAGGTATACGAGATTTCCGGTGGCGGAACGGGCAAATGGCAGCATTTTCCCGGGAAAACCGGGGGCAGAGTTCCGCACCCGAATGATCTTGCTGGCGGGAATGAACCGTTCGATACCGGCGATCTTTTTGCCGTCAACGAGTGCCAGGTTTTTTTCCGGTTTCGCCCCGTCATGATTGATCAGGAACAGGTGGAAAGCCATCGGCAGGTGGCCGAATTCCTTTTCGAGGCTGGCGACGATTTCGATCGATGCGCCTTGGGTTCTGGGGATGGTTATGCTCATGGATCAACCCTCCTTTCTGGGTAAAGCGCGGCCATGTTTTATGGCCTGATGAAAGCCCAAGGGATCCGGTGCATCATCTGGCGTCTTTGCGCTGACACCATGTGCAGCTGGAAATACGCAGGAATCCCGAGCTTTGTTTATTTAACGGTTGTTGCGCCATTGTAACATTTTCGGGGCACAAGTTCCGGCTAAATTTAAATCGTAACACGGGCCTTTTAACCACGAAGACGCGGAGCTTTAGCTCTGTAAGTTTCGATTTTTCGAACATTGACGGCCTGAGCCCTTGGATCGGCTTTCTCCCGCGGATGGCGCGGATGATCGCGGATTCGGATCAAACAGGCTGCTGGAAAACTCTGCTGAGCCGTGGTTGCGAGCAGAAAGCGCTGCGGTATCGGGTCCCAACTACCAGCTACGAATTACCCACTACCAATGACAAATGACGAGTGACGAACCATTGCCGACTCCTGATATTTGATACCTGTCACCTGATCCTTACTGGCTGGGCGATTGAACTTCGTCACTTGGAAGAGACGGGAACGTCACCGTAGCGCCATTAATTTGCCGCATAAGTCATGCATTCTCTGCCCGTCTCCAATTCTGGGAGAGAACGAGGCCGCTTGGAAATCAGCTCAACCCGTCCATTGCCGCGCGCTTCGCACATCTTTCGAAAGACACAAATATAGCCATGAAAATAGCATTCAAATCCAGTCTCACACTCCTTGCCTCGGTGATCGCGCTGCTCAGCGCGCCTGCCCTGCGGTCGCAAACGCTGACCTTCCTTGTCGACATCAATACGTCCACCTTGAGCGCGGACAGCGCCAATGCGCCGTTCTACCTCGACTTCACCATGGATTACGGAAACTCCGCGCTGGCCTCGAACACCGCGACGCTTTCCCTCTTTTCCTTGACGGGTGGAACCGCGGTGGGTTCTGCCACCACGACCGGTTCGGCCTCCGGCAGCCTCACCTCCACGGTGGCGCTCACCGCAAGCTCCACGCACCCGGAATCCGAGTTCTATCAGCAATTCTCATCCGGCGTCACCGATATCAAGTTCAAGGAGACTGTCACCGAGACCGGGCCCGACGTCGGGACCCCGAGCGAATTTACCGCCAGCATCCTGGACAGCTCGCTGGGTTTCCCGGCGCAGCTCTTCACCACCGCGCCAGACACGGCGAGCTTGGTCACGCTCGATCTCAATGCTTCTAATACCCTGGCCAACATTGGCACCTACGCAAGTCTCACGTCGGCTGACGGCAATACGTCCGTACCCGGGGTCACGGCTTCAATTACCGCCATCCCCGAACCTTCCACGACCGCGGCCATGTTTGGCTGCGCCGTAGCGATCTTCGCTTTCTCCGCCCGCCGTTTCCGCAAGCGGCAGATGGCTTGAGGCCGGATTTTTCCGGTCTTCGATCGCTGTTCTCACCACCCAAGATTCAAACCATCGACGCATAAATCTATAAATAATTCCGTAATGAACATCACATCCAAATTCCTCCAGAAATTAGCCGCCGCCTTCGCTTGTGCCTCCAGCTTGATGCTGACTGCAGCCCATGCCCAGACACCTGTTGGCACCGTTTGGTATATCCTGCTTGAAAATCGCAACTTCACCGAAAGCGAAACCTCCGGAGGAGCCCAAATTTATGGCAGCGCGGCCGCTCCCTATATCAATAGTCTTATCACCCCTGGCAATCCCAACGCGGCGCAAGTCTCCTATTGCGCGGCTTATCACAATGATCTGGCCGTCTACGATGGGTCCGGTCCGAGCATTCATCCTTCCGAGCCGAACTACGTCTGGATGGAAGCTGGCTCGAATTTGAGCAAATTGGATGACAACGATCCGTACGGTTCAGGCAAGAGTGTGCAGCAAATTGCCAATTTTTTAGCTGCAAATCCGGCCTATTCCGGCCAGAATTTCTGTGGATTGCTGCAGGCGGCAGGCCTCACATGGAGAGCTTACTCGGAAGGCACCAACGAGCTTAACTCGACCGGCGGCAATGCGAACTTGGGAGGGAATTTGACGGTTACCCCCGAGCCCGAATCCGCCTGGACCGTGCCGCTGGCGAGCTTCAGCGGCGCCAACGCGAGCTACACCAATCCTTACAACGGCAGCGACCAGTGGAATTTCGCGTGCAAACACACCGGTTCCCTGTTCTTCGCCGACACGAACGGAACGACGAGCCTGACTGTGGCCAACACCGGGACGTTCCCCGCGAATCCCGAGGCGCCCTTCTATTCCCCGCTGCCGGATCTGGCCAACGATCTGACTAACGGTACGTGTGCCCAGTATAACGTCATTACGCCGGATCAGTACAATGACATGCATACGGCGCTCTCCGCCGGTATCACCTATCATGGCACGCATTATACGGGCGATCTCGCCCAAATCGCGCAGGGGGACAACTTCCTTTCCATTGTCGTCCCGCAAATCATGGCCTCCCCGCAATACCAGAATAACGGCGTGATTGTCATCTGGACGGATGAGACCGAGGGCAGCAATCAAAACGACTTCAGGCACACGTTGACGGAAATTGTCATTTCTCCGCTGGCCAAGGGCAACGCCTACTGCAGCCCCCTGAACTACACGCACTCCTCGGACTTGAATACCATGCAGAAAATCTTCCAGGTGGCCGGGAATACTCCCACCGGATTCCTCAACGATGCGGCGAACGCGTCCAATGCCTCACCTGCGAACTTGGCGGGCACGGTCTCCGCGTTGACGGCATTGGCTCCCATCTCCGGGCAGTCGTCAACGCCGCCATCCGGATATGGAACGGGACAAGCCTACGACCTGTCGGATCTGTTCCAACCCGGGGTTATCCCCGCGACGATTCCGACCATCGGCGTGACTCCGAGCGGATTCGTCTTCAACCGCCGCAGCAACCGGTATGTCCAGACCGCGACGATCACCAATATGTTGAGCGTGGCCACCGCCAATCCCGTCTATCTCGAGGTGGCCAATCTGCCCTCCGGCGCGACCCTGACCAACGCCGCGGGTACTGCCACCGACGGAAACCCCTACGTCCTGGGCTCTGCGCCGGGGCTCGCCTCAGGCGCTTCCGCCACCGTCTCGCTGCAATTCTCAGCGACCGGTAGCATCACTGATAACCTGATTGTGACCACCAACGGGACACCCTGATTGGTCGGTTTGGAGAAAAATATTCCGGTGGAGCCGCCCAAGAGGGTGGCTCCACCTTGTTTATTGGATCATATAAACATGCCTAGATTATTCCTGATTTTTGTCTTCGCCGTGGCGGCCCCCGTCGTTTTTTGCGGGGTAACCCGTGATGGCAGTTACCTTCAAACCAACCTCGTCGCAAACAAGCCCGAGTATCATCCTCAAATCGTCGATGAAAGAATGATCAATGCCTGGGGGATCGCTTTGCGCCCGCCGGGAGCCGGGGGTCATCTTTGGATCTCCAATGCCGGGACCGGCACCTCCTCCGAATACATTGGCGATGTGCCCGGCAACCCCCTCCATCAGGATGGGCTGAAGCTGGTCCAGCTGGACCAGCCTCGTTTCACCGACCACGGCTACGCCTTCGTGACCGGCCAGGCCTACAATTCCGCCAGCGATATTCCCGGACAGCCGGAGGAATTCCATGTCTCCGGTGAAGCCTGCAACCGCAAGGCGGTTCCTCCGGAGCCCATCAAGGATGGATTTTCCGGCTCCGCCAAATTCGTGTTCGTGACGGAGGACGGCTGCATCAATGCGTGGAGCTCCAACACCGCGGTCGCCATGAGCGCCGCGCCTGTCATCATCGATTATTCCAAGACGGCGGACTATCACCCCGACGCGACAAACTGCGTTTTCACCGGGGTGGCGCTGACGAACAATGCCTTCAACACCGACGCTTATGCGAAAGCGGGCGGCAATCATCTCTTTGCGGCCGACATCCGCAACAACGTCATTCGGGTTTTTGACCATAAATGGACGGATGTTACCGACACATATCATTTCCAGGCCCCGGCCAGCATCGGGCATCTGCATCCCTTCAATATTCTCGATTTGAAAGGCCATCTCTTCGTGACTTACGCGGAGTTCGATCCCGAAAGCGATGAAGGCCAGGAACAATTCCTCGGAGCCGGCCTGGGCCATGTGGTCGAATACAATGAAGACGGCACGCTGGCCAGGGATTTTGACACCCACGGCGTGCTCGATGCCCCTTGGGGCATGGCCATTGCTCCCGCTACTTTTGGTACGTTTGCCAATGACCTGCTGGTGGCAAACTTCGGCGACGGCACCATCGCGGCCTTTGATCTCACCTCCGGGGATTTTGTGGGTTATCTGCGCGATTCGGACACCAAAATCATTTGTATTGATGGCATCTGGGGAATCACTTTCGGCAATGGCCATAGCTTGGGCGACGCCAATGCCCTCTACTTTACGGCGGGACCCAACGGCGAGGAAGACGGCCTGTTCGGCCGCCTGAATCCGCGCCCGGGTCAGATGCCAAAATCCTGACGGGAGGCCAAGTGCCAGTATCAGATGCGAAGGATCAAGTCAGAGGTATCAAGTGCCAGAAACCAGGCGCGCGCTTGGCAAGAACACAGGGAGCATTTAAATTAGGAAACCCGGAAGCAAGGAGTTTCCTTTCCTGGGTTCATGGCTTCTTAATTAAACCGAATCGTGATGCCTGGAACTTGAAACAAATGGCACCTACGGTGCGCGCTACCGCTCGGTGGGAATTTGTCCAGTGGCGGCTTGTTGCTGGATGCGATTCTGTTCCCTTTGCCATCGGGCGAGAGCGGCATTGTATTCGTTATCGCACGACACGGCGGGGTAGCTTGTACGGAAATCTTCCCATAATGCGAGTTGGTCGCCAGGCGACATAGCCGCATAGGTGGGGTCGGCGACAGTTTTTGCCTTTAATGCTTCGCCTTCGGCCATGTGCTGGGCACGGAGCGCCGAGGCGTCGGCATCAGCAGCGGGTTGGGCCTGACTTACGGCCGCGCCCGAGTCGCTCGAGGTCGCCAAACCAGGGCTGACGACCTTGCCGTCGATAAATTGAACCTTAATTTCAACCCGGCCCCATCGATAAAGCCATATCTCCTCGTTACCAGACTGTGCCTTGCTCTTGGGTTCACCGAGGGCCGCTCGGACATCGGTAATGGATTCGCCGGGAGTAACGCCGGCCTTTGGGTCGATCGGCAGATCAGAACTAACGACGTGGCCGTCGACCAACTGCGCTTGGCCCCTGCGGTAGTACAAAATCAGTTTGTCTCCCAAAACCGCCTGGCTCCTGGGCTCACCCAGTGCGAATTTCACTGCGTCCAGCGAATCCCCGATATGGATGATTTGTCGGGCGCGGACAGCCTCGAGTTCGGATTCGCACGACACCGCGGGATAGCGCCGGCTGAAATCTTCCCAGTATGCCGCTTGGTCGGCGGGCGATGAGGCGGCGAAACCGGGGTCGGCATCGGTCTTCGCCTTCAGGGCCTCCCCCTCGGCGTTGTGCTGGGCTGCATCCGCCGCGTTCGCGGCTTGTTGGGCGGCGACGCCGTCAGGTGAAGAGAAATCCGAATCTATGACTCGATCATTCTCCAATCGCACCTGGCCGTGGCTGTAATACCAAATTATTGTATTGCTGGACACGCGCGCGTCTGGTGGCGGGCCGAGAGTGGCTTTGACGTCATCGCCACGTTCGCCTGGATAGATGGTGGCGGCCAAGGCCAGCGAGGGCAACGCCAGCAGAACCAAGATAGAAACGGGGGTTTTCATGGTGGATGTTTGCTTACCCCGATTGACGCAGGGCTGCAACATTAGTTGCAGATGTGGCGGAAAAAGTATCGAAAGGGTCAGGCTGGGCTTGCCCGGAAATTACGGACAGTGATTAGGACGATATTTATTGGTTGGATTCAAACTGAACAGGGCTGAGATAGCCAAGGCTGGAATGGAGCCTGGTACGGTTGTAGAACGCCTCGATATAG
>Ga0210398_10004514_pt1 | contig 13042 bp, 9 predicted proteins | sample IncBWC4OmetaG_FD_161047 | JGI IMG/M metagenome (GOLD analysis project Ga0210398, IMG submission 161047) | Forest soil microbial communities from Barre Woods Harvard Forest LTER site, Petersham, Massachusetts, United States - Inc-BW-C-4-O | ecosystem: Environmental > Terrestrial > Soil >... | reverse complement strand
TCGCCCGCTCCGCCGCGGTCCTCGGATAGATGTCCATGCTCTCGCGCATGGACCCATCCTTGCCGCCCGATATGCGGACACTTCACTTGCTAAAATCACCGGACATATTATGTGCTAACGACAAGGAGTGTCTCGGGATTATCGAGTTCGTTAAGGATAATGATCATCTGCTCCGGAGTCACCACAACGGCTTCGTCGAGACGGAAGCAATTGCAAATGCAAACTCGTATGACCCGACTTTGGCGCGTTCCGGGGCCGGTCCAGAACGCGACGTTATTTGGATTCTCGCACGCGAATCCCCGATGACCTCGCGGCTAGCCGCGCCTTAACTAGGATGACAGGGTTTGCGTGAAAGATGAATTTCTGATTATCTTCCCGTAATCGGACTCTTTTTGTCGTATATAATGGTTGTTGCGAATCGGTCGCAACTGGAGAGGGTTTGCTTGGACGCTGGGAGTTGCTGAATCAAGTGGAGTCAAAAGGAGTTCGACTGACGTCACAACGGCGGGCTCTGATCGAGACGATTCAGAGTGCTCAGCAGCATCTCGACGCTGCAAGCCTACTTGAACTGGCCCGCAGGCGCGACCCTAACATTGACCGGGCTACGGTTTATCGGACTATCGATTTGTTGAAGCGCCTGGGCCTGATCGACGAGTTGGATCTTATGCACCTCGATGGTGAGAAGCACTATTACGAGGTTAAGACGCAGAAGGACCATCTGCACCTGGCCTGCTTCAAATGTGGGGAAATTGAGGAGTATGTCAGTCCCACCTTTGAGCGCCTGAAACGGGAAATCGCCGAAACGAACAATTTTGAGATTCAGGTTATGCGCCTGGAGGTTGGAGGACTTTGCAGCGCGTGTGCTTCCAAGAAAAAAAACAAACTGCAATAGCAGACTAAGAAACAAATCCTCGCGGCAGACTCTTGGCGGAGAACCGCGAGGACTTGGGAACCACAGCCGGATTGACTGCGGGCTCTCTTCACTATAGGAGTCCTGCCCGCAAAGTTTCAACTGTCGCTTCTTGTTGAGGGCATTTCTGCCCTTCGCAGGAAGACTGAACACGTTCGCTTGTGAGGCAGAACAAATGAAGGTTGTAACGGTGGTTCGACTTCAGAGTAGACGCATCATTCCCCCGGTTTTCTTATTCTTTCTCTCTTCGCAGCAACATTTACTTCTTATGCACAGCGTGCGTATCCGGGACGCGGCGCGGTATCGGCCCAGGACTTGGCAAAGATGTCCGCTGCAAAAACGGCCGCCACGGCGGCAACCGGCTCCAACACCGCCGACCAGATCTGCGCGCGCTACTCGGTGGGTTCAGTCGTGTCCGCGCCACCGGAGCTTGAGAGCCAGAACGGTGTCACGATGAAATTTCTCACGGTGACCGACTCGCAGGGGCTCGTCCGTTACTGCTACGTGACGGATACGGGCCTCCAAGCACCAACGCTCCGCGTTTCTCCGGGTGACCAGCTCATCATCCACTTCCAGAACCTGTTGCCTGCTGCTTCTGCGGCGAACGCCAGCGACAACATGGTGGGCATGAAGATGACGCTCTCCAGCAATGACGCTACCACCGGCACAAGCCCTGGCTGCAACGGCACGATGGGCACGAATGTCACCAACATCCATTTCCATGGAACCAACGTGGCTCCGGTCTGCGGGCAGGATGAGGTCGTTCATACGCTCGTTCAGCCGGGACAAAGCTTTGACTATGACGTGCAGATCCCGACCAATGAACCGCCAGGGCTGTATTGGTATCATCCGCATCCGCACGGAATCTCCGAAGGCCAGGTGCACGGCGGTGCAACTGGCGCCTTGGTCGTTGAAGGATTGCAGAATGTCGATACGGCGCTGGCGGGCCTGCCGGAGCGCTCCTTCGTCATCCGCGATCAGCTTCTCCCGGCTTCCGAAGCAAATGACGCGAATATTCCGGCATGGGATCTATCGATCAACTATGTTCCAGTCACCTTTCCAAATTACACGCCCGCGGTGATCCAGACGAATCCCGGCCAGCAGGAGTTGTGGCGCGTGGCGAACACGGCTGCCGATACCATTCTCAACCTGCAGTCATGTCAATGGAACGGCGCAGGCTGTGCAGGTGGTCGCCATTGACGGGTATCCCATCGCTTCAGGAAGCAACGGGCAGACTTCAGTGAGCGAGAGCGTTCTGCTGGGGCCGGGCGCTCGGGCAGAGTTCGTTATAACGACGCCGAAAGTCGGTGACCAGGCGCAACTGGTTACTCAGTACTGGAACACGGGACCGGATGGAGATTACGATCCCGCGCGGCCGATTGCCAACATTGTGAGCCAGAACGGCGTTGAAAGCTCGGCCGTGCATAGCGCTTCCGCTGTGAGGCGCCTGCCTGGAAAGGCGGTCCCGATGAAAGTCACGCGCTTCGCCGATCTTGCCGCTGCGACGCCGGTTGCGCAACGCAACCTGTACTTCTCCGAAGTGTTGCTGGACCCCTCGAATCCGCTAAGCCCGACTACCTTCTTCATCACAGAAGAGGGACAGACCCCGGCCGTGTTCACGATGGATCAGCAACCGAACATTGTCGTCCACTCGGGAACAGTCGAAGACTGGACGATTGAAAACTGTGCCCAGGAAGACCATATCTTCCATATTCATCAGATTCATTTCCAGGTGCTGGCTATCGACGGCCAGCCGGTGAACGACCCGGCGATCCGCGATACCGTCGACATTCCGTTCTGGAGCGGCAACGGGCCTTATCCCAGCGTGACCGTGCGTATGGACTTCCGCGATCCCAGCATTGTCGGAACCTTTGTTTATCACTGCCACATCCTGGAGCATGAAGATGGCGGCATGATGGGCGAGATTCAGGTGCTGCCGTCTCTGGGCTCGGCATCGACGACAACCGCCACGGCCTCGGCGTTGAGTATCTCCCCAAATCAAAACATTACCCTGACTGCGAACGTGGTGGACACGGCAACTGGAAATCCGACACCCACCGGCGCGGTGCAGTTTCAGTTGAACGGAGTTAACGTCGGTAATCCTGTCGCGCTGGCGAATGGGCAGGCCACAACGGCTGCGATGGTCAACGGAAATACTGGCGTCAATAATCTGACTGCATTTTACGAGGGAGATTCAACTTACGCGGAGTCGATCTCGCCAGCTATCCCGATCACGATTTCCGCCTTCGCGTTATCGTCGCCGGGCGCGACTGCGGCAGTAGGCTCGGCGGCGATCGCCAACGTGACAGTCAACGTGGCCAACAATTACACCACGGCCATCAGCCTTACCTGCACCATGCCCTCCAGCCTGACCGAGTCGGCATGCTTTGTGGATCCGAACACGATCACCGGCACAGGGCAAGTAAAACTGACCGTAAACACCACGCCTGCGCACCCTCTATCGAGCAAACAAACAGGGAGTCCCGGATGGCTGGCCGCGGGAGGCGGCGCGAGCCTGGCCTGCGTCGTCCTGCTGGGTCTGCCTCGGCGCAAATGGGCCCGGCGAGGATGGCGGAACGCGGCGATAAGCATGCTTGCGCTTCTGGCAATTGCCTTTACGGCAATCGGGTGCGGCGGCTCGGCGAAGATCGATCCCAGCACGGCCAAGGGCACCTACGCAGTCGTGGTTACAGGCACGGCGGGAAGCAGTTCGGGCCAGTCTCAGTCCAGCGTCAGCGTTCCGATCACCATCCAGTAGGCGTCTGCGACATTGGACGAGAAGAGAGAGCAGGAGAAAGAAGATGTTGAGCAGCGCCATTCGTTATACGGCCAGGATCGTGAGAGCTGTCTGCGTGTTCGGCAGTCTGTCGGCCATTGTGCTGTGGGCCAGTGTGGGAGGAAGCATCTCGGGCACGGTGAAGGATCCATCCGGGAGCGTTATTGCCGGCGCAAGAGTGACGGTCATGGAAGTAAATACCGGACTCTCTCACCAGACGCATACGGACAGCAAAGGATACTATACGTTTCCGGTTCTGCCGGTCGGCCATTATGTGTTGGACATGCAGGCTTCCGGCTTCGGAGAATACAAGCGCGAAGGAGTTGTGCTCGATACCAATGCGGCACTTACATTGAATGCTTCGCTCGAAGTCGGCAGCGTCTCTCAGAACGTGACCGTAGACGACAACACGCTGCACGTCGAGACGACCAGCACGCAGATGGGTCAGGTTATCACCGGACGCCAGATGATCGCCGTTCCTCTCGACGGCCGTAGCTATACGGATCTGCTCTCTCTCCAACCGGGCGTTGCACCGGCGACGGCAATCACATCGAGCACAGTACAGGATGTGGGCGCAACCATCCTGAATCCTTCAGGCACCCTCAATCCCGGCAACCTTTCCGTGAACGGACAGCGCGAGACTGCCAACTATTTCAGCGTGAACGGCAGCGATGTGGAAGAGGACGTCAATGCCGGCACCGCGGTTATACCGAATCTGGATGCGATCTCTGAGTTCCGGATCATCACAAGCAACTTCGATGCAGAGTATGGCGAATACAGCGGCGGCCAGATCAGCGTTATCACGAAATCCGGAGCCAATGCATTTCATGGCAACGCATTCGAGTTTCTGCGCAACACTGATCTCGATGCGCGCAATTATTTCTCGCCGACCCGCGGCGCTTTTCGGCAGAATCAATTTGGCGGCACTATCGGAGGACCGATCCGCCGCGACAAACTTTTCTTCTTCCTTGACTATCAGGGCACGCGCCAGACACGGGGCGTCGATACCGGCAACATCCCGGTGCCCTCGGACGCTGACCGCACAGGCGATCTTTTGGACTTTACGACTGGCCCCGGCGGAAACCAATTGTCAGGAATCGTCGGGGGACCTTACTTTGCCAACCTGCTCACCCAGGAGCTGGGCTATGGCGTGACCGCGGGCGAGCCCTATTATCTGCCCGGATGCACGGCTTCCTCGACGTGCGTCTTTCCCAATGCAGTGATTCCGCAAAAAGCTTGGTCGGTTCCCGCGCAGAGGATGCTGCAATATATTCCCGCCCCCAATACTCCTCTGGGTACCTTTGCCACATCTTCCTATAACCAGACGGTGCGTGACGACAAGGCTGGTGCTCGCGTTGATGCGAATACGCGGTGGGGGCTCTTGTCCGCCTACTATTTCATCGACGACTTCGATCTCGATGATCCCTATCCAGTCGCACAGAGTGGCGCCAGCGTTCCCGGTTTTAACGCCCTTACCACGGGACGCGCACAGCTTATCGCCCTCAGCGATACCAAAGCTTTCAGCGCCACAGCAGACAATGAGCTTCATTTCAGCTACATGCGGGACAATACCAATCTTGGCCAGCCTATAGGTGGACGCAATGTAAGCCTCGTCTCGCAGGGATTTGCCAATCCGGATGGCACACCCAGCATTGTGGCTCTTGACCCCAAGGGGCAGAGCGTAGAGAACCTCAACTTCAATGCCTATTCGACCGGCGCCGCCGCCAATCAACTCATTCAGGTGAACAACACCTATCAGGTCGCGGATAGCTTCTCGAAGGTTCTCGGCAATCACACCATGAAATTCGGCGCGGAGTTTCATGCCGACCAGGTGAACGCCGCTCCCATCGCGCAGTTCAATGGCAATTTTGTCTTTTCCGGCCTTGAAACCGGTGTGGATTTCGCGGATTTTCTAATTGGCGTTCCCAGCCAATACAACCAGAGCCAGCTCAATCCGTTCTATGCCCGCAACAAGTACGTGGGCCTCTTCGCCCAGGATAGCTGGCACGTTCTTTCCAACCTGACTCTCAACTACGGTCTCCGCTGGGATCGTATCGCACCGTGGTCGGAAAAATACAACCAGATCTCGACCTTCGTACCGGGCGCGCAGTCCGTTGTCTTTCCCGGCGCGCCTCCGGGCATCCTCTATCCGGGAGACCCTGGCGTGCCCAACACGCTAGCTCCCATCGACAAGCTGGATTTCTCCCCACGCGTAGGGTTGGCGTGGTCTCCAGAGGCCGAAGGCAGGTTCCTCGAAAAGATTTTGGGGAAACCGGGAACGACGAGTATTCGCGCCAGCTTTGGGAACTTCTATACCGCCATCGATGCCACCTCGATCGGCGTGCTGGCGGCCAATGCTCCTTACGGAACAACCTACACCAGCCCTGCTCCACCGCTGTTCGCGACGCCATTTATCACGGCTGCAGATGGGACCAACAACGGTCAGCCCTTTCCCTACAAGTTTGCTCCGCTCGACTCGTCGCGCAGCAACCCCGACCCAAACATCGACTGGAGTACCTATGAGCCAATTAGCGGCATTCCGGGATACGATATCCACAATCACACGCCCTATACGGAAGAATGGGCGCTGTCGATTGAGCGGCAGGCCGGGCCGAATACCGTCTTCGGCGCGAGCTATATCGGATCGTCCACGCATCGCCAGCGTGTGCTGATCGAGCCCAACCCGGGAAATCCTGCGCTCTGCCTGAGCCTGAGCCAGCCCAGCGCGGTGGTGCCCGGAACGCTCACCTGCGGAGCCGGCGGCGAGGATACGATCTACTATCCAATTACTGGCGGACAGGTAAACGGAACACGCGGGCCCCTGGGGTCGAATTTCGGCAGCAATGCGCTCCAGTCAAACATCGGCCATGCTAACTACAACGCGTTCGAACTCAGCGCGCGACACATCACTGGACGCCTTCAGTTTGCGGCCGCGTATACCTACAGCAAATCGATGGATCAGTCATCGAACATTGGCGAAGAAGTCAATCCTTTCAACCCAGCGCTCAGTTACGCGATCTCCGCGTTCGACGTGAAGCATAACTTCGTCGTCAGCTACGAGTATCAACTCCCATTTGATCAGTTATTTCATCCCAATCGTCTGACACGAGGCTGGTCTCTCTCTGGCATTACACACTTCGCAAGTGGTTTCCCGGTGACCATGATCAACAACGGAGACAATTCACTGATCGGAACCAACCCAAACGGCGTGAACAACAGCAGTATCGACGAGCCAGAATACGATGGTGGCCCGCTGCATTTAAGCAAGAATCCGCGCACGAATGGCAACAATTACTTCGACAGCACCGCCTTCAGCATGAATGCGCTTGGAACTCCCGGTACAGCAAAGCGGCGGTTCTTCTATGGTCCTGGGACTGACAACTATGACATGGCCATTGCCAAGAATCTGCCTCTCGCCGAATCGAAATCCCTGCTCTTTCGTGTAGAGGCATTCAATGTCTTCAATCATGCGCAGTTCAATGGTCCCACGGCAGTAGATGGCGATATCGGTAGTTCTACCTTCGGCAATGTCGTCAGTGCCGCGGTGCCGCGGATTTTGCAGGGCGCTCTTAAGTTTTCCTTCTAGCGAGAGAGGAGTGGAAGGAGTTTCACGTTGGGCCGACGTTCTTTCCAGTTAGAACTGCCGACAGAGCGCGAATTGAAACTCACGTGGCGTGCCCTCTCTCACCGGGCTGACCGGCGTGGTCGTGTTTACCGTACTCGTGATGCTGCCCAACCGTTAACTAGGATCGTTGCACTCGGCAGCCCACTGGGGATGGTTGAAAATGTTGAAGACCTCAGTCCGGAATCGGACCTGCTGGCACTTGTCAAGAGCGAGTTGGCGATGATGCGCTCAGTGAAATCAACTCCCGAAAAGATGGCTGGACTGAGGCGCGGTTCGCCAAGGCGGCCATTGGTTATTCGCAACGTAAAGATGTGCTCGGATCAATGCGAGAAGCGCGCCGCGCCGGGACATAGCTGGCGACGAAAGCGATCGAAGCCAGAAGCGATGGAACAACGATGAAGGTGACGAGGTCATTGGCCCCGACGCCGAAGAGTAGCGAACGTATGAGGCGGCTGGCTGCGAGCGCTCCTATGATGCCGGTACCGACTCCCCAGAAGGCCAGGGTCATACCGCCGCGCACGATGAGCGTCTTGATGTTCGCAGGCGTAGCGCCGAGCGCGAGGCGGATGCCCACTTCACGGCTGCCCTGGCCAACGAGATAGGAGATCAGCCCATAGATGCCAATGGCGGCGAGGCCGAGCGAAATAGCCGCAAAGGTTCCGAGGACGAGCATCGTGAAACGGCGGCGCGCGAGGGAGTTGTCGAAGCGCTGCTGCATGGTGCTCACGTTGTAGAGGGGAAGATCAGGATTGACTTCGCGAATCTGCTGCCTGACAGCGCCCGTGAGCGCAACGGGATCGCTGCCGGCTCGCATGACGACGTTCATGGCACGCGTGACGTACTGGGTTTGAGGGAGGTAATAGGCTATCCGCGAGTCCGAGTCGAGGGTGTATTGTTTGATGCGCCCGACGACACCGACAACTGTGATCCAGGGCGAGTCGGTCTCGTTGATGCCGCCGATATGCAGGCGTTTGCCGATAGGGTCTTGGTTGGGCCAGAGCTGCCGCCCCATGTAGTCGTCGATGATCGCCACGCGGGGTGTGTCTGCGGTGTCATTGTCGTTAAAGAACCGGCCCTCGCGAAGCGGTATTTCCATCGCCTGGAAATAGTGACCGCTGATCATGCGGACATCAGCATTGATGAACTTCTCACCCGGCGGAAGTACGCGTCCCTCAACCGTGATGGGGCCCCAGGCGAACATCTGGCTCAGCGGCAGGGAGGTGACGGCGCCCGCGGAGCTGACGCTGGGCAGGCTTTCCAGGCGCGTCCAGAGCTCGCGATAAGCGGCGAGTACGGCTGTCTTGTCTTTGTAGCGCTCGCCGGTCATGGTGAGCTCGAGGGTGAGCACGTTGAAAGGATTGAAGCCGGGGTTGACGTCACGCACTCGAATAAAGCTGCGAATGAGCAGGCCGGCGGCAATGAGAAGCATGACGCAGAGCGCGATCTCACCGATGACGAGTGAGCGGCGAAGATGATTACCTCGCCCCCAGATAGTGCTGACACCGGACGAATTGCGGCTTGTACTCTTGAGGACAGTCTGCACATCGATGCGCGAGACGCGCAGTGCGGGCGTCAGTCCAAAGAGGATCGCCGATAAGACGCAGACGAGGAGGGTGAACGCAAGAGCGGTGAAGCCGATGCTGATGTTGCCCAGTCTTGGCACGCTGTGTGGGCCAAGCGACCGTACGCAGCGCAGAGCGAGAAAGGCGAGGGCGATGCCCAGTGCTCCGCCGGCGAAGGCGAGTAGCATGCTCTCAGTCAGGAGTTGGCGAACGATCCGCATGCGCGATGCGCCGAGCGCACTTCGCACTGCAATTTCCTTTTGCCGCGTGACGGCGCGCGAGAGCTGCAGATTGGCGAGGTTGACACATGCGATAAGAAGAACAAAGCCAACGGCTCCAAGCAGGAGATAGAGCGTGTGGCGGACGTTGCCGACCACCTGTTCGAGGAGCGGCACGATTCTAAAGGTGAGGCCGCCATTGGGTGGATAAACTCCGGGATACTCGCGGCGCAGGCGCGCGGTGACGGTGTTCATTTCGGACTGGGCCTGCCTCAAGGAAACGCCTGTTTTGAGCTTGCCGATAATGTTGTAGTCTTCGTGGTCACGGTTCTGGGCGGCGTTGGCGGGCAGTGGAAGCGGCAGCAGTATCTCGGCTTGCTCGGCGCCATCGAGGGTAGGCATGACCTCGCGCGGCAGTGAAAAGGAGCGCGGCATGACGCCGACGATTTCATATGAGAGGCCGTTGAGAATGATTTTTCTGCCAAGGATGCGTGGATCGAAACCGAAGCGACGGGCCCAGGTGCCGTAGCTGAGGATTGCGGTGGGAGTGCGGCCGGGCGTGTCCTCTTCGGGCAGGAAGACCCGTCCGAGTGCGGCGCGTTGTCCCAGCAGGTGGAGGAGACTGGACGAGACGCGAATGGTTCCGATGCGTTCGGGTTCACCGGAGCCGGTGAGGTTGTAGTTGTCGCCGATGGCGATCGCGACCTGTTCAAAGCCGTGATGGCCGTTCCTGATATCGAAGTATTGCGCGGTGGAGAACCAGTCTTCGGTTATATTGAGGCGGGGAGAGCTGTTCCAGAGAATGACCAGGCGCTTTGCATCGGCGTACGGAAGTGGACGAAGCAAAAGGCCGTCTACGATGCTGAAGATAGCGGTATTCGCGCCGATCCCGATGGCAAGCGAGAGGAGCGCTGCCATGGTGAAGACGCGCGCAGCAATCAGGACGCGAAACGCGTGACGCAGGTCTTTCAACACGGTATTCATGCAGGCCGCAATACCTCTGGCGACCAATGTATCTCAAGGGCGGTGCGGGCGTACCAGCATTCAGGTGCTTGCACGGATGGATGCAGCGATCGATTCGAAACTGCTACTTTGCTGCTGGATCAGTCGAACATAATCGGCCACTGCGCAGATTGCTGATACATTCATCGACATTGGATCGAGATCCGCAAGTCGTTTCTGTCTGCCAGCGGGTGCCTGATCCAACTCTCGAATGGCGATAACAGGCGTGGGTGTTGAAAAAGTCGGCGGTGATTTCGGAGGTGTTGGGTTGGCGTATCCCCGAACGAGATGGTGCAAGGGCTGCTGTGTTTAAGCAGTGGTCAGTATCGGTTGTGTTGTTAGTTGATTCAAGAATCGGACCAGTCGTTTGATGTTCTGGGCAGTGGCGGCGAGGGAGAATTGCTCCTGGACGAACTTCAACCGGCGCAGACGCAGGCGGTGAAGACCGATGCGGCTCTTCAGTTCCGCGAACAGAGCTTCGACCTTCTTGCGCTGTCGTTGTGCGTGCTCGAACTCGGGCGTGTTCCAGAGATCTCTTGCCCGCTGTCGCGCTGGTTCGTTCCTGTGGATACCTAAGAAGCGAAATGCTCCTCTGGTGCACTTCGGCTTCAGTGGACACGGACCACACTTGTTGCGCGTTCCGATATAAGCGAACGCTCTATCATGGCGACCGCCGTAGTTCAGCTGTTGGCCCGCTGGGCAGAGATAGCTGTTGCTTTCAGGCTGATAGGTAAATCGCTCCGGACCGAAGAACGGACTCCTGGTTCGAGCCACAGCATCCCTCGTGGGCATGTACGGCGTAATTTGTCGGTCCATCAACCACTGCAACAACTCACCATTGCCATAACTGGCATCGGCAGCGATGGACTGCGGATTCTTATTTTGCCCTCGGCGAAGCGGAGCGATCATCTCCTCGGCGGCTCGGGATTCTTCGCTCAGGCGGGCACCCGTCGCTTGTACACCGACGATGATGCAACTGTGGTTATCCACCAGATAGTTGTTGTAGTAGCCCATGCGCGCCGGCGTGCCGCCCTTGGTCGCATACGTGGAATCCGGATCGGTGGTGGACACTTTGTCCTGGCTGTGTGTCGGCTCTTCTACTGGATTTTGCGTTTCCAGTTCAGCCAGGTACTCGCGAACCGTGCGATTCACCTGTGCGGCTTCTGCCAGCTGTTCTCGAGGAATGCGGCTCTCCTTCGAAGCGTTCGCTTCCACGAACGTTCCATCGACCGATAGCTTGTCCCCGCGTACTAGGCCGACTTCAAGGCATTGGGTCACGATGCGTTCGAACAGATGCTCGAACAACTTCGATTCCTGGAAGCGCCCGTGACGATTCTTGGAAAATGTAGAGTGATGCGGAACCTCCTGATCGAACCCGAGACCCGTGAACCAGCGCCACGCCAGATGCATGCGCAGCTCATCAACCAGCTTGCGCTCGCTGCTGATGCCGTAAAGATAGCCGATCAGCAGCATGCGCAACAGCAGCTCTGGATCGATCGATTGACGACCCGTGTCGCTATAGCTGTCCTTAAGCTGGTCATGAACAAAACCGAAGTCAACGTGCTTGTCAATCAACCGCAACAAATGGTTCTCTGGAACCTGCTCTTCCAAGCAGAAGTAGTAGAACAACGATTCCGAGCGGGCGTGCCGACCCATCATGAACGTCAGTCCTCCGGCAATGACGGTCCAAACAACATGGTCATATCTATGCTGCTAACCAACTCGCATTGCCATATGGATCTCTTCGCAACTGCCTTACTTGTACATCGTTTTTCAACACCCACAGGCCAATGCGCCCATCGAGTTTTTCGAGACGGCCGACAGTCTCGGTCCTCTGTTTGGCAGCGTCCTCGATCCCGTTGCCGGCGTGGGCTTCAGTTGATTGTTGCGCGCTCATTCTTCCCTCATAGTGAAAAAGACGCTGCCGATGACCAGGGCCGCCCCGAATAGAGTTCGAAGATTAACCTCTTCCGATGCGAGGAAATGACCGAGGGCGAGGGCCACAATCGGATTCACATAGGCATGGCTTGCGACCTTACTGGCAGGCATACGCCCCAACAGCCAGACAAACGCGGTGAACCCGACGATCGATCCCGCGGTGATGAGATACACCAGCGACAAAACGGCCTTGGCCGGAAGGGCGGGAAAAGGGTGCAATTCGCCGGCCACTGCGGAGAGAATCAGCAGCAGGCTGCCACCGAGCATCATCTCCGCTGCGGCTGCGACGGTACGAGACCGCGGCAACGGCAGCGATTTGGTAAGCACGGAGCCGAGCGACCAGGCCGCAGAGCCGCCAAGGATGACGATGGAGGGGAGAATGGGCCACCCGGGACCGCCGTCGCGAAGCAGCATGAGTGCGACTCCGGCGAATCCGACCGCGACGGCGAACATGACCCGCCATCGAAACCTTTGCTGGCGGAGGACAAAGACTTCGAGCAGAACGGTGAGGAGTGGCAACGTGGATTCGAGCACGGAGGTGACGCCCGAAGGGACGTACTGCTCTCCCCAGAAGAGCGCTCCGTAGGTGACGAAAAACATCAGGAAGCCAATGATGGTGAGACTGCGCCATTCGCGCGGCGATGAACGCCCGGCACCTCGCAGGCGAGCGAAGACGTAGAGAATAACGCCGGCAGTAAAAAATCTGATCCCGGCCGAAAACCATGGCGGCACCAGCAGCACGGCAGTGCGGATGGCCAGGAAAGTCGATCCCCAGATGACATAAATGGCCAAGAACGCCAGGATGACGCGGATCTCGATGCGTCTGCGGGTGACCGGAGTTGCGACCGTTGTAACCGTCATATAGAGTATAGATGGTTATAACTATACCGGTAGTTTATTCACCTGTAAAATAAAGTTTGGGGGTTAGCTGCTGTGAGGTCTCGCGAGTCTTTAAAGGAGTTTCAGCTGCTCGCCGGAAACACGGTCCTCGATCTGGTGAATACGCTCGAT
>Ga0210398_10004513_pt1 | contig 13044 bp, 10 predicted proteins | sample IncBWC4OmetaG_FD_161047 | JGI IMG/M metagenome (GOLD analysis project Ga0210398, IMG submission 161047) | Forest soil microbial communities from Barre Woods Harvard Forest LTER site, Petersham, Massachusetts, United States - Inc-BW-C-4-O | ecosystem: Environmental > Terrestrial > Soil >... | reverse complement strand
CTGCGATTACCGCCGGATGCACGATGGCGTTGAGCTCGGCAATTCCGTTATTGCCGCGGCTGCTATCGAAGACGAGCTTCGCCAGCGCACTGCGATCCAGATGCCGGTGGCCATGGGTATCGACGGGCAACAGAATATCCGGCCCGAAGCGCGCGACGATAGCATCGTAGACGGCCTCCTCCGGCTGCATCAGCGCACGGCCGATGGCGTCCGCTTCGACCACATGTACACCGAGCGCGCGGAAAAGGCCGGCGACGGTGCTCTTGCCGCTGCCCAGTCCGCCGGTGAGTCCGACACGCAGCATAGCTTTATCTAGCCTCGCTGTGGCTGAAGGCTCGGCGCATACGCGCAGCGTGAACGGTATTCACCATCAGCATGGCGATGGTCAGTGCGCCCACGCCGCCGGGTACAGGCGTATACGCGCTGCTGAGAGCGAAGGCGCGCGGGTCAATGTCGCCGACCACGGTGTAGCCGCGCTTGGCAAAGCCTTCTTCACGCGCGGTATCGCCGGCAAAGAAGCGGTCGAACTCGGCGCGATCATTGATGCGGTTGATGCCGACGTCGATGAGCACGCCGCCCGGCTTCACCATCTCCGGCGTGATGTACCCCGGAATGCCGATGGCAGCAACGAGAATGTCGGCGTTGCGCGTGAAGCTCGCCAGGTCGCGCGTGCGGCTGTGGCAGATGGTCACGGTCGCGTTCTCCGCCAGCAGCAGCATCGCCGCCGGTTTTCCGGCCAGGTCGCTGCGCCCCACGATGACGGCGTTCTGGCCGGCCATGGGAATCTGCTTGCGCTTCAAGATCTCGATGATGCCTGCAGGCGTGCACGGCGCCAGCGCCGGCCGGCCGGACTGCAGCAGTCCAGCGTTCATGGGATGCAGACCGTCCACATCCTTCGCCGGATCGACAGCGTCGAGCACGCGTTTCGCATCCACATGCTTCGGTAACGGCAGCTGGATCAGAATGCCGTCCACATCGTCGCGCGCATTGAGCAGCGCCACGATGGCGAGCAGCTCCTCCGTCGTGATGCTCTCCGGCGGCGTCAGCAGGTCGCTGGCAATGCCGAGTTCGCTGCACGCCTTCACCTTGCTGCGCACGTAGATCTGCGATGCCGGCACGGCGCCGACCAGCACCACGGCCAGTCCGGGCTGCAGGCCGGAGCTCCGTAGCGCGGCCACCTCGGCGGCCACCTCGCTCTTGATCTCGGCTGCCACGGCCACACCGTCTAGCAACATAGGCGTTTGCGTACTCTTCATCGGGGATCGATCTCCGTAACCATGGTAAAGGATGCACGGCGTTGAGTGCGCAAACACGCTGCCACCGCAGGTTTTGCAACCAATCCGGCGAAACTGCGTCTAATCCTATTAAGGAGAGCGCTATACCGGAGCATGAGGCCGCGCATAGCGAAAGGAGAACGGATGACGCCTACAGAAAAGTTCCAGGTAGAGAAATTCTCGAGCAGTGACCTCTCCGCTCTCCGCAGCGATCTGCTGCAGTCGGGGCTGGACTCCTGGCAGGCGGCGGACCTGCTGAGCAGCTTTCTCGTCGGGCGCGGCTACGGCGTCTCCAGCCATGACGCCCGTCACGCAGCATCGCGACTGGAGTCTGCCGGTTGCTCGCTCGACCGCATGCAGCAGGAGTTGGAGAAGCTCGCGCTGGTGATGTAAAGATCTTTTGCGACCGAAAGAGAGCCGGCCATGGCGGCCGGCTTTTTTACGCCTCAAATCGCGAACGTTATTCGTACTTCAGCGTCTCCACGGGATCGAGCTGCGCCGCACGGTTCGCCGGCAACGTGCCGAAGCCCACACCTACTAGCACGGATGTCGCCAATGCGACGACGACCGATATCCACGAGATGGGAATATGGATGCCGGCGATCAGATTCACCGCGACGGGAACCGCCAGGCCAAGCAGGATGCCGACGATGCCTCCGCTGAGCGAGATGAATACCGCCTCGATCAAAAACTGCAGGCGGATCTCTCTTGACGTAGCGCCCAGCGCCTTGCGTATGCCGATCTCACGGATGCGCGCCTGCACATTCGCCAGCATGCTGTTCATAATGCCCACGCCGGCCACGACCAGCGTGATGGCAGCGGCCAGCAGCAGCACGATCGTCAGCATGTCGGCAATCTTTCCCATCAGGCTCAGGATGCCCGACATGATGAACGCCAGATAGACAGAGTTGGGATAGTGGCGGCTCTGGATGATGTCGTGTATCTGTTTGGAGGCGGGGACGACGGAGGCCGGATCGTCCATCATGAAGAAGATCTCTTTCACCGTGTCCGTTCCGGTGAAGTAGCGCGCCACGGGATATGGGATCAGCAGCGTCTGGTCGCTGATCTCGGAGATGCCGAAGGTATTGATGCTCTCCTTGAAGACGCCGATGATGATGAACGGGATGCCGTGAATACTGATCGATTTGTCTACTGCATCCTGGGGAGCCCCGAAGAGTGCGCGGGCAAGGGGCTCCACGATGACAGCCACCTTGGCATGTGTTGTTGCGTCCTGATCATCAAAGAAACGCCCGGCCACAACGGCAAGATTGCGGATCTGCCTGTACTGCGGCGAGACGCCGAGCAGCATCGTGTCCTTCACCACGCCGTTGCCCATGCTCACGCCGGTGTGGTCTTCGAGCATCGGTGAGGAGGCAACGATGCCCGGCACCTGTGTGTCCACGTACGTCATATCGTCGTACGTCATGTTGTCCGGCGTGGCGGTGCTGTTCGGCCCGGTGATGTCGCCGCCCTGGTACTGCATCTCCACCATGTTGGGGCCGATGCTGGAGATCTGGTCCAGCGCGTACTGCTTGCCGGTCAGGCCGATGGTGACGACCAGAACGATGGATGCCGAACCGATGATCATGCCCAGCATGGTCAGCAGAAAGCGCGCCTTGCTCGCCTTAAAGCTGTCGATGGCGAGCTGCACGATCTCACTGAAGAGCATGGTGCTGCGCGCACTGGCCAGCGTCAGTTCAAAGCTCGGAGAAGTGCTTGGCTCAGGCATGAAACCTTTCGATTCGCGGGAACGGGGCGACGATTCAATTCTCTGTCATGCCCGGCTTCGCGGCAAGTCTAACTCAACTTCATGCCCGCCACCGGGTCTGGGTTTCGCTATCTGCCGCCGGAAGGGTCAGACGAACTGGAGAGATTCAGGTCCAGCGAATACCTGCCGAGCGCCGGCGTGCCGGGGGCGTAGCAGTTTCCATCCTGCGCATAGGTGGTCCGGCAGCTGCGCGTGAACTCCGGCCTTCGCGGGGACTGCGCGTACTGCCACACCAGCGCATCCTGCCGGCCGGACTGACTCATCCGCAGTCCATCCGGTTTCAGCTCGCAACCCGGCGCGGGGGGGCATACATCATTGGCGAGCCACAGCGCTACGTCGCCGAACTGCTTGCGAATATCATCGGCGGTGGAGATCGTGGTCCCCGGATCGTCCGCCACCTCAATGCCGGAGCAGTAGGCTCCCGGCCGGAACTTCGAGCGGCGAATCGCACTTACCCACGCGCCCACATACTTCGCCGTGTTGGGCATCAGGCTCCCACCTTCTTCCAGATCGAGAAAGATGATGGCGTGCGCGGGGAATCCTTCGGCCGTTGCCGCTGCAATTGCCTTCGCGGCATCGGATCGTCCCGTGGCTGCAGGATTAAGCTTCTTGAACTCGGCATCGAGCCGGCCGTTGAAGAGAATCAAAAAGCCGAAGCCGTTCTGTGCAACCACGGCGCGCTTGCCCTTCCATCCATTCGCATTGGGGTCTCCCGGCGGCGCGTTCAGCCAGTAGCCAACGTAGGAGAAGCTCTGGTGCAGCGCGGGCAACATCGCATCGCCGGGATAGAGATTCATATCGAAGCCGGTATACGGGCCTGCGGTCGTGCCGGTCTGGGCCGCGGTCTGGGCATAGCCCGCCGGCAGCCCGGCAAGAAAGCTCAGGGTAATGGCGCAGACGCCAGAAAAACGCAGAAGAGTGGAGCGCAGAGTCATGGTGGTTATGCCCGTCCGGCAAACTCCCGGTTCTCTGTCGATACTTTGACCTTCTCGCCTACCTTAATAAAGAGTGGGACCTTGATCTCCAGGCCGGTCTCCAGCTTGGCTAACTTGGTCACACTGCCGCTGGAGGTATCGCCACGTACCGCCGGTTCCGTATGGGCCACGTCCAGATCCACAAAGATGGGCAGCTGAAGGCCGATGGGATTGCCGTTGTACTTGTGCAGCTGGATCAAGGCGCCTTCTAGCAGAAAGTCCAGCGCATTGCCGATCATCTGCTCGTTCAGCGTGAGCGTCTCATAGCTCGTCTGGTCCAGGAAGTGGGAGCCATCGCCGTCGCTATAGAGATAAGACGCTGGAACCAACTCCAGGTCTGGTTCCTTGAACTTGTCGTTTGCCTTGAAAGTCTTCTCAAAGACCGCGTTCGTGAGCAGGTTGCGCATCTTCAGGCGCACCAGGGTCTGGCCGCCGCGAGCGGTCGGCGAGCTTATCTCTGCCTCCAGGCAGGCGTACGGGATATTTTCAAACTCGAACAAGCTCTTGCGCTTGACGTCAATTGCATCGATGAGTGCGGCCATAAACTCCTCAGCAGAAAGGGCCGGCACCGAAAGAGAATGCCGGGAAGATCGGTAGACGAAAGAACGAAGGTCAAAAGGGTTCTGAATACTCCAGCGGACTGATTATATAAGTACTAGGAACCCAAGCCAATTCTATGACTTACCCCTGTTATCCAGCCCATACGCTCTATCACTCCGGTACGGATAAGCCGGAGCTGCTTTGCCCGTTGCCAATTGCTCTTATTCAAGCAGCCCTCGTGTGGCTATTCCATGAGGGCTATGATGTGTTGTGCCAGCAACACAGGTGCAACGCGCATTCGCCCCATGGATTACAGAACACTATTTTTCTCGAACATAGCTTCGATGACCGTCTTCACGGTCTGCATGATTCTGCTCGCCTGCTACAACCGGAGCCTGGTAGGCATGAGCTGGTTCGCCGCCAGCCTGACCGCGATACTGACCAAACTGATTCTGCAGGGCCTCGAAGGGAAATTGCCTGTCATAAGCGGCATGATAGCCAACGAGCTCTATCTGCTAGCCATCGTGATGCAGATGTTGGGTCTGCGCTGGTTCGTGGTGCGCAAGCCGCTACGGAGCAGATGGCCCTGGATCGCACTCGGGATCATTCTGGCAATCTACACTGTCATGTACCTGGGCAGGATCCAGTATGGCGGCAATGTCATCAACATCCCCTTTGTTCTGGTGTGCGGCGCATCCGCGTGGATTCTGCTGAAGCACGGCAGGGGCCCGTTTGCGGCAGTCTCGCGGGTGACGGCGCTGATCCTCATCGGTGAGATGGTGGTGGCGGCGTATCGCGCGATGCTGACCAACATGCTCTATGTGCGGCCGTGGCAGACCGTGTTTGCGCAGAAGGATCCGCGATGGCAGTATTCGCTGGCCACCATGTTTTTTCTCGCTACCTTCATGGTGATGTGCGAGCTATGGTTCCTGGAGACGGAGTTGCAGTGGGAGCTGGCCGAGCAGGCGCGCACCGACGCGCTCACCGGCGCGCTCAATCGCCGTGCCCTGGAGGAAATGGCTTTGCGTGAGGCGGCACGCAGCCTACGTCACGGCAATGCGCTGTGCATGATCGTGATGGACATTGATGAGTTCAAACAGATAAACGATACCCGCGGACATGCCGCGGGCGATACAGCTCTGCGCGCGCTGGTGAAGCAGGCAAAGACGATGCTGCGCGCGCAGGACATCATTGCGCGTACAGGCGGCGAGGAGTTCACCATCCTGCTGCCGGACACGCACGTCTCCGCTGGAGTTGAAGTTGCCGAGCGTGTGCGGCAGGCGATTGAAGCGCTGGAAGTGCCCTTCGAAACGGGCCCCATCCGATTCACCGTGAGCCAGGGCGTGGCCCAGTTCAGTCCCGTGCAGGGCGACTGGGAGAACATGATGCGCCGCGCTGACCGGGCCATGTATGAGGCCAAAGAGCTTGGCCGCAACAGGGTGGCCACCCTGTTGACGGAAGCTGAAAGTAGCCGTCCGGTGCCTGAAGTTTTTTGAGCCAAACGCGATCATGGCGAATTCAACACATGGCGTTTTGGCGAGGAACAGCAGCTAGCCGGCAGGCAGTGCGGTTACGGTGTTCTCTTTGAGGCCGATGCCTGTGGCTTGCAGATCTTTTGCGCCGTTCATATAGAAGAGAATGCGCGCCGCCGCATCGACATAGTTCACGCCCTCAAGATGGATGTTCGAGATGCAGTTGCGTTCGGCGTCTGTGCGTCCGGGGCGCGGCTCCCATGTGATGTAGACACCGAGCGAGTCCGGCGTGCTCAGCCCCGGACGTTCGCCGAGGAGCATGACGGTTAGTTTTGCGCGCAGCAGGGAACCGATCGCATCGCCGATAGCGACGCGGCCCTGGCTGACGATCACGATCGGGCCAACTCGCCAGGCATTGTGGTCGAGCGCCGCCAGCGTGGCATCCAGCAGCGGCAGCGCATGATGCTCCACCGCCAGCGCGGAGAGACCGTCAGCGACGACAAAGACAACATCCGGCGCTTCCGCGGAGCCCGTGGCGAACTGTTGCAAAGCCTGCTCCGACTCAGCATTCAAGGCGCGGCCGAGATCGGGGCGGCGCAGATAAATTGTGCGGGCGGTCTCTCCCGGTTCCGCAGGTACGGCGCTCTGTACGGCGATGCACTTTAACTCACGCTTATGCAGCTTACGCAGCAGAGCGGCAGTATCCAGCTGCGTGTGGATAGCATCGCGGGCGAGTGCATGGTCGAGCTGGAAGAGTAGTTGTGCCTGTGTCGGGACAGCGGGGCCGGTCTGCCCTAGTGCGACGCGCGCCGTGGTGTATCGCTGCAATATGTTTTGCAGGCCAGACGCATCCTTTTCCCTCGCGGAGTCATTGCTCACGCGTGACCTCCAGTGGGAAGCAGAGCCGCCGGTTGTGCGGTCTGGTGCAGACGGCTACAGGCATCGCTCTCCAGCCATGTCTCGAACTCGGGTGCTGGCCTTAGCTTCAGCAGACGGCGCAGGTAGAGCGCATCGTGAAACGAAGTGCTCTGGTAGTTCAGCATGATGTCGTCGGCGCCGGGCACGCCCATGATGTAGTTAACGCCGGCCGTGCCGAGCATGGTGAGCAGGGCGTCCATGTCGTCCTGGTCGGCCTCGGCATGGTTGGTGTAGCAGATATCGCAGCCCATGGGCAGGCCGAGCAGCTTACCGCAAAAATGATCTTCGAGCCCGGCGCGCTGAATCTGCTTGCCGTCGTAGAGATACTCCGGCCCGATGAAGCCGACGACGGTATTCACCAACATGGGCCGGTAGTGACGCGCGACGGCATAGGCGCGGGCCTCGAGCGTCTGCTGATCAACGCCGTGATGTGCGTTAGCGGAAAGGGCGCTGCCCTGGCCGGTCTCGAAGTAGAAGATGTTTTCTCCGCCGGTCTCTTCACCTATGCCGCCGCGCTTCAGTTCGCGGGCCATGGCATGAGCTTCGGCCAGCAGCTCGAGCGTGACTCCGAAGGATTTGTTGGCCGTCTCGGTGCCGGCGATGGACTGAAAGAGCAGATCGAGCGGCGCTCCCTGCTGCATCGCCTGCATCTGCGTGGTCACGTGGGCGAGCACGCAGCTCTGCGTAGGGATGCTGTAGCGCAGGCGAACATGGTCGATCAGACGCAGCAGCGTGGTGACGGAGGCGACGTTATCCGCGACCGGGTTGATGCCGATGACGGCGTCGCCGGAACCGAGCAGCAGGCCGTCAAGCATGCTGGCGGCGATGCCCAGCGGGTCATCTGTCGGATGATTCGGCTGCAGGCGCGTGGAAAGCCTTCCGCGCAGGCCGACCGTGGCGCGGAAGCGCGTGACCACGGAGATCTTCCGCGCGACGTAGATAAGATCCTGTATGCGCATGAGCTTGGCAACCGCGGCGGCCATCTCCGGCATCAGGCCGGGAGCAAGTGCCGCGATGCGTTCGCCCGTGGCTTCATCCGAAAGCAGCCAGTCGCGGAACTCGCCGACGGTGAGCGCACTAATGGGGGCGAATGCGGCCTTGTCGTGGCTGTCGACGATGAGTCGCGTGACCGCATCGCTCTCGTAGGGGACGACCATCTCCTCCAGAAATGTACTCAGAGGAAGATCGGCCACCGTCATCTGGGCAATCGCGCGTCGCTGCGCGTCCGCCGCCGCGATGCCGGCAAGCTGGTCACCGGAGCGCAGGGGAGAGGCCTGCGCCAGAAGCGTTCGCAGATCTGCGAATCCATGCTTCACGCCGCGGACGGTATGGCTATAAGGCATAGCAGATCTCTCCGTATGCCGATTGTATGCGGTGCTGCTTTTCCAGCGTAGTCTTTTGAGTTCTTACGCTCAGTGGAGATTAGAAGTTGAAGAACTCCTGCCGGAGCGCGGCCTCGTACTCCTTCTTCGCCGCCTTGGCCTTCGTCCGGGCCTCTTCTTCGCGGTCATGCGCGTGCTCCCAGAGATCCGCCTCCGCCACGGAGTGGTTTCCGGCGGCCAGCGTCTTTTCGTCATGGATGGCTTCCATCCACGCATCCACCGCGCTCATGTAGTTGCTCTGCATCTTGTCCAGTTCAGAGATCTCAATCGCCATAGTCTGCTTCCCCTCAGGTTGATTCGTTCAGATATCAATAGATAGATGTAGAGCAGCGCTTATGCTGCCACCCTGGAAAACAGCCAGTAGAGGCACGCCGAAAGCGCCGCCGCAGCCGGCAGGGTAAAGACCCACGCCATCGCAATATTGCGGATCGTCGCAAGCTGCAGGCCGCTCTTGTTGGCAGCCATCGTACCAGCCACGCCGGAGGAGAGTACGTGCGTTGTGCTCACCGGCAGGCCAAAGCTGTCCGCGGCCCAGATAGTTCCCATGGCCACGATCTCCGCGCTCGCACCCTGCGCATAGGTCAGGTGTTCTTTGCCGATCTTTTCGCCGACCGTGACCACGATGCGCTTCCAGCCGACCATGGTGCCCAGGCCGAGAGCCAGCGCGACGGCGACCTTCACCCAGATAGGAATGAACTTCGTCGACTGGTCGAGCTGCTTCTTGTAGTTGCCCAGCGCGGCCTTGTCCGATGCCTGGATCTTCGGGCCATACTTCGGCAGCAGGCTAAGGGACTCGCCCTCAAGATACATCTGGTTGCGTACGTTCGACTGCATACCCGCCGGCACGGAGGCCAGACTCTTGTAGAGAGCGGCCTCGTTCGCGATCTGATTGGCCATCTGCCGCATGGCCAGCAGGGTGGAGGGCGTGTAGGTATGGTCTTCGACGAATGTCTCCAGCTCGGCGGTGGGGTCACCAATCGTTGCATTGGGATCCACATAATTGCTCAGTGCGTGCTCCGCGGACTCCGAGACGGCAATGAAGGTCTGTACCTGGCTCGCCCCGAAGGTGTGGTTCAGCGCGTAGGCCGTGGGTACGGTGCCGATCAGGATCAGCATGATGAGGCCCATGCCCTTCTGTCCGTCGTTCGAGCCATGGAAGAAGCTGACGCCGGTGCAGGTGAGAATGAGCAGTGCGCGGATGTAGAACGGCGGCGGCTCGGTGCCTTCGGGTGCCTTGTACAGGCGCGGGTCCTTGATGACCGCCTTCAGGATGAGCAGCAAAATGGCGGCGCAGCCAAAGCCGACGAGCGGGGAGACCAGCAGCGTCTTGAAGACCTTGATAGCCTGGTCCCAGTTCACGCCGCTCATGCCGGAGCGACCGTGCAGCATCTGGTTCATGATGCCGACGCCGATGATGGATCCGATCATGGTGTGCGAGCTGGAGGCAGGCAGACCGTAGAACCATGTAAGCAGGTTCCAGATGATGGCGGCGACCAGAAGCGCAAAGACCATGGCAAAACCGGCGCCGCTCGAGACCTTCAGGATCAGCTCCGCCGGCAGCAGGCTTACGATGGCATACGCCACGGCGCCGCTGGAGGTGAGCACTCCGAGGAAGTTCCAGCAGCCGCTCCACACCACGGCGATGTGCGGCTCGAGCGAGTGCGTATAGATGACGGTCGCCACCGCGTTCGCTGTGTCGTGAAAGCCGTTCACAAACTCAAAGCCAAGCGCGATGAGCAGTGCCAGCCCCAGCAGGAAGAACGGGAAGATGCTGGTAGGATGGCCGCTCTGCAGATCGCGGGTGATCGCGGTAATGATGTAGACGACGCCGGCGATCAGCATCAGAGCAAAGATGCCGGTGCCGATCTTTCCAGGGGAGGAGTTCTTTAGTTTTGAATCCAGAATGGATTGGTGCGGGGCAGGGGCAGGCGCAACGGCGACGGCATCAGACATGGAATCCTCTTTCTCGAACTCATTCCCAGTGGGTGGAAACCATTCAAGCCTGTCTTTGCGAAAACCGTGTTAGCGCACGGTAAATCTTTCTTTGTAATTTTCTTCTAGATATTCTCCGGACTAAGTTCACGCTGCATTAACGTTGAGATCGGTTTGCGGAATATTGCGCGTAATGCATTCCGGTAAAAATTCATACAACATTTTCTATTTGTTCATCTGCCTGCCGGTTCGTCCGCACAGAATCCATACATACACGGTTGTATCCGCGTCTGACCTTTTTGCGCCCGCCACTTTCATTTATTCGGTTGCGATGGGGCTGCGTTTTGCATACGGCCAGGATTTCTATCTACGGGATAACTATGATGAAACGTACTGCTGGTTCAATGAACCGTCTCCGCGTCTGTGTTGCTGCAGGTTTCTCCTTCGCTGTTATGCTGCTTGCTGGTTGCGGCCTCGGAGCCCCGGCCGCGCCAGTGGATGTGAGCAATATGACCGTCTCCGGCATCGTGCATGGCGGTCAGCAGGCGGTGGGCGCATCAAATGTTGCTCTATTCGCCACCACGAGCAGCGGCACATCGAATGCCGGTTATGGCGGCAACCTGGTCCCGATCGGGAATGCCACGACGAGCTCCTCTGCAACCGGCGGCACGTTTACGATTGCCAGCACCGGCACCTGCCCCGCGGGCCAGCAGGCGTATCTTGTGGCAACGGGCGGTGATCCGGGAATCGGTAGCGGCACGGACAATTCAGCCATCTTCCTGGTGGCTGCGCTTGGACCATGCTCAGGCGGCTTAAGCGGCATGACGGTTGATATCAATGAGGTCACAACCGTGGCTGCGGCCTATGCACTCAGCGGCTTTGCGCCGGCGGGCGGCTCCGGCATGACCGAGGCAGCTGTCGAGACGGCAGTGAGCGGATCCTCTGCCATGCCCGGAGTTACCACCAGCACTGCCAACACGCAGGGGCTTACCGATGCGTTTCTAAACGCCTCCAACATCGTAAACAGCAGCACCGGTACGGCCAACGCTACAACCAGCACCGGCACGGTACCCGTCTCAACCATCAACGCGCTTGCTGACATTCTGCAGGACTGTGTGAACTCGGCCAGCCCCAGCAGCGGCACACACTGCAGCAGTCTCTTCACCGCGGCAACGCCTCCGGGTGGCACCGCGCCGGTGAACGTATTCCAGGCCGCTCTGGACATCGCGCAGAATCCGGGCAACAACGTAAACGCACTCTTCGGCCTGATCAGCCCACAGGCAGCGTTTCCCACGTCAGTGACCGCCGCTCCGAACGATTGGACCGTCGGCGTCACCTACAACAGCTCGAAGATCGCTTCGGCAGGCGGCATGGGCATCAACTCTCTCGATGATGTCTACATCTCCGGCACCGGCTCCATGTATGAGTTTGGGCCGCAGGGTGCTCTGTTGTCCGCGTCGAACCTGGTGAGCGGTACTGTAAAGCCGGCGTCGGCGGATAACCTGCGTCGCATAACGTTTGATCCTTCCGGCAATCTGTTTGTCAGTGACGGTGCTCAGGCTGGCGTGTATGAGTACAACACCGGTGGTACCTGGGTATTCCTGAACTACGACGTCGCGCCCGCTTCGAACGCGGATGCCAATAACTACGGCATCGGCGTCGACCAGGATGGCGATGTCTGGACAACAAGCTACAAGGCCTCAACCTGCACTGCGTCCGGAAGCAAAATCTGCACATTGGTTGAGTTTCCAAGCACCGCAACTACCACGCCAGCCTATGCAGCCTACGCTCCTGTACAGGTCTTCCCGACCACTTCGGGCGGCACGCCTAGCATCAGCGCACCGTTTCCCGCTAGCGCAGCTGGATTGGGCGGCGCACGCGATGTTGTCTTCGATGTAAAGACCAGCACTGTCTGGATGCCGACTCTTGGTGACGCGATCGTTGAGGCGTTGCCGGTGACGGTTGGTACTAGCGGCGTGGCTTTGGCAGCGCATGCTCCGTATGTTGAGAGCAGCGTTGGCAATGCGCCCACTTCCGGAAATACGGGCGGGTGCGGAACCATCGCGCTTGCAGTCGATTCGAGCACCTCCACGGTAAGCAAGGCCTACGTTGTAGCTACAGGCGGTACGTCTGCTGTATGCGGCGTTACCACCGCGCCCGAGATTGTTCCGGTTACCCTGACACTGCCATCAACGTATAGCCTGGGCACTCCGATCACCGGCGGCGGTCTAAGTACGCCTGCCTCCATCGTCATCGACGGCAACAACAACCTCTTTGTCGCTAACGAGGGTGCCAGCACTATCGTGGAGGCCAACACGACCTCGACCACGCCTGTCTCGCCGAACAGCGGCCTCTACCTGACCAATTATTCGCAGCAGGCTACGGCGACCGCCACCGAAGTGGGCGGAGTGGTGCAAAATACCGTCGTAGTCACATCGGGCGGATCAGGCTATGGCGGACTCACCCCCACCGTTACCATCACCGGTGGCGGCGGTACCGGAGCCACAGCCACGGCCACGGTGCAAAATGGGTCTGTCTCCGCGGTCACGATCACGGCGGGTGGCACCGGCTATACCAGCAATCCCACCCTCACCCTCTCTGCACCGGTTGCGACGGCTACGGCCACCGCCACGGAAGCAGGCGGCGCAGTAACCGGCTTTACGATCGTATCGGGCGGCGCAGGCTACGCTGGAGTCGCACCCACGGTCACCATCAGCGCGCCCACCTCCGGTACAACCGCGACGGCAACAGCCACGGTCACAAACGGTATTGTCTCCGCCATCA